>SXGQ01420514.1_pt1 | contig 34810 bp, 53 predicted proteins | sample 3178371 | NCBI WGS metagenome assembly SXGQ01 (sample SAMN11356859, study PRJNA531348) | freshwater metagenome | isolation source: freshwater sample F1-20 | place: China: Fuxian Lake, Yuxi | collected 2017-12-25 | reverse complement strand
TTAAAATATTTGATTTATTAAAGGATAATTTATGCTACAAAAACTATCATCATTAATCAAGACATTAAAAATCATTGGTTATGGTGACCAGTCTTTCCTTATTGTTGCTTTGGCTTCACTTTCTATACCAGATACCGATAAAATATTAAAAGAAATTAAAAATACTTTTGATTTAGATGATGCAAAGGCTGCAAAAATTTCAAGATATTTGGCTTTGAAAAATCTATCATTAACAGATTCATCTGATGAGAGTTCTAAAAATGAAGCAGCATCTGCAGATAAAATGTCTGAAACATTTCTTAAAAATAATAACAGTCTAAAAAAAGAGTTAGAAGAGGCAAAAAGACTGTGGGAAGCTTGGGGTAGCTGGAGTGAATCATCCAGCAGTAATTATAAAACACCGGCAGCAGAATCAGACTTTTATAACAATGATCTATTTAGTGGTGATCAATCAGGGATTCATCCAGATCTTAGGGATGCCAAGACAGGCATGAAGTTTTCTGATCCAAAGGTTAGTTTAATGTCTCAGCCAAGAGATTTTTATTACCTCTCACCTATTGATGAAAATGGTAACTTGATGAGCGTAGATGAATTTTTTTCTTACTATATAAAAAAGGGAATTGTTCCAATTCTTTCAACACAAGTCGGCTCTGTTTTTTTTGAAAATTTTTTAAATACAGCCGAAGATATTTATGATATGGATGAAGTTGCTGTTAACGAATTTATTGGTCTAATGAAATTGGAAGATTCAATGCATACTATGCATGGCGGAGAATCCAAGATATTTAATTCTTTTAATGTCAATGAAGATGTAAATAGTTATGAATATAATCAAAACTACAATCAAATGAATGAAGATGAGTTGTGGGAAAATAGAAAGATAAGAAGACATGAGCTGGCAGTAAAAAATGAGCAAGATAATCTTAGATCTTTAGTTGGCGAAATAAAAAAATTATTAATTACCGAAAGAGAACAGGGAAGACTATCAGGAGGTGTTTCTGGTAGCGAACTTAGCCAAGGACAATCTACTAGCGTAGCAGCAGTTGATAAATCAGAAGATATTAGAAAGATTATTTCTTACGTCTTTGGAATCTCAAATGAAGAAGTTAAAACCAACCTATCAGAGAGTGATGAAGTTTATAAATTAATTTATTCTGATTTTTCTGGATTTTATACTTTATTTAATATGAATAAAGAGGAGTGGAAAGCAATTGCAGAATATATTGCAAAAAACAATCCTCACCTTTTTATTGGCTTAAGACTTTACAGAATTTATAAGCCAGAAGAATATACTTTTTCTGAAGAGTGCTTAGAAAAAACAACAAAAAGGTTACCACTATTAAGATCTAATAAAACAGGACTTGATCTATTTTATTTGGCTAAATTATGGAAAGAACTACCAGAACACTTTATAGAATTAGCGGCAGATGAAGATCCAAAGAGATTCTTTGAATCAGAAATTTTTAAATCAGGAATAGCTAGTGATAGGGCTATTGGCATTGCATCTAAAGCTTATCTTGGTTCAGTGGGCGGTGCTCTTTATTGGTTTAATCTAGGCATCTCATCCAAAGTACCTAAGAATCATTTTGATTCCGCAGTTAGACTTTTAGCCGAAGAAGACCCTGCACGATTCTTGGCTTGGACTTCTAAAGATGGAAAGAGACTTTCTGATTTTTACCCAGAAGAAAAAGAAACAGCAGAAGAGAGATTTTTAGATATAGCTAAAGATCTTCCTCATGAAGACCCAATTGTTTTCTTTAGCCCACCATTTCCAGGCGGTAAAAAACTTTGGGCCGATTATTATGCTGCAAATAATATTGGAACAATGGAAGAGGGTATCTCCATCGCAATAGAGACTGCCAAAAGCTTTATCCAAAAAGAGGGACACACAAAAGAGGGAATGATATTTTCAGCAAACTGGATGAAAGCAGGTCTTTCTGATTTTCCAAGACTAGACGAGGTAACTAGGCTTGCTGTTAATATTCTCATTAAAAACTTACAATCTTTTGTAATAGAATACGGTTATGACACTAGTTTAGATGGAGCTGAAGATCTTAATGATCTTAAAGAATATTTTAATAAAGCCATTAAAAATCCATCTAAAGTAAGATTTAGGGACTATGATGACAAAGCTAATATTCCAGTTATAACAGCTAAAATCAAAGAATATTTAGAAACACTTGATAATGAGACTAAGACAAGAAGATGACTAGACTGCATAATCTTTTTAAAACACTAAACTTTTTTAATCTTAAAAAAGAAGCATCAGATGTTTTATCACTATCTAACAGTACTATTGAGCCTTGGCTTTCAGAGTGGCGAGATGTAATGAGGCACTATGGCTTTCAAAATTTTGGAAGAGATAAAAAGTGGCACAAAGGAAAGTCTCACCTAGAAGAGCCTCTCGACAGAACTTCAGCAGAACATGATATTCATATGGTAGAGCAGGCCCATACTCCAGATTCCGAAGGAAGAAGAATTTCTGACAAGTCTCTTGATAAGTTTATGAGAGAATTCTATGGAGAAAACATTTGGATTGCTCCAAGAGAGGGCTGGCGAAGTAAGATGAATAAGAGTGCCAGCAAAAACCACTCCAATCCTAATGCCAGATTTACTCACTATTCAAAGCAAACAACCCTCCCATTAAATTGGCTTCTTGAAATATTTGAAGAAGATAGGCTAAAAGAAATTTATGAGTTTGAAACAGATGATATAATTGGTGATTTAGAAGTCGTAAAAGAAACCGGCAGAACTCCTCTTGATATGTTTGTCGATGATAACTGGGATTGGATCTCTGATATGGTTATTGATCATGGAGTTTCTACTAGAAGCTCACTAGAATATGTTGGAGCCGGTTCTTATGGTGTAGTTTGGAGACTGCCAGATGGAGAATTAATGAAAATAACAACTCCAAATGCAGTGGGTAGAAATGAAGAAAGTATAATTGACGAAAAGATTAGGCTAATGCATTCTGGAGATCCATTCTCAAGGGGCGATGTTAGAATCCTGGCAAACTATCCAATAACCATAAGAAGCAAAGACTTTCCTGAAGATCCCTCTGTTCAAATGATTGCAATCATAATGAATGAAGTAAAGCCAGCATCAAATTTAAATTCAACGCTAGGAATCTCACTTATGAAGGAGCTAAATAGGCTACATTTTCTTTTGCAAGGAGCAATAGAATCTTTTGTTCAAAAATATTTAAAAGATCCAAGTTTTATTCTTGACTCAAATACAATAATATCAGAAGATGCTATGATGGCAGGAATAGCTTGGAGTGAAGCAGAAAGGCAAAATTTTGAAGATCAGTTATTTAATTCATTAGAAAAGATATTTAGACCAGGAACTCCTGGAAAAACTGTAGCAGATATTATAACTAGTGAATCTTCAGATCTTAGACCTGATTGGTTTCCAAGATTTTTAAGAACTGTAGCGCAACATATATCAAGAGATCAGTGCGATATTCATGCTGGCAATATGGGAGTTGATATAAAAGGCGATATGGTATTTTATGATGCATAAATTTTCTATTAATTTGAATAATATTTGTTAGGAGTTTTTATGTTAAAGAACTTAGTAAAGGTTGCAAATCGTCTTGATTCTCTCGGTCTTACAAAAGAGGCCGATGTAGTTGATAGATTCATTTTAAAAATGGCAGAAATGGAAGAGGCAGTAGAACCTGAAATGGGCGATGCATCAGGTAGAGTAAGAAGAGCAATAGAAGCCAGCATTGGTATGCCACATTTCAACGGCGCATTTAGAACTAGAAACCCATCTGCAGAATCTGAAGGCTCAACATTTCTTGAGGCTCAGTCACCAGAAAGCCTTATGGAAGCAGACTGGGAGCCTTACAATCACCCAGATGTAAAATCTCCAGCCGTTGCATTTAGAGCAGATATCCCTGGTTATTTTGGAATCATTGAGTTAAAAGATATTGATCCAGAAACTCCAGTAAAAGTAGTAAAGGCTCATAAAGGAGCAGAAAATCCAGATGGTACACCAATAGAGGCTGCATGTATTGTTTCTGCATCAGATGTATCTAGACCAAAATCTGACTTTACAACAATTCTTCTTGGACCAGGAGGAGATAAAGAGATTGTCTGGACATTCTTCCCAGGCCCACCATTAGCACCATCATCAATGATTTGGTCAGAAGAATTAGAAGAAAGTGTAACCAATGCTGGTGAAGCAATCGCCGCAGGCTATAAGTATGGTAAATTAGGCGGTAGTTAATTAATTTAGTATCATGAGATATGATCTCTGATAATTACTGGAATGAAACTTGGACCCACTCCTCATATCCAATATCTGGTGAGAAGTGGGTCTATCTTATTGCCGGAATAAGAAACGTCCGCTCTGTTCAGGTTCATGGTGGACTCTGGGCTAACGTCGGAGAAACAACAAAGTCGGTTGAAGAAAGACTCTGTGGACTGGATTATGCCCGTAAGGCCGCTGGTGGTGAGTGGGTAATTCTTAATAAGTGGAAAGTTCCGGCTTGGATCTATGATAAAAATATTCACGAAGAGATCAAAAAGAATAATAAAGTATGTTGGAAAAATTCTCCTAATTCTGAAGAGTTTTTATTTTATAATGACTCTGGAAATGGTAATGATGCATCATTAATTATTGCGGAGGCCATAGTAAAAATTATGAATACCGAAAGTGAAAAAGCATTTAGAAAAATTGCTGTTGATAGAGAAATTTTAAAAGAAAGGCTGGAAAAGTTAAAAGAAAAAAAGGAAAGAATAATAGTGGAAAAGGAAAAGATTGCACCAGGCTGGAGAGAAATTGTTTCTGCAGAAACAATATGGAGAAGGTCTGTAAAAGAAGAGGTAAAAAGAATTAGCGCTATTGATATAAAGAGGGAGCTAATCTCTTCATTTATATTTTCTTATGTTGCAGGATGTCTTTCTGTTTTTGCTTACTTTATATTTGAACCAAGTCATCCAACATTCTTTTTGATTTTTCTTCCAGTTTCATCTATAATAACATCTGTCATTAGTGTCTTTAAGATGAAAGCAAAGTGGGATGCCGCTTTAAAGGTGCTCAAAGAAAAGATTTAAAAAATCTAACCGCAGCATTTGACTCCCGCTTCCCGGTGCCTATATTCATACCGTGCCCTAGTAGCACGCGACAATAACGCAGCAAAGAAAAATAGAGGTTCAAATGAGCAACGTCAATCACGAAGTCTTTGTCAAGTTTTCTGTCACGGATCTCGATGCCTTTTACGATTGGCTTCATACCGGAGTCGAAGGAACTATGGCAGCGGTTGGGCGCAGTAATGCTGGTTATGATGCCTTCTATACTCTCGTTAAGGACGGAGAGGCCAGCCGTGGTTTCGATGCTCACCTTGAGATTGAGGCGCATGAAGCCGTCGCTATTGCTGGTGCGATTAAGAAGGTAAATGATGACTTCTTCCATGCCAAAGAAGGCACTGTGAGTAATTTTGATCGTATCTCTGCTTCCCTCAACGATCTTTATTCGGAGTGAATATGCTTCTTATTCCTAACAAGAGAGAGTTTCTTCGCATCAAGAATAAGATGATTGATTCTAATAGAGATTGGAATACACAGTTTGATAAAGACAAGTGGTCTGTATCTGACAATGAGCCTAGAAAGTATCCATGCTATTGTCAGATTGTTACCACAATAAATTACGAGTATCGCTTTTATTTCTTCTATGATGGAGGTTTCTAATGAGGGATTGGCCTTTTTCAGACTTCTTTCTTGATCTATATCATACGGCAAGAAGGTCAGATTGGCGTTGGAAAGATAAGCCAGTAACTATTGCTTGGCTGCTTGGCTATTACTCCGGTGCTTTTCCAAACGTCAGCAATATGTTTAGACCTGCTTCTCTTGCTTGGTCTGACTTTAGAATTGGAAGAGACTGTTATTACTCTGAACCTGATAAGTATTTTTTTGGTGTAAAAAATGTTTAGTTGGTTTATCTTTATTTTTTCTAATCAAACAGAAGATGGTGTTGTCGCTAACATTCAGGTTCAAGAATCTGAAATTGAGGCAATCTATCTTCCCGAAGGATACATTGGTCCAATTGTTGCTGCTCCTTTTGATCTAAACATCTTCTAATCTAGTATAATAAATAAGGAGGTAAAATGTCTTTTATTCAGAATGAAATTGAGCGAACAAAGGCTCTTGCTGTTGCGATGCGAAATGAGCCAATTACAACGGGAATTGGCGTTGCAATTCAGCTTCTAGCATTTGGAGCAGGAATGTGGTTTGTAATTGGGGCAGCAAAGTGGGCCTTTGCAACAATTACTAGCGCATTTTAACCTTACCGACAGATAGTTTAACCCCCGCGACTAAACATCGCGGGGGTTTTTATTGCCTTAAACTTAAGGCTTATGCTTTACTTCAACCGCTCTTTTTTACCTTTTGAACTTTCTTAGTTAGAGCCATTTCAGCCGCCATACAAACGGCAGCAGGATTCTTTACCTTTCCCTTTAGATCCTTCATGCAGCAGGAATTATCAAAAGCTCCTCCGCTTTTATACTTTTTTCCACCCTTAAGATAATCCTTCATTCCAGGTATAGCCTTAAAGTCACCTTTTTCAATTAACTTTATTCCTGCTGTCTTAAGGAAGAGATCAGATATAGCCGATGCTTCTGCAAAAAGACCTTTTTCCTCTAGCATATTAATTAATTTTTCAATTTCTTTTTCCATTATAACTCCAAAATATAATTATAATATTAGTAATTTGAAAATACTAATAGTATCAATTAAAATAGTGTGAGTTATTATGAATTCAAGATTAATAAAATTATATAATCAGCTTTCAAAATATGAAGAGGCTGCTGAGTTAAGAAAAATTATTGCTGCAAATTCTTATCCTATGCTTTTAAAAATTGCTCAAGAGCAACTTCAGTTATTCCAAATGGAAAAAGAAACTGAAGAAGAGGAGGCTCTACCAAAAGAGCCAGTAAAAATTACATTTTCATTCAATACAATGATTGGAAATAAGAATCTGTCACAAGATGGCGCTAAATTTTTGGACTCTGTTTTGGAAAAAATGTCAGAGGAAAGACCAGAGGCAACAGAGGATCAGCTTGTATCTGAGTTAAAATCAGAGTTTTTTACAGCACCAAATTATGGATATGGATATTATGATTGGTTTTATATAAACTCAGAAAATATAAAAAAATATTTAAATAAATACCCAGATTTAAAATGGAAGCCAGAAGATCATCAGCTTCAGCTTCCACTAAAAGAACTTCCATCTAAGATACCACTGGGAGGAACAGAAGAGCAGGTTAGGTTAAAACAAAAAGAAAAAGAAGATTACTATAGAATTAAAAAAGAAATAACAAGTAAAGAAGAATATCGCATATTAAGAAAACCATATTATGAGCTTTCTTCTGAAGAAAGAATAGAAGTTAGAGAACTTCAGCAGAAAATGAATGCAGAGCTAAAGGCTGCTTTTGCTGAGGCTGGCATCAAAGAATCTGCTCTTTATCATGATGACTATAAAAATCAAGACTTTACACATAGTGCAGATAAAATTCAAAAACTAAAAGAAGAGATTGAAGAAAAATGGCATCGTTTAAAAGAAAGAGATGCTTTTTTAAAATCAGAAATAGATCTTTTAGATCCAGGTGATTTTGAGCCAAGACCAGTTGAGTCAATAAAAACATATCAAGACTTTGTAATAGGAATAACTGAGTATACTACTTGGGCAGCAAAAGAATTTATTGCAAATAGCATTAACTATAGGCCTATTTTTGAAAAAAGCTGGAGACATCCAAGACCAGTAAGTGACTATGACATATCTGATTTGACTAAGACATTAGAGTTATCAACGCTAAATGTAGATCCATTAGAAGATTTTCACTCAAAAAATAGTTATCTTTCTAGAGAAATGTCTTATTGCGAAAGCATTATTAGCAACATTAGAGTTTGGAAGTCTTTATTTAAAAAAATTAATAAAAATCTATTAAAGGAAGTAACTAAATCAATTGATTCGCTTGATGCAAAATCAAAAAGAACTTTAAAGTGGGTTGAGAGATTTAAGCCAGAGGTAGTAAAAGAAAATTACGTTCTTTACCTTTCAAAAATAGCATCAAATTTTTCTGAAGAATCAAGGAAATTTCCTCCAAATTTTGAGCAAGTTGCAATAGGAAAAATAAGTGATTTAAAAGCCCTTGATTTTTTTAGTTTATTTCTACATAAAAAAAATCAATCAGACCTTTTTCAAGATCTTGTAAAAGTCTTAAGTAAAGACAGCTTGGCATCTGTTGGTTCTATAATTATTACTGATATTACAAATAAAATTAGAGCACATCTATTTAGTTTAATGAAAATTAAATTTGAAGAAAGATATTTTGAAATTGGCACAGTTATAGTTGACGGTGATAGACGTACTAATTGGGATGCTAAAAAACCAACTGTAGAGCAAATAAAAAATTTCATTAGAGATTGGAATGGAAAACCAAATTTAAAGTCATATGAAAATGTTATATTATCACTGACTAAAGATCAGTCTGCCGTTGATGATTTTTATAAAGTGCAAATTCCAGATGATTTACAAATAAGAGTAGATGGTTATGAATATTATTATCTTGATAACGATATAACAAACTTTATTTCAAAGTTAAAAGTTTCTGATGAAGAAGAGATTCTTAAAAAAGCAGAAGAAGAACTGCTTGAAAGATATGAATCACTTATTATTAAAGGTATTGCAGAGAGAATATCAGCGGTTCTTTCTAAAAACTCATCTAGAACTTATTATGGAGAGCCTTCAATTCAAAGAGGTGACTTTGACAAAATGGCCCCTGTAATAACTTCTGCTGAGTTTAGAGATCTTAATAGAACCTCTTCACGCTTAAATAGCATTCAGTCAATTGTAAGTCATATAATGACTGTAATGAGAGTTTATACATCTCATCTTAAGGATTATGTTTATTTTAAAATTAACTTTTCAAAGCGAGAAGAATTTAATCAAAAGCTTTCCAAATTAGAAAGCGATTTTTATAACACCAAAGAAGATAAAGCAGATTATCTTGATACACTTCAGTCCTCAATAAGAGAGTTGATAAATCTTGCATCAATACTGCTCACAGAAGATATTGATGATGACTTAAAAAAATCTATAGAGCTTAAACTTCCAATATATAATATGTGTTTAACTGCAGCAATTGAAGTAAAAAATGTCGATAAGCTTATAAAATTTCTTTCAGCATCAGAAGAAGTTTCAAAAGCATTTGGAGGAGTTGGGTTTAAAGACATCTCCTCTGGAGTAGATGATTTATTTTCATTGTTAAATCTAAAGTCAGCTTCAAAAAAAGAATTTATTCAACTAATCTCAGCATATGTTTCTTCTGGATATTCTGGAAAAGAAATTGATCTAAAAGATAAAGTTTTAATAACATCATTTTTATCTACAAAAACTAATGGAAAAGTTGGGCATATATCAAGAATAATTAACGCCTTAGGACTAAGAGATACAAAGCAAATACTTGCTACCATACTACATTCAAATACAAAGCTAACATATGTTAATCTTTCAGTTGAAGATCTTGATAAAGCAATTAGGTCGCTACAGCTTGGCGGAATGAATCCAGAGGCAGCAGCAGAAAGATGGTTGACTGCTGCGGCATTTATTCACAATCATTCAACAATACCAATGAACTATATTAAGAGACTTTTAAATTCTCCAAACTTTTTATCTAATACAACAATATCTAAAGAGTTTATTGAGACTTGCACATCACTTTATCTAGCCGGTGGAATAAACGGATTAAAAAATCCTGCCACTACAAGTGGTGGTGTTGTAGTTAAGTTAATTGAATCTGGATTAATTTTAGATAAAAATGAATTTTTTAGAGTACTAAACTCATTCTCAAGGCTATGTGCTAATAAATCAGGAGTTAGGCCAAATATTGGAGCTGGGACTCCATCCATGATTCTTGATGATTATTTAGAAGATAATAAATTAGATTATATCAAATCGGATGTGCCGAGCTGGGAGAGCTTATCTTTTGATGAAAAAATTCTTAAAATAAAAGAAAAACTAAAAGCAGAAACTTATGCCCTGCTCACTGAAGATGAAGCTAATTCTGCAATTGAAGAATTTGAAAATAAAATTAAAAAAATAATAGAAAATTCAGTTACTGAAGAACAATATAATCAAGATATGAGAATTAAAACTTTAATTCAGTCTGCATCTGCCAAATTAAAATTAGTTAAGTCGTCCGAAGCATTAATACGATATGCAAAAGATGCAAAGAAAAAAGATGAAAGATTGTTTGATTTTCAGTGGGAATCTCCTCAATCTCCTTTCAGGTTTAGAGTTCTAAAGAATCTTGATCCATATCACTTTGAAGTCGGGGCGGACACCAATTGCTGCCAGAGATTAAATGGTGTTGGAGAAGGAGCCGCAATAGATTCCTTTATAAATCCTCTTGCCGGAGTTCTAGTCCTAGAGGGAAAAGTTTATGGTGAATGGAAAACCTTATCTCAAAGTTATTTTCATTTTGTTCCAAAATCTAATGGAATTATTCTTGACAATGTTGAACATAGTTATTCAAATCTTTCTAGGTTTAAAGAAAAAACACCATTTGATATAGATCAGGCCTATGCAGCATTTGCAGCTTACATTAAGGAAAAAAATAATCTTTCTTATGTTAGATGTGGAACAGAATATAATAAACTGACTAACTCTAGCTTTAGTAAGGGAAGTATTTCAGGAGGAGATCCAAGATATTTTGAACATAATAGAAAATATACAGACTTTTCTTCTAGCTCGCACATCGATCTCCTAAAGCCAAAGTTTAAGCTAACGATGACACTAGAAGATAAAAAAGCTATGTCAATTTATTCTAAGCTAATAAAACTAAGTTATGACTTAAATAAAGAGGAAAGATTAGAAATATTTGATCTTTGCTTTGCGTAACCATGGGGTAAGATAAGACTGAGGTAATTATGAAAATTAAAATTGATTCAAGACTATATCTTTCGGAGCTTGGCGCAAAGGGATTCCTTTATCCATCCGATAATTTTATAACCGCAGCAACCGCCCTAGAATGCGATACAGTCCAATTTGTTTACTCTAAGGAGCGTGGAGTGGTTCCGGTTAGGATCGTAGCTCAGATTGGAGAGGAGGGCCTTTCTACAATGGAAGCAACAATATTCTGGGTTAGCAAAGAAAATTTAAAAAATTACTAAAAAAAATTATACCACCGCTTGATTATCCTCCAGCGGTGGTTATGTTTTTAGAGGTGCCCCATAGAATAACTAGGCACATAGGAGGCAAATATGACCGAAGAGTATTGGTGGGAGGCTCATGGCGTTCTTCTTCGTAAGTTTTCTTCATTTGAAGAAGGAAAAACCGCTCTAAATGCCGAAACAAATCCGGTAGTTTTTATCACTGGCCATGGATGGAACATTGAAGTAAATAAGTCAGACATTAGAGTTGTTTCTCGTAAGGTAAAGACTTCTCTTATCTGAGGTGTTAAATGTCTCGTTCTTATGATTATTCTGTAACCCTCTCTCTTCCTCGGTACGGTACTGTTACTGCCGATCTCCAATATCATGTTGGATTCTCTGGCTCTTATTGGGAGCCGCCCGACTCAGATGAGGTTACTGTAGAAAGCCTAAAGAATGAATCTGGAGTGGAGATAAAACTTTCTGATAATGAATGGGAAGAGTTTTATGAACTCTTCTTGGAGGCTGGAGGTATTGCCCATTCTGATCATATGAACAAAGTATTTAGCAAGTATGCTGAAGAATATAATGAATATGATGGTCTAGATAATCCATTCTGAATAGATATCTTTTCTTAAAACCCCCGATTTTTATCGGGGGTTTTTTGTTATCAAAAATAACTAATCTATTATTTTAAAATATATTTTAGAGTTTATAGCATGAATAAAATATATTTATTGGCAAAAACATTAAATAGACTTGGTTTAAAAAAAGAAGCAAAAGAACTTTTATCATTAAAAAAAGTTGCTTCAGATTCTCAGGCTTGGAATAAAATTAGATCAAAAATATCTATAATGCAAAATGTATTTGAAGAAATTGCCGAAATACTTTATGAATTTTCAGAATATAGAAGAGCAGATCCAGAGAGTAATTTTATTAGTCGAGAAGATGAAAGAGAGATTTCAACAAAAATATTCTCAAAAGCTGGAAGGGCACTTGGATTGCTTGAGCAATCTTATCAGCTTTCTTCAGAAATAAATTGGATGAGAGAATCTTTAGCAAATGAAGTTAAAAAATTTGTAAATGATACTGAGGTAATACTAAAAAGATTTTACTCACTAATGATAGAAAGAGTTTATGGAGAAAGTCTTAGTAATATAAAAAGAATAAACATTGCCTATTGGTTTGAAAAATTTAAAGCATTAATAACAAAATGCAAAAACTTTATAGGCTCAAGAGAATCAGATCCGGCTGAAGAAAGGGAATATACAGGACAAAAAATCACATTTGATCCATCTAGAGAAAACACAGTAGTTGGCTTGGAAAGAACAGTTCCAGGAGACCCTGACATTCAGAGAGAGCCTGACTTTGAAACGCTGACCGAAATAAGTATACCAACCAACCTTTAAATTTTTTGGGTTAAAAAAATTTTTTTAATTTATTTTTTTCTAGTATGGTTCTATATATAATAAATATATACTCCCAACAGGATATTCTATGATCTTAGAACTATATGATAGAAATGAAAATGTAGAAGTTTGTTTTTTATCTTCTTCAATAAATAATTTTTCTTTTAAATCTGAATTAAAAGATTTAAGTTTTGATTTTTCAATAAGCAAATTTATAAAATTAAATAATAATATTGAAAAAATTTTAGAAATAGAAAAATTTTCTTATAAAAATATAAATTAAAAAACAAATATAGTTTCAAATATTAAAGTTAATAATAAAGAAAATGAAAGAATTGAGCTTTATTTGAAATTTTTTGATGATAATCTTAATTCGCTAACATTTTTGTTTGATCTTGGATCCGATTGGACTGGTGGTGGAAGATTTTTTATTAGGGAACTAAAATAAATAAATCTATTAATTTATCGAGATAAATTTGATATATTTATTGAATATGGAGCACTTATGTTAAAGGGATTAGTTAAATTAGCAAACCGCCTTGATTCTCTTGGTCTAACAAAAGAAGCAGATGTTATTGATAGAGAAATTTTAAAGCTTGCATCAAAAAAATCTTCTTCTCCAGATCCAAGAGACGAAGATATTTCTGTTGAAAATTTAGAAAAAATTATTGCCCTTGATCCATATGAAAGATGGCACTATATGACAAAGGCTGACGGAAAAAATAATGATTTCTTGCAGAGTGCCGCTCCAACTTCTCCTAAGCAAATAGAATTGTTAAATAAAGTTATTGAGCTATGCGAAGAAGATTTTATGAGAGAAGCTGAGTTTGAAGAGATTTGGGAGGCAGAAAGAAATAGAGAGCCTGCTCCAAATTCAGCAGAGTTGTTTGAAATAATAGAGAAAATGAAGGAAGAGGATACCGGCGAAGGAGATACTCTTATTCCAGATTATGGTGGAAGAGGAGTCTCTGTCTTTAGAGATCCAAATGCACCACTTGGTGGGCTTAGTAGTGATGAAAGAAAAAAGATGTCAATAAAGGTACATAAGAAGCCAACCTTAAGAGATGAAAACATTAGCGTAAAAGATCTTCCTGAAAGCTTAAAAAAGAAAAGAGATACTTCTACAGGAGGAAAGGGTCCAGAAATGAGCGAAGAGGAGCTTCAATCATTTAGAGATTACCTTGACAGGATAAGTGGTGGCGGAGATAAGTTGATGAGTGGTAAGAGAAAGCACTCAGAAAAAGTTAAAAAAATTGATGAGCTTAAAGAAAAATTAAGAGCACTAAGAGAAGAACTTGAAGAAGAAGAGGATTCAGAGCAAAAAGATCAAATTAGCGCTCAATTAGATAAGACCGTTTCAAAGTTAAATGAGCTGCTTCGTGGAACATCGGTATCTACCATGGTAGAATCAGAAGATGAAGGGGAGGTTATTTCAAAACCACTTTCTGAGTATACATTGAGTGATATTGATTTAGATAATTTTTATGTATTCCAAATGATGAACAGACCAGGAACAAAACGTAAATTCTGGGTTGCTGTTGCAGAATTTGTTGAGGAAAATGATGCAGATGATTTTGCACAATCCTTAGAACTAGAGGCCGGAGTAAGAGAAGAGGCTGGAGAAGACAAGATAGGAATGACAAAAGTTCTCGATGGATACTCAGCAAAAGAACTTCTTTACTCAGGAGAGGGAAGATTCAGAGTTGAATCTTGGGCAGGAGGAAAGCTCCCAACCATAAAGAGAGAGCGTGATGGAATAAATCCAAGACTCGATCCAGAGAAGCAGGAGAGCAGCGGAAGTCCAGGATTTGGCGGAATATCTGGATTTGGGAAAAGAAATATCTAAATTAGGGCTTTATTATGAAACAAGAATTTAAAGTCTCTGGTTTGTATTATGAGTCAAAAACACCAAGAGAAGGCGATGATTTTGAATGGCTTTCTTTTGGTGGCTCAAAATCGGTAATGTATGGAGTTTTAAATGACTCATCTAGTGGAATGTATTTTTCATTTCCATCAAGAGATTGGACTCTTGATATGACAATAAGCCTTGGAGACAATCCAACATATAGAGTCTTTGGAATAAGAAGTGGTACTTACCTAAAAGATTGTAGCATTTTTGAAAGAAAAGAAAAAGATCCTCTATATGTAGTATCAATGTCAATTCATATTGGCAATGGTATTGTTGTAAAAGATTCTTTTAAATTAAAAAATATTTCAGGTTTAGATTTTTGGTTTATGAGAAAATACTAAAATGAATTTTTCTGACAGCGGAATAACAAAAATCTATGATGATGAAGGTGCTGAAGTAGGATGGGTTGAACTATCCGATGCACAAAGAGAGTTTGGCTCGGACGCTCCGTTTTATTTTGGAAAGTGGCTTGCAGTAGCAAATCTAGAAGTAAATCCAAAGTTTAGAAAAAAAGGATATGCAAGAAAGATAATGCAAAGCCTAATAAATTGGGCAACCGAAACAGGAAAAGATGGATTGCTCTTGAGGCCAATGCCAACAGGTCGCGGTGGTCCAAACTCTGGAAAGTTGAGAGAATTTTACAGATCTCTTGGATTTAGAACATGCGATGTATCTCCGGACCTTATGGAAAAATTCTTAAAAAAAAGAATGGTTTTGAATCTATATTCTGCACTAAAAAGAATGGGATTTCATAAAGAAGCATCAGATTTAAAAGATCTTATTCCAAACTCAGTAAGCGCAGATCCTTTGGCAACTGCCTTTGCATTTGGCGATTTAAACATTGGAGCATTTGTTGAGTCTGGCGATGAATCTGATTTAGATATAGACCATATTAATTCTGTTTTAAGCAGAGCCAAAATGCATGGATTTTCTGGAGAATGTGCTGAAGCTGCTGTTGCAATTAATGAAGTATTATTCAATAGAGAAGGAACTCTTGTTGCTGCGGTAAACAAATGGCTTTATGAAAATGAGGAAAGATTTGTTGGTCACGTTGCAGTAGAATGGAATGGAAGATATTGGGATGCAGAGGGCGAGAAGGATTGGGAAGAGATAGAGTCATGGGGAATGCCTGATGAGTTAGATTATGACTTTGAAAATCCAGACCAGGCATATGAAGTAGAAAAAATTTATCCATCAAAAGATGAGCTGCTTGAGATGTTTGGCGGTTGCAATTTAAAAAATATGATAAAAAAATTAGAGTTAGCAGATATAGAAATCTATAATGAAAAAGAGACTAAATAATTTAATTTTAACCCTATCAAATTGTGGTTTAAAGAAAGCCGCACAGGATGTTGCAGCTCTAACCGAGGGTCCTATAAAATTATATGTCTTTGATTTTGATGGAACACTATTTAGATCTCCAGCAAAGCCAGCACTTTGGAAGGGCGGCTGGTGGGGAAAGGCAGAGTCTCTTAACCCTCCCTGTGTTCCTCAGGCACCAGACTCAGATTGGTGGGTTTCTGAAGTTGTTGGAAAGGCAAAGGAAGCAGCTTCAGATCCATCCTCAATGACTGTTTTAATGACAGGAAGAGGGAAGGCTGTTTTTTCAGATAGAGTTTTAGAGCTTATTTCAGGTATTGGTTTGAATTTTGATGAAGTTTTGCTATCAGACTCTTATGATACTGTTGCATTTAAATCTGGAGAAATAAGAAGAATTCTTGAAGCAACACCAACTATAAAAGAGGTGGACATCTTTGATGATAGGGGAAGCTATATTGAAAAATATAAAGAATTAATTTTAGAAACTAATCCTGATATATTAGTAAATTCAACTGTTGTTCAGGTTGAATCAAAGGCCGTATTATGTGATGAGGTTCCACCAAAAGAATTTGAGTTGCCAGCAAAGACTCCGTTTATTGGAATATTTTTGGATTCAGATTCAAAGGGAAAGTTAAATGGTATGTTTCCAACGCTTCATGACAATGCCTTTGGAGAATCAGTTCCTGTAATTTTAAAGCCAAGAAGAGAACAGATTGAAAAAATGAAGGAATTAGGATTGCTTGGCAAAACATTTAAAATAAATGTTACAGGATACATTGAAGATGATATGGGCCAAGCAGTTACGGTTGATGTTCCAGAAGCATCGTTTACTGATGGAGTTATTCCCCACATTCCTCTATCAACTGCAAAGGGCGTAAAGCAATCATATATAATGGATATGGTAAAAGCAAAAGAGGCAGATCCAGTTTCTGGACTAATCCTATCTGGAATAATGTGGTGGAGTTAAGCGGAGCCTACGCCGGAATAGAAAAGAACGCCTCCCTCAGCCCAATAGATATTGTTTAAAAAATCTTTTGTGCGAAGTTGACTATCTCGGATCGGTGAATAAGCTATGGGTGCGGCGGCAAGGTTCCGCCGCTTACGCTAGAAGAGTATTCGGGGTTCATAAAAAATCTAAAAACAGCACCCATCTATGGTATATGGTAGGTGCAGGAGGTCACAATGGCAAAGTCGAAGTCTCTGAAGGTTACTCTGTTCAACGCCGATCCTAACGCTATCTCTTACAAGGGTAAGAAGGGAATGACCATTAGTGTCGTTCATGGTACTATGGGCGATGCTCCCTCCGAAACTTGGGAGTTTAAGATGCGTCACTTTGATACTGCTGATCGTGTCAATGGTGCCTTTGATACCATGAAGATGGAGGCTCTTCTTTCCGATGGTTGGCAGCAGGTTACTCCTAACTCTGTCGGTCATTGGGAGATTGTGGAGAAGGACGGTATTAAGTTTGGTTCTACTGCAAATTCTATCAAGTTGTTCTAGTAATTAAGTAAGATATAACAGGAGGAAATAAACCGTGGCTTTTATGTACGTCACCACTAAGTCTGATAGTGCAATTGGTGAGGGTACTCATTCCGTCCCTATCTTGGAGCCTAATCGTCGCTCTTTGATCAAGGGTAATCTCGATCTTGCTGCTCGTATCATTCAGACTGAGTTTAACAATACTGTTAGCATGGACGATGTAACGAGAATTGATGTTGAACTTACTGCTGATTCTGATGAAGATACAGAACTGATCACAATTTTTGAGTAGGAGTGAAAAATGCTTACGGAAATTCCAAAGCCTGCCGCTTACACCATTCATCTTTCCGATGGTCGTACTCTGATTAATTACTTTGTTACTGATGCCTCTGCTCGTCGCTGGGCACAGATTTCTCAGTTGGCAGATCAGATTGTTCGTGTTACGCGAGATACTACCGTTGTGGTTTTTTCTCGCAACAATTCTACCGATAACTCTGCAATCTAAAGAGGTATACAATGTCTGTCAGCTCTATCTCTGTCAAGTATGGTAGCGACACTTACACCTTTAAGTCTAAGGACGGAAATCACTATTGGTTTATCTCTGACTGTCCCAATCCTTCTTTTCATCGCTCGGTTGGAAAGATTGCAGACTTTCAGACTAGGGCAATTCTTTACAAGGTTGCTCTCGCCGCTGGATTTACTGACTCTGACTTTGAGAACATTAAGACTTTTGCTCCACAGAAGGAGACTCGTGGCTCCACTAAGCCTTTTAGAAAGTCAAAGGCTCCGCGTATTCTCTCTGAAAAGAAGTCTGCTGCTAAGAAGAGCACTCTGACTAATTCTATCAAGCTTTTCTAAAAATCGGGAGGGGTAATACCCTCCCTTTTTTGTTTCACAAAAAGGAGTTTTAAAATGCTCTACAATCCCTCGCTCATTGAACACCGTAAGGCTCTCGGCTCTATGATCCTCTCTACGCTCTCTCAGAAGGGCTTTAAGGAGGCTTCTGACTCTGTTGCAGGGGAAACTGTGCTTGACTTCTCACTTCTCCGTAATGGGCTTCCTAGTGGCTTCTTCATTAGGATTTATACCTCTGTTGTGAATGGTGTAGCCCGTGGCGATGGAGAGGATGCTATTCGTACTTGTCTTATTTGGCAAGATCCAAAGACAAGTCTCTTTACTCCAATCTCCAAGTCTACTCGTGTCAATCGAACGGGAGAAATGGAAGAGATTGTGGAGAGGACTCTTCAGCGTGGACGGGATCTTTTCTCTACTCTTCCTTCTGTTCAGAAGTGTAATTGCGGTGCGCCAAAGGCTGTCTCAAAGGCAGGTAATCTTTACTGTGCCGCACGCTGCTGGATCAAGTAAAGAGGCTTATATTTTAAAATGTTGACAAAATTTATTCTTGATTTGCTTATATTGTCTATTTTTTGGGGATTTCAACTTTTAGTAATTTCAGAAGAAAGTCAAAAAATATTTAAAAACCTTGAGCAAAAAAGAAGTGGAAAAAGAAAAAATATTATAGATACCACGTTTTATTTTGTTGGAGGTTTTTATATATCATCAGTATCCTCTATTATATTGTTGAATTTTAACTCAGGAATGCTTTGTGGATTTATTTTTGGAATATTAATGATATTTGGCCTCATAGCTCAGGTTGAAACATTTGGAAATATTATAGGTTATTTTTTCGCCGGACTTATTAAAATTACAATAAAAATAACCACAATAATTATTGTAGATTTTACAGAATATGCTTCTGATGCAATAGAATCAATATTATGTTATTTTAATCTAATAAAGCTTGAGCCAATTCCTCAATATATTCCATTTTCAATTGAAAACATTTCAGATGAACCTTTGGATCTATATTTTTCATCAGAAAATTCTATAGTTGAAAAGCTTGGAACACTTATACCCAATGATTATAAAGATTCCGATTTAAAAGAATTTCTTCTTCTTAAAGATAATGGTTCTACATTTTCAATTGGAAAATTTACGCAGAGTTTAGAGGATGGTTTTTTCTATTCTAAACTAAAAGATTCTCCAGAAATGTTATATATAAAAAAGGATTCTAAAGATGTTAACTGAAGTTTGGTTTTTTGTTGCACAACTTGGACTCCATTTTGGAGTTTATTATTACTGCCTAAATAGTAATCGTTCCTTAATTCACAAGGCTCCCGATTATCAGCAAGAGCTTGGAATTGGAATGTCACTTTTGAGTATGGCATATCTCTTTATTGGAGAGATTGATAAAAATTCATCTTCTGCTTCTAGCGGATTATTGATGATTCTTGGCTATAAAATGCTGCATCTTGTATTGGGGCTAGTAGCATACTTTTTTACAGATTTAAAGATTGCTAGTTTAAAAAGTGCAGATCCAGAATCTTTTGTTAATTCCGCCGAAGTAGAAGTTCTGAATAAGTCTATTTCCGAGATTCAAAAGGCTATGACTATGCTTAATACCTCTCTTACATCTCATCATAATTGGATGATTAGGTCAGAAGGTGCGATGAAATCTGTAGCATCTATTAAGGGACAGGCAGATGAAGCAATTGAGATGACAAAGCATATTAATGGTGGACTTGTTCAAGTTATAAATCACCACAAAACACTTCAGGCTTCTGCTCAAAAAATAACATCAGAATTAAATACATCAGTTTCATCTGTTAAAGATGGTGTAGAAAATCTTTTAAGCGGAATTGAACAGGTTTCTGAGGATCTTGCGTCTGTTGAGGATGGTGTGCAGAGAATTCACTCTCAAATGGAATCCAGCCTAGATAAGAAGCTAGAGGAGTTTGATGCAGGAGTTTCTCAATCATTGACTCATGTTGCAAATCATTTGTCTAGTAATTTGGCAGCGGCAGCAGAGCATGTAGCAGGAACATATGTAAGAGATATGGATGCGGTTAGCAAAGTTTTAAATGATAAAATTAATAAGATAAAGGAGGAGGTATGAAGGCCATACTTTCTGAAGGATTTTCGTCTATTCTTTTGGGAGTTTTGCTCGTTAATTCTCTAAATAAAATTGAGCAAAAGACCGATCAAGAAATAGAAGAAACCAAGGATTTAGTTCGTGATGGAATTATTCAGTATGAAGAAGAAAAGAAGTCTCTATATTTGGAGCTAAGAAAAGAATTTGAAGGAGATCTTTCTAGGTGGGGTGCAGACTTAGATAAGGACTCTCTATCAATTCGATTTACTATTGTTGATGAAACTTCACCTCGCGTAATGTTTGGAGCCGGATCTATATCTCCTACTGACTATTATCGTGATTTAATTAGTGATTTTTGTCCACGTTATTATGGAGTGTTAAAGAAACACTCTAGAGAAAAGTTTATCGAAGAGATTAAGGTAGAGGGTCACACATCTTCGGATTGGAGGGGTGGATCGGGAGGAGAGAAGGCTTATTACTCTAACTTGGAACTTTCACAGGGTAGAGCGGCATCTATTTTGTCTCTTTGTCTATCGTCTATACAGAATAATGGTGGAGTAAAGTTTTCTGATGCTGATTTTTCTCTTTTTAGGAGTAAAATGACTGCTAACGGCTATTCTTCATCAAGAGTTTTGAAAAATGAAGATGGATTAGAAAATTCTATACGCTCTAGGAGAGTAGAATTTAGAATCGTAACATCTGCCGATAATCAATTGCAAGAAATATCTAGGAGCCTTAATGATTAAGCTTAATGATGATTGGAATTTTCCAATGAAAGATTTTCTTTCTAAATTTAATATAGAAGATAAAATTAAATCAATTGGATTGGCTCCAATAGAAATTCCATCATCATTACCTCCAAAGCTTCCTGCTCCTAGCAATCTTATAAAGTTAGAAATATCTACACTTAAAGAAGTTCAAACATTCTTTCGTGGAATTAAAGATGATGCCATTTTAAAGTCTGGAGATACTCCAGTTGTTCTATATATTAAGTGGAGTAGGATGATTAATCCCTCCTCTTCGATTTCTGCTCTTCCTAGGCTTCATCTTGTAAATTGCTCAAAGCTAAAAGAAATGAAGAGCGCAGGAAGAATAAATCGTTATGTTGCTACATCTGAAACATCCGGGCTTTATGATCTGCTGTCTGGTGGTAGCAAAATTCCCTTTAGCAGACCACTAATGGTTTGTCAATCATGCCTAACATCTATTCGTCGTGATTATCCTAATGCAATAACTAATTTTAGTCTATCAAGTCCATCAAATCAAATTAATCTAGAGGGATGGTTTTCTATTTCTAGCGGTGCAATTCAAAATTCAAATTTATTCTCAATGCCGACACTAGTAAGTAAGGGCGGCTATACTGATGATTGGCAAAAAATATCTTATAGCAAGAGAGAGAATGCATTATGGAAGTGTTCGTCATGCAGAGTAGATCTTTCAAACAGAAGAGAGCTTCTTGATACGCATCATATAGATGGAAATCCACAAAATAATAGTAATTCAAATTTGTCTGTTTTGTGTAAAATTTGTCATTCAAATCAGCCAATGCATCAACATATGAGAGACTCAACAGATTGGAAGTCTCATTACTCTGTTATATCCAGAATAAGATCTGTTCAGGGTATTTATTTTTAAAACAGAATATAACATGAATGTAATAATAAAGCCAAATAGACATAATTTATCTAAATTTAATGAGGATGGAATCTTTGTTATCTTGCCAATGAAAGATGAAACATTTTTAGATTCTATTATAAAATGGGAATCTTCTAATAAAAAGCTATGCTGGAAGTTTGAGTTATCAGAGTGGGGCACTCCACACGGAAATCATTTTGTCAATGGGAATGGAAAAGATCTTTATCCTGAGACAAAACAGTTCCTTTCTTTTATAGCAGATTATTATCCAGAAGATTTGGAGTTTTTTATTTGGCACCCCGAAGTTTTTGAAGGAAGTTTTTACGGAGAACACCATGATACAGATACTACTAGTCCTATCGATCCTTCTGTTTTGCTGGTCGGTTTATCAGTCGGGCAAAATACCGGAGCATAAAGAAGAGAATTACTTAGAAAAGCAAAAAGAAAAAAAGGCTCCAACAAAAGTTATCGCTCAAATTATTGAAGAGTCAGATAATAACTTTGATGAAGATCCTCCAACGATAGTTATGCCAAGGAAGTAATATGACGCAAACAACGCATCCAATTTATGATCACGATTGCAGCTCCTGTCTTTTTCTTGGCGCAAAAGAAGTTGAGGGAAAGTTTTATGACTTTTACTTTTGCCCAAAGACAAAATCAAATATTGCAAGATTTGGTAGCGAAGGGCCAGACTACCTCTCTCTTCCTGCCTTTTTAGTCAGAACATTTGGACATATTGAGCCATATAAAACCGGACTAAGTTTTTCTTCAATAAAAAATCTTTGATCAAAAAAGACGGGCTAAAACAAGCCCGTCTTTTTTTGCGCGAACGCCGGAATAACCTGGATAGGTCTGACAATATGATGCAATCTTATTCCTTATTTTTGGATAAAGAAATTTAAAACTTTAGGATCAAAAACCTTCTTTTATTTTTAATGTAAGGTGAAAAAAGAAAATTTTAAATTACGAAATGTTATCCCAAGTTTTTTATGATTATTTTTTTAAAATAGCCCAAAAAATAAAAAAGTTTTTCCAGATTTTAAAAGAATGTAATTTCAAAAAAATTAAAATTTAAGCTGACTTTTTACGAGCAACTAGGCTATCTTTTGAGGATCAAAAAAAAACTAAAAACCCCACCCACCTATGGTATAATAGTGGGGATGGAGGAATTCAAGATGCAAGTTTATCTATTCCCCGCTTTATTGGCGTTAACAGCAATAACTCTTGGCGTTGTAAACATCTTTTATCCGCCGCTTCTATCGGTAATTGTTGTGCTAGTGGGTATACTCGCAGCATACGCAATTATAAAGATTAACGAAGGGTGATGATTAATAAATGTTTAAATGCCTTTCTGCACAAGGTAATTTTTGCAGCACAATGATTAAAAAAGAAATAGCAGTAAAAGATTGCCTTGGTCAAGATGTAAGCATTGGAGATATTTTAATGCTTTCATTCTCATACACAAGGAAGGGTTTAGAGCCAGCACTTTTAATTGGTGTTGAGTCATCGTCTAGAATTATAGGAGAAAATTACTTAGAATTAAGCTTAATGATAAAAGATTTAGATCTACAAAAAATCATAGAGCACAAACTAGGTATAGCTCCTATTGCTAACGATGATGTTTCAGAGGCATGGATTGAGTCTGGAATAAAAGTAAGTAATCCAGAATTTTTTATTCACGATGAAAGAATTTCAAAACTTCTTTCAGAAAGACTAAATTATATTGCCAAATGATTGGCAGTATAAAAAATACAATCTAAAATATTATAGCACACACGCTCGTCTGTGTGCGTATACAAATTTTCCTTGACACCATACGGCATCCATGCTATAGGTATGGTGCAACCCCGAAGGAGGTTTAGATGGTTCCCTCTCCCTATCAGAAGGCTGTCTTTGATTTCGTTCAGAACGGTAGTGGCTCCGCAATTGTCGGTGCCGTTGCTGGGTCTGGAAAGACTACCACTATTGTTCAGGCTGTAAAGCTCATTCCGAAGAATCAGTCGGTTCTTATGCTTGCCTTTAATAAGAGCATCGCAGAAGAGCTTAATACGCGAATCAATCTTCCTAATGTCGAAGTCAAGACCTTTCATTCCCTTGGCTTTGCCGCCTATCGTGCCGTTCATGGTGCGAAGGTTAAGATGGATAACAACAAGCTGTTTCGTCTGATTGACGATCTTGCCAGCAATTCTGACCTTACTCCCGGTGAGAAGGCTGGTCTTGGCTATGTTTCTAAGATTGTAAAGCTTGGTAAGTCTATGGGAATTGGAACCACTATTCTCGAAAATACTGAGGATAATTGGTGGAATCTGATTGAGCATCACGATGTTGGTGGTCGTGATGAAGGCATTGACCTTGGAGAGATTCTTCCTATCTGTCAGGAGATTCTCTTCCGCTCTAACTTTATGAAGTCTATCATCGACTTTGATGATATGATCTACATGCCTGTTCAGCAGAACCTTAAGTTTAAGAAGTATGATTGGGTCTTTGTTGACGAGGCGCAGGACTGCTCAGCTACTCAGCGTTGGATTCTTAACTCTCTGATGAAGCCTTCATCCCGCCTTATTGCGGTGGGTGATGCTTGCCAAGCGATCTATGGTTTTCGTGGAGCAGACTCCTCTTCTCTTCAGATGATTGGTTCTGAGTTTAATGCGGTTACTCTTCCGCTTTCTATCTCTTACCGTTGTCCGAAGTCCGTTGTCACTGAGGCTCAGAAGTATGTGTCTCATATTGAGTCCTCTGAGACTGCGCCCGAAGGCTCTGTTTCTAGGATCGACAAGGTTTCTTCTGAGGACTTTTCTTCTTCTGATGCTATCCTCTGCCGTAATGTTGCTCCGCTTGTGAAGTTTGCCTATGGTCTTATTTCTCGCGGCACTCCTGTCAATATGATGGGTCGTGACATTGGCAAGGGTCTTATTACCCTTGTTAAGAATATGAAGGCAAAGGATATTGTTTCTCTTGACGAGAAACTTACTGAGTGGTCTGATAACGAGATCAATCGGCTTGCTGGAAAGCAGGGTAATGAGAGCAAGATTGAATCTATCACCGATAAGGTTGATTGCATCAAGATCTTTATCTCTCAGGCTACTCCAGGTATGACTGTTCAAGATCTGATGAAGAAGATTGAGACTTTCTTCTCTGATGAGCCTAATGGAAATATCACTCTTGCCACTTGTCACAAGGCAAAGGGAAGGGAGTGGGATAAGGTGTTCATTCTTGACGAAAATAGATTTTTCCCACGTTGGGCCAAGCTTCCTTGGATGATCGAGCAAGAGAAGAATCTAAAGTATGTTGCAGTGACTCGCTCTAAGCAGGATCTAGTCTTTATCAACTCTAATAGTTGGAAGGACTGATTAGCCATTATATCCCCAGCGGATTTATTTCGCTGGGGATATTTTTGTTTTAGCAAATTCCTTTACTGCCATATCATCTTCATGGTTTTGGAATTCAATTTTCCATACACCATTCACCAAAGATTCTGTAAATCTTTTATGCTTTATATTTAGTCTTTCATTGATTGTTGACTTGGATACGCCAATTGCTTTGCCAAGCTCAGTATTTGTTTTTGATAGAATGATCTCTCCAGTTACCTTATTTGTAGCTTTTACTGGAGGTATTCTTGCTATACGAAGTTCTCGAATTTTATCAACTACTTCTTTTGAGTGGGATTTTCCATAAAATGGATTTCTCTCACCAGACTGAATCTTTGACATATGTTCTTGATGAGATTTATTCTGCCAAAGTCTTTTTGTTGCATCAGATTTCTTCTTCTTAGAATCAGCATTGTCATAACGCATTTTTGATGCATTACCATAATTTATAGGACAGTTGTTTTTATTATCCCAAACTATTTTTATTATATTATAAATTTTATTCGGCTCTAATGTGAAAAACTGATCAAGATATTTTTGCTCTAACCTTAGCAGCTCTTCTTTTTTGCACTCTTCAATTATTTCAAATAAGAAGTTATTTTCTCCATATTTGTCAAAGCATCGTTGTAAAAAACGATTGTTGTGCCTACCTCTCGATAATTCTCTATAATGAGCCTTCATTCTATATTTAACTCTACAACTAGAGCCAATATAAAATCTGCCATTTGATAAATTTGTTATCTTATAAATTCCAGATATATTTTTAATATTTTTGTTTAGCATTTTTATTTTAAATAATCGGACTATTGTATTTTACAAGAAACACAAAATCATCTTGACAAATCATCATTCTTGGATCAACCTCTTCAACTGTTGATGGAATTACGACAAAATATGTAACAGATTCTTTATCTTGTTGGCAGGAGAAGATAACAGAATCCATTGGACCTTCTCCTGTCTTTTTATTCTTGCAATCCATATTAATAAAATTTCTAATGAAACCATCAAAACAATAGCTTCCAGACAACATAGTATCAGTTGGTGGCTTTGGAGTTTCGATTTTTGAGAAGCAGCAGAAAATAAAAGGAAGGAGGAATGGCGTCATATTTTTACAAATTAAATTACCATTTTTGGCCCTAGTTTTTCCTTTGAGATCCAATTATTTTTGAACTTCTAAAAATTTCTGAAAATCCCACCTTGTTATGATATAGGGTAGGTGTTCGGGGGAGGGAGCGGTACGGTTGACGCTCCCAACTCTTATCAAAAATTCTTCAACCGAGGGTAATAAAATAATGTTCGTCTATTGTCAGTTTTCCGGTAAGTGGGCAGAGTGTTACGAGTTTGATGCTGAGGCTTTTCAGCGCATTTCCGGCGGCGATATGCAGCCGCTTTATGATGCTGGAGTAACCCGATTTAATCGCGTAACTGTTGACGACGGTAGCGGCCAGCGTGAGGTTTGGTCTAAGCGTTCCAATAGTCAGTCCACCAACTGATAAATCTTAAGGAGAATATTATGACTCGTTTTCAGTATGTTTCTGTTCCTCGTCGTCGTAACCCCGTAACTGTTGCTTACACCGCTCGCGAGACTGATAGTGTTGTTGAGATCACTATCGGTGCTTCTTTCTGTTCCAGCCGAGATCGATTTAATCGCGCCCTTGGTCGTAAGATTGCAGAGGGTCGTCTTACTCGTGGCGAGGCTATCACATTTACTGACCGACTCTCTAACGGAGAGTCTTTTAATCAGGGAGTTGTTCGTATGATCGACACCTTTGTTGCGAGTCGGTCTAGCGATGTTATGGCGCGGTTCTGCCAGCGTCAGACGGACTGAATAAAAAGTAGCACCGTAGGTTGACAATCGACCTACGGTGCTTAACTTGTATCTGCTTAGGGAATATCCCCTAGCAAAACTGCCAACAAAAGAGGCAAAAATGAAAAACCTTAATCCCGCTCAGATTCTAGCTCTTTCTCGCATCATTACAGATAAGAAGCTTGAACAGGTCCGAGATGTAGTAGGTAACGGCGTAGGTCTTGTTGTTGATCCATTCACTGTTTCTTGTGAGGGAGGCACCATTTCTATTGGTGATGGAGTAGAGTATACTCCGACTATTCACCTTCCCATCCTCGATGTTCTTGTTATTGCTCTGCATAAGGCAGGCTTTCAGCGTGAGAATATCATGGCTATGATTACTGATGCTGCTTCTGATGCTCTAAATGCAGATGAGAAGGTTGGTGATGCAACAAAGAATGAGGTTGACTTTGTAAGGGCAGAGGTAAAGGCTCTTCAGGCCTCTCTTTCTGCAAATCTTCCAAAGAAGATTCGCGATGGTGTTATGAAGGTTAATGTAAAGTGGAGCTAGAGTGTTCACTACCTTTGAGCATATTTATCGTGTTTCTAGGCTAGAATTTTGGACAATGACTAACGGAAAGATTCCCACTATCGGCTGGCTAAAGGGTTATTTGGCTGGTTATTACGGTGAGAGGAAGAATCCATATCCTGTAGATTCTATTGCTTGGAGGGATTGGCAGGAGGGAAAACTAGAGTCAATCATGGATAATTCTGAAACAAATAATCTGTGGAGTAAAGCATGAAGATCATCCTTACTGTCGTCACCCTTCTTGGCGGAAGCTATCTTCTTCTTAATTGGGCTGGTGATAATCCGCGTGATGCACGAAAGATCACTAAGCAAGTTGATCAGACGGCTTCCGGTCTTGTAGATAAGGGCAAGCGAGCCGCAGAAGAGATTAAGAAGTAATCTTCTATTAAAGGCCACCACGGGAAACTGTGGTGGCCTTTTTTGCGTTTTTTACGCCGCTCTCAACTATTCCGGCAAAGCGGTCGGCGCGAAACTACTAATTAACCGGCCTAAATTTAGGAGTTATTAGATGTTAAAAGAGCTTATAAAACTTGCAGGAGAATTGGATAGATCTGGAAATTTTTCTGAAGCAAATAAAGTTGACTACATTATAAAAAGATATGCTCAGGCCGTACCAGACCCACAGTCTCCACAGGGTGCTGGAGCACAAACTATAAGTAAGTCAGAGGCAAGATATCAAGCACAGGAAAAAGAAGGAAAATATTATATATCACTAAAAACAGCTGTTGACACATTTGCAATAGGATCATTTAACATAAGTGAAATCCCATCAGTAATTAAGGATATTATATCTGGAAAAAGGTCGGTGGAAGGTACAACACCAGGAGATAAATATACTGTAGATCAATTTATTATAAATACATACGGTCTTGTTAATGGCTCTCCAAAACTTATAGGCAGAGAAAGAGTAACTGAATCTGCACTAACAAAAAGTATAATGGGCAGCTTAAAAAATCTTCCAACTGCGCCACCTGCACCACCACCAAAAGTTCTCTCTCCAGATGAACAGATTATAGAGGCTGCTTATCAAAGTTACGCTGGACAACTTAAAGGCTGTGTTACTCTGGCCGTAAATGCAGATCCTAGCTTTGGAGTAGTTACAAAAATTAGCTTTACTGTAAATAAGGATGGCTCAATATCAAATTGTAGCGCCACCTCAGTTCCTGCAAGCCCAGAGTTTGATTCCTGCTTAGTCTCAAAAATGAAGTTATGGAGATTTAGAGAGCTATCGGCACCAACAGCCGCCTCATATAATCAGCGATTTGGCAGACAGAAGTAAGCTTTAAAAAAAGTAATCTACCCCTTGATAGTTTGTTTGCGGTGCCTATATTCTTAGTGCGCCGCATTTTTGCATCGCTAGATCCAAAAAATCAGTCGGCATAAGAAGAATATAGTCCAGCCAAGATTGGAGTAGAAATGAGCAAAAACTTTTTCATACTTTTCGCAACACTAATTCACTGCGCTCTCTTTATTCTATTTTCCTTTTGGGCACTACAAGGATTACCTCTAATTAAGGCTATTGCCTTGGCCATTCCAATTTTAATTTCAGCAATTGTAATTGACTCTTTTGTTACGATATTTATATCTATTGTGTGGGACGAAATAACTGGCGGAGGAAAGAGTTGATTCATCCAATAAATATCTCTGCCATTGGCTGGAACGAGTTTAAAAGATCTAATCCTCCAGGAGAGTATTTGGTATATGGTGAGGTTGGTGATTCAAGATACTTTCAGCTATTCCATCTATATAAAATAGAATCAATAATGGATGGTATTGATGCAATCTGTCCGTGGTGCCTTCGTATTTCTGAAGAAGAAATTTTGTATTTTATTATGGAAAAGTATTGCACAAGAGAAGAGTTTATTGATCTGTTGACCACACAATATCCTAAATATCTCCAATACTTTCTCTTTGAAGAGGAGTTTCTAAATGGCTAAGTATCAGATTGGTGATGTAATAATATTCAACTCAATGCCAGATGTTCAATGGCTTCTTGTCGAAATAAAAGAAAAGGTTTACGAATTTGTAAATCTCTGGGACCATAAAAAGACTTGGACCTCTCAAAAGAAGGCTCCAGTTCACAATAGTATAATGAAGCATTATCGTGGTGGGTCCGAGGTGAAATATGAGTCCTGAATCTATTATATCTTTTTATGACAGATCAATTAAAAATAACATTGGCTTTGAAATTAGAGGAGTATTACCACTTAAAGGATTTGAATATATTCTCGTAAATCCAGGCGGTGCAATTAGATTTTTTAGTGGTGGAGATTTTCTTCAAAACAAAGGAGTATATATTCTTATTCATCATGGCGATAAGATGACTTTTTGGTCAGACTTTGCAGAGAAAGACCCTTCTGCCCAAAGAATATCTGGCGCAAGGTATGGCCGTCATCTTTCGTTTCAAGAGTTTGTAGATGATATGAGAATTCATATGCCAAATCATTTTGAATGGATGTTGTGGAATTTTACCTGACCGATTTTATTCTGTGGAATGAGCTATAAAAATCTGCTAATTTTATAACTAAAAACATCATGAGTGACTTAAAAATTAAAAAATTAGCAAAATACCTAAAGGATAATAGATTAAATTATCAATATAATTTAATTAAAAAGATTTCTCAGATGGACCAACGCTTTGATGAAATAGAGCCAGAAGAAGAGGAAGAAGAAACTTTTGAAGAATGGATGGGTTCAGTTCCAAAGAATGAATTAATTCTAGTATCTCCAGAGAAAATATCTGAAGTTAAAGATACGGCTGGTAGCTGCACTCTGGGGTACAAACATTTGGAAGAGAAAAATAAAAATTTTGAATAGTGATTTTTTAAACATTCCAAATTGACTTCCTGCAAACCGTGCCTATATTATGTAGGTACGGTATTTTTGCGTTGTAACCACATCTTATCTGGAGATAAATCCAAAATGAAGGGATTTTTTATTGCAGCCTCTACGGCCATTACAATTGCATCATTTTCGTGGCTTATTTGGTGGGGATTGGTTGGACTATCAGCTATAAAAATTGTCATTCTTTCCGTTCCAATTATTTGGTCAGCATATACATTTGATATATTTATAACAACACTTATTTCAATTATTGCAGAAGAAATAAATGGTGGTAAAAAATAATACTGTAAATCCTATATTATTAGATAAATTACTATAAAAGGGTTAACTTAATATGGAATATAGGCTTGGCGACATAATGACATTTTATCATCTTCCAAAGTCAGAATGGCTTTTGGCAGAAATAAAAGAAAAACATTATATATTTATTGATATTTGGTCAGGAGAGAGGTGGGTCTCTTTTAAAAGAGCATCTGTTCATATCTCGGGACCGGACACAATTCATCGCGATGGAACTTCTCTATGGAAAAAATAAAAAGATTTGGATCAGTAGTAATAATTAATAGGGAAAAAGAAATAAAAAAAGATGATTTTATTTCTTTTGCAACAAGAAAAGAAAAGTTATTTGAAGAATACCGCCTTAGAAATCCAGAAGATCGTTATAATTGTTTTATAAAATCTGGTTTTGATTGCAAATCCTGTGGAAAGGTTGGCTCAATTTTTGCAATTGAAAAAATAACATCAAAATCTTTTAGCGGCTATACAATAAACCTTTACTCTGATGATGGAGCTTTTTTTACAAAAGATCATATTATCCCAAAATCAAAGGGCGGAAAGGATACGATAGATAACTACCAAACAATGTGCTGGCCTTGTAATGCAAGAAAGGGATCTTCTCTTTTATTTCTTTGCTAGTATGTAAGGGCCAAAGCTCTTATTGCCCCTTTCTACTTCATATCCTCTACTCTTAAGAAAATCTTCTCTCCAATCGTCTATTAGACTAACAGCCATCTTTCCTTCTTCGCCATCTTTTTTTGAAGAGTTGGCAATCTTTTTATATTCTTCAAACGTCAATGGTCTTCCAGATTGATCTTTTGGCTCAAGAACTCTCCATGATAACTCTGTGTAGCGGTTAGCACAACAGGTTGCAAACAACATCTTTTTAATTCCTTTCTTTGCTGCTTCAAACATAACGCCGTCAGTAAGTCCTCCACAGGCATGTTTTGCATATACAACCTTTGGAATTCCTTCTTCGTTAATTATTGAGTTTAGTTTTTCATTCCATTCGCTGCCAAGCTTCTGATCTGGATCTCCTTTGAATAGTGACCACTCTCTTGAGTTGCTATCTAGTAGTCCCATCTGCATATTTCTTTGATTTGCCATGTCTACTAGATTTTTTTGATATTCAAGACCTCTCCACTTGTATCCTGGAGCAATAACCTGTTCATGCCCAACTCCAGAGCCGGGAGATACTATTAAATCTCCTGGCTGAGATCCAGATTCTTCTAAAAGTGCTGTTGCGCTAGAATGGGTTGATACTGACTTTTCTGCGCTACGAGCAGAAAGCTCATCAATCTTATTATTAGCTTTTTCAATTGCCTCTTGCTCTGGCAGTCCTTCTTTCATATATAATTTTTTATATCTGTCAAAATGGACGGCCTGAATGTCTCTCTTGAATAAATTTTTAATTTTTTCCTTATACCTTTCAGGATCAACATCCTGATTGGTAAAATGTTCTTCTGGTATATCTTTGCTGATTGCCCTGTTTGTTGCAACTTGATCTGCAGAGAATTTTAAAAGTTCTTTTACCATCAAAGAATGGTAATTAAGACCAATGCTTCCTAATACTACAGATAAGTTTTTTAATCTTTCAGCTTTCATTTGAAATTAAACTATTTTAATAGTAGAAGATATATTATGAATAAAAAATCTTATTTAAATATAAAAGAAATTTTTGAAACATATCAAAAAAATAATAACACAATATATCTTAGAGATGGACAGATTGTAATATCCATAAGCGAAGTCGCAGCCGGTAGCGTACTTAAGTTTGATTATTATTCTGATATTAATGGTAAAATTTATTATAAAATAATAATTTATCCTGAGTTTATAAATTATTATACATTTTGGGATGAAGAAATGTCTTCTGGAAAAGAGATTATGGTTGACCGCGCAAAAGAGCATCACCCAGATTTTCTAGAATGGATGCTATGGAATTTATAATAAGCAAAATAAATAACTTAAGCATTTTGCAGTGCTACTCAACACACTGCGTATAGAGAAGAGGTTTGATTATCATTCTATAAAAACTATTAATATAGTATATTAATTTATTGAGGATTTTATGAAAGAAGAACTAATTGTACTATCAGATTATCTAGATAAAATTGGGCGTCATAAAGAGGCAAACGAGATTGATGGATTACTTGTAAAAGTTGCCATCGATTATTCTGAGGCTGCTGAACAACAAGGATTATCTAGAGAAGCACTTCAGGCTATAACTGAACTTCTTATGAGGGTATCTAGAAAGGCAGAGTGCATTCAGCAGCTTAACGCACTTTCGACTGATAGTAATCTTTCTGAAGAGGAGCTTATACAACTTATAGATCAGGGTTGTTTTGCGCAGGATGAATCTGGACTCTCAGCAGAATATGCTGAAAGGGCTCAGGGTACAGTTGGTACAATAGCTTGGGCAAAAGAAAATCCAGTTAAATTAGGTCTTTTGGGACTAACCATTACCGTAATACTTGCATGGGGAATTCCAAAGCTAATTGGATGGATTCATAAGAAGTTACTAAGAAGCCGAGCCAAAAAAATAAAGAGAATTCAGCAGGGAATGTACGCTACCCCTAAGACACAGGACGGCCCACAGACCTTTGTTCAACAATCAAACCCAGAACAAAGAGATTTGACACAGAAAGAGTTGCGGGCCCTACAGGGCAGCAACACTGATAAATATTTGGCAGCAATTGATAAGGGAGACATCGACTATGTTGACATAATAATAACTCATAATCATGTTTCTGCTGCCGCAGAGAAAAAAGAAGTTTATCTTGAGGGAGTTAAGGTTGGACTTAAGACAAAATCGTGTGGAGAGGTAATTACAGAGGTTAATTATAGCGATGCTTCAACATTATTTAGCGATTATATAATTAATTTTGACGAAAAAAAGAAAATAAGCCTATATTTTAATAATAACTTCTATCAACACCCAAATGTTGTATATTCTTTAAATCAATGTCCATCTTTCAAGGGGTTTGGAAAAGAGGTAGTAATTCCAAGATTAATTAAGGCTGTATTTTTTATGAAAGGATTTGGAAGATTTGAACTTCCACTCAAATTCTCAGATGGACAGGAGGTTTATACAGTAAATACATGGACAGCAGGTTTATAGAGCAAATACTATGGGCGCTTAATTATACACAATATACTAGTCCGTATAATATAAACATTAATAAATTAAAATTTTCTTTTAATAGAAAAAAGTTTATTATTGATTGCGCAAAACAAAGTCATTCATTGGTTTTAAATGGATGCTATGGAATTTACCATGATAAAAGCAATAGACGTTTCAGACATTGGCTGGGATACCTTTAGGGATCAAAATCACGGAGATTACCTTATCTACTCTAAGCATAATGAGTCCACCTTATTTTACGCTGCAAGAGTCAGTATACCAGAGATTGAAGATGGCTTTCAAAGAATGGATCAGACGATAACAGAATGGATAATCGAAAGGTACGAACAATCTGATTGCGACCTAAAGTTTGACGGAAAGTTTGTAAGCAAAGAGGCTTTTATCTCAAAGCTTTCCGAAAGATATCCAGAAGATTTAACTTGGTTGCTTTTTCATCCAGAGTGGTTAAATAATTAGCCCATCAATAAATTTTTACCAGCCATCTAAAAAAGAACTTCCTAAATCTGATCCGGTGCGTATATTATAGGGGCGAGGCGAGAGGGCCGAACCACGAAAGACCCTCAAACAATCGGAAGAAAAAATTGAATCATCCGGTCTAAAAAATCCCTTGCCGCTCCGCGCCACACCGGATAAGGTATAGGGGCGACGGGAAAATCCCCGTGGCGAAGCGAAAACGGCGCGAAAATAAAAAACGCGCTCCCCTTGACGAACCGCCGCGAGGTGGATAGAATAGAGGGGCGAGAGGGAAACCTCCCGACGATCTTTAAAAACCGAATACGAATGGTAAAAAGAGCCGCTAAAAAAAATTAGCGGACGCTCTAAAAAAACCTTGACGATGCGCCGGAAGGTGAGTAGAATAGAGGGGCGGGCCGAAAGGCCAGCAGGTTAGAGCGACGAAAGAGACACGCTGGAGAGACAGCGACTAAGATTCCGTAGCTCAGTTGGATAGAGCATCAGCCTTC
>SXGQ01213896.1_pt1 | contig 34817 bp, 25 predicted proteins | sample 3178371 | NCBI WGS metagenome assembly SXGQ01 (sample SAMN11356859, study PRJNA531348) | freshwater metagenome | isolation source: freshwater sample F1-20 | place: China: Fuxian Lake, Yuxi | collected 2017-12-25 | reverse complement strand
GTGGCCATCCGGGCGGCGTTCAAGAGCTGTGTGGATGGTAAGCAAGCCGCGATTCTGGTGCCCACTACCATTTTGGCTTTTCAGCACTACAAGACCTTTCAGGAAAGGTTGAAGGATTTTCCGGTGACGGTCGATTATATCAACCGATTTAAATCGACCAAAGAGAAGAAGGAAACCTTGCAGCGCCTAAAAGAGGGGAAGATCGATATCATCATCGGTACGCACGGATTATTGGGAAAGGACGTGGTGTTCAAGGATCTGGGTTTGCTGGTGGTGGATGAAGAACAGAAATTCGGCGTGGCACACAAGGAAAAGATCAAAACGCTACGGACGGCCGTCGATTGCTTGACCTTGACCGCCACACCCATTCCCCGTACGCTACAATTTTCGCTGATGGGGGCCCGTGACCTGAGTATCATCAATACACCGCCCCCCAACCGGCAGCCGATTCAGACCGAGGTGCAGGTCTTTCAGGAGGATACGATCCGCGAAGCGATCTATTATGAGACAGAGCGCGGCGGACAGGTCTTTTTCATTCATAACCGAGTGGCCGGTTTGGCGGAAATGAGTCAGTTGATACAAGCCCTTTGCCCCGACCTCAGTATCGGCTACGCACACGGACAAATGGAAGGGCATGTGTTGGAGGAGCGAATCCTGGATTTCATCGATCGCAAGTACGATGTGCTGGTCTGTACCAACATCGTGGAGAGCGGCGTGGATATTCCGAACGTGAATACGATCCTGGTAAACAATGCGCATCAGTTCGGATTGAGTGATCTGCATCAGTTACGGGGACGGGTTGGCAGAAGCAACCGAAAGGCTTTTTGTTACTTGTTGGCCCCACCCATCAGCACCTTGCCGGCCGACAGCCGGAAGCGTTTGCAGACCTTGGAGCAGCACAGTGAGTTGGGGAGCGGATTTCAGATCGCCATGCGCGACCTCGACATTCGTGGCGCCGGCAACCTGCTCGGCGGCGAGCAAAGCGGATTCATGGCGGAGATCGGGTTTGAGACCTATCAAAAAATATTGGAGGAGGCTATTCGGGAGCTGAAGCGTTCGAAGTTTCAGGAATTGTTTCAGGAAGAGATCACGAAACAGGATGATTTTGTGCAGGATTGCACGATCGATACGGACCTGGAGATCTTGTTGCCGGATACGTATGTGGAGAACATCGCCGAGCGGTTGTCGCTGTATCAACGCCTGGATGATTGTACCAATGAGACGGAGTTAGGGATCATGGAGCAAGAGCTGTCGGACCGATTCGGTGCATTGCCGACGCCGGTGATCGCCTTGTTGGATACCGTTCGCTGTCGCAAGCTGGCAGTGGAACTGGGGTTTGAGAAAATGAGTTTGAAGGATAAGACGTTGCGTTGCTTTTTTATCAATCGGCCCGATTCACCTTATTTCGAATCTGAAACTTTCCGACGCGTGCTGGCCTATCTGCAGACCGGAACGAACCGGGCCAAGCTCAAGCAAACCGGTCGGTTGTTTTTATTGGTGGTGGAAGGGATTGCCGATATGGCCGACTTACATCGAATCTTGCAAAATATGCATGAGCATGTTTTTGCTGTCACCCAATGAACATCATAAACAAAAACATAATATTTAATATGGCTGACTTAATTTTAGGATGCATTCGATATGAAAAGAATCCTGATCCTATTATTAGCCATTTCGGGTTGGCCTTTATTTTTGGCAGCCCAACTGCCTACTCCCTATACCCTGCAGTTGCGACATGGCTGGAAACAGCCGATAGCGAACATCGATCCGGTTGGGTGGCCAAGTTTTTTTCCGGCACAGCCATTGATTGCCGGAGGGGTGTCGGCCTTATTACAATTTGAATCGTTTCCTACTGCGCAGACAGTAAAAGAATTAAAGGGCTTGGGGGTGGAGTTGGGCGAATTTGTGGGGGGATTATCATACCGGGTGCTGCTGTCGACCGATCCGGGCTGGGATAAATTAAAAGCACTGGGTGTGCGGGCTGCCTTTACACTGGATGCCGCAGAGAAATTATCTCCGGAACTATTTGCCCGGCGTTATCCGTCCTGGGCCATGCGCTCGGCCGCCACGATCCAGGTCTGGGTGCAGTATGGATCATACTTATCGCTGGATCAGATTCAATCGTTGTTAGCGGCCAACGGATTTTTGGTGGCCAGTACCCGTTTCCATTCGAAGCAAGTCGTGGAAGTATCGGTGTCTACGGACCGGTTGATGGGGTTGGCTGCGCTTCCGTATGTGGAGTATGTACAGGCCATTCCTGCACCGGATCAGGAGATCAATTATCGCAGTCGGATAGGATCCAGGGCCAATTTGGCGAATGCGCCATCGGGCGTTGGGGGTCGGGCCTTGCTGGGAGAGGGCGTGGTAGTGGGCGTGGGTGACAACGCCGACCCGCTCTCGCATGTCGATTTTACCAACCGGGTGATCAGTCGTTATGGTTTTGGAAGCGGTCAGCATGGTGTGCATGTATCCGGTACGGTGGGGGGTGCGGGTATTTTATCTGATACATTGGCCGGTTACGCCCCCCGAGCCAGGCTCATCTCTCAATACTTCAATTACATCGTTGATTTTGCACCGCAGTATGTGCGGGACGAAGGAATGGTGCTGACCAATAACTCGTACGGCGCGATCGTGAATGAATGCGGGTATAACGGGCTGTATGATCTATACTCCCGGATATGGGATCAGCAGGCCTTTGATCTTCCGGAACTGTTGCATGTTTATGCGGCGGGCAATAGCGGAACGCTGACCTGTGCGCCCTATGCTACCGGTTTCAAGACGGTGTTGGGCAGTTATCAGTCGGCCAAGAATGTTCTCACGGTCGGCGCAACACAATTCACCGGATTGATCGCTGGTTTTTCCAGCCGGGGTCCGGTGATCGATGGACGGATCAAACCCGAGATCACCACACAAGGTGCGGCAGTGGTCTCCACGGGGTTCGGTACATATTTTACCAATAATGGAACCAGTATGGCCTGTCCGGCTGCCACCGGCGGGGCGGCCTTGTTGATCCAGCGCTATCGGCAGCTCCACAGCGGATCGAACCCTGCGAACGCACTGGTCAAGAATATACTTTGCAATGGGGCCACCGATAAGGGAAATGAAGGGCCCGATTATACCTACGGTTTTGGCTGGATGAATCTCGATCGCTCACTGAGCATCTTGGAGAACAATCGTTTTGGAGCGGCCTCGTTGATCGCGGGTGGCTTTGGGTTGCGTACGATAGCCGTTCCGGCCGGGCAAGCCGTATTGAAAGTGATGTTGAATTGGAATGATCCCGCCGCGCCCATGGTTGCGTACCGCACCTTGGTCAATGACCTCGACCTGGAGTTGATCACCCCCACCGGAAGCGTTTTATTGCCGCGCGTTTTGGATACCGTGGCCGCTCGGGTAAATCAGGTGGCTGGTACCGGCGTGGATCGGATCAACAATATTGAACAGATCACATTATACAATCCCCCCGCGGGCAATTACACCATTCGGGTGCGCGGCACATCGGTCAACACCCTGAATCAAGCGTATTTCATCAGTTGGGACCTGATCCCTGCGGCGCCCAAACTGACCTTTCCGATCGGTGGAGAATCGTTTCGCCCCGGTCAATCCATCAACATTCAATGGGATGCAAGCGCGGCCTCCGGCGGCTATGATTTGGACTACTCGATTGATAATGGTGCAAGCTGGACTTCCATCACCAGCGGATTGGCGGCTGATACCGATCAGTTCGTTTGGATCACGCCGTCAATCACATCCGATCAGGTTCGGGTTCGATTGATCAGTCGGGCCAATAACGCCCAACAAGCATCCCAATCCTTTCTTTTGATCGGCTTGCCCGTGGCCTCTTTGGCAACGGTGCAATGTGAGACCTATATCTCGATGAATTGGACGGCGGTGATCGGTGCAACCGATTATGAGGTCATGCGCCTGATCGGATCCGAGATGCAATTGGTAGCGATCGTGCCGGCGAGTGTTACGAATTATGTGTTCAGCGGACTTTCCCGCGACTCGGTTTATTGGGTGGGTGTTCGCCCTCGTCTGAACGGAAAGCCCGGCCGACGATCCACGTCGGTGGCTCGTCAACCCAACAGCGGTACCTGTGTGGGAATCATCTCTGATAATGACCTTCGGATGGAGGCATTGGTCAGTCCCGCCGCTTCGGGCCGCCTGAATACCTCCCAAGTTCTTCCTGCCAGTCAAGTCATTTCCGTTCGGATCAAAAATCTGGATGATGTGGCCTATACGGGTCCGGCTACCTTCACGTACCAGATCAATGGTGGATCCATCGTTTCTGAAAATGTAAACCTGAGTAACCTGGCTCCCGGGGCCAGCTGGGTCTATGATTTTGTGGCGACGGCCAATTTATCGGCCGTGGGTTCTTACACCCTGCAGGTATCGGTGCAACGCCCGGGCGACCCCGTCGCCGCTAACAATGTCATCACGCAGACAGTACGGCAATTGAACAATTTGCCGTTGAATCTGACACCGGCCTGGGTCGATCACTTTGAGGCACTTCCCAAGCAAGAAATCGTACAGGCACAAATGGGATTGTCCGGTTCGGATCGGTACGATTTTTCGTTCTTGAACGCACAGGGACGGTTGCGCACCTTTATCAATTCGGGGATGTCCTTTTCGGGCGAGCGGGCCCTCACGATGGATGCTCGTCTGCCCGTGGGAGGTGGCAATACCAATTACCTGATCGGCACCTATAATCTTTCTAATTATACAGTATCGGATGACGTGCGGCTTGATTTTAGATATAAGCAACACGGACAACTTTCGAATGCGAATAACCGCGTCTGGATCCGCGGTAATGATACCGCGCCTTGGATAGAGGCCTTTGATTTATTTACCAATCAGGCCGGATTGGGGGTCTATCAAGCTGCTACGGCCGTTGAGCTTTCCGATCTGCTGGTGGCCAACGGACAGACATTCAGCAGCAGTTTTCAGATCCGGTGGGGGCAGTGGGGACAATATGCAGCCGCCGATGATTGGAGTGGAGCCGGTTATACGTTGGATGATATTCGGTTGTATACGGTCAGCGACGATATTCAACTGGTTCGCATCGAGGAGCCGATCGTACAAGTCTGTGCGCCCGGGCAGGGACTGACCGTAAAGGTTACGGTTCGAAACAGCGGTATGCAGCTTCGCAGCAACGTTCCCATTCGCTTGCAGGTCAATACGGGTTCTGTGGTTTCGGAAATGATTCCCTCCCTGGCGCCCCATGCAACTGTCTCTTACACCTTTACACAATTGTTGAATCTGGCTGGTACGAGCAATGCTGTTTTGAAAGTATGGGTAGATCTTTCAAGCGACTCATATCGCTCCAACGACAGCTTGCAAACAAGCATTCGCGTGTTGCCGGTGGTGTCCTCTTATCCGTATGTACAAGATTTTGAGGCAGGATCGGATTGGTACCCGGCCGGTGATTTGTCGACTTGGGAGTTGGGTATTCCGGAGTCGTATCGGATCAAGGGCACGGGAAGCGGAGTGAAGTCTTGGAAGACAAGATTAAAAGGACAGTATAACGACAATGAATGGTCGTATTTGTATTCACCCTGTTTTAATATAAGTGGATTGACCGCGCCCATGCTGAGTTTTTTGGTGGCATTGGATCTGGAGGATTGCGGAAACGGTTTTTGTGACGGGGCCTATGTAGAGTATTCAGGCGATGGGCAGACCTGGACGCGTTTGGGTGGCGTTGGACAAGGTGTGAATTGGTACAATAAAAATTATCCCGGCAATCCGCTTTGGAGCACGCAAAACTATACGCGTTGGCATGTGGCTACCATTCCCTTGCCCACTGGCATTCCGTCATTGCGGTTGCGATTCGTGATGCGCGGTGATGCATCGGTGAGCCGCGATGGTATGGCGGTAGATGACATACACATCTATGAGAATGGATTACCGATCTACAGTGGTCCAACCCTTTCCACACCCATCAATATTATTTATTCCTCCACAGCTACTTGGCAGCCGGTGATTGCCAACAATCAGCTGGTGGCATCGATGCAAATGGTTGGTCAGGCGGGTACGGCCGGCGTACAAGCACTCCTTCACAGCGGGTCGGATCGGTTCACCAATGGCCAGTATTACTTGGATCGCAACTGGGTGGTGCAGGGTTCGGTGGCGTTAACGGATACGGCACGCCTGCGGTTGTATTTTCTGGATCGCGAGACGGATTCATTGGTTTTTGCCACCGGATGCTCCGGTTGCGAGCGAGTGGGTTCGGTTGGGGAGTTGGGGATTACGCGTTATCGGGATGGTTCGGGTACTACACAAAATTTGTTGTTGTCGGATAATGGTCCGGGTGAATGGTCCTATCTCACCCGCCAACAGATTCGACGCGTCCCGTATCAGAATGGTTATTATATGGAGTTGCCGGTACGGGAGTGGTCGGAGTATTGGGTCAATTCCGGTTGGCGTGATCGGGTACGGGGCTTACCGGTCGATGTTCTTTCTTTTACTGCGGAGCGGTTGGGGCCGTATTCAGCGCGTTTGAGCTGGTCCACCGCCTATGAATACGAGGTGGCCAGCCACGAGATACAGGTGGCCAAGGGCAATGCTGCCTGGCAACAGCAGCAGTTCGTGACCTTGGCCACGCAGCCTTCAGCGGGTAATGCCGGTGTTGCACGTTCCTATTCATACGAGGATCTCAGCCCGGGCAAATCGGATGTTTGGTACTACCGGGTGAAGATCACGCATCGCGATGGCTGGTATGTTTATACGTCTGCTATCCCCATCGTGTATGAGGCTATGTCCGTCTTGCGTTTCTATCCCAATCCCTCCGGCGGATTGTTCAAAGGAGTGTTCCAGGCCAATGTGGGCGAGCCGCTTCGATTGAAAGTGTACGATGCAACGGGTCGGCAGATTCGTGCGCAGCAAGTTTTGGGGACAGGCTTCCAGCAACCGTTCTGGTTGGACCTGTCAAGTCCCTCGATCGCTTCCGGGCTCTATTGGGTGCAGGTTGAACTACGGGGACAAGTTTCTACGCAACGCGTGATCAAGCAATGATCCAACTGTACAAGTAAAAAAAAGATCGGCCGCGGGGCCGATCTTTTTTTATAGGAGAGAAGAAATTACCAGCCTTGTTTGGCGTGTCCTTCTTTGATGGCAGCCAGGGCTTTGGCTTCACCGAGAAGAGTAGTGAGTTTGTTGCCTTTTCCGTCGTTTCCTTGTGCCATATAGGCACCTTTGGCCGTCTTGGTGATAACGGCGTCATGCATGACAACACCTTTTTCTTTTGTCTTCACATTGTAAGCAGTGATGGGTCCGTTCGACATGTGTTTGATTTTAATCGTTAGGAAAACACAAAAATACGGAATTTCCAGGCGGACTCGAAAAAATTACCAAGCGAGTAGGTGATTGTGCACCGTTGTTTTCACGCGTTCCCGCGAGAATATTCCCCTTCATTTCTGCGGATTATCACTTGGATTCGGGACGGCTTCCCATCAGTTTTACAATCAGATTTAATCATCAAAAAAATCACTATGAAAATCATTGTTATGTTAACCTTATTCACGCTACTGGGTTCGGGCGTATCGGCGCAGCGGTTGCTTGACCAGCAGGAACGTTTTCAAGCTTGTTTGACAACGCATGCCGGCTGGCAGGAGCGGGTACAACTGGCTCGTGATCAGTATGTCGCCCAATTGGCATCCGTTCGCAGCGAGGTAGATCGGTTGATCCAATTGTATTCGGTGCAGCGATCCGGGGATGTGCTGCAGGTAGAGAACTTGCTGGCGGCCGTTGAATTGTCGATGCAGTTGCGGGACCAGGACGCTGAGTGCGATAGTCATTATTTTCAGCTTCGGGAAACGGTCTTGCAGATGGCGTGGACCGAAGGCATTTGCACGGAGGGGTTGAATTATGACCAATATCAGGAATTGTTCGACAATTATTTGGAGGATGAGGTCCTCCAACCGGTCGATCATTATGCCGCGGTCTATTTTGCCAATCGGTTAGGATTTCGCTCTATGTTACAACTGCAGTTGCTGGCCGAGGAAGATTGGTTGCAGCGGCAGGGATTGGCATGGCAGGAACCGCATCCGTTCGAGGACCTGCCGATTCAGGAGGAAATGTATTGGGCGGTCTTGAATGCGGATTGGATGATCGATTTTCGTCGACCGGAACCCCAGCTCGCATCGATGCAGGCGGGGGCCAAGATGAAATTCAAGGAGATCTTACAATTTATATTTGATAATTGGGATGAGATCAAGGATCTGCTGACTTGGCTGGAGGAGTTGGTGTTGTCGGATTGTAGTCCCACCGTCACCGCCCGTATCAGCAGCGATACGCGGGATGTGAATGTGATGCAAGAGTTAAGTCCCGATGTCGAGCGTCGGATCTATTATCAGGTGGGTCAGCGGGGCGTACGGGCTGATTTTCGCTCGACTCGCACCCGTATTTGGGGGAAGGCCAAGTTATACAAGCGCAAGCGCAATCGCTTTGTAAAGGACAAGACACAAGGGGTGGGGATCGCATATTGTACGCAGCAGTGGAATGTGTGCGACGATCGTCCCTGGCCGGCGAACCGACAGCCCTTTCAATTTGCCGGCATCCATCGGCGTGGGAAGGCCAAGTTCTCGGAGCGACATCCCTATGCGCTGGCCATTCAGGATATCAATACGGAGTTCATCAATTTTCCGCTTTTTTACAATCGTTCCCTGGTGGATCAAATCCATCTCTTGGGCAATGGAGGGTGTTTCTGATGAAGCGAATGATCTGCATTTTATGGTTGGTGTGTTGGGCGGATCCCTTGTGGGCGCAAGTCCATGGGTATGCGGGCGGAGCGTTTCGTTCCGCACCGCGGATCCGATCCGCACAGGGATCGCTGTCCCTGTTAACCACGCCGGATCGGGAATGGTCTTTCGGAATTTCAATGCCGTGGACACCCGGTTCCCGGTTTGAATGGGGTTGTCTGTCCGCGATCCAATTCCGCTCTCCTTTCTATGAGCTCAGCGCAGCGGTTCCATATTATCCCTTGAAAGTGCCGATACCCACCTACCGGATCGAATCGATACAAGTCAATCCGTTTTTTTCGTTCACGGCGCCGCTTGCGGGTAGCAGGTACTGGAAGGGGTGGGTGCGGGGGGGACCGGTCTTTTCATTTCATGCCGTGCAGGTGTCATCGACTACCACTGCCCGCACGGTACCCGGTCAGCAACCTTTTGTGTTGTATCGGTTAGATATCCGAAGACAGTCGATCGGGATTCCATCTGCGCGGGTGCAGGCCGGTTTTTCCTATCGGATCTGGCGCCGGCCAAAAACGGATTGGATGCTTCATCCATTTGTGCAAGCGGAATTCGGGGATCGTTCTACGGTCCATTATCAGATTTTACCCAATGACCCGGTGTATGAGTCGGTCGGTAGGATGCGAAACGGAAACTGGTCATTCGGTATTTTATGCGGAGTCGGAAAAAAGCGTTGACGGGATGGATTGCGCTGATGTTGATCTTCCCTGGGTTGCTGTCGGCACAGTCGCTGAAGCCGGTTGCCGCAGGGGCCAGGCGTGATACTTCCCCGCGATCGATCACGGAACCCCCGGAGTGGTTGAGTGCCGGTATGATGGAATGGGGGCAGGGCGGACAATTACAAGCCTCGGCCCGTGTGGTACGGTTGATGATCGGGGAGCCGGGAAAATGGCAATTGCCCTTCTCGGTATACAGCGGCGTGGCACAGCCAGGCTCCAATGCGTCTCTGGCAGGTGGCGCGGGGTCGCGCACCAACGAATCGATCACCTGGCAATTGTATTCGCCCTGGAGCGGGATGATGAATGTGGGGTTTGAGGGACAAAAACTATGTTCCCATTGGGGGCCTTATTCGGCGATTCGTTTGGTATTTCAGGTTGGGGAACGCGTCTTGAGTGGTTATCGGATAGGTGCGTTGAATGATCCGCTGGCAGGCCGGCAACAATATCTGTGGAATCATTATGCGGTGATTGGATGCGTGATACATACGGGAGCCTGGGAAAGATCGAATCCAAAAAATCTTGGCAGGGGATGGATCATGGTACGCGGACACCTCAGCTATTCCGCACCCGACCAGTTGCGTGGGTTGTTTTCGGTGCCAAAATTTCGCGGTCTGTACGGCGGAGCGTCTCTTGGGTTGGGGATCGAGGTGAGTCGAGTCGTGCACCTGCGTGCCGGCGTGTGCTGGCCCGTGTATGGTCCCGAATGGTCGCTGCTACGCAGCCTCACGCAATTCAGCTTTCAATACAATTGGAAACCCTGATCCGATATCGTTTGCTCGATCAGATGTCGAGTTTGGCGTATTTGGCATGCGACTCAATGAACGAGCGGCGGGGAGCCACTTCATCACCCATCAGCATGCTGAAGATCCGGTCGGCCTCGGCGGCACTTTCGATGGTGACCTGCTTTAGGGTGCGGGTGGCCGGGTTCATGGTGGTATCCCACAGTTGATCGGCATTCATTTCTCCCAAGCCCTTGTAGCGTTGTATCGTCACGGAATCTTCTTTACCACCTCCCAGTCGATCGACCAGGGCCTTGCGTTGTTCCTCATTGTAAGCGTAGGCTTGTTCTTTTCCTCTTTTCACCAAATACAGGGGTGGCTGGGCGATGTATACATATCCTTGCTCTACCATCGCTTTCATGTATCGATAGATGAAGGTGAGGATCAGCGTGGCGATGTGAGAACCGTCCACATCGGCATCCGTCATGATGATCAACTTATGATAACGGAGTTTACTGAGGTCGAGGGCCTTGGGGTCTTCGGGGGTTCCGATTTTCACGCCCAGTGCGGTGAACATGTTGCGGATCTCTTCGTTGTCGTAGATCTTATGTTCCATCGCTTTTTCCACGTTGAGGATCTTTCCGCGAAGGGGTAAAATGGCTTGAATGCTGCGGTCGCGTCCTTGTTTGGCGGTACCACCGGCTGAGTCTCCCTCTACGAGGAATAACTCGCAGCGATTGGCATCTCGTTCGGAGCAGTCGGCCAATTTACCGGGCAGTCCCCCGCCGGAAAGAACTGATTTACGTTGCACCAGCTCCCGGGCTTTGCGGGCTGCGGCGCGGGCCTGGGCGGCGAGGATCACTTTGGCCACGATGTTCTTCGCTTCGCGGGGATTTTCCTCGAGGTAGGCTTCCAGTACTTTGGAAACGGTGGTGTCGACCACGCCCATCACTTCGTTGTTGCCGAGTTTGGTCTTGGTTTGTCCCTCAAACTGCGGCTCCGGCACTTTCACCGAGATGATGGCGCTGAGGCCTTCCCGAAAATCATCTCCTTCGATCTCTACTTTGGCTTTTTCAAAAAGTCCGTTCTTATCGCCGTAGCTCTTGAATACCCGGGTCAGGGCCCGACGGAATCCGGACACGTGGGTGCCACCCTCGATGGTGTTGATGTTGTTCACGTAGGAGTAGATGTGTTCGCTGTAGCTGTCGTTGTAGTTGAGGGCTACTTCTACGGCTACGTTGGTGGACTCATCGCGTCCCTCCACGGAAATGATATTCGGGATTAGGGCATTTCGGCCGGCGTTCGAATCGAGCATCAAAACAAATTCCACAATGCCACCCTCGCTGAAAAAAGTATTGGTGTAGGGGTTGCCGGATTCGTCGAGTTCTCGTTGATCGGTGAGGGTAATGCGAATGCCCCGGTTCAGGTAGGCCAGCTCGCGCAGACGACCCTCTAAAATCTCTTTGTTGTAAGTCGTGACATGGAAGATGGTGTGATCGGGCCAGAAATGTACCTGGGTGCCGGTGGTATCGCTGGTGCCGATCTCGCGCACGGCGTATTCGGGTACGCCGATCCGATAGGCTTGCTCGAAGATCTTTCCTTCGCGGCGGACGGTCACCTGCAATTTCGTACTCAGGGCATTGACACAACTCACGCCCACACCGTGCAATCCCCCGGACACCTTGTAGGAGTCCTTATCGAATTTTCCGCCCGCATGCAAAACGGTCATCACCACTTCGAGTGCCGAGCGCTTTTCCTTGCTGTGCATGGCGGTGGGGATGCCGCGGCCATCGTCGGCTACGGAAATTGAATTATCGGTATGGATGTTGACCGTGATGTTTTTGCAGTATCCCGCCAGGGCTTCGTCGATCGAGTTGTCGACCACCTCATACACCAGGTGATGCAGACCTTTCACACCCACGTCACCGATGTACATCGCGGGCCGTTTGCGGACCGCTTCCAGGCCTTCGAGGACCTGGATACTGTCGGCACCATATTGGGCAGCGGGGGCGGGATTTTTTTCGGGGTTCATAGGCGTTGAAAAAATGAGCGTTTTCCGAGTGAAAACGGGGGTTGAAATTCAATCAGCAAATCTACGAAAAAGGGGGAGTGGAACGAGGGTAAAAAACAGGGCTATTTTTACCCAATTTTGAGGGGGGTGTGGACAAAAAAAGGGGCTGCGATCAGTCAGCCCTTTTCACGATCTGAGCCACCAGAATCCCTTCGGCACAGACCTTTCCGCCACAATAAACCGTGCCTTTCATTTCACAGATCCCGCGCCGGATCGGGGCGATGAGTTCCATTTTGAGCAGCAGGGTGTCGCCGGGTCGGACCATCTGCTTGAATTTGCATTGGTCGATCTTCAGGAAATAGGTGTCGTACTGGCCCTCGCCGCTCAGGTTGATGGCCAGGATCCCGCCGCATTGGGCCAGGGCCTCGATCTGCAGCACGCCCGGCATCACGGGGTTGCCCGGAAAATGTCCTTGAAAAAACCATTCGTTGAACGTGACGTTCTTTACGCCAACGATGTGCGTATCGCTGAGTTCGATGATCTTGTCGACCAGTGCAAAAGGATAGCGGTGGGGCAGTTTGTTTTCGATGTATTGCTGGTCGAATACCGGCGGTTGAGCGGGATCGTAGGTGGGCACGTCGCGGGTATGTTTGTTCTTCTTGATGTACTGTTTGATCTTTTTGGCGAAGGCCACGTTGGTGCTGTGACCGGGACGATTGGCGATGATACGCGCTTTGATGGGGTAGCCGATCAGGGCCAGGTCGCCGACGACATCCAACAGCTTATGCCGAGCCGCTTCATTGGGAAAACGCAGCTCCAGGTTGTCGAGATAACCTTCGCTTTTGACCTCGATCTGATCGCGGTTGAATACTTTTTTAAGGCGTTCCAGTTGTACTTTCTCCACGGGCTTATCAACGATCACGATGGCGTTGCTGACATCTCCGCCTTTGATCAGATTATTCTCCAGCAGCATTTCCAGCTCATGTAAAAAGCAGAACGTTCGACAGGGTGCGATCTCTTTTTTGAATTCCCGTAAATTTTTTAATCCTGCATGCTGAGTGCCCAGTACCGGCGAATTGAAATCGATCAGGGTGGTCACCTGATAGTCGGTCGCCGGCATGGCCACCATTTCGACACGTTTTTCCTCGTCGTAGTGATAAATATTCTCGTCGATGCTGTACCAGATCTTGGCGGCATCTTGTTCTTCGATGCCGGCTTTCTCGATCAATTCAATGAAGGGTTGGGAGCTGCCATCGATGATGGGCACTTCGGGACCATTGATCTGCAACAGGCAGTTGTCGATGCCCATCCCCACCAACGCGGCCAATATGTGTTCGACGGTATTGATCTTGACTCCGTTGAGCTCGAGGGTAGTACCCCGACTCACATCGGTGACCAGGTCGCAATCGGCCTTGATGATCGGCTGGCCCTCCAGATCGGTTCGTTGAAACTGCAGCCCAAATCCCGGGTTGGCAGGTTGCAGGGTGAGTTCGGCCAGGATCCCGGTATGCAGGCCCGTTCCCTCGATGGAGGCGGCGCGCTGAAGGGTATGCTGTTTATCGGGATTGAAACGGCTGGCCATGCGTTGATTTTTGGATGGCCAAAGATAACAAAAAGGCCGGGGTCACTCCGGTTTTGCCGCTAACAACTGTTCCAGTATTCGGATACGCCTTTCCATGTCAGGGAGTTGGCGGATCAAGGCCAATTGCCGAAACGAACTGGCATGGTCGGTGGCCGGTGTGCCATTGAGCAATTTGCCATCCGGAGCATCTTTGGAAACACCACTTTGTGCACCCACTTTCACTTTGTTTCCGAGGTGGATATGTCCGGCAATGCCTGCTTGTCCGCCGATCATCACTTGCTCGCCGATACGGGTACTGCCACTGATACCGGTTTGTGCGGCGATCACGGTATGGGCGCCGATCTCGACGTTGTGGGCAACTTGGATCAGGTTGTCGAGTTTGACCCCGCGGTGTATGATGGTAGAGCCGATGGTGGCACGGTCGATCGTGGTATTGGCGCCGATCTCTACGCCGTCCTCGATGATCACATTTCCCAGCTGAGGCACTTTGGAGTATTCGCCATCGCTTTTCGGGGCAAATCCAAAACCGTCGCTGCCGATCACGGTGCCGGCGTGGATCACGACCTCATCTCCCAATACGCAGTTCGAATAAATTTTGACGCCCGGGTGCAATACGCAACGTTTTCCGATGCGCACACGATCACCGATATACACCTGCGGATGGATTTCGGATCCGTCCCCAACGGCGCTGTTTGCTCCGATGTAGGCAAAGGCGCCAATAAAAACATCCTTTCCGCATTGGGCCGTGGGATCGAGGTAGACCGGGGATTGCATGCCCTGTCGGGATTTTTTTTGTGTCTCCTCATAGAGCGAAAGCAATTTGGCAAAAGCTGCATAGGCATCCGGTACGCGAACCAGGGTCGCTTTAACGGGTTTGCGCAGGTTCAGTTGCTGATTGACGATCACGACCGAGGCCTGCGAGGTATAGAGATATTCCTCGTATTTGGGATTGGCTAAGAAACTCAGTTGGCCTTTTACGGCTGATTCAATTTTTCCAAAACCTTCTATTGAGATTTCCGGATCTCCTTCGACTTGGCCGCCGAGAAGCTGGGCGAGGGCAGAGGCCTTGTATTGCATGGGCGCGAGGTTAAAGATCGGGATAACAAATGTAGTGTTTTTTGACCCGGCCACTGAGCGATCGGTGGATCAGCGCATGGTCCACTTCCGAGATGTCTCTCACCGTTCCATCCTTGAACAGGATGCGAATGCGCTCATCTCCCGGATTGTACAGGGTATTGCTGGCTTCTCCGGTGAAGGCCAGGTAATGCGCCCATTCCGGTGACAGATCGTAGTGTTGGCAAACCTGCTGTTGTTTTTCAGAAAGGATCAACGGGTCGAACGGATCGGCTTGCAAGCGGATCTTCAGCAGGCGTCGCTCGATGAGCCGTGTGCAGAGTTCCGACAAGATCCGATCGCCGTGGTGCATCCAATTTTTGACGGTACTCATGATGTCGTGATCGTCGAGTTGACAGAAGCGTGGCAGGTCGTGGGTGGCATCAAAGGTCTGCTCGGGTCTTTGCAGAAAATGATCCAGGTTTGTTGAACTGGCGGGAACCAATACTCCTGAACGGATCAACTCCTTGGCCCGACGGATGATGTGTACCAGGGTCATTTCGGCACTGACCACGGTCTTGTGCAGGTACACCTGCCAGTACATGAGCCGACGACTCAAAAGGAATTTTTCGATGCTGTAGATCGCTTTTTCCTCTACCATCAACTCACCGTCTTTCACCGTCAGCATTTTCAGGATGCGGTCATACCCGATCACCCCCTCCGACACGCCCGTAAAAAAACTATCACGGTTCAGGTAATCCATCCGGTCCACATCCAGTTGACCCGACACCAACTGATGAAGAAATCGTTTGGGGTGTTTGTGGGTGAAGATATCGAGCGCGGTTTGCAAGGCCCCCCCGAATTGTCGGTTCATCTCCTCCATGATCAGTAGGGAGAGCGACTCGTGGTGAGCCCCCGGTATCAATTCATTTTCGAGGGCATGGGAGAAGGGACCATGACCAATATCATGCAAGAGGATCGCGATGCGGGCTCCTTGCTCCTCGGCCGGCGAGATCTCCACGCCTTTTCGTTTCAGCTCGCTGAGGGCTTCGGTCATCAAGTGATAGGCACCCAGGCTGTGATGCAACCGGGTATGCACGGCTCCGGGATAGACCAGGTGGGCAAAGGCCATCTGATGGATATGCCGCAAGCGCTGGTAATAGGGGTGGCAGACGATGCGCCAGATCAGCGGGTCATCGATGGTGATGAACCCGTACACGGGATCGTTGATGATTTTGCGAACCGGCGACATCGTGAAAAAATGGTTAAATGAAGGAATGAAGGCAACTGCAAATCTACGGGCTGCCACTGGAAAATCGGTAGATTTGAAACCATTACCAATCTACACCGAATGGCCATTGCCAACTTGATCTGGGTCGATGATGAAATGGAGAGCTTGCACTCGCAGATCCTCTTTTTAGAGGGAAAGGGCTATTCCGTCAAAGCCTTCTCCAACGGATTCGATGCGATCGACCACATCCGTACTCAGCCGGTAGATGTGGTGTTGATGGATGAGAGCATGCCGGGGATCAGCGGACTGGAAACGCTGGCCAAGATCAAGGAATACGACCCCGGACTGCCCGTGGTGCTGATCACCAAGAACGAAACGGAGAACCTGATGGACGATGCCATCGGCTCTCAGATCGCCGATTATCTCATCAAGCCGGTCAACCCGAACCAAGTACTGCTCAGCTTGAAAAAGATCATTGACAACAAGCGCTTGGTGGCGGAAAAAACCACCTCGGCCTATCAACAGCAATTCCGCCATCTCTTTACGGCGCTCAACAGCGATCCCGATCACCAGGAATGGATGGACATCTATCGAAAACTGGTTTATTGGGAATTGGAAATGCAAAAATCCGACAGTCCGGAGATGCAGGAAGTTTTGCAAAACCAAAAGCAAGAGGCGAATACAGAATTTTTCAAGTTTATCCGTCGATCCTATGCGGCGTGGATGACAGCGCCGGAGGGTGACGGTCCTATTCTGAGCCACCAGCTCGTCAAGCGGAAAGTCCTGCCCCAACTGGAAGCCGATCGCCCCTTGTTTTTCGTACTGATCGATAACCTACGCTTCGATCAATGGCGGGCGATTCAGCCCATCCTCGCCGAAAGTTTTCGGGTGGTGACGGAGGATAGTTTTTACTCGATCCTTCCCACCGCCACCCAATATGCCCGCAACGCGATCTTTTCCGGACTGCGTCCGATCGACCTGGCCACCCAATACCCACAGACCTGGAAAAACGACGAGGACGAAGGCGGAAAAAATCTCGAGGAGGAACTGTACCTGCGTGATCAATTGAAGCGATTGGGCAAAGGGTCGGTCAAGCTTTCCTACACCAAAGTGGTGAACAACCAGGCCGGGTTGGAACTGATCAACCAAATGCACAACCTGCTCGATAACGACCTCAACGTGATCGTCTACAATTTTGTGGACATGCTCAGCCACGCCCGCACCGAAATGGAAGTGCTGAAGGAGTTGGCCGGCGATGAGATCAGTTACCGCAGCATCACAGCTTCCTGGTTTGAGCATTCGCCCTTGCATCAGGCCTTGAAGCGGCTCGCCGATAAAAAGATCCGCATCGTGCTGGCCACCGACCATGGAAGCATTCGCGTCAAAACGGCTTGTAAGGTATTGGGGGATCGACAGACCAGCACCAACATCCGCTACAAACACGGACGAAACCTGCAATACGAAGCGAAAGATGTGCTCGATTTTCGGGATCCCCGGCAGGCCGGATTGCCCGTGCCCTCGATCAACTCCTCGTATATTTTTGCCCGGGAAGATCGCTATCTCTGCTATCCGAATAATTACAACCATTTCGCTCAGTATTACCGAAACACGTTTCAGCACGGCGGCGTCAGTTTGGAGGAGATGATCGTTCCCTTCGTGGTGCTCGAGAGCCGCGATTGATGTGGAAAACCGGATTGGTTCGGCGTCCCCCATTCATTACCTTAGCACTTCCAATATATATGAAGTACACACAGACCACCCTCGACAAATTACAGTCCATTCCCGAGCAAGCCGGTTATATTTTACGCTACGAGCGCGGCAATTTTCAAAGTGGTTATTGCATCCTGGAGTCCAAGAAAGTGATCGTGCTCAATAAATTCCTTCAAATCGAAGGGCGCATCAACACCCTGTTGGAATTGATCCCTCAACTGGCGATCGAACCGTCACATTTGCCGGAAGACCTTCGTAAATTGTACGAAGAGGCCCGCAGCCAAGCTGCACCCAACCCGGCCGACTGACCGCATGTCGTTTGCACCATCTCTTTCCATAACCTTTCTGGGTACCGGTACCAGCAGCGGCGTACCGATGATCGGATGTTCCTGCGCCGTCTGCACCTCTGCAGATCCACGCGACAACCGGCTTCGCGCCAGCATCTGGGTACGATCGGCACAAACGTCTTTGGTCGTGGATGCGGGACCGGATTTTCGAATGCAAATGCTGCGTACACCCGTTCCATCACTGGACGCCATTTTACTGACCCATGCGCACAAAGACCATATCGCCGGTCTGGATGATGTGCGAGCCTACAATCATTTTCAGCATCGGCCGATGGCCGTTTATGCCGATCCGCGCACGGAGGAAGCGATCCGCCGCGATTTCTATTACGCCTTCTCCGATACCAAATACCCGGGCACCCCCAGCATCGATCTGTTTTCCATCGAGGAAGAACCCTTTCTTGTGGGCGATATTCCGGTCCTGCCCATTCGGGTGATGCACCTGCGGATGCCCGTGCTGGGATTTCGTTTCGGTGATTTCACCTACATCACCGACGCAAACTTCATTGAGGAAAGTGAGTTGGATAAGATACGCGGTAGTCGGGTACTGGTGCTCAATGCCCTTCGGAAGGAAAAACATCTTTCTCATTTCACCCTCTCAGAAGCGGTGGCGTTGGCCCGTTCACTCGAGATCCCGCAAGTCTATTGCACGCACATTTCCCATCAATTGGGCCGCCACGTCGATGTCGAATCGGAGCTGCCGGACGGTATTTGCTTGGGTTACGACGGACTCCAGATCGAATTGAAATAATTACCTAACATCTGTTCGTGTAATCGATATTATTTCCGATTTTTACCCAATGCAGTTTCAATCCAGTGAATTGACCCTTCAGGTGGCACAGATGGCCCGTGATTTTGCGGAGCGAGAGATCCGTCCCCATGTGATGGAGTGGGATGAGTCGCAGTATTTTCCGCGGGACATTTTCCGTCGCCTCGGTGAATTGGGTTTAATGGGTGTATTGGTTCCGGAGCAGTACGGTGGCTCCGGTATGGGTTATCATGAATACAAGGCTGCTATCGTTGAGATCGCCAAAGTCTGTGGGTCGGTGGGATTGAGTGTGGCCGCCCATAATTCATTATGTACCGGGCATATTCTGTCCTTTGGCAATGAGGAACAAAAGAAAAAATGGTTGCCCCGGTTAGCGACCGGAGAAGCCATTGGTGCTTGGGGACTGACCGAGGCCAATACCGGCAGCGATGCCAGTAACATGCGTTGCACCGCGGTGCGCGACGGGAGCGATTGGATCTTGAACGGAACCAAGAACTGGATCACTCATGGCATTAGCGGCGAGATCGCTGTGGTCATCACCCGCACCGGTGAGCCCCGAACAAAAAATAATGCGACCGCCTTTGTCGTAGAGCGCGGCACCCCCGGCTTCTTAGCTGGCAAAAAAGAGAATAAGCTGGGCATGCGTTGCAGCGAGACCGCTGAAATGATCTTTGATCAGTGCCGGATACCCGATGCCAACCGGTTGGGAGAGGTAGGCGACGGTTTTCATCAGTCCATGAAAATATTGGATGGGGGGCGCATCTCGATCGCTGCCCTCTCGCTGGGTATTGCCCGGGGCGCCTATGAAGCGGCCCTTGCTTATGCGCAGCAACGCGAGCAATTTGGGAAGCCCATCGCCCATTTTCAGGCCATTGCATTCAAGCTCGCCGATATGGTCACCGAGATCGAGGCAGCCGATCTGCTCACCGATCAGGCGGCCTATAAAAAGCAGGAACATTTGCCGATGACGCAGGATGCCGCCATGGCCAAGTATTATACCAGTGAGGTTGCGGTGAAAGTGGCCAATGAGGCCGTCCAGATCTTTGGTGGCTATGGATATACCAAGGATTTTCCGGTCGAGAAATTTTATCGGGATGCCAAACTCTGCACCATTGGCGAAGGCACCTCTGAAATTCAGAAATTGGTGATCGCTCGCTCGATCCAGCGTTGATCACTGCAATTCCTGCAGGTCCACTAATTTTTTGTAATAGCCGTTCTGTCCGATCAGGCTTTCGTGGGTTCCTCTTTCCACAATTCGTCCTTCTTGCAACACCAGGATCTCGTCGGCGTGCCGGATGGTCGAGAGTCGGTGCGCGATCACCAAACTGGTACGGTCTTTCATGACATTATTGATCGCTTCTTGTACCAAGCGTTCGCTTTCTGTATCGAGCGAAGAGGTGGCTTCATCCAAAATGAGGATCGAGGGATTTTTCAGCAGGGCTCTGGCGATGGTGAGCCGTTGCCGTTCTCCGCCGCTGAGTTTGCTGCCGCGGTCGCCCACGTTCGATCGGTATTGTCCCGCTTTTTGATCAATGAATCCGTCCGCGTTGGCGAGTTGGGCCGCCTGCTCGATCTGGGACAAGGAAGCCTGCGGCATTCCCAGCGAGATGTTGTTGGCGATGGTGTCGTTGAAGAGGATGGGTTCTTGTGTCACCAAACTCATATGCTCCCGGATGGAGGCCAGGGAATAGTCTCGGATGTCGATGCCGTCGATCAGCACTTGTCCGTCGGTTACATCATGAAAACGCGCCAAGAGATCGGCCAAGGTCGATTTGCCCGAGCCGGAGGAGCCCACCAGGGCAATGGTCTTGCCTTTGGGGAGCGTGAATTGTATGTCGTGCAGCACCAATTTTTCTCCGTAGGCGAACCGAACGTTCCGGAATTCGATCTGCTGCTGGAATGCCGCCAGCGGTTTTCCCTGCGGATTTTCATCGATGGTTTGTGGCGTGCCGAGAAGCTCTTCGATGCGGGCGATGGCCGCGGACCCTTTTCGCATGTTGCTGAAGGAGGTGGAGAGGGCTTTGACGGGATTGATGATGTTGTAAAACAGTGCGAGGTAGGCTAAGAACGTGGAAGGTGCCAAGGCGATCTCTTGGTTCAGGACACTTTGCCCGCCGAACCAAAGAATACCGACAAACACTCCCACGCCCAGTAATTCGGAGACGGGGGAGGCCAGGTCGCGCCGGCGGCTGATCCGGTTGCGGGCTTGCAAGAGTTCATCGTTGGCGCGATCAAAGCGGCCACGGATCCAGTCCTGTGCATTGAAGGATTTGATGATGCGGAGTCCTTGTAACGTTTCATCCAGTACGCTGAGCGACTCACCCTGTTTCTCCGCGGCTTCCTGCGAGGTCTTTTTGAGTTGTCGGGAGATGCGACCTAAAATAAAACCGATGGCCGGGATGCAAACCAGGATGGCCAGGGTGAGGGAGGGACTGATATAAAACAGCACCAGAAAATTGATCAGAATGGTCAGCGGATCACGCACCCATCCCTCCAGGGCGCCGACCAGGGAGTTCTCTACTTCGTACACATCGTTGGTAAGACGACTCATCAGGTCGCCTTTTCGCTGCTCGGTGAAATAGCCGATGGGCAGCGTCAGTACTTTTTGATAGATGTCTGACCGCAATCGGTGAATGATGCGGTTTTTCATCGGGTTCAGGATATAGAAGGAGAGGTAGAGAAACAGGTTCTTGAATCCGATGGACAGCAAAATGATCAGGCAAATGATGCCCAGGGTGGCTACCGGTGTCAGCGAATCGACTTGTTGGAGCAGCAGTTGACGGATGGTTTCCATCACGGCATTGTCGGCCGGTTGAGCAAGCCGGCTGTTATCACCGTTGAAGATCAGGTCGAAAAATGGGGCCAGCATGCCGAACGAAACGATCGAGAACAGAATGGACAGCAGGATACTGATCAGGTAACCCAGGATGGAGCCTGTTTGGTGCTGCAGGTACTGAAAGATGCGGGCGTAGGTTCGCATGCGGCGGGGATCGCCACAAAGTAACTAATTTTAGGCCAGCGATCGGGAGTGGTTCACGATCATTCATCTCAATTAATATCGACATGGAGGAAGGAAAACGTCAGCGGCAGATCGCCGGGTTGTTGAACGAGGAAATGAACCGGATCTTTCAATTGTTGGGTCTGTCTATGTTGGATGGCGGCATGATCTCCATTTCATCCGTGAAGGTGACGCCCGATCTGCTGGAAGCTCGTTTCTATTTGAGTTTGTTTCAGGTCAAGGATCCGGAGGCTGCGTTGAAGAAGGTGGTAGACCGAACGACCGAGATCAAGCGGGAGCTGGCCAACCGCGTGCGGCACCAGTTGCGCAACATACCGGTCCTGAAATTTTTTCGGGATGATACACTGGATCATGTATTCAAAATGGAGGAGCTGTTCCGCCGCATCGGAGAGGAAGGCCAAACACCGGATGGTGCACCGACCCCCCCCCCTGAATCCTAAAAAGCGATTGCTTGTATTTACAATTTGCCTGGCGATATTTCCGTTCTCCGAAATCTACTACGGCCATTTCGGTGATCGCGTGGACCAGCGTCGTGGCCATTGCCGTGGGCACGGCGGCCCTGCTGTTGGTGTTGAGTGTGTTCAATGGTTTTGAGGGACTGGTCAAATCCCTCTACGCTGATTTTTATCCGGAGATCCGGGTATCTCCCGCACAGGGAAAATTCGTGACCATCTCAGATAGCTTGGGCGATCGGTTGGCTACTTGGCCGGGGGTATCGGCCGTGTCGCGGGTGGTGGAGGAAAAGGCCATTTTACAAAATGGCGAGTATCAATCAGTGATCCAATTGAAAGGGGTCGATGACCACTATGCGGCGGTATCGGGATTGCCCGGCCGGATCTATCATGGTTCTTTTTCCTTGGGAACGGCAGCGATGCCGGCCTTGGTCTTGGGCGCCGGCGTGGAAGACGCACTGGGCGTGCAAGCGGGCCGCGACGTACGATTGTTGCGTGCCTATATCCCGCGAAAGGGAGGCGGTCGGACTTTGTCCGCCGAGAACATACAGGCAACCGATCTCTATGCAGCAGGTTCTTTTATCGTTCAACAGGATTTCGATGAGCAGTATGGCCTGACCCGCTATGATTTTTTACGGGAGGCAATGGGATTGTCCCCTCAATCGGTCTCGGCCTTGGAACTTAAATTATCCGATCCGGGCCGCACTGAAAAAGTGAAACAAGCCCTTCGTGATTTTTTAGGGGATGCGTTTCGGGTAGAGGATCGTTATGAGCAGAACCGAAGTCTTTACGGGGTCATGAATGCCGAGCGTTGGATCGTCTATGGTGTGCTCTCGTTGATCCTCATCGTGGGGGCCTTTACCATGATCGGGGCCTTGACCATGCTGATCCTGGAAAAACAAACCGATATCCAGATCCTTCGGGCCATGGGTGCCGAGCGCCGGGTGATCCATCGAATCTTTTTAATGGAGGGACTGTTGCTGGCGGGTGTCGGAGCCGGGTTGGGGATGTTGATCGCCGGTTCGATGATCTGGGCGCAACAAACTTTTCACCTGATCCCGCTTGGCGGAGGAAGTTTTCTGATCGATTATTATCCCGTGGAGGGAAGACTTTCGGATGGCTTGCTCATCGGGGCCACCGTTTTTTTCATTGCAGCCGTCGCTTCCTGGTTGCCGGCATCGAGAGCGGCAACCCGGGTGCAGTCACTACGCACTCAATAATCACCGACCGTTTCGGGAAGCTGGGCCAGGGCGCGTGCCAGTTGTTCGTCGTTGGGCGCAATGCCGTGCCATTCGTGTGTGCCTTCCATGAAATCGACCCCTTTACCCATGGCGGTGCGCATCAGGATCACGATGGGTTTTCCGTTTCCGGTGAGGCTTTTGGCTTTTTCCATTACGCTGACCACTTCGTTGATGACGTTGCCGTTCATTTCGAGGACGGTCCACCCAAACGCCTCAAATTTCGCCCGCAGGTCGCCCAGGTTCATGACTTTATCAGTCGGACCATCGATCTGTTGTCCGTTCCAGTCGATCGTCGAGATCAGGTTGTCGATCTTATGATGGGCCGCAAACAGAACGGCTTCCCAGATCTGTCCTTCATCCAGCTCTCCGTCCCCGTGCAGTGAAAACACCAGGTGGGGATCACCATTCATTTTTTTGGTCAGCGCTGCGCCGGCGGCCACGCTAAGTCCTTGCCCCAACGACCCCGAGGCGATGCGTACGCCTGGTAAATGTTCGTGGGTGGCGGGGTGTCCTTGCAGGCGGCTGTTCAATTTTCGGAACGTACCGAGCTCCTCAGTCGGGAAATAGCCCGCTCTCGACAAGGTGGCATAAAAAACCGGGGAAATATGACCATTCGAGAGGATGAACACATCCTCTTGCTTGGCATCCATCTGAAACGCAGGATGATGTTTCATGACCTGGAAGTAGAGTGCCGTAAAAAAGTCGGCACAGCCCAGCGAGCCGCCGGGATGACCACTATTTACGCCATGTACCATGCGCAGGATATCGCGGCGGATCTGGGTGGCAAGGGCGGCTAGTTCACTCATGTGGATGGCTTTTTACAAAAATGAACGGATTCGTTGAACCCTGATCAGGATCAGGTAAAATCCTTCCCACTTTTTTTCAACATGCTGAGAATCAGGCTCCCGCGTGATCGACGTCAGATAAATATTAAAAAATAATAATTTATTTTAACTTTATATTCAATATTCTTATGATACTATCGGCACTGATTGTTCTTGCTTGTGCTTTCCTCTTGACTTTCCTGGTAGCCCCGGTAGTCATTGAAGTAGCTACCCGCAACGGGATTTACGATCGACCCAATCAGCGGAAGATCCATCCAAGGCGCGTTTCCTCGTTGGGTGGCGTCTCGATCCTGGTCGGATTCCTGATCACTTGTTTGTTTTTTATTCCCTTTTCCTCCGATTCGGAGATACGTCTTTATCTGGCTACCGGGGTGGTCGTTTTTTTATTGGGGTTAAAAGATGACTTAAGTGACCTCAGCGCAAAAAATAAACTGATCGGACAGCTTTTTATAGCAGCCGTCATCATCCATGGAGGGGGTTTGAGGTTGGAGAGCCTGTATGGATTTTTGGGGATCAATGAGGTTCCGGAGTTATTCTCCTATATCATTACCTATATGACCATCATTGTAGTGATGAATGCCTTCAATCTGATCGATGGGGTGGACGGGCTGGCCTCCGGTCTGGCCATCGTTAGCCTGACCGTATTCGGCATCTATTTTCTATATGCTGCACAGCCGGCCTATGCCCTGATGGCTTTTTCACTGGTCGGTAGTATACTAGCCTTTCTCGCGTTCAATTTTCCACCGGCCCGCATTTTTATGGGCGACTCGGGATCCTTGCTGATCGGTACGGTAAACGCGATCTTGGTGATTCGGTTTATTCACACGGCTAGCAGTCCCGCATCCGTTCTCCCGATCCCGGGAGCCGTGGCGGTGGGCTTTTCTGTATTGTTCGTTCCATTGTTCGATACGTTTCGGGTATTCTCCATGCGGTTGATGATGGGCCTCTCTCCCTTTCAACCCGATCGCAAGCACGTTCATCATCTCTTGCTCAATCGCGGGTACAATCATTTTTGGACCAGCTTCATTTGCATCACGACCAATATTATCTTCTTGCTGTTGGCCTGGCGATTCAAGTTCTATGGTTCCACCTGGCTGTTGTTGGCAGAGATGGTTTTCGGTTTTGTGCTGGTAGGTGTCCTTTACTATGGCTGGATACCTGCCAAGCGTGTGGCCGAAGCGGTAGAGGTGCCGGTGATCCAGATGGAACGAGAGGCCGGTATCAAAGCCGAATAGGGCATTTTTTCCGTACCGCCGTCTTTCAGTAGATTTGCCGTTCTACCAAGAAATCTATTCCCATGTCGGATGAATTGATCGCCATTGAACGGCACGCGGCAGATGCCATGCGCAAGGCCATACAGTTTTTGGAATCTGAATTGATCAAGATCCGGGCCGGAAAGGCCAATCCCCAGATGTTGGACGGATTGTCGGTGGATTACTACGGATCTCCCATGCCCATCAATCAGGTGGCCAACATCAGTGTGCTCGATGCTCGTACCCTGAGCATTCAACCTTGGGAGAAGAATATGTTGCAACCCATCGAACGGTCCATCATTGCCGCAAACATGGGCATCACTCCACAAAACGACGGTTCCCTGATCCGGATCTATCTGCCGCCGCTTACGGAAGAACGCCGCAAGGAGTTGGTTAAAAAATGTCAATCCGAGGGCGAGCAATCCAAAGTAGCCATCCGCAATATTCGTCGCGATGCCATCGAACAGGTCAAAAAATTACAGAAGAACGGCTTGAGTGAGGATGTTGCCAAGGGTGGAGAAGCGGCCGTTCAGGATGTCACGGACAAGCACATCGTACTAGTGGACAAACTCCTGGCCAGCAAAGAAAAAGAGATCATGTCCGTTTAATCAGACTTCGCTGCCGTTTCGTGCTGCTTTTTCTCTACTTTATTCGCCAAGTACACGCCGGATAAGATGATCGCCAGGCAAAGGATCTGCAACGGATCGATGTCAATGTTATCGATCCATCCCACGATCACTGCCACGACCGGTATGCCGTAGGTGACCAGCGAGGCAAACAATCCTCCGGCCAGCTGCAGCAGCATGTAAAAAAGGATCGTGGCCAGCGCACTGCCGATGATGCCCAGGGCTGCTCCTTTCCAAATGGCGGTCTGCGTAGCCGGATCGGTAAAGGAGAGCGACAGAAAATCAAAATACCAAAGCAGCAAGGTGGTGGGAACGATCATCAGGGCAATGGAGACCGATGCGAGGTGCAGGGGTTTTATTCCCTGTAAGCGGTGGCCCACCAGGTTCACATTGAATCCGTAGAGAATGGTGCCGGTGAGGATGGCCAGCGTAGGTAAGAGTCGGGCAAGGGTCAGCTCAGCCTCCTGGCGGATGACCGGCACCAAGGTGAGCAGGATCAATCCGACAAGCCCGATCCCGATCCCGATCAATTTGTGGAGGGCCACCCGGTCCCGGAAAAAAAGAATGGCAATGGTGGCCACACAGAGTGGGGTCAGTGCGTTGAGAATGCCGCCTAGCGGACCGGTTATCGCCGGATCGTTCAGCGCATATGCAAACAGAAAAGCAGGCAGCAGGTTTCCGATGGTACCGTTCAAGGCGACCAGTCCGAGTTGTTTACGGGGAATGGCCCGGAAATGGAAAAGGGCCAGGGGCAGGAAAAATACCGCGGCCGAAAAAATGCGAAGGGCTGCCAACCGCTTGGGATCGATGACGCTGGCACTTTCCTCCATCAGCTTGAAGGAGCTGCCCCAGATCAGGCAGAGCGCTCCGAACAGCATCCATTTCCAAAAGGGTGTTGATTTCATGGCGCAAAGTTGCACATTCTCGGGAGTTGTATGCCGGTTTTTTATTTTCTTTACTGAAAATTCATTTATATGGGCATGCTTAAAGAATTAAGGGATTTTGCCATGAAGGGTAATATTGTCGACCTCGCCGTGGCGGTGATCATTGGCGGTGCGTTTGGGACAATCGTTTCCTCCTTGGTGGAAGATGTGATCACCCCGCTCTTGTTGGCGCCTGCGCTGGAGGCGGTACATGCCACCGATCTCGATAAGTTGGTTTGGAACGGGGTCAAGTACGGCAAGTTTCTCGCTGCCACGATCAAATTCTTTTTCATCGCCTTTGTGATGTTCATGTTGGTGAAAGCCATGAACAAAGTGGTCAAAAAGGAAGCGGCCAAACCGGCGGCCACCCCCGAGGATATCGTGTTGTTGCGGGAGATCCGAGATTCCCTGAAAAAGTAACCGGGAAGACCCCCCACAAATACTATTTTTGTCGACTAGCACATGGCATCACATCCCGCTTACCAAATTCGCCTGCCTCAATTTGAGGGGCCCTTCGACTTGCTGTTGTTCTTTATCGAACGCGATGAGTTGGACGTCTATAATATACCCATCAACCGGATCATCAACGATTTTCTGACCTATATCCGGGAGAGCGAAGAGTTGAATATCGAACTCAGCAGTGAGTTCATCCTCTTCATATCCACCCTGATGCGGATCAAAGCAAAGATGCTCTTGCCCCGCAAAGAGTTGGATGCCGAGGGGCAGGAGATCGATCCCCGTCAAGAACTCATCAACAAGATCCTCGAGTACAAGCGCTTCAAGGAGGCTTCGGCCCAACTGGCCGACATGGAAGCGTTGCGCATGCTGATGGTCAAGCGCGGTAATATCCAGCGTGAAATGATGAACGTGGGGGAATCGGCTGCGGAGGGCACGGAGATCCAAACCCTCACGCTGTTCAAGCTGATGAAGGCTTTTGAAAAAGCCCTGCAGCGGTATGGCGATCGGGTGAATCGTCCGGTGCACACCGTCGTGCAATACAATTATACCATGGAGGAAACGCGCGAGCGGATGTTGAATCTGGCGGCGCAGGACCGAACCTTATCCTTTGAGCGCATCATCGATCGTTGTGAGAATCGGGTTCATGCCATCTTCACTTTTTTGTCGCTGTTGGAATTGATCCAGCAAAAATACCTCCGCATCCTGATCGGGGAGGGGCGCAACAATTTCATCATTGAATACATCGATCCGGCTGAACGGGAAATAGAAGCCGAGCCGATCGAATCACCGGTACATTGATCGTGTCGCTACCGGATCTGTCGCCCCGCGCGTAGTCATTACGGTCCGGACCGTCTCCAGGATGGCTTCGGTGTCGTAGCCGCATTCACGGTGTAATTCCTTGGGTGTTCCATGCTCCACGATACGATCGGGTATACCCAGTATGTGTACTTCGTTCTTGTAACCTTCTTTGGCCATGAATTCCAGTATGGCTGAACCAAAACCTCCTTGTACCGAGGCATCTTCCACCGTGATCAATACAGGGTAGCGCTGACAGGCTTCGTGCAACAAGTCCTCATCCAAGGGTTTTACAAAGCGCATGTCGTAATGGGCCGGGTCGTATCCCTCCAACCGGAGTTGCTTGATGGCTTTGTCGGCAAAATTACCGGGGTGGCCAATGGTCAGCAAGGCGATGTCGCGACCGTCTTTCAGTTTTCGTCCTTTGCCAATGTCGATCGGCTCGAACGGGGTTCTCCACTCGGGCATGACCCCTTCCCCGCGCGGGTAGCGGATCACCATGGGATATTGCGTGGATTCCAATTGGGCGGTATACATCAGGTTGCGCAATTCCTGCTCATTCATCGGCGCACTGATGACCATATTGGGAATGCAACGGAAATAGGCAATGTCGTAGCAGCCATGGTGTGTTGGACCATCATCGCCAACCACCCCGGCTCGGTCCAAGCAAAACACTACCGGTAATTTCTGTAAGGCCACATCGTGCACCACTTGATCGTAGGCCCGCTGCATGAAGGAGGAGTAGATATTACAGAACACCCGCAGACCCTGCGTTGCCATGCCGGCACTAACGGTAACGGCATGTTGTTCGGCGATGCCCACATCAAAAGCCCGATCCGGCATTTTTTCCATCATGAATTTGAGTGAGGATCCGGAGGGCATGGCCGGCGTGAAACCAAAGACCTTTTCGTTTTTTTCAGCCAGTTCAATCATCGTATGGCCAAACACATCCTGGTATTTGGGTGGTTGGGGTTTGTCAAAGGTTTTCTTCACGATCTCACCGGTGACCTTATCGAACAGACCCGGCGCATGCCATTTGGTTTGGTCTTTCTCGGCCAGGGCGTAGCCCTTTCCTTTCGTGGTGATGATGTGCAGGATCTTGGGGCCGGGAATGTCGCGCAGATCACGAAGGGTATCCACCAACTTGGCAATGTTGTGTCCGTCGATCGGACCAAAATACCGAAGCTTGAGTGCTTCAAATAAGTTAGCACTGCTGCTGATCATGCCTTTCAATCCTTCCGTGAGTTTATGCCCCATCGAACGGGAGAAAGTTTTGCCAACGGGCAGTTTGCCCAGCAGGGTCCATACATCATCCTTGACCTTGTTATAGGTCGGCGAGGTGGTGATGTCGGTCAGGTACTCTTTCAGGGCGCCCACGTTCGGGTCAATGCCCATGCAGTTGTCGTTCAGAATGATCAGCAGGTCGCTGTCGGCCACGCCGGCATGGTTCATGCCCTCGAAGGCCAGTCCCGCCGTCATGGCACCATCCCCGATCACGGCCACTACCTTGCGATCGTTCTCGCCCTTGTACTTGGCGGCCATGGCCATTCCCAGTGCAGCAGAAATAGAGGTGGAGGAATGTCCCACGCCAAAAGTGTCGTATTCGCTTTCGCTTCGTTTGGGGAAGCCACTGAGTCCTTTGTATTTCCGGTTGGTGACGAAATTGTCGCGGCGACCGGTCAGGATCTTATGTCCGTATGCCTGATGGCCCACGTCCCAAACCAACTGATCGTAGGGTGTATTGTATACATAATGCAGGGCAGTGGTCAGTTCTACCACACCCAGGCTGGCTCCGAAATGTCCGCCATGCACGCTGACCACGTCGATGATGTACTGACGCAGCTCGTTGCAGACTTGATGAAGTTTTTCTCGGGAAAGTTTCTTCAGATCGGCCGGGGAGTCAATGGTGCGTAAGAGTGGTCCGGGTAATATTTCCATGGCAAGAGGTTCCGTTGGTAAAGATAGGCGATGAGAGGCGAATACGACTCCAATAACAACCCAGCTGGCATCGGGTTCAGCGGATCTTAGATTTTGCTGATGCGGTAGTAACGGCTTGAGATACTGCCGGGTATCGATAACTGTATGAGATAAACTCCTTTGGGCAGATCTTTCAGGTCGATCACCACGCGATTCGATCCGTTTTGAATGGGGAGATGAAATCGACGCAATAGGCCTCCCGCCGCCTCCCGGATCTTTATCTCTGCCATGCCGGAGACTGGAAAATTGGTCGCGATCGTAACGGCGCCGGCGGTGGGATTGGGATACAGACGATCGACATTGGGCGGGGTGGGACTGCTCAGCGGTACAATGGGGGACCACCGCTGTTCCTCTAAGCGGGATGTCATCCGAAGTCGCACAAAACGGATCTCGGGCGGTACGGACAGCACTCGTTGATCTTGCCAGCTTTGCCCGCGGGCATCCGGCAGGCCCAGATCATGAAACCATTGAAAAACGTTTCCATCGTTGCTTCCCTCCACCCGACAAGCTTCCAATCCTTGTATTTCTTCCAGAATCCAGGAAAAGCGAACTGCTCCTTGATCTCGTTCCGCTTGGAAGGAGCGAAGTTTCAGCGGTAGTGCCACGACCGAACAGCTGGCAATGGTGAAGGGGAAGGTTTGCAGGTTACAGCCTTGGGCCGTGGCGAGGGTAATGCGGTAGCTACCCGGCGGAAGGCTATCGAAGAGAATCGTATTGGGGGTGCTGTCCGTTCCGGTGCTGTATTGGTCGTTCAGATCGAATTGTCCGTTTCGATTGCTGTCCACTGCCAGAATAAAGGACATGGGAAAAACATTTGTGTAATCGGCCGCGGTCACGGTGATGGCTACTTGGCCGTCGCGTGCACAGCTAGTGGCTTTGATGTAATAAAAATTGTATTGCACATCGGAAGTTTCCCCACCCCGGTTGTTGGTGGCACCGGCACTTTGCTGTGGGTCCTTTACCCATCCACAGTCACCATCCCGGGTACGGGCAAAAGAGTTTCCTCTTCCGGCGGATTGTCCGATCGTTTCGTATGCGGGATTCAGCAGGTTCAAGTTGAAGGTCTGGTCAACGCAACTACTTCCCCCGGGCGATCGGCTCGTGAGGGTGCTGTTCGGTTCTACCGGAAGGGACCTGGCCACGGCATCAACCACCCGAAGCTGTGGGTCCAGCAACACCACTTGTTCATTGGCCGAACCGCCATCGGTCAGCAAGCCATCGCCGGTCGTGGGGATGGGGCTGCTGGTGCATCCGCAGGTATTCCAATTGAGATCGATTTGTATGGTGCTGTCGAGATTGGCACAAGGCGCTTCGATGATGTCTTGTCCGCCGATCACGTAAAACTCTCCAGGTTGAAGCACGGTGCCGGCGGGAATGGTGATGGTGAAATCACCATCGGTGAGGAGGTAGCAACCGATGTTGATGGGGCCGGGACCAAAATTCATCAACTCCACGAATTCGGCGGTGGTGCCACAAGCACTGCCCGGCCAGGGCATGTATTCGTTGATCACGACGCGTCCCTGTCCCCAACCAGCAGCGGGCAGTAATACGATCGATAAAGGAAGCAGTAGTAGTGCTCGGAGGGTTCGGAGGAATCGGTTTTTCATAGCCGGTTCGGTTCGGCTTCAAACCTATCCCGCCGGCTGGTGGCTTATTTTTTTCCCGGGCAAAATTTAGCCCGACTAAGGGTTAATTTTTTGCAGGAACGGAAAGCTTACGAGGGAGTTTTACGAGCGGGAGACGGAATGAACGGCTTCGCTGATCGAACGCACCAGGTCGATATCTTTTTCGATGGCGTTGCCGACGACGATCAGATCGGCTCCGCTGCGACAATTTTCCATTGCCTTTTGCGGGGTGGTGATGCCACCGCCCACGATCAAGGGCACTTGGATCTGTTCGGACACGGCTTGTATCATGGAGGCGGGTACCGGATTCATGGCGCCGCTTCCGGCATCGAGGTAGATCAGTTTTAGTCCCAGCATCTCACCGGCCATGGCGGTGCAAACGGCGATCTCGTTCTTGTTGGCCGGAAGGGGGTTGGCGTGACTGATGTAGGATACGGTTGTGGGCACGCCGCCGTCCACCACCATGTAACCGGTGGGGATGATCTCCAGTCCGCTTTTTTTGACCGTCGGGGCGGAGATAACGTGCTGACCAATGAGTAGCTCCGGGTTGCGGCCGGAGATCAATGAAAGATACAGCAGGGCGTCGGCTGCCGGGGTTACCTGACTGGGACTTCCCGGGAATAAAACAACCGGAATGTTCGTGCTCCTTTTGATCGCTTCGATCAATGCTTCTAAGTGTGTACTCACCACCAGGCTGCCACCGACCAGAAAGAAATCCACTTTTGACTTCTCGGCTTTCTCGGTCAAGGCCGCTACTTGGTCCACCGAGGTCTTGTCCGGGTCCACCAATACGGCAAAGGATTTTAGTCCTGCTGCTTTACGGCGGACCAATTCCTCGTAAATGAGATGGCGGGGTGGCATGGGGGGATAAAAGTCCGAAAAAAATCAATCATATATCAATCAGGCCTAAAATAAAGGGCCAGCTGCCAGGTATTCAATCGGTTCAGGCGAGTGGTGGTTTGGACATCCCGACGCATATAACCCGCCTCCATATCCCAGGTCCGGTTCACTCGATAACCGACCGCCAGGTAGAATCGATTTTGATCAAACGTTTTTCCGGTAAGCCGGTCGGTGCCGGTCACATGTAAAAAGATCTCATTTTGCAACGTGGAGAAAGGTCCTTTCTCAAACGATTTCGCAGGCCGCCACGGTAAAATGATCCGGTTGAAATAACGAAACCGGGTCGAGTAGGTCGACAAACTTGGTATGCCCACGCCCTCAATGTATCGGGTGGAACCGATGAATCGTTCCTCGATCCGGAACCGATGCTGAAGCGTTTGCCGGCGGACGGGTTGAAAATAGATCCATTGCTGCCAAAGGCGGTGCTCCGGGGTATAGGCCCTTACCCCGGGGTCGTTGATTCGTCCCTCAATGTATGCATAGCCCAGCGTCAGGAGCTGTCGCTTGCTGAGTTTATACTGAATGCCCGGGCGAAACAACCAGGTCCTCAACCCATCCATGCCCGCCGTGCTGCGCACTTGCGCGTCCAAGTGCAATCCCCATTTTCCACGATAGGGTCCGTTGAAAAAAACCGTGCCCCAGGCATCCGATTTGCTTTGAGCGTGTGCCTGCGGGATCGGTGTGAGCAGCAGAACCATCATCCCAGCCGCCAAGAAGATAAAAAAGTGCTTCATTTGGTCAAAACTACTCAAACCGGATTTGCCCCCCCGCTGATCATCGGCAGCGGTTCGATCTGCCTAGCTCGGTAGCTTGGGAAAAGTGCCCCCCAACGGCTTTTTCCGAGTGGAGACAAAAGATGTTGAATCTACCAAAAAATTTTTTTCCATCTTTTGGACAGGTCTGTGTAAAAATGATGAAAAGCCTATCCATCAGGCGTTTCACAGTGATACACACCCTTTTCCACACAATGTTGAAATTTCAGCTATGGAATTTTAAGTAGCTAAAAATACTTTCGTTAGACACCTCCCCCGCGGAGGTGTTTTGATCCAATATCTGACCAAAACCCATTAAAGTCTTTTCATAGTATGGCAACCAAAAAACAATCATCGACCGCGCGCGGTTTGCAGTTCCCGCGTCGGTACACCCGGGATGACATCTCTGTCTTCGATCAGTTCGAGTATGATTATCGTACTTCCGTCATTCGAAACCCCTCCGGTGAGGTGGTATTCGAGATGACCGATGTGGAAGTGCCCAAGCAGTGGAGTCAGATCGCGACCGATATCCTGGCACAAAAATATTTCCGAAAGGCGGGCGTTCCTCAAGCAGATGGTACGTTGGGTCGCGAGCGTTCGGCCAAGCAGGTGGCACACCGCATGGCGAATTGCTGGCGGGTTTGGGGCGAGCGGCATGGTTATTTCGCCAGCACGCAGGATGCACAGGTATTCTACGACGAGCTGGTGTATTCCATCCTCAACCAAATGTGCGTACCGAATAGTCCCCAGTGGTTCAACACCGGACTCTACGAAAGCTATGGCATTGCCGGCAAGCCGCAGGGCCACTATTATGTTGATCCGGCCGATGGTCAGCTGAAGAAATCACAGAACGCCTACGAGCGTCCCCAACCGCACGCTTGTTTTATCCTCAGCGTGGATGACGACTTAGTGAATGAAGGTGGGATCATGGACCTCTGGGTACGGGAAGCCCGTATTTTCAAATACGGTTCCGGCGTGGGTACGAACTATTCCAACCTGCGCGGGGAAGGGGAAAAGCTCAGTGGTGGCGGAAGTTCTTCCGGCCTGATGAGTTTCCTGAAGATCGGC
>SXGQ01572864.1_pt1 | contig 34838 bp, 27 predicted proteins | sample 3178371 | NCBI WGS metagenome assembly SXGQ01 (sample SAMN11356859, study PRJNA531348) | freshwater metagenome | isolation source: freshwater sample F1-20 | place: China: Fuxian Lake, Yuxi | collected 2017-12-25 | reverse complement strand
GGTGTTGCCAGCCGGCATGGTGTTGCCAGCCGGCATGGTGTCGCCAGCCGGCATGGTGTTGCCAGCCGCGAACGGGCTCTCCGAGGATGCCGTCCGGGAGATGCTCCGGGAGGTGAAGGATCCGGAGCTGTTCGTCAACATCGTCGATCTCGGCCTGATCTACGGGGTGACGATCGACCCCGCCGCCGACGACCCCGCCGGCCGCCGGGTGTCGATCGACATGACGATGACCAGCCCCGCCTGCCCGGCCGGTCCCCAGTTGATCGCCGACACGAAGCGCGCGGTGGGCTGCCACGAGCTCGTCCGTGGCGTGGAGGTGCGGATCGTGATGGACCCGCCGTGGACGCCCGACCGCATGACCGACGCGGCGCGCGACCAGCTCGGTATCTTCTGACGCGGCCTTCCCGTGCGGATCGTGCTCCACGAGTGGTCCTGTTCAGGCGGGACCGTTGTGCCCACCGCCGCTCCCCTTTACCCTGCCGGCGTTGGTCCGGCGGCGGAGTCGGCGATCGTCGCCGAGGGGCGGGCAATGCTGGCAGCGCTGGTGGCCGACGGGGCGCGGGCTCCCGATCTCGATGTCTCCGTGTTGGTGGCCGAAGGGCTGTCACCGCTGCTCCCGGCCTACGGCGCCGCCGGCGTGCCGGCCGGGGTGCGGGTGGTCGTGGTGCCGCCCGGCGCGGAACCCGAGGCCCTCCGGTCCGCCGCCCGGGACGCCGACTGGACGGTGGTCGTCGCCCCGGAGACCGACGGCATCCTCGCCGCCCGGGTGGCACTGGTCCGCACCGCCGGCGGCAGGGTGGCGGCGCCGGATGATCGGTTCATCGCCGTGGCTGGTGACAAGCAGGCGACGGTCCGCGCCCTGGCGGCCGCTGGGGTGCCGGTGCCGGCCGGACGCCTTCTCGAGCCGGGCGAAGAATGGCCGGTCGGGTTCGCGCTGCCGGCAGTGGTCAAGGCCCGGGCCGGCTGTGGCGGTGACGGCTTGGCGGTGCTCCGCGGTCCCGCCGAGCTGCTGCCGGCGGAGTTTTCGCGTCGGCTCGAGGCGCATGCGGCCGGCACTCCGGTCGGCGTGTCGTGCCTGTGCGGTGCGGAGGGCCCGTTCCCCCTCCCTCCGGTGCGGCAGCGGTTCTCCACCGGCCGTTCTCCCCGGTTCCTCGGGGGCGATCTCGGCCTCCCCGCTGCCGCGGCGGCGCGGGCGACACAGCTGGCCCGTCGGGCGATCACGGCCCTCGAGTGGGCAACGGGCCCGGCGGTCGGCTGGGTGGGAGTCGACATGATCCTCGGCAGCCGGGACGATGGGGCGCACGATCGCGTGCTGGAGATCAATCCGCGGCTCACGACCTCGTTCGTCGGCCTCTCCGCCCAAAGCAGCCGCAGTCTGCTGCGGGCGCTCCTGGCGCGCGGCGCCGGAGAACCGGTCGATTGGCCGGGTGAGCCCCATGGAGACGGATCGTTCGCGATCGGCACGACCGAGGATCCGAGCGCCGATGCCCACCACGCCTGACGGCCTGCTCGGCCCCGCAATGGCATTCAGCCACCCCGTCACCGCGCCGGTGTTGGCACTCGACATCGGTGGCGCCAATCTCAAGGCGGCCGACGGACGGGGCTTCACCCATGCCGCGCCCTTCCCCTTGTGGCGGCAGCCTGCGGCGTTGCTCCCGGCGCTCAGGCAGCTCGTCGATGCCCGCTGTCCGCGACGGCTCGTGGCGACGATGACCGGCGAGATCGCCGACTGCTTCCCCTCGCGGCGCGACGGTGTCGCGACGATCGTGGCTGCCGTGGTCGAGGCGGCCCGTGGCGTGGCGGAGGAGGTGGGGATCCTCCGGGTGGACGGATCCCTCGTGCCGCCGGAGGTGGCGGTGGCGGAACCGCTCGCGACGGCGGCCGCCAACTGGCAGGCCCTCGCCCGACTGGCGGCAGCCCATGCCCCCGCCTGGCCAGCGCTCCTTGTCGACGTCGGTTCGACCACCACCGACATCGTTCCCCTCGATCACGGTCGGCCGGTGCCCACGGCGACCGACGATGCCGGCCGGCTCGCCGTGGGGGAACTGGTCTACACCGGCATCGAGCGGACACCGGTCGCCGCCCTGCTCCGCCGGTGCATCCACGCCGGTGTCGTCCGCCCGATCGTCGCCGAGCGCTTCGCCGATTCCCGCGATGCCTGGCTGTGGCTGGGAGTGTTGGCGGAGGATCCGCACGACACCGACACCGCCGACGGACGGCCGTCCACCCGGGAGTTCGCCCGGGCGCGCCTGGCGCGGATGCTGCTCGTCGAACCGGACTCCTTCCCGGCGGCCGACGCCACGCTGCTGGCCGAGCGGTGCGCTCGCGCGCAGGCCCGTCTGGTGGCCGCCGCCCTGCAACGCGTGGCGACGTCGCTCGGCCGGCCGCCGGCGGCGGTGGTGCTCTCCGGCCACGGCGAATGCCTGGCGCGGCGGGCCCTCGACCTCATGGGCTGGCAGGCTCCGACCGTTTCGCTCGCCACCCGCCTGGGAGCGGAGGTGGCCCGTGTGGCGCCGGCCCATGCGCTGGCGCTGGTCGCTCTCGGGGAGCTGCCATGATCCTGCCGCCGGATTGGACGGGCGGACGGCTCGGTGCCGGCGGCGGCAGCATCGAGCCACCCGGTCCCCTCGTCCTCAAGTGCGGCGGCAGCCTGCTCTCCCGGCCCGGATGGCCGCCGCACCTCCGCCGACTCCATCGGGCCCTCGCGGCACCCGCGCCTCCCCTGCTGGTCGTCGGCGGTGGGGCGATCGTCGATGGACTGCGTGCCATCGACGCCGCCGGTGGGCTCGACGCGGCGCTCGTCCACGGGGTGGCGATCGAGCTCATGGCCGCCACAGCCCGGCTGGTGGCCGCAGAACTCGGCCTGGAGATCGTCAGCTCAGCGGCCGGCGGCGGGATCCTCGACGCCGCGGGCTGCCTCGCCGCGTGCCGGATCGGGTCCCTTCCCGCCGGCTGGGACGTGACCAGTGATTCGATCGCCGCGGCCGTCGCCACGGCTGCCGGCAGGCCGCTGCTCCTGGTCAAGAGCGTGCCCCCGCCGGCGACCGACCTCGCCGAGGTGTCGCGGCTCGGCTGGGTGGATGCCAGGTTTCCACGGGCCGCTGCCCGGCTGCCGTGGATCGGCTGGGTGTGTCCTGCCGCTGACGGCGGCGGAGACCAGAGCGACGGTGCCGCGGACTGACCGGCCGGTCAGTCCCACCAGCAGCGATCGGCACCGGGGCGGGCGGCCAGCGCCTCACCGCGGGAGGTTTCCAGGTCGGCGGTCGTCGTGCCCTCGGCGGAGGCGAACTGCCACGGCTGAAACTGCACGCCGCCGGAGGCGGTCACCACCCAGCGATTGCCGCGCTTCATCCCGCTGGCCACCGTGGGGACCGTCGCGGGGGCATCGTAGCTCGGCACCCGCACGGCAGCCGGATCGAGCAGCAGGGCGAGGTCGAGGTTGGCGCGGCGGTCGAGTTGGCGACCGTGGATCAGCGCGGCGACCACCGCCAGATCGACGCAATTGACCAGTTCGGCGAACACGGGCTGCTTGGCGGCGAGGTCGTCGTAGTGCCGCGAGAACATCTCGCACCAGCGCGTGGCGGTCGGGTCGGCACCGCCGGCACCACGACGGGCGCCGTCGCGGCCGAAGAGGTCGCTCTCCGTCAGGCAAGTCATCCGCCGGCCGGTGATCCTCCAAGCCAGTTCGTCGGCATCACGGGCGATCGGATCGTACGAAGCCTCCAGCCAGAAGCGCGGCATGGTCGCGGCGGCGGGGGCGCTGGCGGGCAGCATCGACACATAGCTGGGGAGGCCAGTCACGCCGGACGGCTCGAGGCCCATGCCCAGTCGCTTGAGGCGGTAGTCGGCGGCGACGAGCACACGGGCGAAACGGCTGTCGGCGGGCACCCCCCCGACCGACACCTGCTGCGGCCCGAGCAGATCCTCCATCCGGCGAAGTGTGGCGTCGGGATCACCGATCGCGACTTGCGTCTTGAGGAACTGCTGGACCCGCGCCACACCTTCGGGTGTGGGATCGATGGAGCAGCGCATCCCGCCGTCCCGTGCCCGGTCGATTGCCCGCATCGCGACGATCAGATCCTCGAGCTGCAACAGCGGCCTGCCGCTGCGGGCGGCGACCACGTTGCCGGCAGCGTCGACGGCCATCGCGTCGGCCGGCCCGGCGAGGATGATGTCTCGGCCCTCGGGATCGACGAATACGTGGGTGATCCGTTCCAGTCCGCCGAGGAACAGCACCTCCGCCGGTAGCGGTGCCTCGCCCTTCGCGGCCGCGGCCAGCGCCGCCGCGACGCGGCCCAGCGACACCTTGCGCAGCGTGCTCGCTTCCCCGGTCTGGCCGCCGGTCTTCGCCAGCGCCTCACGCCGCTGCTTGGCGAGTGATTCGACCGCCCCGGGCTCGAGGTTGCGGACGATCCCGGCGGCGTCGATCGAGATACCGCCCACCGCCTGGCCGAAGCCGAATTGAGCGTGGGCCGGCGCCAGCGGGGCCAGCAGCAGCACGGCGAGGACCATCACCGGCCGCATCACGAGGACGGAGGGGAACGGGCGGGTGGCGGGCAGGCGTTTCATGGACAGCCTCCGGCTGACGGAAGGGGGCATCCGGCCCCCATGACGGTGCGACATGCTAGTCTTCCCCTGTTGCCCGGGGCAAACCCGATTCCTGGCCGAAAAACCCCTGTTTGCCCGGGGAGCGGGCGCTTTCCCGGTCGACCCCGGTTCGCCCCTCGCCAAAGCCAGCGCGGTATCGCATCATGCAAAAGCGCCGCGGGAATCGTCCGCGGCCCGCCCCGGTCCGACGTCCGTCATGGCCACCACCGCCTACCTCCTGCTCCACGATCCAGAGGCGGGGCCGACGGCGATCCCCCTCACCGTCGGCCAGAAGGTGACCCTCGGCCGCGCCTCGACCAACTCGATCGTCGTCCGCGACGAGCGTGCCAGCCGTTGCCATGCCGAGGTGTTCGCTGCCGACGGCCAGTGGCGGGTCCGCGACCTCGACAGCCGCAACGGGACGCGTGTCGGTGGCGAGCCGATCAAGGGCATGCGGCCGCTCGCCGCCGGCGACGTGATCCGGATCGGCAAGACCGAGATCACTTTCGGTCTCGGCAACCCGCCGACCGAAGCCGCGGAGGGAAGTGTCGCCCTCGGGAGCGGCATGTCGACCGACCACCTGCCCGAGGTGCTGCAGCAGTGGCACGCCTCGATCACCCACCGACGGACCGAGACGCGGCTCCTCGACGTCATCAGGGATTCGGCGGAGACCGCGCCGAGGGTGGGGCGGGCCGCGGCCGAACTCTGCCGGTTGGCCTTCGCCCTCGGTCAGGCCGGCGACACGCGCACCCTCGCCGGGCTCGCCCTCGCCACGGCGCTCGAGGGGTGCGGCACCACCCGCGGCATCGTCCTCCTGCCCGATGCGGTGGGGGCGCTGGCGGCGGCCGGCAAGGGGGCGCCAACCCTCGAGCCGCTCGCCGCGTCACCGGGGGAGTGGCCCGCCGCGGAGATCCCCCGGGCTGCCGCGGCGGCCGTGCTGCGGATGGACGAGGCGATCGTCGCCCGGGAGTCGACCCAGCGCCCCGGGACGGTGTCGAGCATGTCGGCGCCGATCCGCGCCGATGGCCGCACGGTCGGGGTGATGCACCTCGAGAAGAGGGCGGGTGAACGCGAGGGCACGCCCGACGATCTCGAGTTTCTGCTCGCCGTCTGCAATGCCCTGGGGATGGCGGTCGCCAATCTCCAGGCCCGTGAGGCGCTGTCGGTGCGGCTCGCGACCACCGCCGACGAGAACGCCCGGCTCAAGGCCCGGCTCCGCGAGGAATCGCGGATGGTCGGGGTGAGCCGTGCCCTGGGCACGATCGTCGGGCAGATCGGCCGCGTGGCCGGCACCAAGGCCACCGTGCTGGTGCGCGGCGAGAGCGGCGCCGGCAAGGAGCTGGTCGCCCGGGCGATCCACGAGGCGAGCGACCGTCGGTCCGGACCGTTCGTCTGCCTCAACTGCGCCGCCCTCTCCGAGACGCTGCTCGAGAGCGAGCTCTTCGGGCACGAAAAGGGGGCGTTCACCGGTGCCACCGAGCGCAAGGTGGGCAAGTTCGAGCAGGCCCACCGCGGCACCATCATGCTCGACGAAATCGGCGAGATGAGCCCGGCCATCCAGGCGAAGTTCCTCCGCGTGCTCGAGGGCCATCCCTACGAGCGCGTCGGCGGCCACACCCGCGTGCAGGTCGATGTGCGCGTCGTGGCCGCGACCAACCGCAACCTCGAAAAGGCGGTCGAGTCGGGGGAGTTCCGCCGTGACCTCTACTTTCGCCTCAAGGTGGTGGAGATCCTCGTGCCGCCGCTGCGGCAGCGCGTCGAGGACATCGAGCCGCTGGCCCGTCATTTTCTCGAGCGCTTCGCCGCGGAGACGGGCCAGCCGGTCCGGGACTTCACCCCCGCGGCCCTCGAGGCGATGCGCCGGCACCACTGGCCGGGCACCATCCGCGAGCTGCGCAACTGCGTCGAGCGGGCGGTCGTTCTCTCCTCGGGCGGCTCGGTCGACGTCCATGAACTGGGCTTCAGCGACCTCGGCTCCAGTGGCGACACCGGGCGGATCGCCTCTGGCCCGAGGTACGTGCCGGCGACGCTCGAGGAGGTCGAGCGGCGGCATGTCATGGCCACGCTCACCGCCACTGCTGGCAACAAGACCAAGGCGGCGGCGATCCTCGGTATCGAGCGATCGACACTCGATCGCAAACTCGCGCGCTGGGCCGACTGACGGCCGGCAGCTTGGGCCGACAGACGGCCGGCAGCTTGGGCCGCCAGACGGCCGGCAGCTTGGGCCGCCAGACGGCCGCCGCTGTTCAGTCGAGGCCGAAGTACCGTTTCCAGGCGTCCACTGCCGACGGGTCGGGCGGCGGTGGCTTCATCTCACCCGGCCGGCGGGCCGCGCGGTGCCGGGCGCGCCGCTCGGCAAGCCATTCGTCGGCACCGATCGCGGTCGCCCGCCGTCGCCGCGTGGCCGCCTGCAGACGCCGGTCCCCCGACACCACCACCAGGCTGCCCGGTGCGTCGTCGTCGGCGACCAGTTCCTCGATGAGCGAATCGGCATCGGGATACTCGCGGGCGAACCAGACACGGATGCCGCCGTGGAGGAAGCGGCCGGGAAGTCCGTCGGGGGCCCGCGCCGCGTCGAAGACGACGATGCAGTCGGCCGCCTCCGGGCCGAGCAGGTCCACGAGCAGGTCGAGCAGCGCCAACCGCGACTGCTCGAAGCCGCGCGGACCGCGCTCCTCGCCGAACACCCCGGAGGCATGGAGCAGGTTGTAGCCGTCGATGATCAAGGTCACCGATCGCCTCCTTGCGGCGCTCGTTCCCCGGGGGACCGTGCCGCGGACGCGGCCGGTCTGCCCGACGGCTGACTACCGGCGGAACTTCACCCGACCCGCGACGATGGTGGCTACCGCCCGGCCACGAAGCATCCAGCCCTGGAACGGCGAGTTGACGCTCTTGGAACGGAACGCAGACACGTCGACCTGCCAGTTGGTATCAGGATCGATGACGGTGATGTCAGCCACGGCACCGGGCCGGAGCGTGCCGCGCGGCACGCCGAGGATCCGCGCGGGGGCGGTGCTCAGCGCGTCGATCAACCGCGGCCAGTCGATCCGACCGGGGGCCACGAGGCGGGTCACCGCCAGACCGATCGCGGTCTCCAGCCCGAGGATGCCGAACGGGGCACGGTCGAGTTCGAGCATCTTCTTTTCGCGCGCGTGGGGGGCGTGATCGGTGGCGATGCAGTCGATCGTGCCATCGGCCAGGCCCGCGATGATCGCTTCCACGTCGGCTGCCGTCCGCAGCGGCGGGCTCATCTTGCAGTTGGAGTCGAAGCCGCGCAGCGCCTCGTCGGTGAGGGTGAAGTGGTGCGGGCAGGCCTCGGCGGTGACCCGGATCCCGCGGGCCTTCGCCTCGCGCACCTGCGCCACGCCCCCGGCGGTGGAGACATGCATCACGTGCAGCCGTCCGCCGGTGCAGGCCGCCAGGGCGATGTCGCGGCCGATCATGATCTCCTCGGCGGCCGCCGGCATCCCCCCGAGACCGAGCGCAAGCGACACCAGCCCCTCGTGTATCACCCCCCCGCGGGTCAGCTCCAGCACCTCCTCGTGGGCGAGGATCGGCACGTCGAACATCCGGCAGTATTCGAGCGCGCGGCGCATCAATTCGGCGTCGTAGACCGGTGCGCCGTCGTCGCTGAAGGCCACCGCACCCGCCTCGAACAGGCCGCCGATGTCGGCCAACTCCCTGCCGGCCCGGTCACGGCTCACGCAGCCCACGACGAACACGTTGCAGGTGTCGGCGCGGGCCGCTTTCTGGTGGATGAAGCCGACGGCCGCCTGGGTGTCGATCGGCGGCTCGGTATTGGGGATGCAGGCGACGCTGGTGAAGCCGCCGGCGAGGGCGGCGCGCGTGCCGGTCTCGATCGTCTCGTCCTCCTCGCGGCCGGGCTCGCGGAGGTGGACATGCATGTCGACGAGACCGGGCGACACGATCATGCCGCTGGCGTCGAACGATTCGTCGGTCGGGCCGGCCGCCCGGCCGATCGAGGCCACCACGCCGTCGCGGACCAGCAGGTCGTCGACCCGGTCGATCCCCTGGGAGGGATCGATGATCCGGCCGCCACGGATCAGGAGTGTGCCCATCAGCCCTGCCCTCCAGCCACGGTGGCCGCCGGACGCGCCCCGCACGTCAGCCACAGCACCCCCATCCGCACCGCGAGCCCGTTGGTCACCTGATCGAGGATCACCGATTGCGGGCAGTCGGCGACGTCGGCGGTCATCTCCACGCCGCGGTTGATCGGGCCGGGGGCGAGGATCAGCAGGTCGGGCCGCGCCCGCCGCAGCCGCTCCCCGGTCATCGCGTAGAGGGAGGCATACTCGCGCACGGAGGGAAAGGGGCGCGTGTTCTGCCGCTCGAACTGGATGCGGAGCAGATTGAGCACGTCGCAGCGCGGGATGATCGCGTCGAGGTCGTGGGAGACCTCCGCCCCGAGTTCCTGCCAGCGTGGCGAGACGAGGGTCGGTGGGCCGCAGAGGATCACCCGGGCGCCGAGCTTGAGCAGGCCGTGGAGGTTGGACCGCGCCGTGCGGCTGTGGGCGATGTCACCCACCAGACCCACGGTGCAGCCCGCGAGGCTCCCCCGGCGCTCGCGGATCGAGAAGATGTCGAGCAGCCCCTGGGTGGGATGTTCGTGGGGGCCGTCGCCGGCGTTGATGACGCCGACGTCGAGGTGCCGGGCGAGGAGGTGTGGGGTGCCCGGCGAGGCGTGGCGCACCACCACGGCGTCGATCCCCATCGCCTCGAGGTTGCGGGCGGTGTCGATGAACGACTCCCCCTTGGCAAGGCTGCTGGCCGACGTCGAGAAGTCGACCACGTCGGCCCCGAGCCGGCGGGCGGCGAGGGCGAAGCTGGTTCGTGTGCGGGTGGAATTCTCAAAGAACAGATTGACCACCGTCCGCCCGGCGAGGGCCGACAGCTTCGTGCGGCACCCGTTGGTGGCCTCCTTGAGCCGGGCGGCGGTGTCGAGCAGCAGCCCGATCTCCGCAGCCGACAACCGCTCCAGATCGAGGAGGTGGCGGTGCTCCCATGCTGGCGGCGAGCCATCCGTCATGGGGTGGGAAAGGGGCATGGCGGCACCGGGACGGGGGCGAAGGCGGGATGCGTGGTGGCGCGCGACTGGGCAACCGGGGGCAACACGGGAGACCGGCCCCGGCGAGCGGATCGGCAACCGGTCAACAACGCGGCGAGGATTCTACCAACCGGCGGAGGACGGCGTGGTGGCCGGCTCCACGGTGATCGGCGGCGGTCTGGCACGCCGGTTGCCGTACGGCGGAAGACGCTGCGGCGAGATGGTCTTGCCTCGTCAATGCCGCCCTTTCTACCCTCCCGACGCGGTCCGGCAGTGCCGGTCCGCAGTCGGTCGGCAGCCAAAGCGGCCACCGACCCACCCTCCCGGGAGTGAGACCGCGATGGGCAGGCAGTCACCCGTTTCCACTGGCAGCGCTGGGGCCATGCATCCAGGCTGGCCGTTGGCCGCAGCCGCCGTGATCCTGATCGGTCTGCCCGTGCAGGTCGGCTGCACCTCGGCCATCACCTCGGCGACACTTCGCGAGGCGCTGCGCCAGACGGCGGCGAGCGTCTCGCCGAACGATCACGCCTCCAAGACGCAGCCGGCCGAGACCACCGTCACCGATCCCCAGTTGGCCGAGGATCAGCCGGACATTCCCGAGGAGCCCGTGCCGTCGCTCGAGGAGGCGATCGATCGGGCAGTGGCCCGCCTGTCGTCGACGGGCGGGGTCGATGATGCCACCCGCGCCGTCCTCGTGCAGACCCTGCAGACGACCCGTCCGCGCGATTGGCCGGCGGTCGTCGACGAGTTCGTCGCCGCGCTCGAGGAGGGCGGGTCGTCGCCCGACGTCCGACCGGCGGCCCCGGCCTCCACCCGCGATACCGCCGTCGCCCCTGCCGAGCCGGCTCCCGAGCCGATCAGCGCGGGCCCGGGGCCCCTCCGCTTCCCCGCCGCAGCGTCGGAGATCGTCGCCCCGCAGCCGGCAAAAGCCCCGGCAACGCTGCCAACGAGCGTCCGTGCGGCCCGCCCGATCGTCCGGCCCGTATCGACCACGGTCGCGATGGCGCTGGCGGGGCCGCCGGCGGCGCGGATCGAGCTCATCGAACCGGTCGCCGCCGACGAGATCGTCATCCCGCCGGCCGACCCGCCTGCCGCCGCGGCTGACGCCGCCTCCGGTCCCGATGTCCGCAACGCCTGCTTCGCCACGCGGGTGCGGGCCTGGGGCGTGGTCGACCGCTTCCCCCGGGCCGCCTTCCGCCCCGGTCAGGAGGTGCTCGTCTATTTCGAGTTGGAGAACCTGCTTTCGCGGCAGTCGGCCGCGGGGCACACCACCGGCGTCGACACCGCTTTCCGGCTTGTCGCTCCCGATGGCGAGCCGGTGAACGACTGGACGTTCCCGCCGTTGGTCGAGACCTGCCACGCGCCACGGCGCGACTATTTCGTCCGCTATTTCCTCACCGTTCCCGAAGAGCTTACCCCGGGGCAGTACCGGCTGGAGTTCCTCGTCACCGACACCCTCGCCGGTGGCTCGACGGAATCCGCCCTCGATCTGGAAGTGCTGCCCGCGCAGTGAGCCCCGGCGAAGAACCGCCGGCCACGTCTCAGGGGCGCGGTGGTGGGGCAGCGACCGGTTCCGGGCGGGCTGGCTGTGCCGGAGGCGGGTCACCCGGCAAGGTCGGGAGCCAGTCGGCCGCAAGGGGAACCGCCGCCGGGGAATCGTCGTCGGGCGGGAAGGCCTCGAGCTGGAGCAGGTCGGCGATCGTCACCGCCCCCTGCCAGCGATCGGCCTGCGATTCGACGAATGCCAGTTCGGTCTCGGTGAGGATCTTCTGGGCCTGCAGCAGGCTGAGGAAGGTGACCTCGCCACGGGCGTAGAGCGTCTGGGTGAGGGCCACTGTCTCACGCGCCTTGGGAAGGATCCGCTCGTCGTACCAGGCGACGAGCTGCTGGGCGGATCGGTACTGGGCCAGCGCCTGGGCGGCCTGGGCGGCAAGATCGATCTCCACGCCGCGGAGGTTGGCCCGTGCGGCAGAGATCTCGGCCCGCGCCGAGCGGATGTTGCCCTGGTTGCGGTCGAACAACGGCACGGCCGCCATCACCTGGAAGATCCCCTGGTCCTGGGGTGGGTAGTCGACCTGCCGCTGGTACCCACCCATCACGTTGACGTTGGGAATCGGCTGGACGACCGCGCGCTCGAGCGCCCACTGGGTCTGCGCCACCATCGACTCGGCGGCACGCGGCTGGGCGTTGGCGCCGATGATCGCCGCTTGCAGTTCCTTGAGCTCGAAGTCGGGCAGCCGTCGGTAGAGGTCGGCGCGGATTCGGCCGACGTCGGCGCGCGGCAGCCCCACGGCGGCGGCGAGTTGCCGGCGACCGGTTTCGATGAATACGGCGGCATTGAGGAGCCGTGCTTCGGCGCGGTCGCGCTCGATGCTCCAGAAGAGCACGTCGGCGCGGGTCCCCTCCCCTGCCTCGGCGAGCTGCCGGCCGATCTCATACGACCGCTTGGCGATGTCGAGCAGCAGGGTGTAGATCTCGGCCCGCCGCTGGGCCACCGCCAAGTCGTAGAACGCGCCGCGCACCCCCTTGAGCACCTCGTAGCGCGCCCGGATCAGGTCGTACTCGGCCCGCTGCACCTCGCGCAGGGCCGCCTGCTGCGCCAGGCGGAGCTTGCCGCCGGTGACGATGTCCTGGCTGACGAAGCCGTTCCACTGGCTGTAGGAGCCGGCGGCCTGTGGCGACGCTCCGGCGATCATCGGGTTGGGATAGAGGCGCGCCTGCACCGCCTTGCCGCGCGCGGCCTCGACCGCCGCCGCCGCCGCGCGGAGCCGCGGATGGCTCCTCTCGGCCAGTGCCACGAAGTCCTCGAGAGTCGCCGGGACGGGCTGGTCGGTGGTGAGGCTGGTGGCGCCACTTGACCCGACGTCGGTCACCGCCAGCGGCACACCCGGCTCGGCGGCGCGCAGCGCCGGCGGTGAGGACGGTCCCGGTGGTGCCTCTCCCCGCGCGTCCGCCACCATGGTCGCGGACGCCGTGGCGATGAGCACGGCTCGGGCGACGAGCATGGCGCGCACATGCTGCATGGCTGGTGTTCGCACGGCCGATCCAGGAGGAACAGTCGGGAAGGATCGGTCGGCAGCGCCCGGCCACTCCAATCCTCCGGATGCGTTCCAAGCTGCGGGTGGGTGGCCGGGGGGTGGGCGGTTTGGGTGGCCGCGGTCCGCGGTGCGGGGGTACATTGGGAGGTTTCGCCGCGCGCAGGCTGGGAATGAACAGGCGGCACCCCGCCAGCGGCAGATGGTGCCGGGAGCGCGTGGGGCGGTGCGGCGCGGGTGGTGACGGCGGAATGACGCCCTCGGAGGACGTCGTCGCCGGGTTGCTCGTGGCCGTTCATGGAGCGGAGGGTGGACGTGGTCATCCTGCAGGTCGAGCACGTGCGCAAGGCGTTCGCCCCGGCGGAGGCGGGTGGGACCGGCGTCACCGCCGTCGATGGGGTCGATCTGGCGGTCGAACGGAGTGAGTTCGTCGCCATCACCGGCTCTTCGGGATCGGGGAAGAGCACGCTGCTGCATCTTCTCGGCGGCATCACCCGCCCCACCTCCGGTAGCGTGCGGCTCGAGGGGGTCGACCTCGCCACACTCGGCGACGAGGCGCTGGCGGTCGTGAGGCGGCGGCGCATCGGTTTCGTGTTCCAGCGCTACAACCTCCTGCCGGAGCTTTCGCTGGTCGAGAACGTCGCCCTGCCGCTGGTCCTCGACGGCATGCGGAACGCCGCTGCCGAGGAGCGGGCACGCGACGCCCTGGCCCGGGTCGGCATGGATCATCGCGCCGGCCACCGCCCCGATGCCCTCTCCGGTGGCGAGCAGCAGCGCGGCGCGATCGCCCGGGCCCTTGTCGCCGGGCCGGCGATCGTCCTCGCCGACGAGCCGACCGGGGCCCTCGATTCGGCCAACTCGCGCCGCGTGATCGAACTGTTCCGGGAGCTCGTCGAGCGTGAAGCGCAGACCGTCGTCCTCGTCACCCACGACCCGGCAATCGCCGCCGGGGCACCGCGCGTGGTGCGGATGCGCGACGGCCGGGTGGAATCGGACACCATCGCCGCGGGGGCGCCGTCCCGATGAGGCTCTGGCGGCTCCTCCTGCGGCAGTGGCGGCTACGGCCGGGGCGGGCCCTGGCGACCGTCGGGAGCGTGGCCGTGGCGGTCGGGGCCGTGGTCGCCACCTGGGTCTCGGCCGATGCCTCGCGGGCCGGCTACCGGCGGCTCACCGAGACCGTCGAGGGGGTGCCCTCGATCGACGTCTCGGCGGTGACCGGTGGCAGGTTCGACGTCGGCCTGCTGCCGCGGCTGGCCGACGTCGGCGGGGTCCGCGCGGTGGTGCCCCTGTTCTACCGGCCGACCCTCCTCCGCGTCGGCGAGAAGCGCGTCCGCGAGATCGCCGTCGGGGTCGATGCCGAGAACCTGGTGGCCATCGGATTGCTCACGCTCGTCGCCGGCCGGGCCTGCTCCGGGCCCGACGAGATCATCCTCGACCAGTCGTTGGCGGCGTCGCTCGAGCGGTCGGTCGACGATGAGGTGATCCTCTTCGTGCGCCGTGGCGTGCGCCGTGTGACCGTCACCGGGATCGCGGAGTCGCAGTCGCTCAAGTGGTTTGCCGAGGGGGCCGGGGTGGTGGCCGACATCGCGGCGCTCGCGGAGATGAGCAACGCCCTCGGGCTCGTCGATCGGGCGCGGGTCGTGGTCGAATCGGCCACGGTCCGCCCCAGCGCCCTCGCGGCCGTCGCCGCGCGCCTGCCGCCGGAGCTCGTCGGCGAGGTTCCGGCGGGGAGGTCGAGCATGGCGGAGGACATGCTCCTCTCGGCCAACCTCGGTCTCGACTTCGTCACCGGCCTGACGGTGGCAATGGCCTGGTTCATCGTCGGCAACGCCATGCTGATGAACGTCTCCGAGCGGCGCCGGCAACTCTCGCTGGTGCGCGTCCTCGGCGCGACGGCGCGGCAGGTGCAGCGCTTCATCGTCGGCGAGGCGGCGATCCTCGGCGGCGTGGGGGCGTTGCTCGGCGCCGTCGGTGGCCTCGCCGCGGCCGGGCCGATCGCGGCGGGGATCTCACGGGCCCTGCAGGCGCCGGTCTCCACGATCGAGGTCCGTCCGGCCGTCGTCCCGGTGGCGATCGCGCTGGGCACTCTGGTGGCGATGGCCGCCGGGTGGTGGCCGGCCCGGCAGGCGGCGGCGATCGATCCGCTCGAGGGGCTCTCGCAGGCGCCGGCGCCCCCGGCGCGGGGCGTGCCCTGGCGGATGATCGCCGGTGCCCTGTTGCTCTGGGCCGTCGCCGCCGGCGTGCTCGGCCTGGTGCTCTCGGGGCGGGTGCCCCCGCGCACGGCCGTGCCCGCCGGCATCGCGATGATGCTCGCCTTCGTCGCCACCACCCCCCTCATCCTCCCGGCCGTGGCACGCCTCGCCGCGCGGGTCATTCCCGCGCGCTGGAGGCTCGAGCGGACGCTGGCCCTCGAGCAGATCCTCCGCCAGCCGGTCCGCACCGCGCTCACGACCGGCGTGATGGTGGTTGCCGTCAGCAACGGCATCGGCCTGGGCCATGCGATCCGTGACAACGTCGACGACGTCCTCCGCTGGTATGCCCGTTTGCTGCGCGCCGACTGGGTGCTCTCCCACGCCGGCGTCGTCGCCAACGGCATGAAGGCGAGCGGCCCGACGCTCGTTCAGGCGGAGGAGGATGTGAAGGCGATTCCCGGCGTCGACCGGGTCGAGGGGATCGGCATCGCCACCGGCCGGGCCAACGACAACGCCTGCGTGATCGTGGCCTGCGAGGTCCACGACGGCGAACCGCTCCCGGTCGATCCCGTCGGCATTGACGACACGACCGTGCGCGCCGCGCTCGAACGCGGCGAGGCGCTGGCCGGCACGGCGTTGGCCCGGCGCACCGGGATCAAGGCCGGCGACGAGGTCGCCGTCGAGGTCTATGGCCGCACCACCCGGATGCGCATCGCGGCGCTCGTCGTCGACTACACCTCGGGTGGGTCGTCGCTCGTCATGCGCCGCGACGTCGCCCGGCGGATGTTCGGCTTCGAGGCGGCCGACATCCTCCTCGTCAAGGCGGCGCCGGGGCGCGCCGCCGACCTCAAGGAGCCGCTCGCGGCGGTGGCCGAAAAGCGGACCATGCTCCTGCGCAGCTTCGGCGAACTGAAGCAGTTCATCGACTTCACCGTCGGGGGGATCGTCGCCTCGCTGCAGTCGATCCTGTTCCTCGGTTTCGTCGTCGGCAGCCTCGGTGTCGCCAACACGGTGACGATGAACGTCCTGGAAAAACGGCGCACGCTCGGGCTCCTCCGTGCGGTCGGCATGACGAGCCGGCAGGTGACGCGGATGGTGGTCATCGAGAGCGTGATCCTCGGGATCGTCGGCGGTCTGCTCGGTACCCTCGGCGGGCTCGTCACCGCCCTCTACATCCAGTTCTCGAGTCAGCCGCTCCTCGGCCATCCGGTGCGGATGAGTTTCCGTCCGGGGGTGATCATCGCCAACGTCCTCGCGGCGATCCTCGTGACGGCGCTGGCGGCCTGGATTCCCGCCCGCCGCGCCGCCCGTCTCGACCTCCTCCAGGCGCTGTCGGCGGAATAGCGGAAGGGGCGGAAGGGCGACCCCAGCGTCGTCTGGACGATCACGGATATCCAGGCATTCGACGAGAACAAGCAAGCGCATCGGCTTGACGGTACCATTCGGGCACAGATTGACGAAAAGGGCCGCTGGTCCGGCACGTTCATCGACGGTGACGGTCGCCACTGGGAGTTCTCCGTCCAGCGGATCCAGGAGTAGCTGCTGGGAAGTGCAGCCTGAACCGGTCGCCGGCGGCACGCCCTCTGCCACCGCCGCAACGCGGCTGGCAGATTCAGGCCCCCGTCGGGTCGAGCAACTTCCTTTCCCGCCGGGCGTTATCTTCTGCGGCGGGGGTGGCGTCCGACGGACGGAGGCCGGCCTGCCTGGCCCGGGAAACGGTCTCCCGGTCCGTCTTCTACCGGGGAGTTTTCCATGCAGCGGTTGCTGTCGGTAACGCTTGTCGTCGGTGTGATCGGGCTTTCCGCCGGTGTGGCCGCCGCCCAGGGGCCGGGGCGAGGGATGGGGCGGATGGGGGGCGGGATGTCGTCGGCGATGCTCCTCCGCCAGGAGCCGGTCCAGCAGGAGCTCGCGCTTTCCACCGCACAGGTCGGCGAGGTCGGCAAGCTGCCCGAGGCCGCGCCTCCGGGGGGCGGCAACCCGCGTGACATGACCGACGAGCAGCGCCGCGCCTGGATGGAGGAGCGGATCAATGCCCAGGCCGAGGAGGAGAAGAAGGTCGCCGCGATCCTCGACGCCAAGCAGGCGGCGCGGCTCAAGCAGATCCGCATCCAGGCCCTCGGCGGCCGGGCGCTGATGGACGAGGCGGTGGTCAAGGATCTCGGCGTCACCGAAGACCAGATCGGCAAGGCGCGGGAGGCGATGATGGAGGTGATGCAGGCCGGCCAGGGGGGCGGTGGCAATCCCGCCGAGATGCGCCAGAAGCTCCTCGACACGATGAACACGATCCTCACCGCCGAGCAGAAGACGAAGCTCGAGGCACTCAAGGGCCCGGCGTTCGACGTCTCCAAGCTTCAGCTCCGCGGTCCGGGCGGCGGCCGGCGTGGCGGCGCGGGAACCTGATCCGCCAGTCTGCCGATCATGACGGCTACAATCCCTCCCGCCGCGACGGCCGTCGGGGCGGGAGGGATTTTCATGCGCTGGTCATCCGCCTGGGCTGGGGGCCGGTGGGCGGTGCCCGCCCTCCTCGCGCTCACATCCTTCCTGCGCGCCGCGGAGCCGGCCGCCACACCCGCTTCCCACATCGTGGTGCCCCCCGGTTTCCGCGCGGAGTTGCTCCGCTCGGCGGAGCCTGGCGAGGATTCCTGGATCAGCCTCACCTTCGACCCCGCGGGCCGGGTGATCGTCGGGCTCGACACGCGCGGCGTGGGCCGGCTCACCCCCAGCGCCGACGGGGGTTGGTCGTTCGAGCGGATCGACGACAGCCTGCGTCACTGCCGTGGCGTGCTCCACGCCCACGGCGCACTCTACGTGAGCGCGACCGACAGCAAGGAGTTGTGGCGGTTCGTCGACGCCGATGGCGATGGCCGCTACCGGAAGCGGCAGCTGCTGATGTCGTTCGACTACCGCAGCCGTTTCGGCCATGGACCGAATCAGCTCACCACCGGTCCCGACGGGATGGTCTACCTGATGTGCGGCGACGACGTGGCGTTTCCGACCGGCACGTCGCCGGCGTCGCCGTACCGCGGGCCGAGGAAGGACCGGCTCCTCCCCGATCCGCGTGACGATGCCGGGGACGACCGGGTCGGATTCCTGCTCCGGATCGATCCCCAGGGAAACGACCCGACGATCGTCGCGGGTGGACTCCGCAATCCGGTCGACGTCGCCTTCACACCCGACGGCGAGATGGTGACCTGGGACGCCGACATGGAGTGGGATGTCGGTCTCCCGCGGTACCGGCCGACGAGGCTCCTGCACCTGGTCAGCGGTGGCGAATACGGTTGGCGCTTCGGCAGCAGCCCGTGGCCGGCACATGCCCCCGACAGCCTGCCGGCGCTGCTCGACACCGGGCTCTCCTCGCCGACCGGTCTGGCGTTCGGCGCCGGCAGCGGTTTTCCCGCGCCGTGGCGCGACTGCCTGTTCGCCGCCGATTGGCAGCACGGCAGGATCCTCGCGGTGACCCTCGTGCCCGAGGGGGCGAGCTACGGCGCCCGTGACAGGCTCTTCGCCGCCGGAGCGCCGCTCAACGTCTGTGACATGGCGTTCGGCCCCGACGGGTGCCTGTGGCTGGTCACCGGTGGCCGCGGGTCGCAATCGGGGCTCTATCGGATCCGCTGGGAGGGCGCTCCCAGCGGTGTGGACGTGCCGGACGACCCTGCCGCAGCTGATGTGGGTGCCGCTGAATCCGCGGCTGCCAGGCAGTGGCGCCGGCTGCTCGAGCGGTTTCACGGCACCCCCTCGGACGGAGCCGTCGACGGACTGTGGGCCGATCTCGGCAGCACCGACCGCTGGCTCCGCGGCGCGGCGCGGGTGGCGCTCGAGCACCAGCCCCCCGCCAACTGGGTCGATCGCGTGCGCCGCGAGACCGATCCGCTGCGCCGCGCCACCGGTCTGCTGGCCTGGGTGCGGATCGCCGACGCGGCCGAGCGGCCGGCGGTCATCGACGCCTGGCTCGGGCAGGCGGTCGCCGGCGACGAGCCGACCGTTCTCGCGCTGCTCCGCACGCTGTCGATCGCCCTGGTGCGCGGCACCCCGCTCGACGACAGGCAGCGTGCGGCGCTCATTGCCGCGGTCCGCGGCATCGATTCCGCGCCGCTCGCGGTGATCGATCGCGAGCGGTGCGAGGTGCTGGCGGCGCTGGCTGATCCGGGGGCGATCGACCTGCTCCTCGGCCGGCTGCCGGGAGCGGCCAGCCAGGAAGACCAGATCCAGCTCATCAACGCCTTGGTCCGCCATCCCGGCCCATGGTCGGTGCCGCGGCGCGACGCCGTGCTGAACTGGTTCATCGCGGCACGGCGGTTCACCGGCGGCCACCTCCTCCCCAAGGTGCTCGGCCAGCTCGAGGAAGACTTCGTCGCGGGCTTCAGCGGCCCCGAGCGCGAGGCGCTCGCCGTGCCACTTGCCGCGCTCGGCGCGCCGCGCGGCGAGGCGGCCGGGGTGGCGGATCCAGCCGGGGCACGGCCGTTTGTGCAGCGCTGGACGCTCGACGAGGTGGTCGCCGCCCTGCCCCGCGTGTCGGGGCGCGACCCGGCCTCCGGTCGCCGGGCGCTCGCCGCCGCGCAGTGCCTCAAGTGCCACCGGTTCGACGGCACCGGAGCCGCCGTCGGTCCTGACCTCTCTACCGTCGATGGCCGGTTCGACCTCCGCGCACTGGCGGAGTCGATCGTCGAACCAGGACGGGTCGTCGATCCGAAGTACCAGGTGACCACCTGGGTCCTGGCCGACGGCCGGGTGGTGACGGGCCGGGCCGCGCAGGTGGGGGCTGCGGAGATCACCGTGGAGACCGACCCGCTCGCCGGTCGCAGCGAGAAGATCCGCCGCGCGGAGATCGAATCGGCCCATCCGGCGACCACGTCGCCGATGCCCTCGGGGCTTCTCGACACGCTCTCGCTCGACGAGATCCTCGACCTTCTGGCGACCCTCGCGCCCCGGTCCACGGCCGCAGCGCCTTCCGGCGGCGCGTCTCGGTAGACTCGATCCCGGCCGGGTACGGCTCGTCGAGGGGCTGCCACGCCAGATCCACGATGCCTTGAACCGGGGCCGGCCGATTCCGGGGAGGAGCTGACATGCCGATGGAATCGAGCGGGGTGGTGCGGCGGGTGCGCGGGGGGCTGCCGGTGCTCATGGTGCTGGCGCTGTCCTGCGCCACTGCTGCCCTGTCGTGCGCAGCCGGCAACCGGGTGATGGCTGCCGACATGCCGTCGTCGGTGGTCGGGTATCGCACCCCCGTCGACGTCGCCTGCCTGGTGGATGGGCGGCTGGTCACCGCCAATGCGGCGGCGGGCACGGTCTCGCTCGTCGATCCCGAGCGCGGGCCGCTCGACGAGATCGCCGTCGGCGCGCGGCCCACGGCGGTCGCGGCCTCGGCCACGGGGGAGGTCGTCGCCAGTGTCCGCGAGGCCGGCGACCTCGTCGTGCTCGGAATCGACGGAGACCGGCTCGTCGAGCGCGGCCGGGTGCATCTGGGCTTCGAGCCGTGGCACGCCGCCCTCTCCCCCGACGGGGCGCGGGCCTACGTGCCGCTCTCGGCGTGCGGACGGCTCGCCGTGGTCGATGTCGCCGCGCGACGCGTGGTGGAATCGATCGAGGTGGGAAAGCTGCCGCGATTCGTGGCCGTCGCCCCCGATGGCGGCACCATCGCCGTGGCCTGTTCCGAGGGCGCGGCGATCGTGCTTGTCGATGCGGACAGCCTCACGGTCCGCGACCGGGCACCGTTCAAGGGGCTCAACCTCGGCGAACTGGCGTTCGCCCCGGATGGAGCCACCATCTACTTCGCCTGGACCTACGACGGGGGCAGCCACCCTTCACCGGGCAACATCCGGCGCGGTTGGGTGACCGGCAGCCGGCTGGGGCGGCTGCGGTTGCCCCGGGGGGAGGACGACGAGGGGGGGCTCGAAGGCCTCACGCTCGATGTCCCAGGCCGTGCGGTGGGGGATGTCCTCGGCGTCGAGGTACTCGCTGACGGCGGCACGGTGCTGATGACGGCCGGAGGATCGCACGAACTGCTGCGGCTGGCGACCGGCGATCTTCCCTGGACGCAGATCAGCGGCCTGGAGGTGATGGATCCGCGCCTCGCCGCCGACGGCGCCCGTTTCGCCCGTCTGGAACTCGGCGGCCGGCCCTTGGGCATGGCACGCGACCCGCACGCGAACCGGGTGTGGATCGCCAATGGCCTGTCCGACACGGTGCAGGCGGTCGCCGGCAGCGGGGCCGGCGTGGAGTTGGCCGTGGTGGCGACGGTGTCGGTCGCGGCGCTGGCCGGCCCAGCCGATCCCGCGGCCGAACTGGCCCGGCGCGGCGAGGCGATCTTCCACGACGCACGCCGCAGCCTCGATCAGTGGTATTCCTGCCACACCTGCCATTACGAGGGGGGCGGCAGCACCATCACCTTCGACACCCGCAACGACGGATCGATCGGCACGTACAAGACCGTGCTCCCGCTGTGGGGTGTGGCCGAAACAGGTCCCTGGACGTGGCACGGATGGCAGACCGACCTGACGCAGTCGCTCGAGAAGTCGCTCGTCGAGTCGATGCAGGGTCCGCAGCCGAGCGCTGATGACGTCACCGCGCTGGCCGCCTACCTCGGCACGCTCCGACCGCCACCGAGCCCCTTTCGGCGCGCCGATGGCGGCCTCGACACCGCCGCCGAGCGCGGCCGTGCACTGTTCGCGAGCGCGCGTGCCGGCTGCACCACGTGCCATGGTGGCGAGCATCTGACCAGCGGCGAGACCTACGACGTCGGCCTCGGCCGCTCCGGTGACCGCTACCCGACGTTCAGTCCACCCTCGCTGCTCGGCGTGTTCCGCAAGACACGCCTCCTCCATCACGGCAAGGCGCGGTCGCTGGCCGACGTCCTCACCCGCTTCCACGGGCCGGAGAAGGTCAGCGGCACTCCGCCGCTCGACCCCGACGAGGTGGCCGACCTCGTCGCCTACCTCGAGTCGCTCTGACCACTGGTGAGGGGAGGGGAAACGGATCCCGCCCCGATTGCCCAGCCTGCCCGCCATGCGCGAGCACGGCGATCTGCACGAGGATCTGCACGGCGTCGGCTGGTTGGCTGGTCTGGGAAAACCCCTGCGATCGTGTCCGATTCTTCTGCTTGGGTCGGGAATGACGATGACTGGGCGTGGATCGGTTTCCCCCTGCCATGGTCGCCGCCGTGTCACCGCAGCCGACACCGCGATCCCGAGCCGTCAAGAGGCTTCCGGCATCGCGCCGCGCGGTGTGGTGCCGCATGGTCGCCGTCGCGATGGTGGTGACCGCGACCTGCTGCGGAATCCGGGTGCGTGCCGATGACGGGGGGATCACGGAGGTGCCACGGATCCCCGAACTCTGGCCCGTCCACGAGCGACTCGCGCAGCGTGTGACGTCGTCCGGGCTGCCTGCACCCGTCCTCGATCCCGAGCAGCCCGGAAACATCGACCAGCGGTTGCCGGCGACGTCGACGAGGAGCGTGGCCAGTCAGTCCGGCACGGTGCTCGATCCCAACCAGGTGGGCAATCTCGACCTCCGACTCCAGGAGGCCCAGCGCCGGCTCGTGGAGCTCGAGGGCAAGGCCGAGCCCCTTCCCCTCGTGAAACTCAGCGGCTTCCTCCAACTCGACGATGGGCTCTTCAGCCAGCCCTTCGCGAGCCAAAAGAGGATCGGCGATGTCTACGACGGGGTGAGTTTCCGTCGCGCCCGCCTCGCCGCCGTTGGCAAGCTCACCGACTTCACCAACTTCTCGATCGAGATGGATTTCGCCACGGCCGGCCGCCCGAGCTTCATGGACGTGTGGGGGGAGCAGGAGCAGATCCCCTTTTTCGGCACCATCCGTATTGGCCAGTTCCGTCAGCCGGGGACGATGGACGGGTGGACGAGCATCCGACACCTGGAGTTCCTCGAGCGGAATGCCGTCTTCCAGGCCTTCGACCCCTTCCGCCGCCCGGGAATCATGGCCTACGCGATGAGCGAGGACGAGCGGACAAGTTGGGCCTACAGCGTGTATGCGACAGGTCTGACGTTCTGGAACGGCACCGAAACGCTCTACAGTTCGATCGGCGACAACCGCAACGGAGCGCAGATCGGCGACAACGGCGGTGTCGCCTTCGCCTCGCGCGTCACCCACCTGCTCCATTACGACGAGCTCGCCGAAGGGCGCTACCTGCTCCACGTCGGTGGCGGCTTCCACTACGCCGCCACCGGCGGCATCGGTTCGACCGGGGCGTTCGCCAAGACGTTCCGCTCGGCCTTCTTTCCAGAGTTCTTCGTCGGTGACCAGACCGGGATCGGTCTCACTGGTGCCGGCACGCCCGTGGTGATGGACACCGGGCGGATCCTCGCCAACGGCTTCAGCCTCACCCATCTCGAGCTCGCCGGAAATGCGGGGCGGTTCCACTTCCAGAGCGAGGTCATGCTCGAAGGTGTCGATCAGTTCGGCGGCCCGACGATCTACCAGCCGGGAGCCTATGCCCAGTGCGGTTGGATGCTCACCGGCGAGAGCATCGGCTACCTCAAACAGGCCGGGGTGCTCGATTACAACGTCGTCCCCTACACCCCGTTTTTCGGCACCGGCCGCACGGGAAGAATCGGCGGGTGGGGGGCGTGGGAGGTGGCGTTCCGCTGGTCATACGTTGATCTCTCCGGAACGAATCTCAATCCAGCCAACCAGATCTCCAACGTCGAGGCGCCGCCCCCGTCGCCGAACGCCGGCGTCTACAACGCCTCGACGGTGGGATTGAACTGGTGGTGGAACCGGTTCACGCGGGTGCAGTTCAACTGGATCCGTCCGATGCCGAACTACATCGGCTACGGTCCCGCGCCGTTCGACATCTTCGCCACCCGTTTCCAGGTGGAGTTCTGATCGTGAGGCCGTCCATGGCTCCCTTCCCGGCCCGTCTGGCATGGCGGCTACTCCCCTGCCTGCCGCTTCTCCTCGCGGCGGTGCCCGCGGTGATGCCCCCGGTGCCCGACGCGGAGGCGGTCGCCACCCCCGTGCCCCGTCCCGCCAGGGGCGCCCATCCGCTCCGGACCGACGCGGGCGCGGCGAAGGATGGCAAGAACGGGAAGGACGCCAAGGACGCACGCGACGGCCGCTGCGACGTCTGTGGCAGCGACCGATTCGTCTGCCCGGTCTGTGTACCGCGGAAGACCGAGAAGAAGGTGAAGAAGGTCTGCTGGGGAGTGAAGTGCGACGTCGTCTGCGTGCCGGGACCGAGTACCTGGTGTGGGTGGAAATGCGAGCGCGACGACTGCGGCTGCTGGTCGTATCCGGTCTGGCGCCCGACCTGTGCCGAGCTGATCGAGCGGCGTCTGCCGGAGAAGCGCGAAGTGACGCGCGTCATCCCCACCTGGGAATGGAGGGTGGAGGAGCGTTGTAGCGCGTGTGCCTGCGGCCTGCGGCGCGACCCCTCCTGTGCGGCCGGCAACTGACACCGGCACAGCCCGCCAGCGGGGAGATCACTCGTCGTTGCCGCCCGCCGTCGCGGGTGCCTGGGCGTCGATCCGGAGCAGTTCCGCCGGTCGGGCGTCGGCGTAGCGGGCGAGGGCCGCGGAGAGCTTCGCGTGTGCTGCCCGCTGATCAGGGGACAGCGCGGCGACCGGCAGCGGGTTCTTCTCCTCCGGATCGGTCCGGAGGTCGAAGAATCCACCGGCGGTGTCGAGCTTGTGGTGGTGGTCGAAGGCATATTCCCGTGCGTCGCGTGGCCGGGAGAGCCGAGGCCGGTACCAGGCATGGATCCACTCCCGCGTCTCCCCGGGCTGCCCCCGGAGCTGTGGAAGGAAGCTCAGTCCATCACCCCCTGCCGGGATCGGCACGCCGGCCGCGGCGCAGATGGTCGGCAGGATGTCGACGGCGGCGACGAGATCGTCGCAGACAGCCGGCCTGCGGATCGCCGCCGGCCAGCTCACGATCAGGGGAACGTGCGTGCCGCGGTGGGTCGTGGTGCCCTTGCCGCCGCGGAACGGCACGCCGTCGAGGCTGCCGGTGATCGATGGGCTCGTGCCGTTGTCACCGAGAAAGACGACAAGGGTGTCGTCGCGCAGCCGGTGTGCCTCGAGCCACTCCATGAGCCGGCCGACCAGCCGATCGAGATGGGCGACCATGCCGGGGAAGTGGCGTGGATCGGCACCGACCTTTTCGCCGCGTGCGGTCGGATCCCAGTCGGGGTCGTGCGGCGTGGGTTGGAACGGGTTGTGGGTGAGCATCAACGGGTAGTAGAGGAGGAACGGCCTCCCGTGGGGCTGGGCGGTGAACTCGAGGGCGAACTCGCTCACCAGGTCGGGGCCGTACTCGCCGGCGGTGAAGTCGCGGGGGAGGCCGTCGATGTCGAGGCCAGGATTGGCATACCGCGGCGCCCGCCGCGTGTGATTCCAGAGCAGGGCCGAGCCGAAACCGAAATGGCGCGGTGAGTCGGGAGCCTTGCCGAGCTGCCATTTGCCGGCGACGGCGGTGGCGTAGCCGGCGTCGCGGAGGAGGTGGGCGAACGTGGTCTCGGTGGTCGGCAGCATCCCGAAGTCGACGTAGGTGCGCTTGTTCGACTTGCCGGTGAGCAATTCGGCCCGTGTCGGCGTGCAGAGCGGCTGCACGTGGCAGTGGGTGAAGCGCACCCCGTTGGCGGCGAGTGCGTCGAGATGCGGTGTGGCGTAGGCGCCGCCGTTGGCCCCAACGCACTCGTAGCCGAAGTCGTCGGCGAGGATGACGACGATGTTGGGCCGCCGCGGTTCGGCGGACCAGGCGCGGACCGGCGCGATCACGAGCAGGACGGCGACGAGGAGGCTGCGCATGGGTGATTCCGGGGTTGGCCGGGAGGCATCCTGTCGCCACGATCAGACCCCATCATCCCCCGCCCGTGCAACCATCTGCCCCGTGGGGTCAACGCCGCCAGAGCAGCTGCACGGTCAGGCCGGCCCCCGGGGCGACCGCGACCACGTCGGTGCGGCCCGCGAAGAAACTCGTCCCCTGGAAGAGCGACCGGTCGAAGAGGTAGTCGGCGGTCATCTCCAGAGCGAAGCCGCGGGCGAGGACGCGTTCCAGACCGACCGCGACGCGCTGGTTGAAGACGTAGAGCCGCTCCTCGTCGATCGTCCGGTCGGCGAGGAAGAACGTCTCGGTGTCGGTGCGATAGAGGGCGACGGCCGAGAAGCCCCCCCCGAGCTGCCGGCGGAGGACGGCGGTGACGTTGACCAGCGGCGTGAAGCCGAGCGACAGGCTCCAGTCGTCGTCGGGGGTCCATTCGAGGCCGGCCGGCACACCGAGCTTCGCCTCGACGGACGGCGTCGGTCGCCAGACGTAGGCGAGGCCGGGCACCGGGAAGGGAAGCTGGGACGTCGGCGAATAGAAGAGGCTCGCGTTCCAGTCGTCGCGGCCGTTGGCAGCCGGTCGATTGGCGAACACGATCGCCATCAGTGTCATGTCGCGCAGCGCCGCGAACGGGCGGTCACTCGCCGACCCGATGAGCAGCGTTCCCCCGACGGTCGCGCCGCTGGCGAGGGGCCGGATATGGGTGACCCCGGTCTCCGCAAGCCACAGCGTGTCGGGCACGGGGAGGCCCGAGTCGGGGAGGACGGCGTCGGTGGCGAGTTCCAGCCGGCCGAATTTCCCGATGCCGAGCCACATCGGGGCCCCTTCCTCCGGGCGCGCCAGCGGCATGCCGACGCGGGCGAACTGCGCGTTGATCGCGAGGTCGGCGGACTGCCCACTCACGGCGGCAGCGGGCGCCCAAAAGCTGCCGAGGCTCACCGGAGCACCCCGCGACGGAGCCGATCGTCGGCGCCCGGGCCCGGGAGGACCGGGAAGCGGCAGTCCGTCGTTGCCCTCGGTCCCTCCCGGATCGAGCGACTCGAGTGGTTCGATCACCGACGCCGGGAGGAATGAGTCGTCGACCGGCGGCAGGGGAACAGGTCGCGCGCCGTCGCCGCCGTGCCAGGGCGCTGGGGGCGTGGGGTCCGCGTCAGTCCCCTGCCCCGCTCCTCGCGCGGCACCGATCAGGGCCAGCACCACCGTGGCAATCACCACCACGGCGGTGCCTCGGCACGATGCCGCAGCCGGCGTTCGGGAGTGAATGACCCACGGCATGGTGCGACTGACCGACGGCGGCGGAACGACTGTGATCCCGGGCCGAGGGCTGCTCACGCGCCTCCGGCGCGGGATCGTAGCGGGAGCGGCCGCCGGGGACAGGGGCGGGTTGGCCAGGCGGTCGGGCCATGACGTCGCCCTCCCTCCCCTGTCGCCGCAGCTTGCCGTTCAGGGGGCCGCCGGCCCGGATCAAGGGCGACGACGCTGCCAGATCGTGGTCGCCGCGCATCACGGGGTCGCGACGGAGCGCACGGTCCGCGGGCGCGCGGGGCATGGGAAGCGCCGTTGAATATCAGGGGTGGGCCGGTCACGTCAGTTGTACCAGGGCTTTTCGGGCACGTGGCGGACACGCAGCGCCGTCACCAGTCGCTCGTCGGCGACGTGCCGGCTGGCTTTCGTCCACAGGGTGTCGCCGTCGCCGAAGACGAATTGGCTCGTGGCCGTGGCGACAACCCAGGCACCCTCCTCGAGTTCCTCCTCCAGTTGGCCGCCACCCCATCCGGCGTATCCGGCGAACACACGCACCGGTTCGCTGCCGTCGGCTACGAGCGCGGCCAATGGACCCTTGCCCATCGCGAAAAACACCCCCGGCACGATCTCGCGCTCGGCCAGGGTCGGATTGGCATGCAGCACCATCAGCGGCCCCACGAGCGGGCCGCCGGTCATGACCGGCAGATCGACCGGGCACGGGCCATGGGCGTCGTCGTCCCAGATCGCCTCCAGGTGCCGTGGGCCGGGGCGGTTGAGGACGAGCCCCAGGGCGCCGTTCGTTCCGTGCTCGAGAACGAGGATCACGGTCCGGGTGAAGTTGGGATCGGAGAGCGCCGCAGAGGCGACCAGGAGTGTTCCGGAGAGCGAATCCATGGAAGATCCGACAACACGGCCGTTGCGCGGCCCGGCGGGCCGCCCAGCCCGCGGTGTCCGTCGGGGGAGGAGGAGTCTGCCGCCTCCGGCCGTGACGGCACCGTGAACGACGGATCATTCTAGCCACCGCACCGCGACGCGCCCGGTTTCCCCCGGCCGGCCGTGCGGAGTACGATCCGCTTCCATGGAAGGCAGCACCCGCGACACCTGGGGTTCCCGGATCGGCGTCATCCTCGCCGTCGCGGGGAGCGCCGTCGGGCTCGGCAACTTCATCCGCTTCCCCGGCCAGGTGGCCCAGTTCGGTGGCGGCGCGTTCATGATCGCGTACGCCATCTCGTTTTTGATCATCGGCCTGCCGATCGGCTGGGCCGAGTGGGCGATGGGGCGCTACGCGGGGCAGCGGGGCTACAACTCGGCCGCCGGCGCCTTCCACTGCCTCGTCCCCTGGCGGGCGAGCAAGTACTTCGGTGTCCTCGGGGCGATGATCCCGCTGGTGATCTTCATGTATTACGTGGTCATCGAGGCGTGGACACTCGGTTACACCGTGCGTTTTCTCCGGGCGATCGTCGATCCGTCGCTGCGCTTCGCCGACGTGTCCGACTCGCAGGAATACTTCACCTCGTTCGTCGGCGCCGCGGCCGACGGCGCCGCGCTGCGGCCGAGCCTCGACACCGTGCTGCCCTGGCTGGTGGTCGTGTTCCTCCTCAACCTCGTCCTCATCTACCGCGGGATCTCCAAGGGGATCGAATTGGCCTGCCGCGTGGGCATGCCGGTGCTGATCGTCCTCTGCGTGTTCGTGCTCGCCCGGGTGCTCACCCTCGGCACACCCGATCCGGCCCAGCCCGATCGCAACGTCTGGACGGGGCTCGGCTCCATGTGGAATCCGGGCAAGACCGTCGTGGTCGGGGCCGACGGTGCCGTGCTCGCGGAGGTGGTCGACGCCGATCGCACGCGGCAGCGGGAGCGGGCCACGGCACTCGCGGCGCAGACGCCGGGGGCGACCGTGGTCGAGCGGACCGTGCTCGCGCAACTCGCCGACCCGAACCTCTGGCTCGCGGCCGCGGGACAGATCTTCTTCTCGTTGTCGGTCGGCTTCGGCGTGATCCTCGTCTACGCCAGCTACATGGGCCCGCGCGACGATCTCGTGCTCTCGGGGCTCACCGCCAGTGCCACCAACGAGTTCTGCGAGGTCGCCCTCGGCGGGCTGATCACGTTCCCCGCGGCCGTCGCCTTCCTCGGGGTGGCCGGGGTGGCCGGCGCGGGGACATTCGGCCTGGGCTTCAACGTGCTGCCGCTGGTCTTCAGCTCGATGCCGGCCGGGAGCCTGTTCGGGGCGATCTTCTTCTTCGTGCTGTTCATCGCCGCGATCACCAGTTCGCTGTCGATGCTCCAGCCGGGGATTGCCCTGCTCGAGGAGTCACTGGGGATCAGCCGCAAGGGCTCGGTTGGCCTCCTCGGCACGCTGACCGCGCTGGGAACCGGCTTCGTCGCCTGGTTCAGCAAGGACCTCAAGGCCCTCGATACCCTCGATTTCTGGGTGGGGACGTTCCTGATTTTCGTGCTGGCGACCGTCCAGATCATCCTCTTCGGCTGGTTTTTCGGCATGGAGCGCGGTTGGAGGGAGCTGCACACCGGGGCGGCCCTGCAGCTGCCGGGCTGGTTCAAGCCGGTGTTCCGCTACGTCTGCCCGGCGTTCCTGATCACGATTTTCGGCCTCTGGGTCGCCCGGAACGTGTTCGGTTGGGATCCCGCCGGCGGCGCTTCGCGCGGCAGCCCGTACACCAAGGCGCTGTTCGTCGATGGCGACCCGGTGGCCTGGCTGAGCGTCGCCCTCGTGGCCGTGATGGCTGTCGGGCTGACTGCCACGATCGGCGGTTCGCGCCGCTACCGCGACGATTCCTCCACCTGAAGCGACCGGAAGCGACACCATGCAGCCCGCCGGCCTGGCCGTGATGATCGCGTCGGTGGGGACGGTGTCGATCCTCTTCGTGTGGTGCGTCGCGAAGGTCCTCACCCAGCCGTCGGCAACGGCGGAGCACATGACGGGCCCCGATCTGCACACCCCCGACATGGACCGCGACTGACCCGAACGACGGCATCGCGGCGCTGCACTTCCATGTGGGCCGCCATTGCCGCGTCGAACTGCCCCTCTCCCCTGGCGCGTGCGTTTTCATGCGTGGTCTGCTCAAGAGTCTGGTCGTGCTCGGTGTTCTCGGCGGCATCGGCGCTGCGGCGTGGGGGCCGGTGTCGGCATGGTGGGTGGCGCGTCATCGGCCGCGATTCGATGCCCTTCTCGCCGAGCGCGGCGACGTGGTGGAGGTGATCAACTCGACCGGCACGGTCGAGCCGGTCCAATCGGTGCATGTCGGGGCCTTCGTCTCCGGGCAGATCGTCGGCATCCACGCCGATTTCAACGCCGAGGTGAACGAGGGGGACGCCCTGGCGACGATCGATCCGCGGACCTACCAGGCCAACGTCGCCCGTGACCGGGCGGCGCTGGCGGCACGGCGCGCCGAGCTCGATCGCTGCCGGGCCCGGCTCGAGCAGGCACGCCGCGAGGAGGAGCGGTCGCTGGCCCTCGCCGAACGCAGCGCGACGGCGATCTCCGAGAGCGTGCTCGACGAGAAGCGGTTCTCGCGCATCGCGCTCGAGGCCGAGATCGTCATGGCGCAGGCGGCGATCGATCAGGCCGACGCCAATCTCCAGACGTCGGAGACGAACCTCGGCTACACCCGGATCGTCGCCCCGGTGGGCGGGATCGTCATCGAGCGGAAGGTGGACCTCGGCCAGACGCTCGCCGCGCAGTTCCAGACGCCGGAACTGTTCGTCATCGCCCCGGACCTGCGGCGCGAGATGCGGATCTTCGCCTCCGTGGACGAGGCCGACATCGGCCGGATCCGCCGCGCCCAGGAGTCGGGAAAGCCGGTGCAGTTCTCGGTCGACGCCTATCCGGGGGAGGTGTTCACGGGAGCGATCGCCCAGATCCGCCTCGCCTCGACGACCGCGCAGAACGTCGTCACGTATCCCGTGGTGATCGCGACCGCCAATCCGGATCTCAAGCTCCTGCCGGGGATGACAGCCGAGATTTCCTTCGAGGTCGATCGCCGTGACGCGGTCGTCAAGGTGCCCAACGGCGCCCTGCGATTTTATCCCCTCCGCGACCATGTGCGTGCCGCCGACCGGGGGATACTCGACGGCCGTGCGCTCGAGGCCGACGATCAAGCGCGGGGTGAGGCCCCCTCGGCCGTGGCCAAGGCCGATGCGGAGGGGGAGCGACGGCGGCGCCATGTGTGGGTGGTCGAGCCCGACGGATTGCTCCGCGCGATCGCGGTGGTCACCGGGATCGGTGACCACCGATCCACCGAGGTCGTCTCCGGTGCGATCGAGCCGGGCACGCGGCTGGTCGTCGGCCTCGCCCCCGCCGACGACTGACCGCCTGGTGCCGCGATGATCACCCTCCAACTCGCCTTCCGCTCCCTGGTGAAGAACCGGCTCCGTGCCGGGCTCACCGTCCTCGGTGTCGTCATCGGGATCGCCGCCGTGACGACGCTCGTCTCGGTCGGCCAGAGTGCCGCGGAGATGATCCGTGGCCAGTTCGCGGCGATCGGCACCAATGTGATCGTGGTTATCCCCGGCACGGGCGAGCGCGGCGGGGTGCGGCTCGGACCGCTCCCCACGCTCTCGCAGGCGGACGTCGACGCGATCGCCGCCGAGTGCCCGGCGGTGCTGGCGACGACGCCGCTGGTCGCCGCACTCGGGCAGGCGATCCACGGCGGCACCAATTGGAGCCCGAAGGAGATGTTCGGAGTCGGCGTCGACTACCCCACCGTCCGCAGCTGGCAGGTGCAACGCGGCGGGTTCTTCAGCGAGCGTGATGTCGCCGGGGCGGAGAAGGTGTGTGTCCTCGGCCACACCGTCGCCGCCCGTCTCTTCCAGACCGCCGACCCGGTCGGCGCCGTGGTCCGCATCCGCAACATCCCCTTCCGTGTCATCGGCGTGATGGAGAGGAAAGGGGCCAACATCGTCGGCGACGACCAGGACGACATCCTCCTCATGCCCTATTCGACGGCCCGCAAGCGGCTGGTCGGCACCGGCTTCAAGGGGGTGCATGCGATCCTCGTGTCGGCGCGGTCGGTCGACTCGATGCACGTGGCGGAGCGCGAGATCCGCCATCTGCTCGCCGACCGGCACCGCATCGCCCCCGGACAGATGGCCGACTTCCAGGTTCAGAACACGACCGAGATCGCCAAGGCCCTTGGCGTGGTCACCGGCGTGATGACGGCGATGCTCGCCTCGATCGCCGGGATCTCGCTCCTCGTCGGCGGCGTGGGGATCATGAACATCATGCTCGTGAGCGTCACCGAGCGGACGCGGGAGATCGGCCTGCGGATGGCGCTCGGGGCCACCGGTGGCGACATCCTCCGCCAGTTCCTCGTCGAGGCGGTGCTCCTGGCGGCGATCGGCGGCGCGGTCGGGTTCGCGCTCGGTGTGGCCGGGGCGGCCGGCCTCACGCTCCTCATCAACGCCTACTCTTCCGGGGCCGACTGGCCGATCGTGGTGTCGGTACCCGCCGGGATCGCCGCCATCGGCTTCGCCGCCGCGGTGGGGGTGTTCTTCGGCTGGTATCCCGCCCGCCGCGCCGCACGGCTCGACCCGATCGAGGCGCTGCGCTATGAGTGACCGGCCGGCGTGTCGGAGACGATCAGGCCGTCGCGCAGGGTGATGATCCGGTCGGCAGCGGCCGCGACGCCGTGATCATGGGTGACGATGATCACGGTCAGCCCCTGGTCGCGGTTGAGGCGGCGGAAGAGGTCGATCACGTCCTGCCCCGTACGGCTGTCGAGGTTGCCGGTGGGCTCGTCGCCCATGAGGATTGACGGGCCGTTGACGAGCGCCCGGGCGATCGCGACACGCTGCTGCTGTCCACCGGAGAGCTGTGCCGGGTGGTGGTCGAGCCGGTCGCCGAGGCCGACGCTCTCGAGGGCGGCGCGGGCGCGGCTGCGGCGTTCACGGGCCGGCACCCCCCGGGCGTAGATCATCGGCAACTCGACGTTCTCCAGCGCCGTCGTCCGGGCGAGAAGGTTGAAGTTCTGGAAGACGAAGCCGAGGTGGCGGTTGCGGACAGCCGCGCGCTCGTCCTTGGAGAGTGTCGTCACCTCGCGATCGTCGAGGCGATAGCTTCCCGAGGTGGGGCGGTCGAGGCAGCCGAGCGTGTTCATGAGGGTCGATTTGCCCGAACCTGACGGGCCGACGAGGGCCACGTATTCCCCCCGCCGGATGGCGAGCGACACCCCCCGCAGCGCCTCGACGCGCACGCTGCCGACATCGTAGACCTTGGCCACGTCGGTGACGCGGATCAGCGGCGGCTCGCTGGGACCGGCAACTGCCATCGGTGCTCGGACCGGAGCTGTGGGTGGGGCGGACGAGGGGATGCCGGGCCGCAGCAGTCAGCCCGCACGAGGGTGACGGGCAGTGGCGTTCACGGCGCGAGGCGCTCGAGGATCCAGCCGTCGGCGCCGAGCCGGTAGCGGATGCGGTCGTGGAGCCGGCTGGGGCGTCCCTGCCAGAACTCGATCCGCTCGGGCGCGAGGCGGAAACCGCCCCAGCTCGGAGGCCGGGGAATCGCCGCGTCGTCGGCGTGTTCCGCACGGAACCGGGCGAAGAGTTCCTCGAGTGCCGCCCGGTTCGCGATCACCTCGCTCTGGGGTGAACTCCACGCGCCGATCCGCGACGTGCTCGGCCGGCTGGCGAAGTAGGCGTCGCTCTCGGCGGCGGTCGTGCGCTCCACCCGTCCTTCGATCCGCACCTGCCGCTCGAGGGTCGCCCAGTGGAAGGTCAGGGCGGCATGGGGGTTGGCCGTCAGTTCCCTTCCCTTGCGGCTTTCGTAGTTGGTGAAGAAGCAGAAACCCCGGGCGTCGAAGCCACGGAGGAGCACCACGCGGGCGGACGGCCGGCCATCGGGAGTGGCGGTAGAGAGCGTCATCGCCTCTGGTTCCGTCACACCGGCGGCCACGGCGGCGTCGTACCAGGCCGCGAACTGCCGGACCGGATCGGGGGCGACGGTGGTCTCGTCGAGCGCTCCCTGCTCGTATTCCTTGCGGGCGTGCGTGGTCCGTGCTTCCATGGCCGCCGTCCCCAAAGCGCCGAGGCGATCCAGTCCAGAGACAGTGCAATCCAGAGACAGTGCAATCCAGAGACAATGAAAACGGCCGTTTCCCCCGCGTGTCGCGGAGGAAACGGCCGTCGGAACTACCCCCACGGGGAGTCGAAAAAATAGGTTTTTCATCGAGAAATCACGAAGTGGAGGGTGAAGGCGACGTCAAATCCGACGTAGGTGACGTCGGGAGGCTCGAAAACGCCCCCCCTACCCTGCCCCTTGCCGTCCTGGAACTCGCCCAGCAACTGGCCACGCTGCCGCCGGAGAAGCTCGCTGCGATCCGCGCATTGCTTGGTCATCCACTCGACCACCGCTGAAACGGGCGACCTACCTGTCCGGCGGCGCTGAAATCACCGCCACCGTCACCCCTCCAACCTCCTGAGCGCCTGGATCGCCTCGAGGGCCCGCTCCGTCCCACCCATCATAGCGACCGCCTTCTTCGCCGCGAGCAGGTCGTCGATCGAAACGGCCCCGGCGGCTGCCCTGGCCCCGCTCTTCCCGACGACAGCCTTCGGCGCCCCGGCCACAGCACCGGCAGCACCCTTCTTCTTGCGCTTCCTGAGCGGCCGGAAGCCCATCCCCTTGAGGACGAGGCTGACGAGCGTGGGGGTGACTGTGATCCCGTTCGCCTTCAACTCCGCCACGATCACGCTCGGCCGCGGCTTGATGCCCTTGGCCTTCATGGCGCTTGCGACCTTGCGAATCTCGGCGGAGCGGTTCACATCCCCGGACGCACCCTTTTTGGTGGCTGGCTTCTTCGAGGGCTTGGCGGCCTTCGTGGCGACCGGCTTCTTGGCGGGCTTGGCCTTCGGCTTGGTCGCCTTGGCCTTCGGGGCGGCGGTGGACTCGTCGTTGGGCGTGGCGGGGGCGTCGGCAGACATCAGGG
>SXGQ01294989.1_pt1 | contig 34844 bp, 33 predicted proteins | sample 3178371 | NCBI WGS metagenome assembly SXGQ01 (sample SAMN11356859, study PRJNA531348) | freshwater metagenome | isolation source: freshwater sample F1-20 | place: China: Fuxian Lake, Yuxi | collected 2017-12-25 | reverse complement strand
TTCTTGAATTGCTCGCGGCGAGAGGCTGGCGCATCGATCGCCAACGCGATGTCCATCAGCGCATCCGCTTCTTTGGACGCATCTCCATTTGTTCGTGCGGCAATCGCAGCTTCAAGCGCGCTTGTGTTCCAGTGCGCCAAACTTTCATCCCAGTCAAACGCATCGGGTCGCTTGCCGGTAATCAAATAGACCGCGAGATTCTGCCGAACAAAGAAAGTGCTTGTATTGATCCACGCTTGCCCGCAATCCCAGCCTTTCACGTTTGGAGGCATAAAAAGACTCTGCCCCATCAAGTCCGTTGCGGAATTCAGTGTCGACAAATCACGCGGCGGAACTCCCAGTTCGCGAATTGTTTGAATCGTCAATTGCACAGGACTCTTGATCGTCGAGCCCATATTCGCCGTGTCATAAAAATGCTGACTTCGAAAGAGCATTCGCAGTACGGGTTTCATTTCGTATTGTTTCTTTCGCATTTCTTCAGCCAAAGCCTTGGTGACTGCGGCAACTTTCGCATCTGGCATTCCAGGTCCATCATTGACAAAGAATCGATAGAGCTTTCGGCAGAGGAAATCTGAAGACTCTTTGCGAGACAAAATAATCCGCGCGAAATCGTCACCATCCCATTCGCCAGTCTGCCCCAAGATGGTCTTGGATTCGCCGTCGTGCTGACCGGCATTGAACTTGAAAGCATCATCCTCGAAGGTGTATCCAGTCAGCGCGCGCGCGCCTTCCTTGATGTCGTTTTCCGAATACGCGTTGCCCTCGCCAAGCACGAAGAGTTCCATCAATTCGCGGGCGAGATTTTCATTCGGTCGTCCCTTGCGGCTTTCGTCATTGTCAAGATATTTCAGCATCGCAGGATCGCGCAGAATTCGCATAACCAACTGCGAAAAATTGCCGACGGCGTGCTTTCGAAAAAGCTGATTCTGCTGAAACATGTGATAGCTGTCTTCGATCGTGCGATATCCAGTTGCAAAGTGTCCATGCCAGAAGAGCGTCATCTTTTCCTCGAATGGTCGACCCGTTTCGATCATCCGTCGAAGCCACCACTTCTGAACTTCTTGCGCTTGCTTGCGATCGAGTCCATCGCGTTCGTTTCTTAATTTCTGAATCTGAGCAAGCGCATCTTCGTCATTGGACTTGCGCGCCTGCTGAACCATCGAACGCTCTTCATCGTTGAGCGGCCTTCGAATGTCACGATCAAATTGTGTGTCGCTGATCGTCTCCTCTGGGAGAGAGTTATAGTTGAGCAAGTAATCCACAGCGCCATCAGGACCCATCGCAACCAACGCCTCGATTTGCGCAGTTGTCCCACCGAAGCCAGCTCGATTGAGCAGATGCCGCGCAGTGGTTGCATTCCACTGAGACTTGCTGATTGGACTCATCGAAAGACTGATCATTTGTTTGTTCGTGCCTTCAATATCCTTTTGTCTGAATATGCAATAAGTAGGACAAAAATCAACCCAATTGGTACGAAAAGCATATCGGTGCGGTTCTGCATAAACCCGAGTTCATAAAAAGGCGAACTTGCTGCGATGGTCAGCCAACCAAGCCAGTCGGGGATTTTCCGAAGGCGAAAGAGCAGAAAGAATGGGAAAACAAGCCCATAAAGCACCAGTAAGCGCAAATATGTCGCTTCGCCGCCGCCCATCCAATCAGCAGGGGCGAGTCGTGTCATCCATCCCAGTGCCAGACCGAGCAGTAACACCCAAATCCCAGCCAGTCGCCAACGCGGCCGAACTTCTCTCGCATGCGCGCCAATGGTGAAGCAAAGTTGGATTGCCCAAAGTGCAAGCAGAGCGAAAGTGATCGTCGGTCCATTCGCCTTGGAACTCAAATGAGCATTCCAAAACGAGGCCACCCCAAAGAGTGTCGCGCCAAAGACAATTCCAAAGACCAGAAATGCATGTCGACTCGGCGATTTTTCCAGCGCGCGGTGAAAGGTCAAATCCAAATATGGACACGCTATAAATCCAAGCGCGATGACTGGGATGAGCCCAAGCAAGGAATCAGGTGGATTCGTGCCGCTGGTTGGCAAATGCATCAGCGATTGCGCACCGTTGCCAGAGAAAAATTCCGATGCGAAACACGCCGCGCTTCCAGCGGTGACGATCACTGCAAGACGAACCCATCCGCGATCGCCAAATGATCCTGCGAGCAAAATTGCAATCACAACAACTCCAAATGCAATCGGTGGATCGAGCATCCAACCGGCGAAGAATGCTTGATACGCAATCGTTGCGAGTGAAAACCAAAGACAGACTCCGGCGCATCTTTCGCGCACAAATTGTTGACGCGCTGGAGTGAGCACATATCCAAACGCCGCACAGCCGAGAACATTTGGAATGAGAAATGCGAAGAATCCTGGCAATCCGAATTGCCCAAGCAGCACGAAGGGCAGAAACATTCCGATGCACCACGTCCAACTTGCGGCGCAAAAGATTCCCCATCCGATGGTGGGAAGTGCTCGATTACTCATCGTCGCGCTGAATGCTTGGCGGACCTTTCCCCGCCTTCTTTTCCCACGTTCCATTTCCAGCTCGTTCGTACTTGGTGAATCCAAGTCGATCAAGATTCTTGTTCGAGAGTCGCTGACTATCGCTGCCGAATTGGATTTGACTCGCAACCGGCACGCGCCGAACGGGCAGACCGCTTTCTGGATGCTCCGTCAACGCATCTTCCGACATGGTTTGAAAAACTTCGAAGTGCTCTCCATCGTTGCCATCGGGAAGCACAACGCAGTAAAGGTAGGTCGGCATAGTCAGTTGATTGTATGAACAAGCCCGCGCACGAGATCGCGCGCACGCACGATGTCCTCGTCACGGCACGCACCCGATTCGCGCTCGATGATCATGTCGATTCCTTCGCCTGCGATTCGAATGTTGTTGACGCTTTCGAGAAATGACTTCCACGGCACACTGCCTGTGCCAACTGGAACTTCTTTTCCCCAAGTTCCAGGAGTTTTCGTGGCAATTGCATCCTTGATGTGAACTTGCCGAAGCCACGGCGCAAGAGTTCCAATCGCATCAAGCGGATCGCCCATGCCATACAGAATCATATTCGCAGGATCGAAATTCACTCCCACCGAAGGACGATCAAGTTCGTACAGCGCCTGCGCCAATGTGGTCGCGCTCTCTTGGCCTGTTTCAAGCGCGATGCCAATGCCGCGTTGACCGAAGATGTCCGCGATTGTCCGCAGTCGATCGAGCATCGTTCGGCGAATTGGATCGTTCGTTTCGTGCGGCAGAAATCCACCGTGCAAAGTGACGAGATGAACGCCAGTTTGCTCCGCAAGATCTGCGACACGAAATGCGCGATCAAGATTTTCGCCCCACTTCAGATCGCTGCGCACGCCGCCAGTTTGTGCGATTGATTCGAGCGTGGAATAATCCTCTCCGGCCATCGCAAGCATGCCGCTGATAACTTCAACTCCCTCGCCACGCAGAATGTCGATTGCCCCTCGCCAATGCTCTTGATCGATGCAGGGATTCAGCGCAAGCTGGACGCGAGGGATGCCCAAAGAGATCACTCTTTGCGCCAAATCCATGGCGTCCAAAGGTCGCAAACTCCAAGAACAAATGCCCAATTTCGCCATAGAAAGGTTCTCGCAAGAGTCGATGCTATCATCATCACTCAACGAGACTTGCCAGTGACCACCATCAAATCCGAGCATCCTCCTCTCACACTTGCCGAACGATTCGAGGCATATGTTTCTCGTCTTTCGACGCGCAACAATTTTTGGCATCGAGTCTGTTCCCTCATTTGGTTGCCGTATGCATTTCGTTCGGGCATCTCGATGAAGAGTCTTGGGACAGATCGATTCGTAGCGATCCTTCCATTTCGTCGCATCAATCGAAATTGGTACAACGCGATGGCGGGCGCCGCGCTTTTGGCGAACAGCGAAGTGGCTGGAGGTATGTATCTCTTCTCCCGTTGCGGCGGCGAGTACATCGTGGTCTGCAAGAAACTGAGTTACAACTTTCTGCGTCCATGCGTTGGCCCCGCGGTCTATCACGTCATTTGCAAAGAAGACCTCGCCGAGAAAATTGCGGTTGGTCGGGAATTCAACATCGACATCGAACTTGAAATCTTGCAACAAGTTGCTGGAATTGGCTCGGGCAAGGAAAAACGAGTCGGTCGATGCGATGCAACTTTTCACTGCGCTCCCAAGGCAATGTTGAAGGCACGCCGCCTCGCGCGACGCTGATCTTTCGCGGATGGATCAAATCCCCAAGTCGAAGGTCGAAGAACTTCGCGAACTCCTCAATCGTGCGAATGCCGCGTATTACGTGGACGCAGAACCGTTGATGCCGGATTCGGAGTATGACCGTTTGCTGCGCGAACTTGCCGCGCTGGAAGAAAAATTCCCGCAACTCGAAGATCCTGCCAGTCCGACCAAGCGCGTTGGTGGGAAACCGATCGAAGGATTCGTGCAGATCACTCATCGACGCCCGATGCAGTCGATCGACAATACATATGACATTGATGGATTTCGCGCCTGGGTCGCACGATGCGAGAAGACGCTCGGTCATTCGCCGACTTTGATCGCGGATCCCAAGATCGACGGAGTCGCGGTCAGCTTGCGCTATGTGCAAGGTGCGCTGGAATATGCGGCGACGCGTGGAGATGGCGAGATTGGTGATGATGTCACTGCAAATGTCCGTGCGATTCGGGCGGTGCCACTGCGTCTTTCGCGCACGGGGAAAAGATCGCTTGCGTTGCCTGATGTGCTTGAAGTACGCGGCGAAATCTATATGCCCAATGCGGAGTTTCATCGCATCAACGCAGAGCGCGCTTTGCGTGATGAACCGCCGCTTGCAAATGCGCGAAATGCGACGGCCGGAACGCTCAAGAGTCTTGATCCTGCCGTTGCCGCATCGCGCAGGCTTGCTTTCATCGCGCATGGCCGTGGCGAAAGTATTGGCGGACCACAAATTGACAGTCACAGCGAATATATCGCGGCCCTGAAAGAGTGGCATATTCCGACCAATCGTCTCTCTGTTCAATGCGCGACACCTGACGACGCCATCGCCGCGATCGAGTCCTTCGCATCTCAGAGAGCATCGCTTGCATTTGGCGTTGATGGAATGGTGGTGCGCGTTGACAATTTCGCAGAGCAGGAATTGCTTGGAGTGACAGAGAAGAGTCCGCGGTGGATTGTTGCCTTCAAGTATCCCGCGCAGCGCGAGGTGACCACATTGATCCATGTCGATTGGCAAGTCGGTAAAGGTGGAACGCTGACTCCTCGTGCGACGATGGAGCCCGTTGTTGTTTCGGGTTCGACAGTGTCCCACGCAACGCTGCATAACATCGAGGAAATCCGCAGAAAAGACATCCGAATCGGAGACCGAGTCGAAGTGGAAAAGGCGGGAGAAGTTATTCCGCAGGTTGTCGCCCCTGTGCTGAGTGCGCGCGTGGGAACCGAACGCACCATCGAGCCACCAACCGAGTGTCCTTCGTGCGGTGGGCCGATCATTCAAGATGGTCCAAAGATTTTCTGCGCGAATGCAAATTGTCCTGCTCAATTTCTCGAACGACTGAAGTGGTTCGTAGGTCGCGATCAAATGGCAATCGAAGGTTTGGGTGATCGATTGATCGAGCAACTTGTCCAAGCGAAGATCGTGACGCACTTCGCGGATCTTTTTCGATTGCCAAGAGATGTGATGGCAAATCTCGAATCGTCAAGCGTCACAAAATCTGGCAAGGCATCAATGCGCCGCATCGGGGAAAAGACCGTCGATGCGATCATCGCAAGCGCCAACGAAGCGCGTGGTCGTGGATTGGCGCGCGTGCTTGCTTCGCTGGGCATTCGACATCTCGGAACGAGCGCGGGAAAAACACTTGCGCGCAAATATCCGGATGCCAACGCCTTGATGGCCGCCACAACGCAGGACCTTGAAGCGCTTGACGACATTGGACAGATCACCGCGGCTGCGTTGACGCGAGATTTTTCAGACCCTGTGATGCGCGAGACTTTTCGGCGACTTGCAGAGTGTGGGGTCGATATGAAAAGCAAGGAATACAACTTGGATTCGACGCATTCTGCATCGGCAGATAGTTCCGATCCATTTCGTGCAAAGACAATCGTGTTGACAGGAACCCTTGCGACATTCGACCGTCGTGCGTTGACAGAATTGCTGGAACAACGCGGCGCAAAAATTAGCGGGAGTGTGTCGGCGAAGACTCACATTGTGATCGCTGGCGAGGAAGCAGGATCAAAGCTTGCGCGTGCGAAGGAACTTGGAGTCGAAGTGTGGGACGAAAATCGTCTCCGCGCGGCACTCGATTCGCCTTCGCAGTCCTGAACTTCATTCCACGATTACTTTTTTTCAGCGGGGGTGCCAGCGGGGTTGCCAGCGGGGTTGCCAGCGGGGTTGCCAGCGGGGTTGCCAGCGGGGGTGACAGCGGGGGTGACAGCGGGGGTGACAGCAACCGTAGATGAACCGAGCGCTGTAAAAAGTTCCTGCTGATTATTCCACTGATGCGTTGCAATTCTTCCTTGTGCATCGATCTGTGCACTCCACCAAGTTGTGATATTTTTCTGTTCGCTTTCGATACCGAACAACATCGACCCAGATTGCATCAGGGGTCCTTGAAGATTTCTCCAAATTCCGGCGACGCTCAAATCGGCGACCGTTTCATCGCCCTTTGCGTCAACTCGAATCAGCCTCCACTGCACAGCAGAAGGTCCGCGACCATTCCCTGTGACTTGCGCGTGCCACTTTGCTCCTTGCCATTCGAAGGCAGGGGAATTGACGACTTGCGATCCTGGAAAAATCGAACCGCCAATAAACCAGGCAAAAAGTCCTGCGAGCACGACAAATACAACGATCTTGATTGCAAGACTTCTCAGGCCAAGAACCAGTTGGACATACGAGGACACGAACGCAGAATAGGCGAATTGTGTTTCTCTGCCCTTTTGCCCCAAACGCAAGTGGATTAGAAATGAACCCATCCTTGATAAAGCCCCAAACAGACGACCGCCGCAAGCGAAACTCTCCACCAACCAAAGAGCGCGAATCCGCCACGGCCGAGATAGCCGACGAGCCAATACACACTCAGCGCTGCGCTGATGAATGCGGCGATCAAACCCACTGTCATCGGAAGCCAGCCGCCAAGTTGTTCGATCATGCCACCGGTCTTGATGAGCCCAAGCGATTTGTATGCGCACGCGGAGCCGAGCGTTGGCAGCGCCAAGAGAAAAGAATATTTCGCGGCTTCGCGGGGAGACATACCAGTTGCAAGCGATCCAAGAATCGTCACCATCGATCTGCTTGTTCCTGGGAAAAGTGCGAGGCACTGCATGAGTCCAATTCCAAGCGCCGCTGGAATGGTCAGCGACGATCCATCGCGTCCAGTTTCCGATGCGTTTCGAGCGCGCGCGCGCACCCACGGCGCGAGTGCGATCATCACGACTCCGCCCAAAGCAAGCGCAGCAATCACTGGACCTGGCGCAAAGAATCGCTCCTCAAACCAGTCACCCAATGTCTTGCCAATGATCGCCGCTGGAAGAAACGAAAGAAAAAGATTGCGTGCCAATCGCAAATCGCGTCGATGCGTTTCGGATTCTCGGCGCAACCGAACCGATGCGAGCATTGCTCGAATCATTCGCACAACATCAAATCGATAGAGTCCAAGCACCGCAAGAACTGCCGCTCCTTGCACGACAATATTGAAAGTGTCGATTGATTTTCTTGCCTCCTCGCTGCCAGCCAATCCAAGCCAACGCGAAACCAAGATCAAATGCCCAGTCGAACTGACAGGCAAATATTCCGTAATTCCTTCGACGATTCCAAGAATGAGAGCATCAAAGGGTGTCATCGGATGTCTATCGGCAATTTACGCTGACTTTGTCCCATCAGCGTTCTTCAGCCACGGCAGCATCGAACGAAGTTGTCGGCCCGCATCTTCCATCGGGTGATTCGATGCCGCAGTCCGATCCGCATTCAATTTCGGCGAGCCCTTCTGTGCATCGGCAATGACTCGCTTGGCAAATGCACCACTCTGAATCTCTCGAAGCACATCTTTCATACGCGCTCGCACCAACGAATCGATCACGCGTGGGCCCGCATCGATCGCGCCAAATCGCGCAGTCGCCGAAATTGCCGAACTCATTCCAGCGATTCCACGGTCGCAAATCAAGTCCGCAATTTGCTTCACTTCATGGCAACATTCGGTATATGCCAAGAGCGGGGGATAGCCCTCTTCAACCAAGATCTCATATGCGTTTCGAATCAGTTCAACCACTCCACCGCAGAGAACAGTTTGTTCGCCAAACAAATCCGTTTCAGTTTCATCGCGAAAAGTCGTCCGAACGATCCCAGCACGACCACTGCCGATGCCGTCCGCCCAACCGATCGCAATCGCCTCGGTTTGTTTGGGATTCTTTCCTCCTTGATGCACCGCGAGCAGACTTGGAATTCCCATTCCTTGCAAATAACGCTCGCGCAGAGCTGTTCCTGGTCCCTTTGGAGCAACGAGCACAATCGCACGATCTTTCGGAGGAACAACTTGTCCAAAATGCACAGAAAACCCGTGCAAAAATCCCATGACTGCGGTCGGTTTCATAGCCTCGAACAAGTTCGGACAGACGACCCCATGGACTTCGTCCGGAAGCGAGACAATCACAAGGTCCGCCTCGGCAACGGCTTGGAGGTGATCGTGGGATTGGAATCCATCGGCGAGAGCCTGATTGCAGGAAAAAGAGCCAATTCGACCGCCGACAACGACAGAAATTCCACTCTCCCGAAGGTTCAGCGCGTGGGCGCGACCCTGATTCCCATAGCCAACAATGGCAACTCGTTTGTCAGAAATGACTTCCGCCCCATAAAGGAGATCAGAATTTGCAACAATTTCGCTACCAAGCACAAAAAAAATCGTATCAGAGAAGAGATCTATTTGCATTGGTGTAATTCAATGCCATATTTAGAGTGTCTATGCGTTGTGTTTGCATAATTCAAGAATCCATCAAATACTGGACGATAACAAAGTGACAATGGTCGGAACACTCATCCATGAAGAAAATCGCCGTGCGGCAGACAGATTTGCCCCGATGACTGGATATACACGGGTGATAATCGCTCCCGAACAAAAAGCGCCAGAACATACCGAATTTGAGGGTCATGCCTATGACGTTTCGCTCAACGGCTTGCGCTTCGAACTCGACGAACCCCTCGAAGAGGGTTCGAGTGTGGATATTGAACTTCACCTTCCTGGTCTTTTGAGCTCGATTCGTTCGAAGGCTCGTGTTGTGCGAATCTTCGATGAAGATGGCGACCATGGCCCGCGCAGAATGGCCGCAACTTTTCAGAGTTTTCATTCGCCGCTCGATGCCTCACGATTGACGAACCATCTTGGGAGTGGTTACTTCGGCCCCGAGAAGTAATCTTCGATCCTCGTGATCGTTTGCCCCCAATTTTCTGATTGCTTTGACACTCTTCAGAATGGTGTTGCATTGGAGACTTTCCATTGACCATTGACGATTCAGTACGACAGCAGGTCCAAAGCGCCGTGGGGCATATCTTTGCGGATCCATCGCTGATCAAACGCGCGTTGACGCATGCTTCATTCGTTTCGCAGCGAATTGAGAGCAATGAGCGACTTGAGTTGCTCGGAGATAGTGTGCTTGGCCTCGTGGTCTGCGATCACTTGTATGAGCGTTATCCAGATGCAGACGAAGGTGAATTGACCAAGATCAAGTCGTATCTCGTCAGTCGTTTGAAGTGCGCTGAGTATGCCAACGAAGCTGGCGTTGTATCACTCGTTGTCTTGGGAAAAGGATTCGCAGGTTCTGTGATCCCTTCATCGATCGCGGGATCTGTTTTCGAAGCGCTGATCGCCGCGGTCTATCTCGATGGAGGTATGGAGTGTGCGCGACGATTCATTCTTCGATTCGTCGAACCTCATGTTGACTTGACCGAACGGATGGGGCATCAGATGAATTTCAAGAGTGTGCTTCAACAAGTTGCGCAGTCGATGGACGATGGAACGCCGAACTATTTGGTGATTGATCAGAAGGGGCCAGATCACGCAAAATCCTTTGAAATATGCGTGGAAGTGGGGCGTCGGCGATTTGCCAGTTGTTGGGGAATGAACAAGAAAAGCGCGGAACAAGCCGCCGCACTCTTGGCGCTTCGTGAATTGGGATATGCCGATGGCGAAGAGCCGAATGTCAGAATCAGTTGGGGAATCGCGCTTGCGAATCAGTTGAAAGCGAGCGCGGCAATTGCGGCGCAGACAACCGCAGGATCGGATGATCCATCGACCTCCGCATCCGCCAAGGTGGAATAGAAAACGAGTCGTTCTTGTGCAAGTTGAGCGAGCTCCTCGGCAAGTGGATGTTCGGTCAGCGCTGCGCGATCCCCCAAATCAATGCTCAGTCGCTTCACAAGCACATCAATCGGTGAAGTCATCAACACAATCCGCCATCCAACTTTTCGCGCATCTTGAAGCAGTCGCAAAGAGGAAGGATTCGCAGGAGCGCCACCCCCCACAGCAAGAATCGGTGGTGTATGGATGCGAGAGTCTTGGGATGGTTTCTGTTGCAGTCCAGCGGTCTGAAAATATTTGGCAAGCGCGGCAGTTTCAGCTTCGCGCCAGATTTGTTCGCCCTGAGTATGAAAGACATCGCGAACTGATGATGCACCCAAATAGTTCAACGACAAAGCGTCGAGATCGTCAAAGGATGATTTGAAATATTTCGCAACCAACTGACCAACAGTGGTCTTCCCGACACCGCGCATTCCGATGAGGACAATTCCTCGCAGAGGCGCAGCGGGAGAGGGAATCACCGAGGGTTGATGCGACGACCAAGCCGTCGCTTGCGGTTGATGATCTTTCGACCAGCGCTCGTCTTCATACGAGCGAGAAATCCGATTGCTCGAACTTTCTTTCTTTTGCTGACTTTATGTGGGTAATGCATGGCGAGCCAAGAAGTCTAGACGAAATTCCATAAACCGCAAGCCCCTTGACCATACCCCTCGCCAATGGACGGGAAATCTGCAAGAAATCTGCAATAAATCTGCAAGAACTATGGGCGAAAATTGCGTATCAGTCCGGTTGATGTCGTACGACGCGACCTTCAATCAGGAAGATGACATCGTCCGCGACGTGCGCGGCAAGATCCGCGATTCGCTCGAAACGCTGGGCAATACTGAGGAATTCGATGGCCATCGACGCAGACTCGGAACTCTTTGGGATTTCCTCTCGCGCCCACACCAGAACAGTTTTGTGAATGTCGTCAATGCGTTGGTCGGATCGCCGAACTTGACGACAGAGTTGCGCATCTTCGCTGCCCATCGCAGAAAGGACATCTGAAAGCATTGTTCGCGAACCGAATGCAAGGTCGATCAGCGACGACGGCAATTCGACTGCGTCGACTTGGCTCAACTTGATGATTCGCTTGGCGATACCGCGTGCCAGATCGCCGATGCGTTCCAACTCGCCGCTGATTCGAATGACGGCAAGCACAAATCGAAGATCTGTTGCCACAGGATGCGCCAGAGCAAGCAAGCGCATGCACTGCGCTTCAATAGATACTTCCATCTGATCGATCTCATCATCACCGTTGCGAACGGCTTCCGCGGTCGCGAGATTTGAGTCGATCAACGAATCAACAATATCGTTGACGCGTTGTTCGACAAGCGCGCCCATGCTCAACAGCGAACGACGCAGTTCAATAATGTCATTTTGTAAATTGACTCCCATCGTGTTCTCCTTTGAATGAATCAGCCGAATCGACCGGTGACATAGTCCTCGGTTCGGCGTTCCTTTGGTGTCGTGAAAAGGACATCGGTCGGGCCAGTTTCGACCAATTTTCCCTCATAAAAGAAAGCTGTGGTGTCGGAAACACGAGATGCTTGCTGCATATTGTGAGTGACGATGACGATGGTGTATGTGGCGCGCAATTCGCGAATCAGTTCTTCGATGGATGCCGTCGATCGAGGATCGAGCGCGGAGCATGGTTCGTCCATAAGTAGAAGTTCGGGGCCAACTGCAATTGCGCGGGCAATACAGAGTCGTTGTTGTTGACCTCCAGAAAGTCCAAGCGCGGAACTCTCCAGGCGATCTTTGACTTCATCCCAAAGCGCAGAGGCGCGCAAGGATTCTTCGACCAACTCTTCCAGATCTGTTCGCGAATAGATGCGGTGCAGTCGAGGTCCGAAAGCGACATTATCGAAAATGGACTTTGGAAATGGATTGGGCTTCTGAAAAACCATTCCGACTCGGCGGCGCAGATCGACAACATCAAGAGTTGGATCGAGCAGGGAGACGCCGTGCAATAAAATTTTCCCATTCGCGCGCGCTCCAGGAATCGTGTCGTTCATTCGGTTCAGCCAGCGCAGGAGAGTGCTCTTGCCGCAACCAGATGGTCCAATCAATGCGCAGACTTGTTTGGCGGAAATATCCAAATCGATTGCGTGCAGAACTTGATTCTTGGAATACCACGCGGACAAATTTTGCATTTCGATTGCAATTTCTGCACGCGGAGCAACTGCCGAGCCCATGGCGGGCGCGGCAGATCGTTCGGCAGAAGTCGAAGTCGTTGTTGGTTGGTCCATATTCGTCTTGGGTAAGGGTATGGTCTTCATGACTGAAGCGGTCTCTGGAGTTTCTGGCGGATGATGATCGCAATCGAATTGAACGCAAGCAACACAATTAGTTGGACAATGATCGCAGCTGCGGCGATCTGGTGAAAATCAGTTTGCGGTCGTCCAGCCCAGTTATAAATTTGCAGGGGAAGGACTGTGAAATCGCTCATCAGATTTGTGGGAGTTTGGAAGACAAGCAAGAAGCCTCCGATGACGAGCAGAGGGGCGGCCTCGCCGATTGCGCGGCTCATCGACAGAATCGCACCTGTCATGATCGTTGGCAGAGCGGCTGGCAGAGTCACGTGCCACACAACTTGCCACTGTGTTGATCCCAGCGCGAGGGCCGCTTGCCTGAGTGATTGCGGAACAGCTCGCAGAGCTTCTTGACTGGCGATAATCATGATTGGCAAAACAACCAATGCCAGCGTCAGTCCACCTGCGATCACGCTGGGTCCAAATGGAATTTGAAGATAAAAAATGCTCTCCGCATTTCCAAATGTCCACGGGTCGTCCGCCGATCGAATGCCAAAGAATCGCACGAACGCGACGAGCGCCAAGATTCCATAGACGATGCTCGGCACGCCAGAAAGATTTGAGATGTTCAGTTGGATCAAGCTCTTGAGCCGTGATCGGCGTGCATATTCTTCCAGATAGATCGCAGTTCCAATGCCGACGGGAATTGCAACGACTGCACAAATTGCACAGACCCAGACTGATCCCATAAGCGGCGCAAGGATTCCTGCTTGCGCGGGTTTGCGCGATGCAAATGATGTCAAGAATGACCACGAAAGTGCGCCTGTTCCTTCGATCGCAATCGTGATCAACAGCGCAGACAGAACAAGCACGGCGATTGTCGTCGCACCAAGACAGGCCACCAACATCAACCTGTTGGAGAGCATTCGCCTTGACTGGGCAATGGGTCGTCCAGTTTTCATTCGTATTCCTCGCGGTATCGCTTCAAGATGATCGCGCCCGTCCAAGTCATAATGAAGGTGATTAGAAAGAGCGTGAATGCAACGGCATAACTTGATCGATATTCCACTCCTGCGGCTGGAGCATCGCCGAGAAAAATCTGCACCATATACGCCGTCATTGTTTGAACTTGTTGGCTTGGATTGGCCGTCAAATGAGCCAAGCCTCCTGCGGCAAGCGCGACGATCATCGTTTCACCGATCGCGCGAGTCAATGCGAGAAGAAACGCGGCGACGACTCCAGAAAGTCCTGCGGGAATGACAACTTTCGCCGTGACATCGGACTTGGTCGCTCCAAGCGCATAGGCGCCATCGCGCAGTGATTGTGGCACGGCGCGCAGAGCGTCTTCGGAAAGTGAGCAGACGATCGGCAGAATCATGATGCCCACTGCAATGCCTGCGCCCATCGCGTTGTATGTTCCAAATGATGTGGAAAGCGGTTGCAAGAGATATGGCGTGATGAATGTGAGCGCGAAGAATCCATAAACAACAGTCGGTACGCCGGCGAGAACTTCAAGCACTGATTTGAGAATCGTTCGTGTGCGCGGCGAGGCATATTCACTGAGAAAGACCGCGGTGAGCAGTCCGACGGGCATCGCGAAAATGCCGGCGATTGCTGTGACCAGAAGAGTTCCAGAAATAAGCGGCAGAACTCCAAAGAGAGGTTTGGCTCCAAGCAGTGGGCTCCATTCGGTGCCAGTGAAGAAACTCCAGATCGAAATTTCTGGATGATCAGACATCGTGAAAAATCCGATGGTCTCTTCGATTAAGACCGCGATGATTGCAATTGTTGTGAGAACGCTCAGCAGTGTGAGCGCGGTCAGGACGACTTTAATCGAGCCTTCAAAAAAACCTTGAAACGCGGCAGAACGAAGTCGTCCGCGCTGGGAGATTTCTGCTGCGTTTCGAGCTGCGATCGAGGTCATATAAAGCTCCCACTCAAAGACATTTTACTTATAGATCGTTGAAAAAGATCCATCGACTTTTTTGTCGTCCTTGACGAACTGCGTCCCGAGTCGTCGAGCCTTCCAATTCGCGTTGCTCTTGGCGAGAATGTCAGCAGGCAGCATGACATAGCCCACTTCGCTGACAAGATCGTCGGCTTTGTCAAGATAAAAATCGATGAACGCGACAACTTCGGCTTTGCTTGCGCTCTTCGAGTTCACATAGATGAAGAGTGGTCGCGAGAGGGGATATGTCGCATCGTTGACTGTCGATGCTTGTGGGGCAACTGGTGAACCAGCAGCGCCGATCACGGGCACGGCGCGTAATTTGTCTTTGTTCTCCTCGAAGTATGCGAGGCCAAAGAATCCGATCGCATCTTGATCGCCACTCACTCCCAGAACAAGAACATTGTCATCTTCGGAGACGCTGATATCGGAGCGAACTTTGCCTTCTTTTCCAATGACTGCTTCCTTGAAATAGTCGAAGGTTCCAGAATCTGTACCGGGCGAATAGATTTTCATGGTTCGGTCGGGCCAGGTTGGGTCAATATCCTTCCATTTCTTCGGTCCACCGGCGGAATAAATCTGCTTCAGTTGTGCGATGGTGATGCTCTTCGCCCAATCGTTTTTCGGATTGGCGACGATCGCGAGCGCGTCGTATGCGATCGGGATTTCGATGAATTCGATTTTGTTTGTGGCGGCAAGTGCAACTTCACTTGGGGTGATCGGTCGCGATGCATCCGAAATTGCAGTTTCACCGGCACAAAATCGTTTGAAGCCTCCACCAGTTCCGGAGATTCCAACAGTGACATTCACCTTTGGAGCAACTTTCGAAAACTCTTCTGCGACTGCTTCGGTGATCGGATAGACCGTGGATGATCCGTCGATTCGAATCGATCCTTTCATTGTCGCTTGAGTTGGGGGCACATCTTGATTCGCCGCGAAGAGAATTGATGCCATTGACACGAAAACGACAAATGCTGAGCACTTGGCGAGCGTGCGGAGTGAACGGATTTCAACGAGGGATGTGATGTTCAGTTTCATGGGTGAGAGTATCGGCGACGAAGGTTTAGATTGCGTTTAGATTGTGTGAAGGGGGATGTAGAACTCTCGATCCTTGGGGAATTCTAATCGAAAAAATGGTTCCGCCTTCTTTGGGGCAGTTGACGCTGACCGAGCCTCCATGAAGCATTGCGATGTGTTTGACGATGGAAAGACCAAGACCTGTGCCGCCAAGTTCGCGACTTCGAGCAGTATCGACTCTGTAAAAGCGCTCAAACAATCGCGGGAGATGGAGCGCATCAATCCCAGGTCCTTCGTCACGGACGCGCAGTTCGATGTGCCCATCATCAAGTTCGGCGGAGATAAAAACGCTGGTATTTGGTGGAGAATATTTGAGGGCGTTCGAGATGAGATTGAGGAGTGCTTGCGAGAGCAAACTCGCGTTGACAACAAATCGCAAATCAGGATTGATTTGCAATTCAATCTTCATCTGCTTCGCGGCGCACACAATTTCAACTTGCTCGGTGGCATCACGCACAACGCTGAGTGGGTCGATACTGGCAAAGTCCACTTGCAAAATTGCTTTTGGTTGATCAAGAAACGCAAGAAGCAGGATGTCCTCGACCAGTGTGGAGAGACGGATCGTGTTGCGATGCATCACGCCAAGAAAGTGAGCGACTTGCTCTTGATCTTCCGCTCCAACTTGCATCAGAGTTTCCAGATATCCCTTGATGTTGGTGATTGGCGTGCGAAGTTCGTGCGAGACATTTGCGGCGAAGTCCGTTCGGACATTTTCGAGTCGGCGAATTTTGGTGACATCATCGAGTGCAAGCAAAACTCCATCCGGGGCGCCAGCAGAATCTTTGAGCGGATCCGCCGCCACGATGATTGACTCGACAGAGCCACCAGAGAGTTTGATTTCGCGGGTGGATGCTGTAGGTGCAGAGAGTGATTCTTCCGCGAAGCGCAAAAGTTCTGGCTGGCGGATCACCTCTGCAAGAAGTCGCCCACGATATTCACGCGAATCCAAACCGAGCATCTTTTCCGCAACTTCATTGGCACTTCGAAAGCGCAGTTGGGCATCGAGCGAAACAAGTCCAGTTTGAATTGCGCCAAGGAGAGTTTGAAGTTCGTCGCGTTCGATCTCTGCTTGTGCGAGTGCTTCTGCATACCCGCGCTGTGCGCGTGCGATTCCGCGCTGCATTCTCAGGGTCAATTCATCATTCGAATCCTCAAGCGAGGCTCCAAGTTCTCCATCGCCAATTCGACTGAGCAAGGCATACATCTGATCCACGCGTTTGCGATTGATTTTTTGTGTCGCCCAAGCCCACACTCCTCCCATAATGAGCATACTGATGATGCTTGTGATCACGCTGATCCCGCAGAGTGCAAGAATTGCAGAGGAGAGAAAAATGACTATTGCACAAACACGCGCGAAAAGAGGCAAGAAGTTCGAGTTCGACGGAACCATTGATGCGGTGCAAGGTATCCGTTGACGAGGGATGTCGGGCGATGTCAGAAGGAGCTATCCCTGATCGCCGTCGGAGAATCGATATCCCACGCCGCGGACGGTTTCGATTGAATCGCCCAATTCATTCAACTTTCTGCGAATGGCAGTGATGTGAACATCGATTGTCCTCTGCGAGAGCACGGTCAGTGGACCGTGAACGGTTGAAATAATCTGATCGCGCGTGCGAACGAATCCCGGTCGCTTTGCAAGCATAAAAAGCATTTCAAATTCAGTGTTTGTCAGAGAAATCGTTTCGCCGTTGCGAGTCACAATATGTCGTTCTTTGTCAATACACAATTTGCCGCCGCAGCGCACAAGAACGCCATCCTGTTGTTCAACTCCAGGAATACCACTCTTGCGCATTGCATTTTGCAGACGCGCCATTAAAACGCGCGGACTGAATGGCTTGGTGACATAATCGTCAGCGCCTATTTCAATTCCCGCGACAATGTCCGCTTCGCTTCCACGCGCAGTCAGCATGACGACAGGAATTTTCTTGGTCTCGTCATTTTCCTTCAGTCGACGACAGACCTCAAGTCCATCAAGATCTGGCAACATCAAATCAAGCACCAGCAAGTCTGGAATTGATTTGCGCGCAAGTTCCAAAGCGCGTCGACCCGATCGAGTGATCGTCACCGTAACCCCTTCGCGCTCGAGATGAAACTTCACAAGATCTGCAATTTCCGGTTCGTCTTCTACAACAAGCGCAGTTCGATTTGTATTGATCATCAATTTGGTCCTTCCGTGGGTGGATAGGCATTATGAGGTTTGCGACACTTTGACGCATCGAACTTGTGTGAAGATTGAGTGAATTGATTTTACGGGACAAGCAAGAAAGCGCCGTCAATCGCTCGGATCGCCTGTCTGCCGGTCACCGCTGGCAGTGTGATGGACACTCCGTCTGTTGCGAGGACCCCCAAAAGAGCCATTGCAGTGGTTTCGCGAGCATCGCTTGGCACGCCATATTCGTCGGTTGTTCGCACCGAACCCTTCCAAGAACCGCTGGATTTTATGGCACGTCGCATCGCACTCATCAACCCTGCATTTCGCACTCCGCCTCCAGCGAAAAGCACAAGCACGCGGGAAGTGCGTTGATTTGCGGGGAGAGTTTCGGCAATCGCGTGAGAGATAGTTTGTGCGATTGCTTGCGCTGCAGTTGCAAGCGCGTCGGCAGGCGATAAACCAGAAAGATGCGCTGAAGCTTGCGCCACAATTTCGTCTGTTGTTCCCAGTGATCGTCCTGATCTGCGTTGGTGATCGAGAAGATTGTGCAGAGGTTCGAGAGCGGAAGTATCGACACGACCAGCAAGTGCGAGTTGTCCATCCATATCAAATGGAATGTTCGCCATCGTTCGAGAAATGTGATCGAGCAGTTGATTGCATAAACAGAGATCGAATCCGCGGATGCCATCAATCCACGCGGCGCGTTTTTCGGCAGGAGTGAAAACTGAATTGCCAACAGCGCGTGGTTCTGCTGGAAGAATGGTCGCGTTGGAGAATCCACCAAGATTGATGACAACTCTGCAGGATGCCTTCGAGCGAAACATCATCCAGTCCGAGAGTGGCGTGATTGGCGCGCCTTGTCCTCCTGCGGCAAGATCCGCAGCGCGAAGATTGCTGACAACGGCGCAACCAAAATCTTGCGCGACAATTGATGCGTCAATCAATTGCAACGAAAGCGGTGGCTTATGAAAGAGTGTTTGACCGTGAAGTGCGATCAGCTGAGGCGTTCCATGGATCTTTGCAAGTTCGCGAAGTGGGGGCAAATGCGCGAGGGCTAAATCTCTTGCAAGTGCGGTGAATGCGCCGGCGGTCAGCGGTTCCTGTCTTTGTGCCGCGCGCAGTCGCGCTGTCAATTCGCCCAAAGGTGCGCTGACTTGTCCCAAGAGTGTCGCGCGTGCTTTCAATCCGCGGCCAGAGACTTGCACCGCAGCAGTATCAATGCCGTCGATACTTGTGCCAGTCATCGCGGCGAAAACCAAACGTGTCTTTGAGGAGAGAGCCATTCAGGTGCAGTATCGCATTTGCTAGACTTGTGCGCCAATGAGCAAAAGAATTCTTGTCACAGGTGGCGCTGGATTTCTTGGTTCCCATTTATGCGATCGATTGGTTGCGCAGGGGGATGAAGTTGTTTGTTTGGACAATCTTTTTACGAGCCAGAAATTGAATATCGAGCACTTGTTGCAGAAGCCGAACTTTCAATTCGTTCTGCACGATGTCACCGAACCATTCAAGTTTGAGGTCGATGAGATTTACAACCTTGCCTGTCCGGCTGCACCTGGGCACTATCAATACAACCCGATCAAGACGATGAAGACAAGCGTGCTTGGAACGATGCATGCGCTTGGATTGGGCAGGCGTTTGAATGCGCGCGTGTTGCAAGCGTCGACAAGCGAGGTCTATGGCGATCCTGATGTGCACCCGCAGGTCGAGAGTTATCGCGGCAATGTGAATCCGATCGGTCCGCGCTCGTGCTATGACGAAGGAAAGCGCGCTGCTGAAACGCTGATGTTTGACTATCGCCGAGTGCATAAAATGCGAATCAAAGTGGTGCGAATTTTCAATACATACGGGCCGAGGATGCATCCATTCGATGGGCGAGTCGTCAGTAATTTTATACGGCAAGCGGTGGCTGGCGAGCCGTTGACAATTTATGGTGATGGCAATCAGAGTCGATCATTTTGTTATGTCGATGACCTGATCGACGGACTGATGAGTGCGATGAATACTCCAGATGATTTCACGGGGCCAGTGAATGTTGGCAATCCCGTCGAGTTCACAATTCGCGAATTGGCCGAGCAAGTTGTCCGATTGGTCGGAGGCGCCGCGAAGATTGAAGTTGCGCGGCCACTTCCGCAAGATGATCCTAAACAGCGTTGCCCGGATATTTCTCTTGCGCGAAGTGTGTTGAAGTGGGAGCCGAGGGTTCCGCTGGAAACTGGACTGAAGCGAACGATCGAGTGGTTTCGGTCGGTTGATATGTCTCAGTTCAAAGCGCCAACCCCGAATTATTGATTCAAACTATTGATTCAAAGTTTTCGCCACTTGCTACTCGTGGAAAGTTTCGCGCGGTTTTCTGCGGGGGTGAAGAATTGTGTCAGTCCACACTTTGCGCAAACGACGACATCGAAATTTGGCGCGGCAAACCATTTCGTGCCAAGTTGCGGCAAGTAATTTGGCGCATAGCCACCGCCGCTACTGACTTGAGTTTTATATAACTCGAAAGATTTGCATCGATCGCAGGTGCGCGGGAGTTCGTTCGCATCATTCATAGTGTTCTGGCTTTCGAATTTGGAATGTTTGATCGACAGAGGCGAATATGTTTTCGAGGGTGAGAGCGTACAAGGGGAAATTGGGGGGCGGGTGAGTTATTATCGGACTACTTTGGATAAGAAAAAGGGGAGTGAATTGAATTGGAGGCGTGCGGGTGGTTATTGTGATGGTTGAGCGGTATCGCATAAATAGACCCTAAAAAAATACGAACAAACCTTGACAGCAACCGATACTATCTATACCGTACAAATACCAAACGAAGCAAGGATGCCTCAATCAGTGCTTATTCAGCGTGGATAAGTGAAAGAGGCGGAAAGGAATCCAAAATGATTTCAAACGGAAGCATCGCAACAAAGTCCCCCGTCAGCACCTCTAACCCAGCAGCCAATGCGCTCGCCGCATCTGCGACGACTCAGGCAAAGACCGTGACCACTACACCAGTTGCGGCCGCGGCGGCCGCGGCGGCCACTACAGCTACAGCCGCGGCAAAGCCGGTAGATGGAAAATTAGGCAAGTCAGAAGGGAGGAGCTCAGATACAAATACACCTATGAATACAAATGGAAATACTGGGCAGGCTGGATCACAGCCGCAGGTTGGCGCAAAGCCCACAGCTGCAGCAATTGCTGCCGCCAAAGCAACCGCCGCAGAATCAGCGGGTCGAACTCGCGCACTCGAAGCCGCAGTGGGACAGATCGAGAAGGCCTTCGGCAAGGGATCGATTATGCGATTCGTCGGCGACAATGTTCCTGACGTTCAGGGCATCAGCACTGGCACGCTGAGTCTCGATCTCGCTCTGGGAGGTCGTGGGCTTCCAAAGGGACGCATCGTCGAAATCTTTGGACCAGAATCTTCGGGAAAGACCACCCTCGCGCTGACTGTGATTGCCAACGCTCAGAAGAACGGTGGCAACGCCGCATTCATCGATGCCGAGCATGCGCTTGATCCATCGTGGGCAAAGCGTTTGGGAGTTGATCTAGAAGAGATGCTCATTTCACAACCCGATACTGGCGAACAAGCTTTGGAAATCTGCGAACTTCTGGTGAGATCAAATGCAGTTGATGTGATCGTCATTGATTCGGTCGCTGCGCTGATTCCACGCGCGGAAATCGAAGGCGAAATGGGCGATAGTCACGTTGGTTTGCAGGCTCGTTTGATGAGTCAAGCGATGCGAAAACTCACAGGTGCCATTGCGAAGAGCGAAGTGATCGTGATCTTCATCAATCAGTTGCGTGAGAAGATTGGCGTGATGTTCGGCAGTCCTGAGACGACGACAGGTGGACGAGCGCTCAAGTTCTATTCGACGATTCGCATCGATATTCGACGTATTGGTGCGATCAAAGATGGCGAAAACAATGTCGGAAATCGTGTGCGTGCAAAGGTGGTCAAGAACAAGATTGCGCCGCCATTCCGTGAAGCAGAATTTGACATTATGTTCAACGAAGGAATCAGCGTTTCAGGTGATCTCATCGATCTCGCTGTGAATCATGGAGTTGTCGACAAGGCTGGATCTTGGTTCAGCTATGGCGATGTTCGTTTGGGACAAGGTCGCGAAGCATCGAAGCAGTTCATTCGCGAAAATCCCGATCTTGCAGCCGAGATTCGCAGTGGGATTATTGCCAAACGCGCGCTCAATCCAGATGCGGCGATCACCCCTCGAACGCCTCGCAGCGGCGGCGAGTGATTCGCTGAAAATTAGAGTTTCGCTTCGGAGGCTTCGCGTTGTTCATCATAAAGACGCGCTTGCCTCCGAAGCGGGATCTCCAATTTTGAAGATGTTTGAGCAAGTTTAAATCTGAAGTCGGTCGACGCAAATTGAACGCAAAGTCAATTCAGGGCCAGGGCGTCGACCGACTATTTTTCTAATCGCCAATAGTTCACCAGATATTCCATAAAATTCAGCGAATTCAGAGCGTGCTACAATGTCCAACCGTCGCGGGCGTGGCGGAATTGGCAGACGCGCAAGATTCAGGTTCTTGTGGGGTAAAACCCGTGGAGGTTCGATTCCTCTCGCCCGCATTTGGTTGTTTTCGTAGAAAGAGACTTTGATGCTGAAATCAAATCGCAATCACCGCCCATAGGGTCCAGTTTGAACAGATTGGCGAAATGGCGAAAGACCGATAGCAACCGATAGCAGGAGAAGCTGTGATCTATCTGGACAATAATGCGACTACTCGACCTGCGGAAGAGGTCGTCTTGGCAATTCAAGATTCACTGCGGGAAAATTGGGGAAATCCGTCGAGTCTCTATGCCGGCGGAGAGCGCGCGCGACAGGCAGTAGAGCATGCACGCGAACAAATCGCGCAACTCATCGCTAGTTCACCGCGCGAGATCATTTTGACATCTGGTGGGACAGAATCGTGCAATCTTGCGCTCGCTGGATCGCTGGGTACAGAAGCTGGTCGGCGCAAGGTCATCGTGACAACTCGCTTCGAACACAGCGCGATTCGCGAATGCGCGCAAGAACTGGCAAATCGATTTTCCAATGACGGAGTTGAAGTTGTATGGCTTGATGGCGTCAAAGATGGAGTGATTGATCCGAAAACTCTCGAGCAATTACTTCAGAAACGTGCAGGCGAAATCGCAATTGTTTCGGTGATGTGGGCGAACAATGAGACCGGCGTTCTGCAACCGATTGCCGAATTAGGTTCTCTTTGTCGCCGCTATGGAGTTCGTTTTCATACAGATGCGACGCAGTGGGTCGGACGAATGCCCACCGACTTGTCGTCGATCGAAGTTGATTTGCTCACATTGTCGGCTCACAAATTTCACGGCCCAAAGGGAGTTGGCGCGTTGTACTGTCGTCGCGGAACCGTTCTTCGATCGTCAATCATCGGCGGTCCACAAGAACGAGATCGCCGTGGCGGCACTGAAAATGTTTCGGGAATCATCGGGATGGGAGTCGCTGCTGAATTGGCGCAGATTTGGCTGAATCAGACACCCAATCCATGGACGCAATTCGAGGCAATGCGCAATCGATTCGAAGAATTGATTTGCGCGGGAATACCAAATGTAACTATTCAAGCAAGTCAGAACTGTCGAGTCTGGAATACGAGCAATATTGCATTTACAAATTTGCAGGCCGAAGCCGTGCTCATCAATCTGGCAAAGCACGGAGTTGCAGCATCAGCGGGAGCGGCGTGCTCATCTGGATCGCTTGATCCATCGCCAGTTTTATTGGCGATGGGCATCGAACCGGAAATCGCTCATGGCGCAGTTCGATTTTCGATATCGAGGCACACGACCGAATCGCAAATCGCCGAAGGCGCGCAAGCGGTGATTGAATCCGTGCGAAATCTCTCGCGTTCAATGCCGACGCGTTAAACGAAAAGCACTCGTCTTTTTTTGACGATCGGTTGGGACGATCGGTTTGGACGATCGGTTGGGACGATCGGTTGGGACTATCTGCCACGACCTGCGCGATATCGTTCAATCAACTGTTGAGTGCTCGAATCATGCGCAGGCTTTGGCGCAGCGCCAGAAAGTTCCGGGATGATTCGCTGTGCCAAGACTTTGCCGAGTTCGACGCACCATTGATCGAAGGACTTGAATACCCAAATCGTGCCTTGCACGAAAACTTTGTGTTCGTAGAGCGCAATGAGTCTGCCAAAAGTTGCGGGCGTCAACTTCGGGCACAAGATTGTTGTTGTTGGTCGATTGCCGTCAAACTCGCGGTGCTGAGCAAGCCACGGAGCAGAGCCTTCCGCTTCAACTTCACTCAAAGTCTTGCCGAATGCCAATGCTTCCGCCTGTGCAAGCACATTGGCGATCAACAAATCCTGATGCTTGCCGATTGGATTGAGCGGTTCGCAGAAAGCAATAAAGTCGCAAGGAACAAGCGGCGTTCCTTGGTGGATCATTTGATAAAACGCATGCTGGCCATTCGTTCCAGGTTGACCCCAAACAGCAGGGCAGGTGGACCACTGCACGCGCGCGCCATCAAGCGTGACATGTTTGCCGTTGGATTCCATTTCAAGTTGTTGCAGATACGAGCTGAATCGATCGAGATATTGATCGTATGGAAGAACCGCAAGAGTCTGCGCACCCAGAAAATTCGTGTTCCAAATTCCAACAAGCGCCATCAGCACCGGAAGATTCTTTGCAAACGGAGTCGTGCGGAAGTGTTCATCCATTTCGTGAAAACCGCCAAGCATTTCCTTGAAAGCCGCAGGTCCAACTGCAACCATCGTCGAGAGTCCGATTGCGGAATCCATCGAGTATCGCCCGCCGACCCAGTCCCAGAAACCAAACATATTTGCGGTGTCGATTCCAAAGGCTTTCACCTTTTCCGCATTGGTGGAAACCGCAACGAAATGTTTGGCCACAGCAGCCACATCGCCGCCGAGTCCCTTCAGCGCCCAGTCACGCGCAGTGTTTGCGTTGGTCATTGTCTCGAGCGTGGTAAAAGTTTTCGAGCAGACAATAAAGAGAGTCTCCGCGGGATCGCAGTCACGCGTCTTCTCCGCAAAATCTGTTGCGTCAACATTTGACACAAAGCGGAATGAAATGTCACGAGCGGTGTAGGCGCAGAGAGCGTCATACGCCATTGCCGGTCCGAGGTCGCTGCCGCCGATGCCGATATTGATGACATTTCGAATTCGCTTTCCAGTGTGACCCTTCCATGCTCCACTGCGGATGGAATCTGCGAATGCGCTCATTCGATCAAGAACTTGGTGTACAGATGGGACAACATCGACACCATCAACCATAATGCGACTTGTTCGCGGTGCGCGAAGCGCAATATGTAGCACCGCACGATCTTCAGTCACATTGATCTTGTCTCCACGAAACATCGCATCGATGCGTGCGCGCAGTCCACTCGCATCAGCAAGGCTGAGCAGAAGTTCCATCGTCTGCGTTGTGACGCGCTGCTTGGAATAATCCATAAACATCTTTCCAGGCCCTTCGATGCTGAGAGATTTTGCACGTGCGGCATCGCCCTTGAACATGTCACGCAAATGAGCATTCGCTTGCTGCGAACAATGGGACTGCAACGCTTTCCATTGCGCAAGGCTGTTCAGAGGAGCGCGGACGGCGTGGGAAGATGCGGTTTGCATATTTGTCATTGTGGCAATATAGCACTGCACTTTCGAAAAATATGTTGCCATTGACTCTTGGCGAATTCTTGACTGTTTCCCAATTCAATTTTCGTTATGCTTATCATTGTTCAGTAGACAAACAAAAGGAGATTCTTCAAATGCGATCAACTGCTTTACTTGCCATGACTGGCCAATCCATCTGGCTCGACAACATCACTCGCAAGCTTCTTGACTCTGGTCAGTTGGCGACTTGGATCAAAGACCTTTCAGTTGTTGGTCTGACATCAAACCCATCGATCTTCGAGAAGGCAATTGTTGGCAGCAGTGATTATGACGCGCAGATTCGTCCATTGATGGCTAAAGGAATGAAGTCCGAGCAGATTTTCTTCGAATGCGCTCTCGCAGATTTGAGCCGAGCGTGCGACCTTTTTAAACCAATCTATGACCGCACTGGCGGAATTGATGGATGGGTTTCGCTCGAAGTTTCTCCGCTTTTGGCCAATGACACGAAGGCAACGGTTGCACAAGCGCGCGACCTCCATGCGCGGGCGAAGCGCCCAAACTTGTTCATCAAGGTTCCAGGAACTCCAGAAGGAATTCCTGCGATTGCGGATTTGATTGCCGAGGGAATCTCGGTCAATGTCACGCTGCTCTTTTCCAAGGCGCACTTCGATGCTGCGTCCGATGCATATCTGCGTGGTCTTGAAAGACGTGCCGCCGCTGGACTTCCACTTGGTGCCGTGTCGAGCGTCGCAAGTCTTTTCGTTTCACGATGGGACCGCAAGACCGCGCCCAAGTTGCCAGCGGAATTGAAAAATACCGTTGGTATTGCTGTCAGTCGTCAGTGCTACAACGCATACTGCGCGCTTTATGCATCCGACCGATGGCTTGCCCTCGAAGCCAAAGGTGCGAGACCTCAACGCTTGCTTTATGCCAGCACAAGTACGAAAGATCCAGCTCTTCCACAAACTTTATATGTCGAAGGTCTTGCTTCGCCTCGCACGGTCAACACAATGCCAGAGGAAACTCTCATCGCTCTCAGCAAGGGAGCAGCGATCAAAAATGTGCTTGCCCCAGGCGATCTTTCTTGGCAGAACACGCTCGATGCGGTGAAGAAAGCCGGCGTCGACTTGGATGCGTGTGGCAAGGAACTTCAGATCGAAGGCCGTGATTCATTCGACGCAAGTTGGAACGAACTCATTGCCAAGATCGAAGCCAAGGCAACAGTTTTATCGAAGTGATTTGAGAAAACTGTTTCGCTCTTTTGCGCGCGGATCAATTTGACCATGACGAAAGCAGGCTTGTCATGTCGGAACCATTTACGGTTCCATCCTGATTGATATCTGCATTGGGATTGTTCGTGCCCCATGCGGACAAGAGCGCGGTCAAATCTGGGCCGCCGACGCTGCCGTCTTGGTTGATGTCCGCTCGATTGGCTGTGCCGCCTTTGCTGAGCGCGCTTGCAGGGATGAGTGCTTTGGGAGTGTTTGGCCCAGACCAAGAGGCAAGCAATCCTGCGCCGCCACCATTTTCGAAGAACTCCACACGCACAGCATGCTTGCCAGGAGCAAGATCGATGGTTCCACTTTTTTCAACCATTCCATGCAGCCCATCGTTCATCACAACCGGAGTTGTTCCAATGAGCAGTCGTGATCCATCATCTGAATTTGTATAGAGCGTCCATGTTCCCGCAGTTGGAACATTCAGCCAACCGGTGAAGACCGCGCCGACTTCATCCGCTCGATTGCTGTTGGCAAAGTTTCCGCCCGTGCTATCGAAATTCACTTGCGCCACGCTGGTTGTGCTGTACGGAGTGAGTGCAACAAAATTCGGAAGGACAGCTGGTGCGCTGAGGATGTAATACTGTGTTGTCAATCCTGGAGTATCGCCAATTGGATTTTCTGGCAAGCGCATCGGTGTGAGATCGATAGTCACAGTTGCAGTTGCTTGCGAGCCTGTCAGTTCCGCAATTTTGTAGGTGAAAGTCACCGTGGTCGCAGCCAGAACTGGAGAAGTGAATCGCACAATGTCTCGCCCGCTTGGTCCAGCTCCAACAATGATGCCCGTCGAGCAACCTTGATCGGGTTGTGTTATGCCGACCAAAGAAATACTTTCGCAGTTGAATCTCACATCGTTGCCCATCACATCAATATCAAATGTCGTGCCAGGAATTGCGCTCATACGCTCTGGAACTGCAGAGGCAGGTTGCGCTGCTGCGGAGAAAGGGCATGGGGCAGATTGCAAGTAAGCCTGAATCGACCCAACATTGAGCGGATGAAAGTAGAGATTCACATTCGCCATACCGCCGGGGCAGATATGGCAGTAACTCATGATCGTTCCAAGATCGTTTGTCGCCGCGGAGCAATCTTGCGGATTCGATCCGCAACCATCTGCTGGTGGCGAGTAGTTGTGAGTATGAGGCGCGCCATAGTTGTGGCCGAATTCGTGCGCGACCACCATGATGTCCCAATTGGAATCGTTGTTGTCGAGCAAGGGATATGGAAAAGAACCCGCAAGATTTGCAGAGACCGAGTATGCGTATGAACCGCAACCCGAGTTCAGCCATGCGATTCCTCCACCAAGTCCACGACCCGAAAGCAATGCAGCAGATTCTCTTGGTGCTGTCTCGGGTTGATCTTCCCAGAGGTTGCGAAATTCTGTGAGTTGAGCTGAAGTGCTTGTCGCATTCCACGGGTCACTGCCGCCCGTCCAAAGTCGCAACGATGCCATGCCTGGACGCAAACTTGTATCGCGAGGATAAATATCCGACAGGGCTGCAAAAAGTGTTCCGACATACCCAATCGCAGCTGCTTGATTGTTTGTAAAGAGTGCGAGAAACTCAACATCAGTATCGATTGCAATTCGGGATTGCCAACAGGGTGCCATCGAATCGGCGATGCCACCATCGGATCCAGTTCCTGCAACCCAATCAGGTGACAGAAGCGTTTCGCAAGTCCACTTGGGAATCTCAAATGTTCCAGGCGGCACATCTTCCATTCCATATGAGACGATCGGTCCATTGCCGCCCGCGCGTTCGTTGGAAACAATCCATGTCTTTCCATTTGCCTGAACATATCCAACAAGAAAACCGTCGCCGCGCGAAAGCAGTACGCGCGAATCTGGATCATCGAGGAGTGAGCCGATATAGCAGTCGATTGTTGGAATTGCGATTGGTGTTTCAGTGACCACGCCATTTGCTGCGATCGTTGCGCCAACGATTCGCGGATGATTCTCGAATGGATCGACCCGATGCACAACCATGGAGTGATTTTGGGATGGTCCCAATGGAACTGACTCGATCAGCGCATCCCGATGAGCGCTGAAGGTTTTCCATTTTGTTTCATCAATGGTGATCGCAGTGACAGAATCACGAAGATGCTTTGGAATGAGTGTTTGATCTTGACTGCGCACCAGGGGCGAATCGACTCGAATCACAGTTCGAACTTCGTTTGGTGCGGGATCCACAGGCTGCATCTGCGCAGCAGGAGAAGCAAACGAGAAGACACTCAATTGAACGGAGAAAATAGAGAGTGATCGGAGAATATTAAATTTCATAAATTGACTTTAGGTAAACAATAACACGTAAAACTAACAATCAAAATAAATTCTTCAAGATTGCAAAATTGCAAGTCTGCAAAAGGCTTCAATCCCTGTTTCAAGCGACTGGTCGTTGAAATCAAATGATGGATGGTGGAGCGCGGGCATATTTGGAAGTGTTGGATCTTGAATGCCAAGCAGAAAAAAGCTTGCTGGAATCTTTTGGCCATAAAATGCAAAGTCTTCGCCGCCCATGAATGGATTTTCCATTTCAACAAGTCGCGCTGTTGGAATTTTGTTCGCAGTACGGCGAACCGCATCAGTTGCAGTGGGATGATTGACAGTTGGCGGGCATCCAGCAGAAATTTTTACTTCCGCAGTGCAGCCATGCATTCTCGCTGCGTGATCGACAATTTCCTCGATTCTCTTAATGGTGTTTGTGCGGACCTGTTCATTGAGCGTTCGGATCGTTCCCTCGAGGGCGCCATCTTGCGCAATGACATTGAAAGCATGTCCCGCCTTGACGACGCAGACAGAGACAACGACTGCGTCATTCGGGTCTGTATTTCGGCTGACGATCGTTTGCAACGCAGTGATGATTGATGCCATGGCGATGACTGGATCGTGCGACAAATGTGGCCATGCTGCGTGAGAACCACGCCCATACACAGTAATAGAAAAATAATCTGTCGAAGCGAGAAGTGGTCCATTTCGAACTCCAATGGAATTCACTGGAAGCCACGGCCAGCAATGCAATCCGTATATTTCACTGATCGAAGGGCCGAGTAGGCCAGTCAAGCAACCATCAGCGATCATCCGCGACGCTCCCCCGAGATTTTCCTCCGCAGGTTGAAAGAGCAGTGTTACAGGGCGGGGCAGCGGAGCGATCGCTGCCAACTTTGCAAGCACACGAGCGACGCCTATGAGAATAGTTGTATGCCCATCGTGACCACACGCGTGCATTACTCCAGGATTTTGCGATGCGTATGCGAGTCCTGTTTCTTCAATGATCGGCAGCGCATCGATATCCGCACGCAAACCAATTGTTTTTTCGCCAACACCAGGCAGATGCGCAAGCACTCCTGTTCCTCCGCCCAAGCCACTCTGGAATTGTATCCCCACGGAATGCAACTCACGCTGGATCACTTGCGAGGTTCTTACTTCATTCAGCCCAATTTCTGGATGCGTGTGCAAATCTTGACGAATTGCGATGAGACTTGGAAGCTCGTTCTGAATCAGTTGCGTAAGTTGTGCGCTGTGCGACATTGAAAGAAGGGTATCGCACGCCCCCGATTGGGGCTTCTCCAACTCAATATTCCATTCAATCGCGCAGAGGTCCCAGTCCTGCAGATCTTCGACCTGCATTCAATTTCTCTGCCGCGAATTTGTCTTGTCGAATCAATCGAGTCAACTGACTCATCGAAACGCCCAAAATTGCTGCGGCCGCGGAGACATCAAAATGAGCAGCAGTGACCAAGTCGAGTGCTTCAGCCAGAACCACCGCGAAGTCCCAGTGATCAATGCTGACCTGAATTTTACGGTCTCGGCGTCGGCTTTCCCAAAGCGCGCTGGGTTGGTGTTCCGCGGTGACTTCGAGTGTGCGAACAAGAACTGCAAGTCGAATGCGAAGACGCCGAATCGCAACGCGCCGATTTTCGACTTGGCTGCGACGCTCCGTGCCTTGCGCATCAACTTGGGTTGGGATGTGCGTGATGAAGACAGCAGTTTCGACTCGATTGCGATGCTGACCTCCTGGGCCCGAGACGCGACCAGTCTTCAATTCACATTGGCGAACAAGTTGTTCCTCGTCAAGTGCAACTGGATGTAGTCCTGAAATGAAAATCAGGTCTGAAGCGGGGGGGAGATCATTCAACTGCCTCGCCTCCGAGCCCCACGATCGCCCCGTGCGATTTGGGAGAGTGGATGTGCGGCAAGATCCCATCCATCGCATTCCCCGCGAGCGATTCTCAGTGCCCCTGCGCCAGCGATCATCGCTGCATTGTCGGTGCACCATCGAAGTTCTGCGATTCGAAGTGCGACACCGCGCTCTGCACATGCGATCGCAGCTTCGCGCCGTAAAAGCGAATTCGCTGCAACACCGCCACCGATTAAACAGGAAGGTGCTGCATGCTCATCAAGAGCGAGCGATAAATTGCGAATGATTTGTGCGACTACGACCTTGCGAAATGACGCAGCCAAATCTGCTGATTTCCCAGCGTGCTGTGGATCTCTTGCGGCAAGTGCAAGCGCAGTCTTTATTCCGCTGAAAGAAAAATCTCCACCATTCAGCCGAGTCATCGGCAGTGCAATTGCATCGGCATCGCCAGTTTCGGCGAGTGCATCAAGTTTCGCACCGCCTGGATATCCGAGTTCGAGAATGGACGCGGCTTTATCGAATGCCTCGCCTGCAGCATCATCGATTGTTGCGCCAATCAATTGCGCTTCCATAGGTGAGCGCATAAGAAAGAGACTCGTATGTCCACCCGATGCGACAAGTCCAATCGCAGGCCACTCAAGCGCAACTTGATCGAGCAAACCCGCGATAAGGTGCGCCATCACATGATCGACTCCAACGAAAGGAATGTCGAGCGACCACGCCAACGCTTTCGCAGTGCTCGTTCCAACAAGCAACGAGCCAATCAATCCAGGACGATGACCCGCGGCGACTCCAGTGATTTCCTTCATCGTGATGCCACCATCCGCGCACGCGCCTCGAATGACGGGGATGATTCTGTCCAAGTGCGCACGGCTGGCGATCTCGGGAACAACTCCTCGATATTCCGCATGTAAATCATCTTGTCCTGCGGTGCGACAAGAAAGAACACGCAGTTGATCGCCATCAATGCTGACAAGCGCCGCGGACGTTTCGTCACAACTGCTTTCGATACCGAGGATGATTCGCGCGGACATATGCGTGAGGGTATCGCCGTTCGTGCGTAGACTTGCTGATCTATGGAGACAGGTCTGCGAAGCGCATCAATTCAGGCGGAGCGAGCCATTCTGGCTGCGGTGATCTTGAGTTCTGATGATGACGCGCTCAATAATCCAGATCCGCTGAGCGAACTTCGCGCACTTGCCGAGACTGCGGGGGTGCAGACGGTCGGGCAATTGATCCAGAATCGCCACGGAATGGACGGTCGAACGTGCCTCGGCAAAGGCAAGATTCAGGAATTGAACGCTGCGGTCAAGGAACTGCGTGCCGGAGTTGTCGTGTTCGATCACGATCTGAGTCCGAGTCAACTTCGAAATATTGAGAAGGAACTTTGCTGCAAGGTCATCGATCGAAGCGAATTGATCTTGGATATTTTTGCCAATCGAGCAACATCTCGCGCCGCACAATTGCAAGTTGAAATTGCGCAGCTTGAATACACCGCGCCACGATTGCGAGCGATGTGGTCGCACTTGGGCCAAGTCACGGGTGGATCGCCGATGGGCGTGGGGACGCGCGGACCTGGCGAGCAACAACTCGAAATCGATCGTCGTCTTGTTTCACGGCGCATTGTCGCTCTCAAGCGCGAACTCTCCGAAGTCCAAGCGCGCAAGACCCGCGAAGTTCAGACTCGGCGTGCGGAACATTTCACGGTGGGGATCGTGGGTTATACGAATGCGGGAAAGAGCACGCTCTTCAATGCGCTGACAAATGGTGGCGCATTCGCAAACGATCAACTTTTTGCCACGCTTCAGACTCGAACAGAATCTTGGAATCTTGGTGGTGGAAATATTGTGATGCTCTCGGACACGGTTGGGTTCATTCAACGACTTCCGCATCATCTTGTGGCAAGTTTTCGTGCGACGCTCGAAGAGACGGTGCATTCACATTTGTTATTACTGGTCGTGGACGCGGCAGATCCAAATGCGCCCGCGCAACTTGCGACTGTTCGTGAAGTTCTCGACGGCATTGGCGCGAAGAATCAGCCGCGATTGGTGGTCTTGAACAAGATCGACAAGATGGGCGCGGCAGTCGGTCCCATTGGAGAACGACCGTTAACTCTGGAAGAATGGCGCAAGAAAGAACCAACTGCCATCGCCGTCTCTGCGCTGACCTTGGCTGGGTTCGAAGAACTTCGCAATATGGTTCGCGGAAATTTACTTGGCGAAATGCGCGAGGCTGTTCTTCGGATTCCGCTGCGTGACGGTCGCGCAGTGGATTTTCTGGAGTCTCGTGCGACTGTCACCAATCGTGATTATGACGAAACGAATTGCATCATCACCGTCACGTTGGGGCGACGGCATATCGAACAACTCATTTCGATGGGATCTCGATTCACCGTGAATGATTTGCCCGTTCACGAAGGCCTGCTTGCTCTTTGGCCACCGCCGAAGGAATGCTTCGTAGAGCGAATTCCGCCGCATGAACGACTCGTCGGCGACGGCGCATAGCTTTCTTCAGCGGTTTGTGGGCAGGACTTGTCGAAAAAGTTCGGCGCATGCGCCGCGAACGACGGGGGTGACTCCACTTCGAATCCACGCCGAGGAATCATCGCGAACAGAGTCGAGTGATGCCCATACCGCTATTCGACTGAGAGTGCCGCTTGCACATCCGTTTGTTCCTGAGCCGGACCAAAATCCATCATCTGCATTCCCCAAAGCAACGCGCTCCCCGCGCCGTGGATATTCATCCCATCGTTCAACTGGTGTTCCTAGTAGTGCCTGTGAAAAAATCCACTTTGCTGACTTGGGGCCGAAGACCACAATAAGATTTTCGCCGCCTGCAAGAAATTGTTCACGCGCTCTACGCAGAAGTCGGCGCACGCGATCAACAGCAATTCGATGATCGTCGGTGATGCCGCTCGTCAATGACACGCCGCCAGCATCGCGTGGTGAACGCACTCGACACCTTCCGCGAATTTCACCGCTTCGACTTCGCACGACACATTCATCTCCAACTGCCGCACGGCCGAGGAATTTTCGCATCGCATCTGCAGTTATTCGTAGCGCGCTTGAGTTCAATCCATTTTTCCACTCGACTTCGATCAACAGTCGGCGGTCGACATTTTCGAGCGCGCGAATCGCGGAAGGAATCCTCGGCGATCGAGGCTGAGTCAGATCATCGTCTGCGTCCATGCACTTCACATGCAAATGCAGAATGAGTGAACCTCGCACAGCGACAAGATCGCAGGAACGACCTGCTAGCGTGGGGATTTCGCTGCGCACGCTGAATCCCGCTGCGCTGAGTCTTTTCGCAAGCAACACTTCCCTAAGTAGCGAAGTGTGCAGTCGCGAATTGGGTATTGAACGAGTCAATCGCTTGGACATTTGTCCCATTCCTGCAGCGGCGGGGGACTTGAGCCAACTTTGAGCGTGATTTGAAAGCGTGTTGATTCGCAGATTCATGGTTTTTAGGTGTGAATCGAGTGTATTCGCCCAAAGAATTTTCAATTGCAAGAAATTTAGAAACTTGCAAAAGTCGCCCCCCAAGTCATCCGATGAGCCTTATGAGAAAGAGACCCAAACTATGACACTCATCAACATTCATCCGCGGATTCCACGACTTGGAGAACTTCTTGTCGCACAAGGACTGCTGAAACAAAGCGAAGTCGACGCGGTCTTGGCTCGCCAAGCGAAGAATGGTCGACCATTCGGACTTCTTTGCGAAAAAATGTTTGGTATCGATCCAGAATTTATCGAAGCAGCGTGGGTCGATCAATATCGCGCGCTCTCTGCATCATTTGATGCAGATTTCACTTGCGTCAATCCTGCTGCAATCGCACTTGTCACTGCTCGACAGGCGTGGCAGTTTCGAATCTTTCCCCTTCGAATCGAAAACGCAACATTGATCTCAGCAACAACGCCAGGACACCTTGCACGCGCATCAAGATTTTGCAGTGGCGTGTTGGCAATGCCTGCGTTGTTCGTGGTTGTTGATTCATACGAACTTTCTAGCGCATTGGAGACGCATTATCCAATTGATGGAATGGGAGTGGAGACCATTCGGTCGATCCACAAGCGATATGGGAAAACTGGGTAAGCAGTCAATCCG
>SXGQ01106847.1_pt1 | contig 34866 bp, 28 predicted proteins | sample 3178371 | NCBI WGS metagenome assembly SXGQ01 (sample SAMN11356859, study PRJNA531348) | freshwater metagenome | isolation source: freshwater sample F1-20 | place: China: Fuxian Lake, Yuxi | collected 2017-12-25 | reverse complement strand
GGTTCTGAGATAGCGATTAAATTTTTGATGCTTCCACCGCGAGTCAGTGAAAGGTAGGCCTCTAACGCATCTTCAACCGGAAAGACTTTGGTGATTAGTGGCTCAAGTTCTTTGGTGCGTGTGGCAAGAAATGTAATTGCATCGTCAAAATCAATTGACTTGTAGACACGCGCACCTTGCATAGTTACTTCCTTGTGGAATATTTGCTGCAGATTGAACTGACGCAACTCTGCATGTATTCCCACAACAATAATCTTTCCACGAGGTTTAACTATGGAAGAGATTAAAGTCGCACCACCTGCGGAACCAGATACTTCAAAGACCACATCAGTGCCTAATCCATTTGTTGCTTCACGTGCCGCAGCTTCTACTTGATCTGGGGCTACTGGAATCATTCCATGTGATTTTGCAACATCTAAGCGGGTTTGATCTATGTCAGTAATAAATGTTTTATGTCCGCGAGATACGCAAACAATTCCGATCAACAAACCAATTGGTCCGGCACCAACAATAGTAATTACATCGGTTGGATCAAGATCTGCCATTCGCACATCATGAATGGCAACAGCAAGTGGTTCGATTAGTGCACCTTGACGAAGGGTGATCTGCTCTGGAATTCGATGTAACAACTCTGCTGGCACGATCCATTCTGGTTGCATTGCGCCGCCAAGGTCCACGCCGATAAATTTTAATTTTGGACAGATATGTGAATTGCCTTCATTGCAGGTTCGACAATTTTTACAAGGCAATAGCGGTCGAACAGTTACCTTCTCACCTAACTTCCATTCATTAACTCCAGAGCCAATCCGGGCAACAACTCCAGACATCTCATGACCTGGAACGTGTGGGGTAGTCACGCGGGAATCCATATGACCGGCATATAGATGCAAGTCAGTCCCGCAGACTCCGACATAGGCCACTTTCACGGCCACGTAGGTGGCGGGAAGTTCGGGGGAGATCCACTCATCAATAGTGATCTGCTCTGGTCCACGGTAGGTAACTTGTTTCATGTAACTGAGCCTAATACCCATTTGATATTGATCTAGCGGCTACTTGCTGCTGTCAGTCCTAACTCCTAGTATTTGGGCTATTCGAACAGATGTTCTAATTTAGGGGGAGTAGATGGCTAGATCAGGTGATGCGCCTGAGGTGCTTACCGTGGGAGGTGAGCCGGTTGAGTTCACATGGCGGGGACGGCGTTTTCGAATCCATTCCGTACTTTCGCGTTGGCGCGAAGCCGGGGGTTGGTGGAACCGAGCTAGTGATGGAAATTATCGCCCCGATGATTTAGCAAAATCTTTTTGGGCAGTTGAAGCCGCACCAGAAGGAATGTTAATTACATTCCACGTAGAACGTAATGAGTTAAGTGGTCAGTGGCAGGTACGTAAAGCGATAAGCAAGAGTGCTGTTCAAGTTGAAGAAGATGAGTAATTTAACAATTCCATATGTTCATCTGCAAGTAGCAAGTGGATTCTCATTTAAATACGGAAGTGCTCAACCAAATCAATTAGTCGAACGCGCCGCAACTTTCGGAATGCCAGCATTAGCACTTACTGACAGAAATGCGCTCGCCGGTGCAATTAGATTTACGCAATCTTGTCAGCGCGCAGGAATCACTCCAATTATTGGATGCAATTTAGAGGTTGCACCAATGCGCAAAGTAAAAGCGGCTCCCACTCCGGCAAAAGGTGGGAATTTTGTTGAAAACAATTTTTCACGGGTAACAGTGATGGCAACATCGCAAAATTACGGGTGGCGCAACTTAGTGAAAATCGTATCTGGGGTAGAAGAACAACTTTTAACTCATGAGAATTTTGCAAAACATAGCGAAGGCGTTTTGTTGTTACTTGGCCCAAATTCAGATGTTGGAAGAGCTTTGGCTTTGCGTCGCATTGATCAAGCCAAAGATGCGCTAAATAGATGGCGTGAAATAGCACAACTCGGATCAATTGCTATTGAAGTTGTATCTCATTTAGCTCCTGGGGAAGGAGAACTTGCAACTGCTCATGCTGCGAGGTCATTGATATTTGCGAATCAGATGAGAGTACCTGCAGTAATAAGTAATTCAGTACGGATGCTCGATCGTGAAGATGGTCCGGTAGTTGATATTTTAGATGCCGCTAGAAAATTAATGCCATTGAGCGCTCAAAGTGTTGAGCGCAGAACCAGCGAAGGCTATTTAAAAAGCCAATTAGAGATGCAGTATGTAGCGGATGAGATTTCTAAAGCAGCAGGGGAATACGACAGTAAAAAGTTATTGCAAGTCAGTTTTGAATGGGCAGAGCGAGCATATTTATCACCAAGTAATGACATCGGCTTGGGGGGAATTCACTTACCTGAAGCCGAAACAGTTAATGCAAATTCATTAGAGGAGATGCAAAAACAGTTACGTGATAGATGTGATGGGCGAATAAATAGCCGCTATAGAGGGAATGATTTACAAAAAGCAATTTCAAGATTAGGTGATGAGTTAGAGACAGTAAAAACACTTGGCTATGAACCATATTTTTTAGCAGTGGCTGACATAGTTGAGGCAGCACGTAGTAAAGGAATCAGAGTGGCTGCGCGTGGGAGTGGTGCTGGATCTTTAATCTGCTACTTACTTGGAATCTCTACGGTTGAACCATTAAAGCACGGGTTGCTTATGGAGAGATTTTGCTCACCACTTCGTTCAGCTCTTCCAGATATCGATATAGATGTGGAATCAGTACGCAGATTAGAGATCTATGAGGACGTATTTACAAAATACAATAAAGATGGAGTGACGCGAGCAACCACTGTTGGCATGTTCGAAACTTATCGAGCAAGACATGCAATTCGTGATGTTGGGGCAGCAATGGGATTGCCGGCAGTAGAGGTAGATGCTTTAGCAAAAGCAATGCCACATATTCGGGCACGCAATATAACTGCCGCGATAAAAGATTTACCTGAACTTCGTCATATTCAGATAACTTCAAATGAAATAGCTATGGCTCTTGGTCTGGCACAACGCTTGGATGGATTACCGCGAAATATTTCAATGCACCCATGCGCTGTAATTTTGGGAGATAGCAAATTATTAGATCGCGCACCATCTCAATTAAGTGGATCTGGATATCCAATGTTGCAATGGGACAAAGATGACGTTGAAGCTGTCGGCTTGCTTAAGTTAGATATTTTAGGTGTTCGAATGCAATCTGCGATCTCTTACTCACTGGGCGAAATAAAGCGAGTAGATGATAAAGATATTGACCTTGATGAGATAGAACTTGATGATGCCAAAACTTTTGAATTGATACGCACAACTCGCACTCTAGGAATTTTTCAAATTGAGAGCCCAGGTCAACGCGAACTTATTGGAAAATTCGGCCCAGAAACTTTTAATGATCTAATTATTGATATCTCATTGTTTCGCCCTGGCCCAGTCAAAAGCGACATGATCACTCCATTTCTAAATGCAAAGCAAGGTTTTTCAAAGCCACGTTTGATCGATCCCTCTTTGCATGAAATTTTGTTTGAAACTCAAGGAGTTGTGGTATTTCATGAACAGGTAATTCGGATTATTTCAAAAATGACTGGGGTCAGCCTTGCTCAGGCAGATGAATATCGCCGGGCTCTTAGTAATTTTGATCAACAGGAAAGATTTAAAGAGTGGTTTATCCCAATTGCTATCGAGCGCGGATACTCATTGCAAGTGGCGGTTGAAGTATGGGAGGTACTACAAGCATTTGCCTCTTTTGGTTTTTGCAAAGCCCATGCTGCCGCTTTTGCACTTCCAACTTATCAATCAGCATGGTTAAAAACTCATCACCCAGCTGCTTTCATCGCTGGGATCCTGACTCATGACCCAGGAATGTATCCAAAACGTTTACTGCTAGATGAAGCCCGCCAACTCGGGGTCGAAATTCACAATGTTGATGTAAATAAATCTAAAGAGCAGTATCGGGTTGTGAAATATTTATCTAAATATGGAATACAACTTGCGTTTTCTGATTTACATGGAATTACTTCTACTGAAGTTGAAAGTATCGTTGAAGGACAGCCTTACTTAGATATATCTGATTTCCACCTTAGGGCAAGAGCGAGCACTAAGACGACAGAAAGTCTTATTCATTTAGGAGCTTTTGACTATTTATATAAAATAAATAAAGAGAGTGAATTAACGCGAAGAGATCTCTTACTTCATTACTCAGATATTCAAAAATGGAATAAAGGTAAACAGATCGGGAGTTCACAAAGTTCACTTTTCTTTGATGCCCCAACATTGACACCGAGTGGGCTTCCTAAAATGACATTAGCAGAAGAAGTAAAAAGAGAAGTAGAGATTTTGGGACTTGATGTGAGTGGTCACCTACTTTCTTTTTACGCAAAACTTCTAAATCAAATGGGCGCTGTAAGAGTTAAAGATTTTCTTAATTTTAGGAGCAATACCGGAATCTTTCTGGCTGGAGTTAAAGTTGCGGTCCAATCTCCACCGGTTCGATCCGGGAAACGGACAATTTTTTTGAGCTTAGATGATGGAAGTGGTTGTAGCGATTCAACTTTTTTTGAAAGCACGCAGATTCACTCAGCGCGCACTATTTATAACTCTAATTTATTACTGGTCTACGGCTTTTTACGTAGAACTGGAGCGCGTGGGGTTTCAATCAGGGCGCATTGCGCTTGGGATTTAGGCGAGGTCTACGAAATCTGGAGAGATAGTGGGGAAGATATAGAAGCACTCCGCTCTTACTTGAGTATTCTGATTAAGCAAGCAAGTATGCGAAAGGAGCCGGCTCATCTCTAACATTGGGAAAACAGATAATGCAGATAATGCAGACGCTGAACAAGCAACGATTTTGCATATTGATATGGACGCATTTTTCGCATCTATTGCCGAACGCGATAACCCAGAGTTGCGTGGGAAAGTTGTAGTTGTAGGAACTGGGCCAAGATCTGTTGTCACTTCAGCAAATTACGCAGCGCGTAAATTTGGGATTAGGGCAGCAATGCCAATCGGCCAAGCACGTCGATTAGCACCTCATGCGGTTTTTGTTGAACCAGATATGCCCAGATACAGCGAGGTATCTGAGAAAGTTATGGAGATTTTTCGAAATTTCACTCCATTAGTAGAACCAATATCAGTAGATGAAGCATTCCTGGATGTCGCTGGTGCTAAACGTTTACTTGGAACACCCCGTGAAATTGGATCGACGATTCGCCAAAAAGTAGAAAGTCAAGAAGGAATTACTTGTTCGGTTGGAATTGCTAGCACTAAGTTGATTGCAAAATTAGCATCAAGTAGATGTAAGCCAAATGGATTACTTGAAATCCCACCTGATCGAACATTAACTTTTTTGCACCCATTACCAATTAATGAATTATGGGGAGTGGGAGAAAAAACAGCAGAGATTCTGAGCAAGTTAGGTTTAAAAACGATTGGAGATATTGCAAATACTTCTCGTGCCACTTTGATAAGAGCTGTTGGGGAAAGTGCAGGTGCAACTATTTATGAATTGGCATGGGCACGAGATTATCGATCTATAGTTTTAAATGAACCTGAAAAAAGTATTGGCGCAGAAGAAACATTTTCGAGTGATCTTGATAATCAAGAAGAAATTTTAGGAGAGTTGTTGCGCGTTACTGACCGGGCAACCAGAAGATTGCGCGACGAGCAATTTATGGCGCGCACAATTTCAATAAAAGTACGTTTTGGGGATTTCACCACCATCACACGAAGCAAGACCCTGCCTCTGCCAATCAGTTCGACACAGGAGATTTATAGCCAGGCAAAAGCGCTCTATGTGGGGCTAAATCTGGAGCGGGCGAGAGTGCGATTAGTCGGAATCCGCCTGGAAGGGTTACTGGCCTTGAAGGGCCAGCCGCTAGCCGCCCAGCCTGAATTAGGGGCCCGAGAAAAGGGGTGGAGTGAGGTGGAGATGGCTATTGATGCTGCTCGAGATCGTTTTGGGGGCGAGGCGGTAGCTCCGGCCAGACTTCTAAGGCCTCCAGATCTGCCGAGCTCAGGTTGACCTACTATGCTTTTGGATAGTTGAGAGAGCTAGTAAAGCGAAAGGGGGCGTGAGATGCCACTGTCAGAACATGAAGAGCGGCTGCTTGCGCAGATGGAGGAACAGTTAGCCAAGGATGATCCACGTTTAGTGTCAACTTTGACTGGATCTCGTACACGTAAATCACGTTCAACTTTACTTAGCGTTTCTTTATTACTTATTGGCTTCATAACTTTATTTGGTGGATTGATTTCACAAACAATTCCTGTAGGTGTACTTGGTTTTGTGATTGCATTGTTTGGGATTTATCGCTTAATTACTGGCCTTCGTCAGCCGTCCATGAAAGAGGGAAAAAACGGCAAAAACGGAAGAAAAATTAAGGGTGGGAAATCTTCTTTGATGTCAAAACTTGAGCAACGTTGGGAAAAGCGCCAATTCGGCGATAACAATTCGGATTATTAGATCAAAGCAATTAAGCGTGTGGACCGGGTAGGAACTTTCCGCGGAAAAATGTCAATGGTTGTGCGATTGAATCTTGGTAATCAATTACTTCACCAATCAAAATTAAATGATCACCTGCTTCATGTTTGGCAAAAGTTTTACAGGTGAAGTAAGTCTCCACATTTGGCAAAATCGGTATTCCAGAATCTGAATACGTAATATCTAGTCCCGCAAAGCGGTCTGCAACTGGAGCTATAAATCGGTGCACTAAATCCTCTTGACCCGCAGCCAAAATATGCACATTCCACTCTTTTGCATTTTCCCAATCTGGAAATGATTTAGTTTTTTTATCCACACACCAGGAAATCAAAAGCGGTTCTAGTGAAACCGAAGTTAGCGAGTTACAGACAATTCCAATCTTTCTCCCAGTTGTTTCATCTTTTGTGGTCACCAGTGCAATTCCGGTTATCCAGCCACTCATTAGGGCACGGAAACTCTTTGGATCGAGGCTTTTGGACATGACCTAACGGTAGAGGGAAGGCGCCGGGACCACTAACTCAATCACTGCCAGATCAGCCAGATCAGCCAGATCAGCCAGATCAGCCAGATCGGCCTATTGGAGGGGTGGGGCGAAAAGGGGAGTTCAAGGGGGAAAGGTGGTTGACAGTGGAGATAAGTGGGGTAAAGTGGGGGATTAACGTCAATAGCTGAGTTCAGGACTAGTCGTTATGACGTAAAAAGTTGTAAAAGTGGGGAAGGGGAAAGTTCAGTGTTTCTAGGCACCTACCAACCCCGCCTCGATGAAAAAGGACGAGTAATCCTTCCAGCCCGTTTTCGAGAGGAATTAGCTGCCGGTTTAGTAATTACCAAAGGCCAAGAGCGGTGCCTCTACGTCTGGCCTGCATCAGAGTTTGCATCACTTACCGAAGCAATGGGCCAAGCCCCAGTCACCGCTAAATCAGCACGCGATTACATGCGCGTGATGTTTGCAGGTGCACATGACGAAATTCCAGATAAGCAAGGTCGCGTGACGATTCCCCCGTCACTTCGTACCTATGCCGACCTCAACAAAGAGTGCGTCGTAATTGGCGCAAATACTCGCGTTGAGATTTGGGATGCAACCGCTTGGGAGTCCTACCTCGCAGATCGCGAAAAGGGCTTCGCAGATGTATCTGAGGAGGTATTCCCAGGATTTTTCTAACTCGAAATTTCGGTCACTGCCGCGGCTAGCTATAGCGCATCGACGCCCCTTCCCCGGCGCCGATCAATCCGTCCGGCGGCGGTGTCCAAAGTTTCGAGCCAGCGAATCAAGGGAGTTTTAGAGAGTTAGAAAGAAAGGGGAGTGCAGTGTTACATCAGCCAGTATTGCTTGAGCGATCACTTGCCTTGCTTTCTCCCGCACTAACAAAAAATAATGCATTAGTTGTTGATGCAACACTTGGTGCTGGCGGCCATTCGTTTGAATTACTTTCTCACTTTCCAAATCTTCATTTAATTGGAATTGATCGCGATCTAACTGCAATTGACCACGCTAAATCTCGGTTGGCTAAATTTGATGGGCGCATCACATTAGTACACGCAATTTATGATCAAATTCCACAAGTTATTGCTACTGCTGGATTTAGTGGTGTTGACGGAATTCTCTTTGATTTAGGGGTTTCATCAATGCAACTTGATGAACCAGAGCGAGGATTCGCGTACGCGCAGGATGCTCCGCTAGATATGCGGATGGATTCCACAGATGGAGTAACGGCTGCTGAAGTTGTAAACACCTTTGGCGGAAAAGAGTTAGCTCGAATTTTCCGTGAATACGGTGAAGAAAGATTTGCATCTCGAATTGCAGATCGAATCATCAAAGAACGCGAAGTCGAGTTATTCACTAACTCAAGTCGTTTGGCTGAAGTCATTCGCGAAAGCATTCCTGCGGCAACTCGCAGAACAGGTGGACATCCTGCCAAGCGCACTTTTCAAGCACTGCGGATTTTTATTAATGATGAGATTGCAATTCTTGAACGAGCAATTCCTGCAGCTTTAAGTATTTTAAATCAAAACGGACGCATGGTTGTACTTTCTTATCATTCGCTAGAAGACCGAATTGTTAAACGTGCCTTCACTGCAGTTTCAACAACATCAGTCCCTCATGGATTGCCAATTGAGCCGACCACAGCCGATTATCGATTGCTAACAAGACAAAGCGAGAGCGCATCAGATCTTGAAATTTCTGAAAACCCACGCGCAACATCAGTGCGATTGCGCGCAATTGAAAAAGTAGGGAGAGTGGCTGCCTGATGGCGATAACTGCTCTCAAGAGCTCACCAACTCGAAAACTTTCATCAAACTCACTTCCACGTCTTCAGAGATTGCCAGATCCGGTATTGCGTTTAGTCGCAGACCTCAGGCCAATTGAAGGAAAGTCGGTAACTAAAGCAGCATTTAATTCAATAATTTTTGGTGCCATGATTATTACGTTGATTTCGGTAATGGGTCTAAATTTAGCTTTGAATCAAGATGCAATTAAATTACATCGTCTTAAGTTCGAAGCAATCCACTTAGCTGATCTTGAAGAAGCAAATTCTCAAAACTTAGCTCGTATTTCCTCACCAGAATCATTGGCAAAGAAGGCACGACTCCTTGGCATGGTGCCTAGTGGCAATCCTGAATTTTTGATTTTAAATCAACCCAAAATAAATGACGTAATTGTAAATGACAAAGGAACCAAAGAATGAGCCCGCTCCGTATGGCACAAGCCAGATTGCGAATCTCATTTTTCTTAGTTCTTGTTATCTTTTTCTCCTTCTTTGTTAGATTGGTTTTTGTCCAAGCGGTAAATGCGCAGGACCGAGCAAATCAAGCAGCACGTGAGTTGAATCAAACCGTAAATTTGCCTGCACCTCGCGGAGAGATAACAGACCGAAATGGAAATGTTCTTGCACGAAGTATCGATGCCCTAGATCTCGTTGTAGATCAAAATCTAATTAGTGACCCTAAAGTAACTGCAGAATTAGTGGCCCCAATTATCAAAGCGTCTACTACCTCAGTCCAAAGCAGATTAACAGGCACTCGAAAATTTGTTTACATCGCAAAAGATATTACTCCGGCGCAGTGGCTAAAAATAAAAGAGGCAATCGCACTAAGCAATTCAGGCAAGCCAATGTCAGAGCGAATTGGTGGATTTTTCACAGAGCGTGGGTTTAAGAGAGATTACCCAGGCAAAACCCTCTCAGCAAACACTTTGGGATTTGTGAATTCGGAGGGTGTAGGCGGTGGCGGAATAGAAGATTCGATGAACTCTTTATTAAGTGGCACTGACGGAGTTTTAAGTTACTCAAGCGGAAAAGGCCCATCAATTCCTTCAGCAAGACAATCCCTTATTCCGGCAAAAGCTGGCACAAATATCCGTTTAACTATTGATAGAGATTTACAATGGATTACTGAGAACGCAATAGCAGGTGTTGCAAAGAAAACTCGCGCACAGTCGATAACCGCCGTATTAATGGATCCAACTACTGGTGAAATTCTGGCATTAGCTACAGCCCCTACCTTTGATCCAAACAAATTTAACGTGACCAAGCCAAATTTATTGAAAATCCCTGCGATTGAAGAAGCGTACGAACCAGGTTCAACCGGGAAAGTTATGACATTTGCTGCAGCATTACAAGAAAAGCTAATCGGACCTACAACTATTTTTCAGATCCCAGATAAAATCAAAAGAGCAGACCGAATCTTCAATGACCACGAGCCACATCCAAAATGGAAATTAACTTCTACTGGAGTCTTGGCTAAGTCAAGCAACGTTGGAACAATAAAAATTGGTGAGAAAATGAGTGAAGATACACTCTATTCATATTTAACAAAATTTGGCATAGGACAAAGAGTGAACATAGGATTACCTGGAGAGACACCGGGAATTTTTAGCAAGGTAGAGAAATGGTCGAGATCTACCGCGCCAACTGTGGCATTTGGTCAAGGTTATTCTCTTACTACGATTCAAGCGACCAGTGTTTTTGCAACAATTGCCAATGGAGGAGTTCGTGCAGTTCCTCACATTTTTGCAGGAACGAGCAATCAGAATGGCCATTACACACCCAAGATGAATGGCCCCGGAGTTCGAGTTGTTGATGAAGAAGTTGCTAAAACTTTAAGTGTGATGATGGAAAGTGTTGTAGAAGAGGGCGGAACGGCACCAAGCGCTCAGATTCCCGGATACAGAGTTGCCGGAAAAACTGGAACAGCGAACAGATTTAACGACAAGTGCGGTTGTTATAGCGGGTATACAGCTTCATTCATCGGATTTGCACCAGCGGAAAAACCCCGGTTCGTCATGAGTATTACGATCCAGGATCCTAAAGGAATTCATTGGGGTGGATATTTAGGTGGTCCGGTATTCAAAGAAGTTATCTCTTATGCACTCAAAAGTTATCAAATAGCACCTTCAGGAAAGATAAGTGATCCCTACCCATTAGACGCCGCAACTTTAAAAAAGCGTGAAAAAATAATGGCTGCGGCAGAAGCCAAGGATTAAGAATTCAAATGCGATCCAATTTAATTTCTGAATACTCACTTTCATTGAGCGAAATTGCAGACTTAATCGGATCACCAGATGCAAATCTTGAAAAAATGAGTCTTTTGATAAAAGGGATCTCGCTTAATTCGAATGATGTAATTCAAGGAGATTTATTTGTAGCTCTTCCAGGAGAAAACTCCCATGGATCAAAATTTATTGATTCAGCAGTGGCTAACGGAGCGATTGCCGTGTTAACTGACAAATCAGCAATTGTTAATGCCGATATTCCAGTACTTCGTGTGAATAATCCAAGGTTATGGGTTGGAATTATTGCCAATAAATTCTATAGAAGCCCTTCTAGCGCTATAAACGTCTTTGGGATAACTGGAACAAATGGGAAAACAACAACTTCATATTTGTTGCAACAAATTTGGGATTTCAATAAGCGCAATTCTGGCTTGGTAGGAACGATTGAAACGCGTATTGGCGATGAAATTTTTCCGACTAAAAGGACGACGCCAGAAGCTCCAGAATTGCAATCAATATTTGCAATTATGCGGGAAAGACATAATTTAAATGTTGTTATGGAAGTTTCCAGCCATGCACTTGCCCTAAATAGGGTTGAGGGAACAAAATTTGCGGTTGTGGCATTCACAAATCTAAGCCATGATCATTTAGATTTTCATGAAACTATGGAAAATTACTATCAAGCAAAAAGCCGTCTATTTAAATTTGGATTTTCAGAGAAGGCGATTATCAACATTGATGATTCTTGGGGCAAACGTTTATTTCAAGAAACAGAAATTGAGAAAATTTCAATATCTACTCATGATCAAAAAGCTAACTGGAAAATTATAGATACCTCTTTGGCCGACCCAAGTAGCTCTGGTAAATCTGTAGTTGAAATTACTATCGCTGGCCCTGGGGGAATCTTGCTTTCGATTGCGACACCGCTTATGGGCGATTACAACAGCGCAAATGTTTTAATGGCTCTCGCTCTTGCAGTAGAAAGTGGAATAGATCCATTATCTGCAGCAAATGCATTAAATAATGCAAAAGGTGCGCCCGGAAGAATGGAATCAATTGAATTAGGTCAGAGATTTACCGCCGTAATTGATTATGCACACACTCCAGATGCGGTAAGCGCTGCGCTAAAAGTTGTTCGAAGTTCCACAAAAGGCCGGATCATCGCGGTACTAGGGTGTGGCGGAGATAGGGATGCGAGAAAGCGTCCATTAATGGGACAAGCCTTGATTTCAGGAGCAGATTTAGCGATCTTCACGAGCGATAATTCAAGAAGCGAAGACCCGCTTTCAATTCTTAATCAGATGCACGAAGGTATAAAATTATTAGAGAATCATTTTGTAATTGTCGATAGAGGCGAGGCAATAAAATTTGCAGTGGATAACGCTGCGCATGATGATTGCGTCCTAGTACTCGGCAAAGGTCATGAAACCGGGCAAGAGATCATGGGAAAAATTTTACCTTTTGACGACAGAGTTGAATTAAAAAATGCCATAAGGTCCGCTAGGCCCGCTAGGCCCGCAAAATGATTCCTTTAACTATCTCTCAAATTTCGGAAGTAATCTCAGGAAAAATTGTAGGTGACGGAAATAAACTCATAACTGGATCAGCCTTTTTCGATTCCCGAGAAATTGTTTCAAATGGAATTTTCCTAGCCCTAAAAGGTGAACATGTAGATGGTCATGATTTTGCTATAAACGCCTTGGAAGGCGGAGCTGGAGTAATCATCTGCACTCGAGAGATTGGTTCGACTTGCATAGTGGTTTCAGATGTTGTCGAGGCAATAACAAAGTTAGCTGCATACGTGAGAAAGAAGATTTCTGGAATGAAAGTTATTGCCATAACTGGTTCTCATGGCAAAACCACCACTAAAGATTTATCTAAACACCTATTGTCCATGATGGGAAAGACAGTTGCTCCTAGATCTTCATTTAATAATGATTTAGGTGTTCCAATCACAATTTTAGAATGTAGCGCTGATACAAAATTTTGCATATTAGAGATGGGCGCACGCAATTTAGGTGACATCTCTAAATTGGAACGCACGTTTCTTCCAGATATAGGCGTGGTACTCGGAGTTGGAAGTGCGCATATTGGGATTTTTGGTTCGCGAGAAATAATTGCTACAGCGAAAAGTGAGATGGTAAAAAACCTAGAATCTTCAAAGATTGCGATTCTAGGTTCATACGATGAGCTAACAATTAATATGAAAAAACTGACAAAAGCCACGGCTATGACCTTCGGGGAGAATTCAAATAATGATGTAAGGGCAACTGACATAGAAATTAGAGAAGGTTTTGCTCATTTTGATTTAGTGACCGCTTTTGGCCGTGAAACTGTGGCTTTAAGACAAGCTGGAAGACATCAAGTTGCAAATGCTTTGGCTGCGGCAACTATAGCTACCGCATTGAAGATGCCTATCGACAAAATTAGCGCAGGACTCTCAACGGCCGACAGCTCAAGTAAATGGCGAATGGAATTACATGAAGTAGCAGGAAGATTAATAATTAATGATTCTTACAATGCTAACCCTGAAAGCATGTTTGCAGCCCTTGATTCATTACGACTTTTCGCGCAAGAGCGCGGAGGACGAGCCTGGGCATTATTAGGAAAAATGCATGAGCTTGGGGATTATTCAATAGCTGGCCACCGTGAGGTTACCCGTAAGGCTATAGATCTAGAAATTGACCATCTGGTGGCGATAGGTACAAAAGAATACCTAATGGAAAGCGAGTTGGGTTCGACTGAAATTTTGCTAGTTGAAAACATCGAAAGCGCAAGGGAAATAGCGACGGGAAGTGAAGCCGGAGATGTGATACTTGTCAAAGGTTCTAGAGCTGAGGGGTTAGAAAAATTAGTAGAACTGTTAATTGGGGACATAAATGATATGCCAACTGATAAAAGTGAAGGTTAAACACCGATGAAAGGAATCTTACTTTCAGGTGCGCTTGCATTTTTATTTTCTCTATTTGCAACTCCCTTGGCGATAAAACTTTTAGTCAAAAAGAGTTATGGGCAATTTATAAGAGATGATGGACCAACGACTCATCACACGAAACGTGGCACCCCCACGATGGGCGGAACAGTAATTATATTTTCGGTAATTCTTGCTTATTTTATTTCCCATTTGCTAACCGGTAGAGAGCCAACAATTTCTGCACTATTAGTTTTAGGTCTAATGTCCGGTTTAGGTTTTGTTGGATTTTTGGATGACTGGTTGAAAGTGTCACGTCAGCGCTCTTTGGGATTACGTGCAAGATCAAAAATATTTGGTCAAAGTGTATTTGCAATTGCGTTCGCTTGGGCTGGTTTAAATTTTCCAGATGACACGGGGCTGACTCCAGTCTCATTGCACTTATCGACAGTTCGAGATACTTCACTAAAATTAGGGGCCGTCGCGGTCATCATTTGGGTGTTCTTGATGATAGTAGCCACAAGTAATGGCGTGAATTTAACTGATGGTTTAGATGGACTTGCTACTGGAGCATCAGTGATGAGTTTTATTGCATTTATTTTAATTGGTGTTTGGGAGTTTGGACAAAGCTGTTCAGTATCACCTGGATTGAAATGTTATCAAGTACGTGATCCACTCGATTTGGCGGTTTTGTCAGCAGCCCTAGCAGGAGCAACTTTTGCTTTTCTTTGGTGGAATGCTAGCCCAGCCAAAATATTTATGGGCGATACTGGTTCGTTAGCTATAGGTGGAGCTTTAGCAGGTTTAGCCATAACTTTAAGAACTGAACTCTTGCTAGTTCTGATTGGTGGATTGTTCGCAATAATTACATTGTCTGTAATTTTGCAAGTGGGTTATTTTAAAGCGACTAAAGGAAAGCGGTTATTTCGCATGGCGCCCTTACAACACCATTTTGAATTATTGGGATGGGGCGAAGTAACAATTGTGATCCGTTTTTGGATAATCGCAGGACTTTGTGTTGCCGCAGGCCTTGGCTTGTTTTACGCTGATTGGGTAGTTGGCTAAATGAAACAAGAGATTTTGGTTGCTGGGCTTGGGGTAACCGGCATAGCTACAGCCAAGGCTTTAGCCCAATTAGGAAAAAACATTTTAGTGTACGAGGAAAATTCCTCTGCCGCGATGCAAAGTAAAGCTGATGAACTTAGATTGATTGCAAATATTGATGTAACTTTTACACAACCCGAAACTTTGCCAAAGTTAATCATTACTTCTCCCGGATGGAAGCCAAATCATCCCGTATTGATCCATGCATTGAGTAGCGGTTGTGAAGTAATTAGTGAAGTTGAATATGCGTGGAGAATTGATCAAAAAAGTGCAAAACCCAAAACATGGGTCGGGCTTACTGGAACTAATGGAAAAACGACAACCGTAGGAATGACTGAAGCAATCTTTAAAGCTGATGGCAAGAAAGCTGTGGCTTGCGGAAATATAGGCAAAACTGTCATTGAAGTGATTACAGGTGAAGAAGTTGTTGATTACTTGATTCTCGAACTTTCTTCTTTTCAATTGCATTGGTCAGAACAACTTCGTCTTCACAGTGCAGCAATTTTAAATATCGCAGATGATCATTTAGATTGGCATGGATCTTTCTCTGAGTATCTATCTGCTAAAAAACGCATAATCAAAGGCGCAAACCTCATTATAATAAATCGTGATGATCGGCATTTAAATAATCTTGAATTTGACGGTGACCAGAGAGTTGTTAAGTTCACACTCGATGCCCCACGCCCAGGTGAAATTGGTGTGGTTGAGGAACTGTTAGTTGATCGGGCTTTTGTCGACGACCCGCAAGAAGCAAGTGCTCTTGCTGAACTGTCTGACATAAACCCACAAGCACCTCATAATGTTGCAAATGCCCTAGCCGCCATGGCATTAGCACGAAGTTGCGGAGTAAACATAGATTCAATCGCACAGGGGCTGAGAAATTTTGCTCCAGGACATCATCGAATTGAAGAGGTAGAAAATTTAGATGGTGTTCGATGGATAAATGATTCGAAAGCGACTAATCCACATGCTGCTAACGCTTCATTAGCAGCGTTTACCTCGATTATTTGGATAGCAGGTGGGCTGGCAAAAGGTGCCGACATGGAAAATTTAGTTCAAAGCAAAGCCGGTAGATTAAAAGCAGTACTTCTGATTGGTACAGATCGGAATTTGATCTCAGACGCACTCTCTAAATACGCACCAAAAATTCCAAAATATCTGATCGATGGAGTTTCGCCAGAGCAACTCATGGATAACTTAGTGATTAAAGGAAAAGAATTAGCATCTAGTGGCGATGTTGTCCTTTTGGCACCAGCATGCGCTTCTATGGATCAATTCACTTCTTATGCCCATAGAGGAGATCTATTCGCTGAGAAAGTCAAGCAACTTGTAGGAAGTAAAAAATGACAAAGAGCTCTAAGTCGGTAAATAAAAATATATTTTCTAATCCAACTGCTGCCTACAATTTACTTCTAGGTTCTGCTGGTGTTCTCATTGTTTTGGGATTAATCATGGTGCTATCCGCATCTGGAATTCGATCGTATTTTACTTCTGGATCTTCATTTTCAATTGCTGGTAGACAATTTTTGTGGTTTTGTGTCGGGATTATTCCAATGTGGTTAGCTTTTAAAATTCCACCGAAAGCATGGAAACGTTTGATCCCGACCATGCTGATTGTGGTTTTCGGTCTTGAACTTGCAGTTTTTTTGCCTGGAATCGGAATTGAAATAAATGGAAATCGAAATTGGATAAACCTTGGATTATTCACGATCCAGCCGAGTGAGATTGCTAAATTTGCGATTACTATCTGGGCCGCCCAAATACTTGCTCAGCTTGAAAAAGGTGCAATCAATCAACAACGTGCTGTTTATTCACTAATAATTGGGTTTGGCTTGATAAGTGCTCCAATACTTACGGGCGGAGATTTAGGAACTACTTTAATTCTTGCGGCAATCTTGATGGCGATGTTATTTTTAACCGGGATTAAATTTCGTCAACTTTTAGGTATTGGATTTATTGGAGCTGGGTTGTTGTTTGCAGTCTTGCTCACAAAACAATCCAGATTGGCAAGACTAAGTTCTTTTCTAGATCCATTTTCAGAAAGTAATTACCATGGGCCGGGTTGGCAGCCTGCTCACAGCATTATGGCTCTGGCTTCTGGTGGTATTTTCGGAGTTGGCTTGGGGGGAAGTCGCCAGAAGTGGGGGAATCTTGGACCTGAAGCGCACACCGATTTTATTTTTGCAGTTATAGGTGAAGAGTTGGGCTTATTTGGAACAGTTCTAGTTTTGTTAGCATTTTTGGCTTTCATTTGGGCAGGAATAAATATTGCAATTAAGACTAAAGATCCATTTAGTCGGTATGCGGCCGCAGGTATTGTGGCTTGGATGAGTGTTCAAGCAACAATTAACATCGCATCAGTCATTGGCATGTTTCCAGTTGTAGGTGTGCCATTACCTTTTATCTCTTATGGAGGGTCAGCCTTAATTAGCTCTATGTTGGCGTTGGGATTTCTGACCGGAGTGGCCAGACGAGAGCCTGGAGCAAAAGCGATATTAGATAAGCGACCACCGTTGTTTATCTTCAACCGAGGAAGTAAATGAAAATTGTAATTGCTGGAGGAGGGACAGCAGGTCATGTATTACCTGCTCTTGCAGTCGCGAATGAAATCAAAAACAGGATTAACTTTGCTGAAATTGTCTTCATCGGCTCCAAAGGTGGCGCAGATGAAAAATTGATACCAGCGGAGAATTATCTAATTAAGTATTTACCGAAGGCAGATTTTCCTCGAAAAATAAACTTGAGTGCACTCGCTTTCATTCCCCGCTTTTGCACCGCATTAATTAAATCTGTTCTTTTATTGAGAGGAGCGAATGTCGCAATAGGTTTCGGGGGTTATGTAGCGACTCCTGTCTATATTGCCGCGCGAATTCTTAATATCCCCATCGCACTTCATGAAGCCAATTCAATTCCGGGTCTGGCAAATAGAGTAGGCCGCAAGTGGGCCAAAGTTGTCGCGGTTTTTAATCCTATTAAAGGCTGGGAAAACCAGCATGTTGTTGGATTCCCGATGCGAGATAGCATTACTGAATCAGCAAAACTATCTGGACAAAAACTTGTCCTAGCCAAAGGAGAAGCTCGCAAAGAGTTGGGATTGCCATCAGAAGGTAGAGTTCTATTGGTGATGGGTGGCTCACTCGGATCACAGCAAATAAACCATGCTGTTATTGAGATCGTATCGGCTTTAAATCAAGCAAATATTAATGTTTTGCATTTAGTCGGTACAGGTAAAAGTACAACGACTGAGAGATTTGATTCAGCGAATTATCGACAAATTGCATACTTGGTAAATATGGAGTCAGCATATTTAGCAGCGGATTTTGTAATTTCAAGAGCTGGGGCTGGAACATGTGCAGAAATTGAGGCAATGGGATTACCAGCAATCTTTATTCCATTATCAATTGGAAATGGGGAACAGATTGTAAATGCTGAAAAATTCCTAAATCACGGAAGTGCAAGAATTTTGCTGAACAACAATCTTACATCTGAGAAGTTACTGTCAATTGTTTTAGAGGTAAACGACTCTTTTGCTGAATTCTCAAAAGTTGCAGTTGCAAATAAGAGAACTAAATTATGCGCTGCCTCCGACTTTGTTGACTTGATAGAGAAAGAAATTTTCCATTCCCCTAAAGGGAGATTTTAATGCTAAATGAGCCAGTGCATTTCATCGGCATCGGTGGTTCTGGCATGAGCGCAATTGCAAGAATACTTTTGGATCGCGGGATTGAAGTTTCAGGATCTGACGCAAAAGATTCTATTGTAATCGCCGGACTGCGGGCACTTGGGGCTAAAGTCGAAATCGGACACAACGCAAACAACATCTCTCAAGCGAAAACTGTCGTGATCTCTACGGCTATAAAGGAGAGCAATCCCGAATTGAAGGCGGCCTTACAAAGTGGAATGCCAGTACTTTCTCGAGCGCAATCTTTGAGTGAGTTAATGAAAGGCTACAGATCAGTTGCAGTAGCTGGCACTCATGGGAAAACTACAACTACTTCAATGTTGGCGGTGGCGATTCAAGAGTGCGGAGTGGACCCATCCTTTGCAATAGGGGGAACTCCAAATGATTCTAACTCCAATTCACATCACGGCACCGGTGATGTTTTCATAGCGGAAGCCGACGAATCGGACAGTTCATTTTTAGTTTATAACCCTCTCGGCGCAATTATTACAAATGTGGAAATTGACCATGTTGATCATTTTTCATCAAAAAAACAGTTGCATCAAACCTTTCTTGATTTTATTCATTCTACGAAAGAATTCTTAGTTATCTGCATAGATGATGATGGTGGAAGTGAGATTGCTAACTCAGCCAAAGAATTACGACTAAATGTAATTACGTATGGTGAATCCGAAAATGCGCAGATGCGAATTTCTCATATATCAACATCAGCACTTGGCTCTTTCTTTAGAGTTACTTGGCAAGGAGTAGTGCTAGGCGAGGTTGCTTTAAATATTCCAGGTAAACATAATGTTCTCAATGCCACCGCAGCTCTAGGGGCAGGAATTGCTTTGGACTTGAATCCAAATCAGTTAATTCTTGGGCTATCTAAATTTCAAGGTGTTCGACGTAGATTTGAGTTAAAAGGGAAAATCAAAAATATTAGAGTTTTTGACGATTACGCTCATCATCCAACCGAAGTAAGTGCAACTATTGCAACAGCCAGAGATGTAGTTGAACAAGGGAAAATTATTGTAATTTTTCAGCCACACAGGTACTCACGCACTCTTGCTTTCGCCAAAGGGTTTGCAGAATCTCTCGCAACTGCCGATCAGGTAATTTTGCTAGATATATATGGTGCAGGTGAGGAGTCGATCCCAGGCGCCAGCAGTTCGGTAATTGCGAGGCAGATCCGAGATATTGGTACGAAAGTGGATTTCGAGCCCTCCATCGTTGCAGCTATTGAATTGGCTATAGCAGGTGCCAAGGCAAATGATTTGATCATCACCATGGGCGCTGGAGACGTTACTTCATTGGGGAAAGAGATACTTGCTCGGTTAGATGAAGCAGCTAAATCAGATGAATCGTAAAAAAACATACATGGTTGCCACCATAATTTTAGTCTCACTTTTGGCTTATCTTTTGGGGTGGTCAGGATTGATGACCGTAGATCAAATAAAAGTTTCCGGAATTTCAAAAACCCAAAAAGTTTCAACTTTGACGGCGAAAGAAGTAATTAAATTAAGTGGTATAAAAATCGGACAACCCATAGCACGTGTCAATGCGTCTTCTGTAAAAAGAAAGTTACTTGCTCTTCCACAAGTTTTAGATGTGAAAGTAAATCGCCAATTACCAAGTTCGGTATTAATTGAGTTAAAGATGCGAAAGGTAGAAATTGCAGTTACAGCCTCCGGTGGGGGATTTCTAGTTGGAGACGCTTCGGGAGTGACTTTTGCAAAGGTAAAAAAAGTGCCACGAGGGGTGCCTATCATTAAAACTTCTACCTCTAAGTTTTTGCTAAGCCAAACATTGCAGGTTTTCCAAACTCTGCCCACAAAGATCCAAAATCGAGTTATCTCTATCGATGCTAAAACCCGAGATTCAATAACTTTTAATTTGACTCGAGGAGTTCAAATCATTTGGGGCGGTTCCGAAGAGCAAGATTTGAAAATAGAGGTTTTGAATCAGCTTTTAGCCGACCCAAACAATAAAAATGTCAAAAATTTCGATATCTCATCACCTTTAGCTCCAACGGTTAGATAGATACTTTCGCAAAAGAGCGCGACACAGAAAAAAAAGATTTGCTAGGTGTTTGTAGCCAGAGCAATTCCCCCCTACCTTCAGCCAGGTTTTGCGAACTCGCTCACTCTCAACTAGAGATTGAGGTTTCGTTAAGGAGGGCTCCAAGTGGCTACACCACAAAATTATTTAGCTGTCATCAAAGTAGTAGGTATTGGTGGTGGCGGTGTAAATGCAGTTAATCGAATGATCGATGTCGGATTAAAAGGTGTCGAGTTCATTGCGATTAATACTGATGCCCAAGCATTGTTAATGAGTGATGCTGATGTGAAATTAGATATTGGTCGTGTAGTAACACGAGGACTAGGTGCAGGTGCTTCACCTGATATTGGTAGACAAGCCGCACAAGATCATGTTGATGAAATTACCGAAGTTTTGCGCGGTGCCGATATGGTTTTTGTAACTGCTGGTGAAGGTGGCGGAACTGGAACTGGTGGAGCTCCGATTATTGCGAAAATTGCGCGCGAAGAAGGTGCGCTAACAGTAGGTGTTGTCACTCGTCCATTTACTTTTGAAGGAAAACGTCGCGCCTCTCAAGCAGATGAAGGAATTGCAGAGTTGCGTGCGGAAGTTGATACATTAATTGTGATTCCAAATGATCGTCTCTTGTCGATTTCAGATCGCAACATAACCGCACTTGAAGCTTTTAAAAGTGCCGATCAAGTTTTGCTAGCTGGAGTACAGGGCATTACAGATTTGATCACCACACCTGGCTTAATCAATCTAGATTTTGCAGATGTCCGCAGCGTTATGAAAGATGCCGGATCTGCATTAATGGGAATCGGATCAGCACGAGGTGAAGCACGTGCAACCCGAGCGGCTGAGATGGCGATAGCCAGCCCATTGCTGGAAGCATCAATAGATGGTGCTCATGGAGTGCTGCTTTCAATTGCTGGTGGGTCTGACTTAGGTTTGTTTGAGATTAGTGAAGCCGCAGAACTAGTTGCAGCCTCAGCTCATCCCGATGCAAATATTATTTATGGAACTGTTATTGATGACGCACTGGGGGATGAAGTTCGAGTAACCGTGATTGCTGCGGGATTCGAAGGGGGAGAACCCACCAAGATAATTTCAACTCCACCAACTATTTCTGCAACTGCTCCTGTAGCGGTACCCTCAAGCAATGAAAAGAGTGACCCAATTGATATCGCTGCCTCTCTCACAACCGCTCCACCGCGTGAGCGTAAGCGGATTATCTTCGAAGAAGACGGAACAGTTGAAGAGTTGGATATCCCAGATTTTCTTAAGTAAATGAAGTTTTACTACACCGATAGAAATGGTGGCGCTAGTTCGGCTCCATTTGCTACCTTTAATTTGTCGCCAAATGTAGGCGATGATCCGGTAGCGGTTGCAAAAAATCGTGAAACTTTGGCGGCTAAAGTTGAAGTCGCACCTGCTAAATTATTTTTCATGGAGCAAGTCCATGGGAATGAGATTGCCCTGATCGACAAAGATAGCGATCCGACCATCCATCCGACTGCCGATGCCCTGATAACAAGAGAGTTGAATTACGGACTAGCAGTTTTATTTGCAGATTGCGCTCCGCTTTTACTTTCCAGCAAGCAAGTTTCCGCAGCGGTTCATGTCGGTCGCAAAGGATTATTGGCAGATATCGTTGACAAAGTAGTTACTCAAATGCGAGACATGGGGGCAATTGGTATTAGTGCTCAAATTGGTCCCACAATTTGTGGAAAATGTTATGAAGTTTCTGAAGAAATGCGTGATGAAGCCGAAGATTTTATGCCGATAGCCGCCAGTCAGACCCGAAGATCCGCTCCGAGTATTGATATTCCAAAAGCGATAATCTCGATTTTATCTACTGCACAAATTCCAGGTAAGTGGAATGGCGTTTGTACTAACGAGGATCAATCTTTTTTCTCATACCGTCGAGATAAACTCACCGGCCGTCAAGCCGGAGTTGTGGTTCACGGAAGACGTTAATGTCTAGTAGTGCGAGACGGATCGAGATTTCTCAAAATTTAGATGTGGTTGAGCGCGAGATTTGTATTGCTCTTGAAAAAAGCAATAGAGATAGATCCGAGATAACCTTAATTGCAGTAACCAAAAATTTTCCAGTCAGTGATGTCGTACATCTCTATGATTTAGGGCTTCGAAATTTTGGAGAAAATCGAGATCAAGAAGCTCGTGCCAAAGTTGAAGAGTTTAAGAAGTACGTTGCTGATTCTGAAAAAAGTGGGGATCAGGTCAAGTGGCATTTTCAAGGACAGTTGCAACGTAACAAGTTGCGATCTATTGCCTCCTGGGCAGATTTCATTCATTCACTTGACCAAGAAAGGTATTTGTTGCCGCTTCAACAACTGTCCGTTGAATTAGAAAAACCAATTTCGCTACTTTTACAACTCTCATTGGACCTGCCGATCCGACCAGATCGCGGGGGTGTACCACCGGAAGATTTAATTGGATTAGGAGCAAAAATTAAGGAGCATTCAGGTTTAATTCTTCAAGGATTAATGGCTGTAGCGCCATTAGATGTAGCGCCAGATTTGGCATTTAGCACCTTACAAACCATCAGTAGGACTTTTCTAAAGGCTTTCCCAGACGCAACCTGGGTATCGGCTGGGATGAGTGGTGATTTTGCTGCTGCTATTGCATCGGGTGCGACACATTTAAGGATTGGTAGTTCAATCCTCGGTTCACGCACTTAGGACAGGTATCGTTATAGACATGTCGAGTCCGCTACGTAAAATGGCCCTGTACCTTGGACTTGTTGATGACGGAAGTGAAGCCGAAGAGAATTTCACACCTTCAACCGCTAAACCCGTGCCAGCATCTCGTCCTCGTCCAGTCATGCCAAAAATGCCAAATATGTCAAATATGGGGAGTACTTCCCGTCGTTCTGTGGAGTTAGTTCACTCAGCAGCACCAGCTCATCAACCGTCTGCACTTGCATTGGACCTTGATGCGCCAGTGGAAAAAATCGTAACTTTACATCCACGTAGCTACAACGATGCCAGAACAATTGGGGAGCACTACCGCGATTACACCCCGGTGATTATGAACTTAACGGAAATGGATGACGCAGACGCAAAACGATTAGTTGATTTTGCAGCTGGTTTAGTTTTTGGCCATCGTGGGGTAATTGAGAAAGTCACCAAGAGCGTATTCCTACTATCACCACCAAATGTAAAAGTTTCGCCTGAAGAGAAGGTGGCTGCCGCAGAGGCAAGCTTCTTTAATCAAAGCTGATGGGCGGGCTTGGCTTAATTCTTTACACAGTCCTGCAATTATTTATCGTTACCTTAATCGCTCGCTTAGTTTTAGATTATGTCCAAATGTTTGCCAGAAATTGGCAACCAAAAGGCATAGCTTTAGTATTTGCTGAATTTGTATTTACAGTTACCGAGAAACCATTGGCATTTGTGCGGCAATTTGTACCACCCCTTCGCGTAGGGTCGATCAGTATTGATCTCGCATTTATCTTGCTCTTTTTCGGCGTTCAACTTTTAATGCGGATAGTAATTCTCCTATAACCGCAATAGTTTTAATCCAAGTTCTAGCTCACCATCAGCGAAATTCAAAGAAGAGTCTTTTTCAACTTCCAAAGCTAAAACTTCGTCGCAGATGAGTTTGATTCCGTTATCAAAGGCATTACTCACTTCTACTGAGCCATTCCAGATCAATTTGATTCGATCTGAAACATCAAAGCCAGCATTTTTACGTTCTTCTTGAATTGCTCTAATAATCTCGCGGATAACACCTTCACGATGCAGTTCGGATGTAATTGTTAAATCAAGAGCAACACTTTCACCATCGTGAGAAGCAACAGCCCAGCCGCTTCTGGGCGTTTCAGTAATAATTAAATCCTCCTCATTAACTTCAAAATTCAAATCATTACTTGAGATCATCTGTGGCAGACCACTTCGCACCTTTGCCACAATTTCAGCGGCATTTAGTTTTGATAAAGCAGTTGCAATCTCTTGTACATTTGCACCATATTTAGTGCCAAGTGTTCGGAAATTGGCCTTGATAGAATAATCAACAAGTTCACCATCTGCACTTGATAGATCTTCAATACGATGAACATTTAACTCGTCGGCAATTTCGCTTTGCAATTCGTGACTTAACCTGCTAAATCCAGAGATGAGTGCTCGACCCAGAGGTTGGCGAATTTTCACACCTGACTCAGCACGTGCGGCTCTGCCAAGTTCAACTAATCTTCGAGTTGCAGCAACCGAATAACCTAACTCGAGGTCAACTGCTTCTTTCTTGAAGATTGGCCAATCTGCCAAGTGAACTGACTCAACCTCATCTGGTTGTACAACTTTGATCACATCTTGCCAAACTTTTTCAGTTATAAACGGAACCATCGGCGCCATGATTAGAGTAAGTGTCTTGATGCAATGGTGCAAAGTTTCTAAAGCTTGCACGTCACCACCCCAAAATCTGCGACGAGAGCGTCTTACATACCAATTTGATAACTCATCAATAAATGTGGCCAATGCACGCCCAGCACTTTGTGAATCAAAATTTGTGAAAGAGCGATCACATTCATCAATGGTGTGATTAAGTTGTGAAATTATCCAACGGTCAAGAGTATTTTCTGAATTTAAGATTCCTGTTGGTTTGAAATCTGCTGCTTTTCCATAAAGAGTAAGGAATGAAACAGTATTCCAGTAGGTTAATAAAGTCTTTCGGACTACATCAGAAATAGCATCATGACCGACGCGACGAGATGCCCAAGGTGAACCGGCGGCGAGCATGTACCAACGCACAGCGTCTGCTCCATGTTTATCCATCAATGGCATTGGCTCTAAAACATTCCCAAGATGCTTGCTCATTTTGCGACCATCTTTATCCAAGATATGCCCAAGGCAGAGCACAGTTTTGTAGGAGGATTTATCAAATACCAGAGTTCCAATAGTCATCATTGTGTAGAACCAACCTCGAGTCTGATCGATCGCCTCACAAATAAAATCAGCTGGATAAGTTTTTTCAAAAGCCTCTGCAGAGCCAGGCTTGTGCGGGTAACCCAATTGTGCAAATGGCATGGCGCCTGAGTCATACCAACAGTCGATCACTTCTGGAACTCGCTTCATTTCACCACCACATTTTTGGCAGTCAAAATAAATATCATCAACAAATGGTCGGTGCGGATCTAACGCATCCAAATCATTACCAGTTCGCGCGCTTAACTCTTTTCGAGATCCAATGCATTCAAGATGACCTTCTTCGCATCTCCAGATTGGTAGTGGTGTGCCCCAATAGCGATTTCTGGATAATGCCCAGTCAATATTATTTTCTAGCCAATCGCCATACCGACCACTTTTGATGGTTTCTGGATGCCAATTAGTGTTTGCGTTTTCACGCATCAACGCTTCCTTGATTACAGTAGTCCTGATGTACCAAGATGGTTGTGCGTAATACATCAATGGAGTGTGGCAACGCCAGCAATGTGGATAAGAGTGCTGATATTGAAGATGCTTGTAGAGAACTCCAAGTTTTTTCAACTCTTTTACTAATACTTTGTCACTATCTTTGAAAAACATGCCTCCAACAAGCGGGACATCATTTAAGAATTTTCCGTCCGCAGCAATTGGATTTATTACTGGCAAATTATATTTGCGACAAACAATTAAATCTTCGGCGCCAAATGCAGGGGATTGATGAACTAATCCAGTTCCATCTTCGGTGGTCACGTAATCTGCCAGAACCACAAAATGAGCATCTGGTATTTCAACAAAATCAAAAGGTCGCTGATATTTTGTGTGCTCTAAATCTTTTCCAGAAATTTCTTCAATGATTTGAACATTGTCGCCAAGAATTTTAACTAGAGGTTCTGCTACTACATAGATTTCATTTTCTTCATTTTTTGCAACAAGGTATTTAACTTCTGGATGCACTGCAATTGCGGTATTTGAAACCAAAGTCCAAGGAGTTGTGGTCCAAACAAGTAATTTGGCATCAATTTCTGCCAAGTGGCCAGAAGTAATTGGAAAGGCAGCAAAGACTGATGGATCTGTGATGGTTTCATAGCCTTGTGCAAGTTCATGATCAGATAATCCGGTTCCGCAGCGGGGACAGTACGGAGCCACACGATGGTCTTGCACGAGAAGTCCTTTTTTCCAAATCTCACTGATCGACCACCAAACACTGTCTATATATTCAGGTGACATCGTCCAATATGCTTTTTCGAAATCAACCCAGAATCCCATGCGTTCGGTCATCTCAACAAAAGCACCAACATGTCGTTGCACTGATGTGCGACATTTTTCATTAAATTCTGCCACACCAAATTTTTCGATATCTGATTTACCGGTGAAACCTAATTCTTTTTCAACAGCAAGTTCGACTGGTAATCCGTGGCAATCCCATCCAGCAAATCGCGGAACAAATGCACCTTTCATTGTGTGAAAGCGTGGAAAGAGATCTTTAAATACGCGAGCTTCAATGTGATGAGTTCCAGGTAAACCATTTGCCGTTGGTGGACCTTCATAGAAAGTCCATTCACGAGCGCCAGGAATGTCTCGGGCGGCAGTGCTCTTCGCAAAAATTTCGCCGGTACGCCAAAATTCTAAAATTTGATGTTCCATGGATGGTAAATCAATTTGGGCAGACAGGGCTGTGTAACTCGCTTGGCTCGTGAGATTAAGGCTTTCTAGAGATTTACCTTTTTCCGCGTTCATCAGGCTCCTAGCTCCAAGATAGTTAAATCACGATCTATCTGGAGGGGCGCTCACTTTCGCGATCGCGGTACCACCCACCTTGTTCGCTAACCGCCTCGGGCAGGTTAGAAAACCACTTAACTCAACCGGTTCTACCTCATCAGCAATCTTGGGAATTTTCCCTCAGTTTACTGATAAATCTTCCGAACGCTCCCAGGGTGATGGCCCTAATCAACACGCTTGACGCTAGTGAGTGCCAGCATCGGGGGGAGTCTAGCGAGTCGAACCGCTGGTAATGGCTGATTAGCCCAGACAGGACTAACCTGTGCCGCCATGGGCACAAATAAGCACGTAAATAAGAAGAGCAAGCCAGTGAAATCAGCGAAATCAGCTGTAAAAAAGGCCCCAGCCAAACAAGTGAAAAAGGCCCCCGCCAAAAAAGCTCCTGCTAAAAAGGCCCCCGCCAAAAAAGCTCCTGCTAAAAAGGCCCCCGCCAAAAAAACTCCTGCTAAAAAGGCCCCCGCCAGGCCAGTTAAAAAGGCAGTACCCACACCGGTGAAAAAGGCTGCAGCGGTAAAAGCCCCGGGCAAGCCCTTTCCCAAAAAAGAGAATCCAGTACCAGCAGTAGTAGAGCCACCCAAAAATTTGCCGAAAAATGCAGCAGCTACAGCCGCCGCAGATGGATTTCAAAGAAGGTTAACTCTTCCACCACCAGCAAAAATTGAAAAACGAACTTCTAAAGCTGGAACATTAAAGCCATTGCGCGATATTCCGACCCCACTTGTTGCAGCAGCAACAGAAGCACCGTGGAGTAATCCAGAGTTAAAAGAGATGAAGGTCGAACTGTCGAAAGAGTTAATTCGATTGCGTCGTGAATTGGAGTTGGCCGAAGCACAAGCTGAAGATTTGTTGCAAGACTCTGGCGATGGCGCCGGAGATGACCAAGCCGATGCAGGTGCGAAAACTTTCGAACGCGAACACGAAATTTCACTTGTATACAACGCTAGAGATATGGTCATGCAAACTGAACATGCACTTGATCGAATAACTGCAGGCTCATATGGAAAGTGTGAAGATTGTGGGAATCCAATTGGTAAAGCGCGGTTACAGGTTTTCCCTCGTGCCACACTGTGCATGATCTGCAAGCAAAAAGAGGAAAGACGTTAATCAATACTAAGATAAAAATTGTTAGTGGTACTGCCCTTTTTATTTTTATCTTAGATTTAGCAACTAAAGTTTGGGCAACTAAAACACTTGAAGGTAAAGAGTCTCGATCGATTGTTGGAGATTTTCTACGACTTGAATTCACCCGTAATTCTGGTGCTGCCTTCAGTTCATTTGCTGATCTCACAATTATTTTAACAATTCTTGCGATTGGTGCACTTACGGCAATCATTTGGTACGCACCAAAAATTTCACATCCCCTTTGGGCGCTGGGGTTTGGGTCGCTAGCAGGTGGGATTAGTGGCAATTTGGCAGATCGATTGTTTAGAGCGCCAGGATTCATGGAAGGTGCCGTTGTCGATTGGATTAGCTTGCCCAATTGGCCGTTATTCAACATTGCAGATTCATTTATAGTGACCTCGATGGCTTTGATGATTTTCCTATCATGGCGCGAAGTTCCAATTCGAACGGTCGTATCTAAAGATGAGTGAAACAGAAGTAAGAAGTATCAGCGCTCCAGAAGGTGTTGATGGAGAGCGTTTAGATAGCGCCGTTGCTCGGATGTTGGGGTTCTCACGAACTGCGGTTGCAGAAATGGCTGAAAAGGGCGCCATTAGCATTAATGGTCGAGAAGTAAATAAATCACATCGGGTAAGTACTGGAGATCTAATAGAAGTTGTTATTAGTACCGTTGTCCGAGTACCTCTTGAAATTATTGCTACCGATGTCCCAGAACTTGAAATAATCTATGAGGACAGCGAGCTACTAATTATTGATAAACCAATGGGCGTTGCTGCTCATCCGAGTGTTGGATGGACTGGGCCAACAATTGTTGGTGTGCTCGCCAGCCGAGGAGTTGCGCTTTCAACTTCAGGGCCGGCTGAAAGACAAGGAATAGTTCACAGATTGGATGTTGGTACAACGGGCTTGATGGTTGTTGCAAAATCTGAGAATGCTTATTCAACTCTCAAGGAACAATTCCGTGCTCGCGAAGTTTCAAAAATTTATCACGCCGTTGTTCAGGGTCATCCAGATCCTTCTAGAGGAACAATTGATGCACCCATAAATCGCCATCCGCGCGAAGAATTCAAATTTGCAGTTGTTGCTGATGGAAAACCCAGCATTACTCATTATGAAACTGTCGAAGGCTTCCCTGGGGCAACCCTTGTAGAGATTGAATTAGAAACTGGCCGCACTCACCAAATTAGAGTTCACTTCGCGGCTTTGCGACATCCATTGGTAGGGGACCTGATGTACGGGGCAGATCCAACTCTGGCGAGCAGACTGGGATTGACCAGGCAATGGTTGCACGCGGTTCGGTTGAATTTCACTCACCCAGCAAGCGGGGAATCAGTCACTTTTACCTCTAAATATCCGGACGACTTGGAAGCCGCTCTTGGGCTTTTGCGGGTTGTCGGCACGCCAAAGCGATAATCTCAACCGTCGTGAGCACTCCAGCAAAGCAGCCTGAAAACTCTGAATTGGTAGACCCTTCAAAACAATTTGTGCATTTACATGTTCATACCGAGTACTCAATGCTTGATGGAGCTGCCCGAGTAAAAGAGTTGGTGAAAGAGGTTGCGGTTTCTGGGGCGCCGGCGATCGCCATAACTGACCACGGGAATTTATTTGGCGCTTATGAATTTTACAAAGAGGCACAAAATGCCGGAGTTAAACCAATCATCGGCATAGAGGCATACGTTGCACCGGGATCACGTCATGAACGCAAACGTGTTAAGTGGGCCGAAGGTGGAGAAGATGATGTTTCGGGTGGTGGCGCTTATACCCATATGACAATTTTGGCCGAAAATAATGTGGGTCTACATAATTTGTTTAGATTATCTTCACTTGCATCCCTCGAAGGCTATTACTACAAACCTCGAATGGACCGCGAATTACTTTCACAATATTCAACAGGGCTGATTGCCACTACAGGTTGTCCCGGTGGTGAAATTCAAACGCGTTTAAGAATGGGCGCATATGCCGAAGCCAAGAGGGCAGCTGCAGATTATCAAGATATATTTGGAAAAGAGAATTATTTTCTTGAATTAATGGATCACGGTATCTCCATTGAAAATCGAGTACGCGAAGATTTAATAAAATTGTCAAAAGATTTGAAATTGCCATTGTTGGCCACTAATGACCTTCACTACACCTATGAAAAAGATAGCGTGGCACATGACGCATTGTTATGCGTCCAGTCAGGTTCGACACTAGCTGATCCAAAGAGATTTAAATTCGAAAATGGCGAATTTTATTTAAAGACAGCTGCACAAATGCGTAAATTGTTTAAAGAAATTCCGGAATCTTGTGACAACACTTTACTAATTGCTGAACGTTGTGCAATAACTTTCCGTGAAGGTGAAAATCTTTTGCCTCAGTTCCCAGTACCAAAAGGGGAAACAGAAGAGTCCTGGTTAGCTAAAGAAGTAGCACGTGGCTTATTGATTCGTTTCCCTGGCGGAGTTCCAGAAGAACATAGGGCAAGAGCCGAGTTTGAAGTTTCAGTCATGTGCCAAATGGGATTTCCGGGATACTTTTTAGTGGTTGCAGATTTAGTTCGACATGCCCACGAACGGGGAATTCGAGTTGGCCCTGGCCGTGGATCGGCAGCCGGCTCTGTTGTTGCTTATGCGCTTGAGATAACTGGACTTGATCCGATTAAACATGGCTTACTTTTTGAGCGATTCCTAAATCCAGAACGTATCTCTATGCCTGATATTGATTTAGATTTCGATGAGCGACATCGCAGCGAAATGATTAGGTACGCAACTGAAAAGTACGGCGAAGAACGAGTTGCACAGATTATTACTTATGGAACTATTAAGGCTAAGCAATCTATTAAAGATGCCACACGGGTATTGGGTTATCCATATGCAATCGGTGAGCGGGTAACAAAAGCACTTCCTGCAGCGGTAATGGGTAAAGAGATCTCACTAGTTGGAGTCTTCAACCCAGATGATGATAGATATATTGAAGCCGGCGAAGTGCGTGCTCTATATGATGCAGATCCAGATATAAAACGCGTGATAGACACTGCAAAAGGACTTGAAGGTTTAAAGCGGCAATGGGGAGTTCACGCAGCTGGCGTAATTTTAAGTAAAGAGCCGCTGCTTGATGTTATTCCAATTCAAAGACGTGAAGCTGATGGATCCATTATTACTCAATTTGATATGGGTGCTTGTGAAGCCCTCGGATTGCTCAAAATGGATTTCTTGGGATTAAGAAACTTAACCGTGCTTGATGATTGCCTGAGAAATATTAAGTCGAACAGAGATGAAGTATTTAAATTAGAAGAATTGCCTTTGGATAATAAAAAGACTTTCGAAATGTTGGCTCGCGGTGAAACCCTTGGAGTATTCCAACTCGACGGTGGGCCCATGAGGTCGTTGCTTCGCTCACTTGCCCCAGATTCATTTGAGGACATCTCAGCTGTAATTGCGCTGTATCGACCTGGTCCGATGGGCGCCAATGCGCACAATGATTATGCAGATCGGAAAAATAAAAGAAAACCGGTTTCAGCAATTCACCGCGAACTTGCCGAACCACTAGAAGAGATTTTGGGTGATACCTACGGGTTAATTGTTTACCAAGAACAGGTCATGGCGATTGCTCAAAAATTAGCTGGATTCTCACTTGGTGGTGCGGATCTTCTTCGTAGGGCGATGGGAAAGAAAAAGAAGGAGATTCTAGATAAGGAATACATTCCATTCCAAGCTGGAATGCGCGAGCGTGGTTACTCAGATCAGTCAATTGAAATGCTTTGGGAGATTTTGGTGCCATTCTCCGACTATGCATTTAACCGTGCACATAGCGCTGGATATGGAATGGTTTCTTATTGGACTGGATATCTGAAAGCTAATTATCCGGCAGAGTACATGGCAGCTCTCTTAACAAGTGTTGGGGATGACAAAGATAAGAGCGCTCTTTACTTGAATGAATCACGACGGATGGGAATTAAAGTATTGGCGCCGGATGTAAATGAATCTGATGCCGACTACACGCCTCGTGGAGTTGATATCCGTTTTGGATTAGCGGCAGTAAGAAATGTGGGCGAAGGAGTGGTCGCATCTATTGCAGCAACTCGGATAAAAAAAGGCAAATTCACTTCATTTGATGATTTCCTAGCCAAAGTAGATGGAAATGTTTGCAACAAAAAAACTATTGAATCTCTAATCAAAGCTGGAGCATTTGACTCACTCGGCCATACGCGTCGTGGCTTAATGGCAATCTACCTAGAGGCACTAGACAGTGTCATTGAAGCAAAGCGCGCAGAGGCACTTGGTCAGTACGACTTATTTGGTTCAAGTACAGGCGATGAAGTTACTGGACTGGAAATGAAGTATCCGATTGAAGAGTGGGATAAATCAACACTTCTTGCACATGAGCGAGAAATGCTTGGACTTTATGTTTCTGACCATCCTTTACTTGGAATTGAATCCACATTGGCGGCACTAGTTGATCGCCCAATCAGTGAAATTTCAGGTGATGAAGTTGGTCATGACGACATCGTGACTATCGGCGGATTGGTAACTTCAATTCAACGAAAAGTTACTAAAGCTGGAGATTCTTGGGCAATCGTTACCATCGAAGATTTAGCTGGCGCTATTGATGTGATGTTCTTTTCAAACACTTATTCTCAACACGCAACTGCACTTTCGGAAGATGTAGTTGTGATCGTTAGGGGCCGAGTAGATCGACGCGAAGACACACCTCGAATTATGGCCTTGGATTTATCACTTCCAGATTTGTCGCAAGAACGTCGCGGACCACTGATTGTTTCGCTCCCGTTCGCAAGGTGCACCCCGCCTATTATCGATCGCATGAAAGAAGTTTTGCGTTCTCACCCAGGTGCGACTGAAGTCCACCTCCGGCTTGATAGCCCAACGAGTAGCACTGTCATGAAGATCGACGACGGCTTGCGGGTGAGCGTTTCACCGAGTTTGAGTGCTGATCTAAAAGCACTATTAGGGCCCGCATGTCTGGTTTAGCAATTCATTAATTGCTCCGGCCTCCAAGCGAATTGGTTCGGTAGAGTACGCAGGTGAGCACACCGGTAGATCGATTGATCCGCAGAATTGATCTAACTGGGAACCAAGATTTCAGTAGGGCCAATCTTCGCAATCTTTTGCCCAGAGCCGAGATGGATATAGAGGCCGCTCTTGTGACGGTGAAGCCGTTACTGGCAAGAATTAAAAAAGAGGGCGAAAAGGCAGTCATCGCCATTACCGCTGAAATTGATGGCGTAGATATTCCGCAATTACGAGTTCCAGCGACGGTTATTCAAAAGGCTCTTGATGAGTTGGATCCCAAAATCAAGGCAGCATTACTTGAAGCTATCAAACGAATTGAAAAAGTCCACAGAGATCAAACTCGTTCTGAGAAACACACAGATGTTGTTCCTGGTGGTTATGTGGTTGAACGTTGGATTCCAGTAGATCGAGTTGGACTTTATGTTCCCGGCGGTAAAGCCGTTTATCCAAGTAGTGTGATGATGAATGTAATTCCAGCGAAAATCGCAGGAGTTAAATCTTTCGCGGTTGCATCACCTCCCCAAAAAGATTTTGGTGGTTACCCACACCCAACAATTTTGGCAACTTGTGCACTTTTGGGTGTTGATGAGATTTATTCAGTTGGTGGAGCACAAGCAATTGGAATGTTTGCTTATGGTGCTGGTTGTGAGGCTGTAGATATTGTTACGGGTCCTGGAAATATTTATGTTGCAGCAGCCAAGAGAGCATTGCGCGGTGTAATCGGAATAGATTCCGAAGCGGGACCGACTGAAATTATGGTTCTTGCAGATGAATCCGCTAAAGCAGAAAACGTTGCTGCAGATTTAATCAGTCAAGCAGAGCACGACACGATCGCTGCAGCGGTTTTAGTAACCACTAGCGTGAAACTTGCTGATGATGTTGAGATCGCACTCGAGCCACGCGTTAATAAAACGAAACACAGCGCACGAATACGCACAGCGCTCCGTGGAATTCAATCTGCAATTGTGATTGTCAAAAATCTTGAAGATGGACTAGCTGTTGTAAATGCATATGGAGCCGAGCACCTAGAAATCCAAACAAATGATGCGGTGAATGTTGCTAAATCAGTGCGTAATGCTGGCGCAGTTTTCATCGGTCCGTATACCCCTGTTTCATTAGGTGATTACTCCGCAGGCTCTAACCACGTATTACCTACCGGGGGATGTGCTTGTCACTCAAGTGGCTTATCTGTTCAAACATTTTTGCGAGGCATTCACTTTGTAGAGTACAACGAAAAGGCATTTACCGAAATTGCTGAAAATGTAATCACTTTGGCAAACTCTGAGGATCTTCCAGCACATGGCGAAGCGATGAGTGCCCGATTTCTTGCTAAAGGTGATTCATGAGCGG
>SXGQ01332606.1_pt1 | contig 34884 bp, 29 predicted proteins | sample 3178371 | NCBI WGS metagenome assembly SXGQ01 (sample SAMN11356859, study PRJNA531348) | freshwater metagenome | isolation source: freshwater sample F1-20 | place: China: Fuxian Lake, Yuxi | collected 2017-12-25 | reverse complement strand
TTTCGTGGCGGCAGTGCGCGGAGTTGGCCTGGGCGAACATCATCAATTCGATGTCGTGCGGATCGCGGCCGAGGGTGGTGAAGGCGGTGACGAGGTAGTCGATCTCGTCGTCGGCGAGGGCGAGGCCGAGGTATTGGTTGGCGGTGACGAGGGCGCTGCGGCCGGCGGCGAGCACCGGAATGGAGTTCATCGGGCGCGGTTGCTCGTGGCGGAACAGAGCGGCGCAGGCATCAAGATCACCGAAGACGGATTCCGTCATGCGGTCGTGAAGTTTGGCGCGGAGGGTCTTAAGTTGCGCGGGATCGAGGGGTGAGAGCGGAAACGCAACCGCTGGCACGTCGAGCTCGACGGTATAGGCGATCACACGTTCGAGGCGTTGGATGGTCGTCAGGCCGCAGAGGCGCGCGATGTCGGTGGCTTTGGACGACCACGGTGAAATCGTACCGGGGCGCGGCGCCACGATTTGGAGCAGTCCGGCAACGGGCACGGCGGTGCGGCGTGGACCGTAGGTGAGCAGCCGCGAGAGGACGGAGTGCTCGGCAGGCGAGAGGGGTGCGGTCGTCTCGGCCAAGTGAACGAACTCGGCGGCGAGAGCCCGAACGGGAAGCCCGTCGGCGACGAGAGCGGCCTGGAGCTTTTGGAGTCGGAAGGACGAAAGGGCGGGCGAGCCGCGAAGGATCAACATGGTCGGAACCTTGGAGTTTCAGAACATCGCGGAGGCGGTCAAGGGAAGCGCGGAGGCGGTCGGAGGATCTTAAGACGCGCTGGAATCAGAAAGCCGTTGACGTAATCCGGGAGGCCTTCGAGATGGCCGTTTTTATGAGCAGCGAGCCGCAATTTTTGGATGAAAACCAGACCGAAACGGGTGCAATTGTCGGGTGGGATGCAGGGGCCGCCGTATGAGTGACTCGATCACCCACGAATGCGGCATCGCACTGGTGCGACTGCTGAAGCCGCTCAGTTTTTATCAGGAAAAATACGGGACGCCGCTTTGGGGTTTTACGAAGCTGTTTCTCCTGATGGAGAAGCAGCACAACCGCGGCCAAGACGGCGCGGGTGTGTCGTGCGTGAAGCTGGACGTGCCGGCCGGCGAGCCCTTCATGTTTCGTGAGCGGTGCGTGAAGAGCAATCCGCTCGACAAGATTTTCAAGGCGTTGCTCGGCCAATACAACGAGCGGCTTGCGAGCGGCATGATTCACCCGGAATTCACCGACACGGTGAAAAAGCATTTCGATTTTGGGGGCGAGTCGTTGATGGGGCATCTGCGCTACGGCACCAGCGGCGGCTACAGCCTCAGCTCGTGTCACCCGTTTTTTCGGCGCTCGCCGTGGCCGACGCGCAACTTGGCGCTGTGCGGTAATTTTAATCTGACCAATACGACCGAGCTCAACCAGTCGCTCACCGCGATGGGTCAGCACCCGATCTACGCCACGGATACGCAGGCGATTTTGGAGAAAATCGGGTTCTACCTCGATGAGGAGCACGAGGATATTTACCGGTTTCTGCGCACGCGGAATCTCGCGGGCGAGGAACTCTCGCGGCGCATCAGCGAGGACCTCGACGTGGCGCGCGTCATCCGGCGGGCGGCGGAGAAGTGGGACGGCGGCTACACGCTTTGCGGTCAGATCGGCAACGGCGATGCGTTCGTGGCGCGAGACCCGTCGGGCATTCGGCCGGCGTTCTATTTTCAGAATGACGAAGTGATCGCGTTCGCTTCGGAGCGGGCGCCGCTGATGACGGTGTTCGATCTCGCGGTGGAGCAGGTCAAGGAAGTGGCTCCCGGCCACGTGGTCGTGATCAAGCGCCGGGGAGCGATCAGCTCAGAAGCGTTCACGGCGGCGTTGCCAAGGACGTCCTGTTCCTTCGAGCGCATTTATTTTTCGCGCGGCAATGATGTGGACATTTACCGCGAGCGGCAGGCGCTGGGCGGGCGATTGGCCGACCAGATTTGCCGATCCATCGGCAACGATTGGGCGAACACCGTTTTTAGTTTTATTCCGAACACGGCGGAGGCCGCGTATTACGGGTTGATGTCGGAGTTGCGAACGCGGCGACGCGGCGAGGTGAAGACGGCGATTTTGAAGGCGAGCGCGGCGGGCACGTTGGATGAGACGCTGTTGGATGAACTGATTCTGGGCAACTGGCCCCGGGGCGAGAAAGTGGTCAGCAAGGACATCAAGATCCGGACATTTATCGGGCAGGAAGGGATGCGAAATCAGCTCGCGAGCCACGTCTACGACATCACCTACGGCTCGGTGCGGCCCGGCGACAATCTGGTCTGCGTGGACGACTCGATCGTGCGCGGCACGACCCTGCGGAAGTCGATTTTGAGGATTCTGACGCGGCTCAATCCGAAGAAAATCGTGATCGTCTCGACGGCGCCGCAGATCCGCTACCCGGATTGTTACGGCATCGATATGTCGGAGTTGGGCAAATTCGTCGCGTTCGAGGCGGCGGTGGCGCTGCTGAAGGAGCGCGGTCAGGCGGCGGTGCTCGACGAGGTGCACGCCTTGTGTGTGGCGGAAATCGCGCAGCCGACCGGGACGAACCACGTGCGGAAGATCTACGAATCGTTCACGCCGGAGGAGATTTCAGCCAAGATCGTGGAACGGGTGCGCCCGGCTGACATTGAGTGGAAGGGTGAGATCGAGATCATCTTCCAGACCATCGAGCACCTTCATGCGGCGGTGCCGGAGCATACGGGCGATTGGTATTTCACCGGCCGCTATCCTACGCCCGGCGGCTATCGCGTCGTGAATCAGGCGTTTCTCAATTATTTCGAGAAGTCCGAAGGCAGGAGTTACTGAGGGCGCGGCGATGGCGAAAAAAGCGCCCGATTCCGTGCTGCCGAAGATCTACGCCGTGCGCCGGCAGAAGGTGGTGCTCGATGCGGATCTGGCGAAGTTGTATGGGGTGCCGACGAAGCGGCTGAATGAGGCGGTGCGGCGGAATGCGGGGAGGTTTCCGGAGGATTTCTGTTTCTACCTGACCGACGAAGAAGTTGAGCACTTGAGGTCGCAGATTGCGGCTTCAAGTATTGGGCAAAGCGGAGGCGCCGGTTTAAGGTCGCAAATTGCGACCTTAAAAACGGACGGGCGCGGAAAGCACCGCAAGTATCTCCCCCGCGTCTTCACCGAGCACGGCGCCTTGATGGCGGCGAATGTCCTGCGCAGCGAGCGGGCGGTGCAAATGAGCCTGTATTTGATCCGCGCCTTTGTGGCTTTGCGGGAGCAATTGGTTTCCAACCTCTCCAAGCTCCGACGCCTTTCCGAAATCGACAAGAAGCTCCTGGAGCACGATGTCGTGTTGCGTGAGGTGCTGGAGCGCTTGCAGCCGTTGCTCGATCCTCCGGCGGCGCCGAAGAAACCACTGATTGGTTTTCAGCCGGGAAACCGTTAGCCATTCCTCCAATTTCATGTCCCTCAGCTACGAATCTTCCGGGGTAAATTACGATCAGCTCGATGCGTTTAAGCGCGCGTGCCAAAAGGCGGCGAAGACGACGGCGCCGCTGTTGGCGAGTCACGGCTACGCCGAGCCGGCGAACACGCGGGGCGAGAGCTGCTACTTGATGGAGGCGGCGGATCACTTTTTGGCCCATGTCGAGGAGGGGCTGGGCACGAAGAATCTGGTCGCCGATGCCGTGTATGCGGCGACGGGTAAGAATTTCTATCGTGAGATCTCAATCGATACGGTGGCGACGATTGTAAACGACCTGATCACGTGCGGAGCGTTGCCGATCTCGGTGGCGATGCACGCGGCCGTGGGCGAGTCGGCGTGGTTTACCGACGCGGCACGAATGCAGGCGCTCGTTGACGGCTGGGCGGCGGGTTGCCGCAAGGCAGGGGCGGTGTGGGGCGGGGGCGAGACGCCGACCTTGCGCGGGATAGTCAACGCGGACGCCATCGTGCTCGCGGGTTCGGCGGTCGGGAAGATCGAGCCAAAGTCGCGGCGCATCACGGGCGACGTGAAAGACGGGGACGCGATCATCTTTCTTGCTTCGACGGGCGTGCAGACGAACGGGCTCAGCCTGTGTCGGTTGATCGCCGGCAAGTTGCCCCTCGGTTACCAGACGCCGATCGGGCATGGTGACGCGCGGACGTATGGCGAGGCGTTGCTCGCGGCGTCGGCGATCTATGTGGATTTTGTGAGCCGGTGCCAGTTGGCCGGGTTGAAGTTGAATTACGTCTCGCACGTCACCGGCCACGGCTGGCGGAAGCTGATGCGGCTCGACGAGCCGTTTGTTTACGAGATCACCCAGCCGAGGGAGGCCCCGGCGCTGTTCAAGTTTATGATGGAGGCGGGTCCGATCACGCTGCGGGAGGCGTATGCAACGTTTAACATGGGCATCGGGTTTGCGGCCTATGTCGGGCCGGAGACGGCAGACGCGGTGGTCGCGGCGGCGACGGCTTGCGGGCACGATGCGTGGATCGCGGGCACGGTGCGCAAGGACGGCGACAAGAAGGCCGTGGTGATTCCGTCGTTGGGGCTCGAATACGACGGCTCGACGCTGCAGGTGCGGTGAGAGCGGCCCGGCTCAGCCGCCGTAGCACTCGAGATACTTCAGGCCGGTGCTCGTGTTGAAAAGGACGATGGTGTCGTCGGGCTGCACTTGGTTGGCGGCGAGGAGCATTTTGAGGGCGGCGTAGCAGCCGGCGCCTTCGGGGGCGACGAAGATGCCTTCGGCCGAGCCGACTTCTTTCGTGCCGGAAATCATCTGGTCGTCAGAAACCGCGAGGGCGCCGCCGCCGGATTTGCGCAGGGCGTCGAGCATGATGAAATCGCCGATGGCTTTCGGCACGCGTAGGCCGGACGCGCGGGTTTGGGCGCCGAGGTGTTCGGCGGCGAATTTCTCTCCGGCGTGAAAGGCGCGGACGATGGGCTGGCAGCCTTCGGCTTGGACGCTGAACATCCGTGGGCGCTTGGAATCGATCCAGCCCATGCGCTCCATCTCGTCGAAGGCTTTCCACATGCCGACGAGGCCGGTGCCGCCGCCGGTGGGGTAGAGGATGACGTCGGGGAGCGTCCAGTTAAGTTGCTCGGCGAGCTCGTAGCCGAGGGTCTTTTTTCCTTCGGCGCGGTAGGGCTCTTTGAGCGTGGAGACATCAAACCAGCCCTCGGCCACTTTGCGTTTGGCGACCTCGGCGCCGCAGTCGGTGATGAGGCCGTTGATGAGCGTGACGAAAGCGCCCATCTGTTCGCACTCGATGATATTGGCCTTGGGGGTGTCCCTCGGCATGAAGAGGTGGGCTTCCATGCCGGCGCGGGCGGCGTAGGCGGCGAGGGCGCCGGCGGCGTTGCCGGCCGAGGGGGCGGCTAGTTTTTTAAGACCGTATTGTTTGGCCATCGAGACGGCGGCGGTCATGCCGCGAGCCTTGAAACTGGCGGTGGGATTTTGCGCTTCGTCTTTGATGAAAAGGCGGCTGAGGCCGTGCTTGGCCCCGAGACGGGGCGCGGGGTGGAGAGGAGTCCAGCCCTCGCCGAGGGTGACGACGTCGGCGGCGTTTTTGACGGGGAGGACCTCGCGGTAACGCCAGAGCGATTTCTCGCGGGTGCGGAGAGATTCCTTTGTGAGCGTTTTCGCGGCGGCGACGAGATCGTAGTGCGCGAAAAGAGGTCTGCCGCAGGCAGTGCAGACGTTCTGGGGAACGGTGGCGTCGTGCTCTTTGGCGCAGGCGGTGCAGGCGAGGTGCGTGAGGTGCATGCGGCGGGAGCCAAAGCCCGGGAGCGCAGTGGGGCAATCTTCAGTAGGAAAAATTCACTCGCCGCTGCCAGCGAGCACGACGGCTTGAACTCAAGGTTCAGCCGTTCTGTGATATTGGGCTCGACTTGAGTGCGCGCAAAAACTGGAACAGAGCTTGGTCCCCGCGTTCCCCTTTTCCGGTGCGCCCAGGTGGCCGAACTGTTTTCCCCGCTTTTTTATCTTATGAAGAAAAACATTCCCATTGCCCTGCTCTTCCTTGGCCTCGCTCACGCTATCGTGGTGCTGGCGGCCGAAACCAAACCGCCGGTGAAGGCGCTGGCGGCTGCCCCCTCGTTCGCCGGTGAGTTTTCCGGCGAATGGACGGGCGAAAATGGATCCAGCGGAGCGTTGAAACTTACCTTCAAACCGGGGAAAGACGCGGCTTGGGAGATGGAGGCCACGTTTACTTTTGAGGGTTCGGCCATTCCGACGGTGACCAAGTCGGTCGCGGTTGAAGGCAGCAAGGTTGAGGCGGTTTTCGCTTGGGATGTCCAAGGCGCTTCGGCGTCGAGCAAACTGACGGGCGAGTTGAAGGACAATCGCTTGGAAGGGACTTACGACAGCACGACGACGGATGGTGCCGCGAAAGGCAAATGGAAGGTCACGCGTGCGCCACTTGCGCCCAAGTGATCGGCCTAAAGGCGCCGTCTTCGATTTTGGTAACGGGCCGCTGCCGTATAGCGCTCAACCAACAATAAAGCTTTGAATTAAATTCAGGCTCTGGCGCACCTCACCTATATGCCACAACGTATCGCCATCGTCGGGGGCGGGATTTCCGGTCTTTCGGCGGCGGCTCACGTGCTGCTGGCGGCCCCGGAGGACTTCGAAATCGAGCTATTCGAAGCGGCGCCTTTTCTCGGCGGGCAATGCGCGTCGTGGCTGGATGCCAAGGGACGGCCGACCGAGACCGGCATCCATCTGGACTTCCCATGGTATCACAACAAGGACGCGCTTTTTGCGGCGATCGGTCATCCGCTGCCGTTGCGTGAGACCGACGGGAACTACTACATCTGCAACGGCGCGACCGGCCGGATCGATACCCTGCTCGCGGGCAAATCGGTGTTCAAAACGCTGCGGGGACTGGCCACGTTTCCCGGTCTGACGCCCGGCGAGCGGCTCAAGCTGACCGGCTTTATCCTCCGGATTCTACGGATGGACAATGTGACGGCTGAGAGCTTCGACGGAATGCCGATCACGGAGTTTTTGCGGGCGGAAGGGATGACCGAAGCGATCAGCCGGCAACTCGAACTTGAGGCGGTGACGATTCAAGGACTGCGCCCGGAAGAGGCGAGTGCCACGTCTTTCATCAAGTTTCTCCGCACGATGTATGGGAGCATGGGGCGATTCGACACGACCTTCTTCGGTGCGCCGTTGGCGGACGCGTTGATCGCACCGCTGGCGGATTTTGTGCGGGCGCGCGGCGCGAAAATTCACCTCAAGGCACCGGTGACGGCGGTGGTGCCCAGCGGAGTTTCAGGCGCAAGTCTGACCACGGCCTCGGGTGAGATCCGGGCGTATGATCACGTGATTTTTGCCATCCCGGGTTATGCCGTGCCGCCGCTGGTTCCGACCGAGTTCCGATCGCGCGCGCCCTTTGCCGGCCTGACGGAGCTCAGGGAAACGCCCATCATCACGCTGACGCTTTGGTATGACGCCCAGGTTTTCACCGATGGAAATGTCTACATCTCGAACCGCGACCGAACGCACGGTCCGATCTTCGACGCGGTGGCCGACAAGGCGCACCATTGGCGCGGCTGGAGCGGGCTCACGCACACGGGCAGTATCCTCCAAGTTCTGATCGATGCGGCGGAGGATGTGCAGCACCTCACCGACGAGCAGTTGATCGCGGCGTCCCGGGCCGACTTGGACCGATTTTTCCCCACGTGCCGCGGGCAAGTACCGACGGATGCGACGGTGCTGCGGTTGCGCGGCACTTATTGCGGCACGCGGGTGGGATACTGGTCGAAGGTGCCGCGCACGCATGAAACGGGAATGCCCGGGGTGTGGCTGGCCGGCGACTACACCGACGGGCCCTACCACTACGGCATGGAATCGGCGGTCATCTCGGGCAAGGCGGTCGCGAACCTGATTCTTGCCGGAGTGAATCGTCCCGGGCACGAGATTCTGCGCCCCAACTACCTGCCGTTTGTCGCCGCGAAGTAGGCGCAGTGAGCGCCGGCTATTTCGAAGGAGCGACGAACGTGAGGTTTGGTCGCGGTGCCGGTTTCATGCCCTCGCCGAGGAAGAAGCCGGGGTGCGGCGGTTGGTTGTAGCCGACATTCTGCCAGGCGATCGCGAGGCGATACTGCGGGTCGTGCATCAAGGTGGTGAGGCGATGCCCGGTGATGATCGTCGTGGAGAAAATGCGGAGCTCTTGGTTGTCGGTGGTGCGGAGGATCACCTCTTCGCGCCAGTCGCCGAGGAGGTCGGCGCTGAGAGCGGGATTTGATTTGGTGCTGTTATTGGCGGTGCAGCCTTCGGCGGTAAAAAGGAGGTGGGTTGTCTCGGTCAGCCAATCCCATTTTGAAACCGTGTTGCTGTTCAAGAGTTCGCGGAGGAGGTCGCCGTCCCACCAGACGGCGAAGTTCACCGAGTTGGGTTTCTTGGTGGAGATGATTTCGCCCCGGGCGTTGTTGAGGCCGGGTAAGGTGGACCAGACTTCGTTGCCGGGGTGGCGGGGATCGATGTCGAACGCGACGCCGCGGCCGACATCGGGGGCGGGAGCGGTGCCGCCGGGTTTGCCCCAGATGAGCGCGCCGGTGTTGGCGTCGCGAAATTCGATGCCGTAGGGGTGCTTGGGATTCTCGTGGATGGCGAAGACCTCGAGGCCGGGTCGGGTGGGGTCGAGGTCGGAAACGTGGAGGGCGTCACCGTGGCCGAGTTTGGTCGAGTAACGTGGCGTGCCGTCGGCATTGATGCACATGGCGCCGTAAACGATCTCGTCGCGGCCGTCGCCATCGACGTCGGCGACGGAGAGGTTGTGATTTCCCTGGCCGCGGTAGGGGTTGGTGTTGTCGGCGGGGCCGTGTTGGTCGCTGTCGAAGACCCAGCGTTGGGTGAGTTTGCCGTCGCGCCAGTCCCAGGCGGCAAGGACGGAGCGCGTGTAGTAGCCGCGGCACATAACGGCGCTGGGACGGACGCCGTCGAGATAGGCGACACCGGCGAGGAAACGGTCGACGCGGTTGCCGTAGGCGTCGCCCCAGGCATTCACGTCGCCGCGAGCGGGAACGTAGTCGGCGGTGGCGAGGGCGGCGCCGGTGCGGCCGTCGAACACGGTGAGGAATTCGGGGCCGGCGAGGACGTAGCCGGCGCGGGAGGCCATCCGCTTGCCGTCGGGGGTGGTGACGCTGCCGCTCGGGTCGCGCGAGGGGACGAGGTCCTCGCCCTGCGTGCGGTAGTCGGCTTTGGCATCGCCGATAACTTTGCCGATGCCATCGACGGTGCCGTCGGCGGTTTTGCAAATGAGTTCGGCGCGGCCGTCGCCGTCGAAATCGTAGACCAAGAACTGCGTGTAGTGGGCGCCTTCGCGGATGTTTTTGCCGAGGTTGATCGACCAGAGGAGCGTGCCGTCGAGTTTGTAGGCGTGGAAGATGGGTTCGTCGGTGATGCCGGCGCGCGAGTTGTCGCGGGCACGGCCGGTCAGATGGACGATGATCTCGTATTCGCCGTCGCCATCGAGGTCGCCGACCGAGGTGTCGTTGGGGGTGTAGCCGGCGGGAGTTTTGAGCGGAATGGAAAAATAGGGGCGGGCGGGAGCGTTGGCGGGAATCGTCGCGACGACGGTGCGTGCGGACGGCGGTGGCTCGGCACCGGCGAGAATGGGGCGGACGGAGTAGGTGTTGGCGGCGGCCGGGTTGAACGTGGCGTCGATGAAGTGCGTCGCGCCAGTGAGGGGGGCGGGGTTGAGTTTCTCGGGGGTGGCTCCGTCGGCGGACCGGTATAGGTTGAAGGCGAGACCGACGGGATCGGTGCCGAGAACACGCCACGAGACAAAGATTTTTCCGGGCTCGGACTTGATCGCGATGACGCCGCGGCCGAGCGTTTCCATCTGCCGGGGCGGGAGCGAGGCGGCGGGGACGGCGGCGGGGACGGCGGCGAGGAGAAGCGGCAGGAACAGGAGAAAGAGGAAAGAGTTTTTCATGGGGTGGGTTAACGAGCTGGACGCGGTGCCCGAGGGAGGGTCGCGAGTGTTTCCAAAGGGCAGAATGAAAAGCGGCCGCGCGACGGAAGGTGCCGCCCGAACCTCCGGTTCTTGACTACGATTTTCCGGGAGGGATGCCCTTCGCCAGCACTTTACGGCGGAAGATGGCGGGACCGCTCGTGACGTAGAGAATGTCGCGGTCGGGGCTGGAGAGGACGCAACTCGTGACCGATTTGCCGCGGACGGGGTTGTCGATCACGCCGCAGAGGCGGCCCGTGGGATCGAAGACTTGGACGCCGAGGGCGGTCGTCACGTAGGTGCGACCGAGGGTGTCGGTCGTCATGCCATCGCCACGGGCGGCGGTGACATAGGGCGGGGGATTGTTGTGTTTGAACTCGCCCTTCGGATCGACGGGCCGGCGCATCGTCATGGTGGGCATCTTCGCGTCGAGCGTGCCGTCGGCGGCGACGCGGAAGGTCCAGACAAATTCGCCGGCGTGCTCGCTGACGGAGAGTGTGCCTTCGTCCGGCGAGAGGGTGATGCCGTTGGGGTTGGCGAGATCGGTGGCGGCGGTGCGCTTGGTCTTCGTGGCGGGGTCGAAGAACGTGACCTGCTTCTTTTGGGTCTCGGTGAAAAAGATGTGGCCGCGGCGGGTGACAACGAGGTCGTTGGGTTGCACGTCTTCGAGGAGGATTTCGATGGCGCCGGTTGCGGGGTCGACGGTGAAGAGACGTTTTTTTGCACCGAGGCAGCCGTAGAGTTTGCCGTCGGGGCCGAACTTTAGACCGCTGGCCGTCTCGGTACTGAGGCGAGTTTTCATGCCGTCGGGTGTGACTTTGAAAATCCCGGGATTTTTGATGTCGGTGAAGTAGAAATTGCCGGCGCCATCGGAGCAGGCCGCATCGGAATTGCCGAGGCCGTCGACGACGGGCTGCCAGCCCTCGCCCTCGATGAGGAGGCGGTGAAGGGTCAAGTCGCCGGCGAGATCGCCCTTGGTGACAATGGAGGGTACGGACTTTTCGTGGCGCCAAAGCCAGCGGAGGGCGTCGGGAAAGATCGAGCCGCCGTGCTGGGCGTTGTGGCCGTAGCCCTCGACGAAATCGAAGCGGCAATCGTAGCCCATGTAGCGGAGGGCCGCGTGGAGATTCTTGTTGGCCGTGGGCCAATGGCCGAAGGCGTTGTCGAGATCCCCGCCGGAGTCTTGGAGGAAGACGCGAAGCGGTTTGCGCTCGGTTTTCCGAATGAGGGACGGGTAGGCATCACCGCCCCTGAGATTCACGAAACTGCCGATGGTGGACAGGACCTTTCGAAACTGGTCGGGTCGCTCCCATGCAACGGTGAATGCGGCGATGCCACCGCTGCTGGAGCCGCAAATGGCGCGTTTTTCCGGATCGGAAGAGAAGGGGAATTTTTGCGCTACCTCCGGAAGAATTTCTTCGATTATGAAGCGGGCGTACCGATCGCCGAGGGAGTCGTATTCGAGACTGCGGTTGCTGGCGTTCGCGCCCTTTTTGGCGGGCGGCTTGGCGGGATCGTTGCCCGGGTTGATGAAAATGGCGACGGTCACGGGCATCTCGCCGCGCGCGATCAGATTGTCGAAGACGGTGGGGGCGCGCCAAGGACCCTTGAGGTCGAGGTAGTTTTTGCCGTCCTGAAACACCATCACGGCGGCGGTGGCGTCGGGTTGGTATTGGGCGGGGATGTAGATCCACCAGTCACGGGTCATGCCGGGAAAAATCTTAGATTCCAGCGCGGCCATTTGAGTGACGGTGCCGCGTGGGACGCCGGCGCGCGGCTCATGGTCGGGGGAGGCGATCCAACCTTCGGCGGCGGCGAGCGGGGTGAGCAAACAAACGAGCGCGAAAAGGAAAAAGCGGGGAGTGGGGTGCATAACGGAAATGAGCTGAGTTTTAGTTCCTGGGGAAATCGCGCCAGAGCCAGCGGAGGGTGTCGGGGAAGATCGCGCCGCCGTGTTTGCCGTTGTGGCCCTCCGTGCCGAAAACAAACGTGTGGTCGTACCCGGCAAATTTCAGGGCGGCGGCCATGTCCTGGTTGGCGAGGGGCCAATGGCCGTGAAGATTGTCGAGATCGTTGGCGCCGTCCTGAAGGAAGACGCGGAGAGGCTTGGGGGCGGATTTGGATTTTCGAATGAGGCCGGGGTAAACGTAACCGCCGCGGATGTTGGTGAAGCTGCCGATGTGGCTGATGACTTTGCGAAAGGAGTCCGGGCGTTCCCAAGCGACGGTGAAGGCAGCGATGCCGCCGGAGCTGTTGCCGACGGTGGCGCGGCCGGCGGGATCGGCGGTGAGGTTGAGGCCGGCGGTGGCTGCGGGGAGAAGTTCTTCGATAAGGAAGCGGGCGTTGGCGTCGCCGAGGGAATCGTATTCGAAGCTGCGGTTGCTGCGGTCTTTCGCGCCAAGTGCGAGGGCGGCGATTACGCCGGGATTCACGCCGACGGCGATGATCACGGGCACTTCCTTTCGGGCGATGAGGTGGTCGAAAACGTTGGCGATGCGGAACGCGCCGTCGGCTTTGAAAAAGACCGCGCCGTCGAAGAAAACCATGAGGCAAGCGGGCTTGGCCGGGTCGTATTGTTGGGGCACGTAAACGAAGTAATCGCGGGTGGTGCCGGGGAAAATCTTGCTGCCGGTAAACTTACCGGTGCGGATTTCGCCGCGCGGGAGGTTCGGTTGAGAAAGCGAGTCCGACCCAAGGGTATAAGCTTCGGCCGAGCGGAGCACTGAAACCGAGAAAAGCAGGAGGAGGACCAGTGGGGTGAAGGGGCGCATGCAGAGGGGATTTGGGCGAAGAGAATGGGTTGGGCAAGGCCGGGGCTTCGATCGTTGGCCCGTAAAGCGACGGGCCGACGGGTAATTCAAAAAAAGGTGCCGGTTAAATTCTATGCGGAGGAATTTTGACCGCATGTGCGCGCGGCGTTGACGGCGGTGAAACGAGTCTGCCACGGTTTGAATACTCCGCTTGTATGTTTCCCATCGTGCAGATTTCTTTGGATCTTACCGACCTCGGCGAGGCTTTGGCGACGGCGGAGCTGGCGAGGCGGGCCGGTGTGGACTGGCTCGAAGCAGGCACGCCGTTTATTTTGGCCGAGGGCGTGCATGGCGTGCGGGCGTTGCGGGAGCGGTTTCCGGGGGTGCCGATCGTCGCGGATTTGAAGATCATGGACGGCGGTTATTTGGAGGCCGAGATGATGGCGAAGGCGGGCGCGACGCACGTGGTCGTGATGGGGCGGGCGCACGAAGAGACGTTGAAGTGTGTCGTGAAGGCCGGCCGTGATTACGGCGTGAAGATCATGGGCGATAACCTCGGGTTCCCCGACATGGTGGCGGGCGCGAAGTTCATCGAGGACCTCGGCTGCGATTTTGTGATCCACCACATCGGCTACGACGAGCGGCGCGGGATCGCGGCGGCGGGGCGGCGGATGCCGAGCCCGTTGGACGATCTGCGCGCGGTCGTGGCGGCGGTGAACGTGCCGGTGCAGGCCGTGGGCGGGCTCACGCTGGAGCAGGCGGTGCGCACGCCGGAGTATGGGGCGCCGCTGGTCGTGATCGGCGCGCCGTTGGCGGTGGATGCGGATGCGTTTCGCACGGCGGACGGCAATCTCGAAGGCACGCTGCGGATCATCTGCGAGCGCGTGCATGGTTACGGCGACGTGCGCGTCGGAAAACTTTCCCCATGAAAAGCCCCGGTGTTGTTAACTACTCGTCCGAACCGCACAGCGTCGAATTGCGCGAAGTCCCGCGGCCGGTGGCCGGACCGGAGGACATTATTCTGGCCGTCGAGGCGGTCGGGGTGTGTGGGAGCGACCTCCACCAGTGGACGGCGTCGCACAGCTGGAAAGTGAACTATCCCGTGGTGCTCGGGCATGAGTTTGGCGGACGGATCGCGGAGCTGGGATCGGCGGTGCAGGGCTGGAGCGAGGGCGACCGGGTGGTGAGCGAGACGGCGGCGGTGATCGATCCCAACAGCCCGCTCACCCGCGAAGGGCTCTACAACTTGGAGCCGTCACGGAAAGGTTTTGGCTACGGCGTGAACGGCGCGATGACGCGCTTTGTGCGGGTGCCGGCGCGGTGTCTGCATCGCGTGCCGGACGGTCTGGCGATGGAGCAGGCGGCGCTGACGGAGCCATGCTGCGTGGCATTCAACGCCGTGATCAATAACGCGCGGGTGCGGCCGGGTGACCGCGTGGTGGTGCTCGGGCCGGGGCCGATCGGGATTTTGTGCGCGGCGATGGCCCGGTTGGCGGGCGCGCAAGTGGCGCTCGTGGGGCTGGAGCGGGACCGTGTGAGGCTCGAAGTGGCGAAGGTTTACGGCTGCGATGTGATCGTCGGGGATGCGTCCGCGTGGGCCAAGGAACGTGACGGACTGGGCGTCGACGGCGTAATTGACGCGGCGGGGGCGTCGGCGGCGTTGAAGACCGCGATGGAGCTGGTGCGACCGAATGGCTGGATCAGCAAAGTGGGTTGGGGTCCGCAACCGTTGGGCTTCTCGCTCGATCCGCTCGTGCAAAAGAACATCACGTTGCAGGGAAGTTTTTCACACAACTGGCCGGTGTGGGAACGGGTGCTGGCGCTGCTGGCTTCGGGCCAGCTCGACGTGCGCCCGGTCATGGGCGGCGTGTGGGGACTCGAAGCCTGGCATGAGGCGTTCGAGAAGATGCACTCGGGTGCGATCGTGAAAGCGGTGTTAAAACCGGTCTGAAGCGCGCGCGCAAAATGAGATTGAAGGACAAGGTCATCATCGTGACCGGCGCGACCTCCGGCATCGGCCGGGCAATTGCGGAGCGCTGCGTCGCAGAAGGAGCTCGCGTGTTGGTGCATGGAATCGTGCGAGAAGACGGCGAGGCGGTCGTGAAGAAACTGGGCGCGGCGGCGGTGTTGCACCTCGACGAACTGGCCGACCCCGCGAGCGCGGGGCGGATCGCGGCGGCGGCGTTGGCGGCGTTTGGCCGGATCGATGCGGTGGTGAACAACGCGGCGGTGGTGGCGCGCAGTTCTCTGGCGACCACGAGTGCGGAAAAATTTGACCGCATGATGGCGGTGAACGTGCGGGCGCCATTGCTGTTGATTCAAGCGGCGTTTGCGCAGTTGAAGGCGAACGAGGGCTGCGTGTTGAACATCGGCTCCATCAACGCGCACAGCGGGCAGGCAAATCTTTTGGACTACAGCATCTCGAAAGGCGCGATGCAGACGCTGTCGCGCAACCTTGCTAATGCGCACGGCGAGGATCGCGTGCGGGTAAACCATCTCAACGTGGGTTGGGTGCTGACCGACCGTGAATATGCCCATCAGATCGAGCACGGCATGCCGGCGGACTGGCCGCAGCATGTGCCGGCGCAATTCGCGCCCTCGGGGCGCTTGATGATGCCGGAGGAGATCGCGGCGGCGGCGGTCTACTGGCTCGGTGATGAGTCGCGGCCGGTGAGCGGCGCGGTGGTGGAACTGGAGCAGTTTTCGGTGATCGGACGGAATCCCAACAAAAGCAGCGCCAAGTAATCGCACCGCTCCGCCATGCCCAAACTCGCTGCCTTTCCGAAAGCTTACATGCGGCCGCTTTGCAAGGACGGCACGATGACGTTGCGCGAGTGGGTGGACCTAGCCGCGCCACTCGGCCTCGACGGGCTCGAGTATTACAGCGGGATGTTGGAGCTGGCCGATCCGGCGCGTTGGGCGGAGGCGCGACGCACGGTGGAAGAGCGCGGACTGGTGATCCCGATGTTGTGTTGCTCGCCAGATTTCTCGCATCCGGACGCGGAGTTTCGGCGGGTTGAGATCGAAAAGGAGAAAAATTGGATTCGCATGGCCGCAGCGTTGGGTGCGGGGTTTTGCCGGGTGTTGTCGGGCCAACGTCGGCCGGAATTGACGCGCGAACAGGGGCTCGAGTTGGTGGCGCAAAGCATCGAAGCGTGCCTGCCCGAGGCCGAGCGGTGCGGGGTCACGCTGATTATCGAGAATCACTACAAGGATGATTTCTGGAATTACCCGGAGTTCGCGCAGAAAATGGACGTGTTTTGTGAGTTGGTGGAGCGGGTGCGACATCCGCGCTTCGGGGTGAACTACGATCCGAGCAATGCGTTTTTGGCAGGCGACGACCCGCTGGAGCTTCTGGAGCGGGTGAAACACCGGGTGGTGACGATGCACGCGAGCGATCGCACGTTGATCGAAGGCACCTTGGCGGATTTGCGCCGTGAGGAGGGCGGGGCAGAGGGCTACGCGAAGCGTCTGCGTCACGGGGAAATCGGGAAGGGTCTAAATGACTACGACGCGATTTTTGGAACGCTGCGCGCGGTGGGATTCGACGGCTGGGTGAGCATCGAGGATGGGGTTGACGGCATGGACCAATTGCGGGCGAGCGTGGCGTTTGTGCGGATGAAGCTACGGCAGCACTGGCCCGACCTTTAGATTTAGCTCTCATTTTGGGCGGAGCAGAGTCAGGTTGATGTATGGAAAAACGTCTCTTTACCGAACTGGGTCTCTCGCCCGAGGTCCTCAAGGCTGTGGAAAAAATGGGCTTTGAAGAAGCCTCGCCCATCCAAACGGCGGTGATTCCAACGATCCTTTCAGGGCGTGACGTGGTCGGGCAGTCGTCCACGGGATCGGGCAAGACGGCGGCGTTCGCCATTCCGGCTATCGACAAGGTCGATGTGCAGAGTCGCGCGGTGCAGGTGCTGATCTTGCTGCCGACGCGGGAACTCGCGGTCCAGGTAGCGGAAGAGGTGGCAAAATTGGCCTACTTCAAGCGTGGTCTGCGGGAACTGCCGGTTTACGGCGGCCAGAGCTATGAGCGGCAATTTCGTGGGCTCGACGCGGGTGCGCAGGTCGTGATCGGCACGCCGGGCCGCTTGATGGACCACATGGAGCGCGGCTCGCTGAAGCTAGACAAACTGAAGCTCGTGATCCTTGAAGAGGCGGACCGGATGCTCGACATGGGCTTCCGCGAGGACATCGAGAAAATCCTTTCGTCGGTGCCCGAGCAGCGCCAGTTGCTGTTCTTCTCGGCTACGATGCCGAAGGCGATCCAGGATCTGATCAAGCGCTACTCCCGCGATCCGGCGTGGATCAAAATCGAGTCCTCGGCGCAGAACGCGCCGCAGGTGGAGCAGGTGTATTTCGAGGTGGACCGGCGTTCCAAGGTGGAGGCGCTCACGCGGTTGATCGACGTGCATGACTTCCGCTACGGCATCATTTTTTGCAGCACCAAGATCATGTGCGACGAGCTTGCCGAGATTTTGGCCGCGCGCGGTTACGCGGTGGACCGGCTCCACGGCGACATCACGCAGATGCAGCGTAACCGCGTGATGGATAAGTTTCGTAAACGGGGCTTTGAATTCCTCGTGGCGACCGACGTGGCCGCGCGCGGGCTCGACGTCGACGATCTCGAGGTCGTTTTCAACTACGACCTGCCGAACGATGCCGAGGATTACACCCACCGCATCGGTCGCACGGGCCGCGCGGGCAAGGCGGGCCGGGCATTTACGTTTGTCTGCGGCCGCGAGCTCTGGGTGATGCAGAACTTCATCCGCTACGCCAAACTCAAGATCCGCCGCGAAACCATCCCGTCGCTCGACCAAGTCGAAGAGGCACGGGAGAACGTCTTCTTCGAAAAACTGCGCGATACCCTAAATGCCGCGAAGTTCCGCAAACAGGAACGCATGATCGATCGGCTGCTGGAGCAAGGCTACCCGAGCACGGATATCTGCTCGGCGTTGATTCATTTGCTCCAAGGCGGCGCCCCGGAAAAGCCCGAGGGCAAGCCGGCGGCCAAAGCGCCGACGAGCGCGGCCCCAAGTTGGGCCACCAAGAGGGCGGCTCCGCCGACGGCGGCAGCACTCTCTTCGTCGCCGGCGGTAGTCGCGCTGGTTAAGGGTGCGGCGGCACCAGCCCCGCAGGCGGCGGTGGTGGCGCGGAGTTGGGCCGGACCGGCGACAGCTCACGCCGTGAAACCGAAGATCGCGGCTCCGGTGGAGAAACCGCGTCCACCCGGCGAAGTGATTCGGGTGCCGATCGACGGCGCGATCGAAGTCACTCGCGGGGATGGCGATTTTGCTCCGCCGGCCCGCACGGGAGTCGAAAAAGGGTTTACGACGATCTTCTTGAATGTCGGCCGTAAGCATCTCGTCACGCCGGCAGACATCGTCGGTAAGGTGGCGGGTGTGACCCGTTTGCCCGGTAACGTGGTCGGCGCGATCGACATTCACCAGCGGCATACGCTGGTGGACGTCGCAGAAGATCAGGCGTTGTTCGTGATTGAAAAACTCACGGGCATCCGGGTGAAGGGCGAGTCACTGGTGCCATCCGTCGCGACGGCGAAGGACAAAGGATAGAGCAGGCGCCGTCGGCAGGCGCTTGGCTATTTTTTTCCGGGAGCGGGCTGACCGGCGTCATCGACGATGGTAGGCGTGCCGATCTCAACTTTGCCTTCTTTGGCCAGAGGGGCGGTGACCGATTCAGGGAGCTTGGTTTCGCGGCCGAAACGGGGGCCGCCGGCGGTAATCATGGAAGGGATCACTTCGGCGAGGGAGACGCGGTTGGACGGAGTGCTCATCTTGGCCTGCCAAAGCAGGATTTTTTTCTTCGTTTTGGCGGCTTCGAAATCGTAGGCGGAGACGATCACGAAGTAGCGGTCTTCGCGCGCGGCGATGAGGACGTCCTCGCGTTGGAAGCCGACGGGATTGATGTTTTTGAGCGTGTTGCCGGCGACGAGGGCGAGCATCTCGCGTTGGTTCCAGAACTGTTGCTGGGGGTTCTCGGAGTCGCCGATGTCGTCGATCTGCGGGTTCATGTAACCCCAGTGAAAGACGAGCATGAGCGACGGGGGCGGGGTCTTGGTGCCGACGACGTAGTAGTGCTGGGCGGCGAGGGCCTTCGCGAGGAGCTTGGCGACGGCCGTGGGCGGGGGGCTGGTCTCGCCGGCGACGAGCGAGCCGGATTCGCGGTAACCGGCGAGCACCGGATAGTAGAACGCAGGTTTCTCCTTGGTGGGTGGGGCGACGGTGCGGCCGGCCTCAGTCAGGTCCACGACGACGTTTACATCGGTCTCTTTCGGGGTGCCGAAACCGAGAAAGCCGGCGAAAAGCGGAGAAGTGATGCCCGCCAAAGCAACCGCCAGCAGGGTGTAGGTGCCGAGAGGACGGGTGAACATGATAAATGAAGACGGCTACGAGGGGAGGACGGTTTCGGGTCGTGAGGGGAGGCATGGAGAGGCGGAGTCTTTGACCCGCCTCATCGCGTCTTTCCGCATCCCTGCGTAGGGCGGGTCGAATATCCCCCTCTACGCGAGAGCGAGGGCGAGGGCGCGGATGCGTCGGCGGACGGCGGTGAGGCCGTTGCGGCGGGTGGGGGAGAGATTCTTGAGCAGCTCGAGGGCGGCCAAGGGATCGGTTTCGCTGGCGGCGATTTCGGCGGGCGGACGGTCGTTAAAAAAATCGGCGAGGAAGACGACGAGGCCGCGCACGAGAGGAGAGTCGGCGTCGGCATGGAAGTGCAGCCGGCCATCGCGGAGCTCGGCGGTGAGCCAGACGGCGGAAATGCAGCCGAGCACGCGGTGAGCGTCGACGCGGGTTTCGGCCGGCAGCGGAGGGCAGCGGCGAGCCCGGTCGACGACGAGCGAGAGACGCTCCTGGAGGTCGTCGATGGGCGCGAAGTCGTCGGTGAGCGCTTGGAGTCGGGTGTCGAGGTTCACGGAGTTTGAAACTGGCGAGGGCACGGAGGGGCCGGCAAGCCCGAGACGGCGAAGAGGCGGGGAATGGCCTGAGTGCGGGTTAATTGTGCGAGCCAAGAATAGCGGGGCGGTTGGCCGGGCTATTGCTTCGAAAGAGGCGCAGACGCTGCAGGGAAATCTTTTTGATTCTACTACCGAGATTTACGTTGCCGCCGGACTTTGCCGGCCGGGTGGGGTTCGTCGCCGCGCTTGAGGAGCACCGCGACAAGAAACGCGAGGTGCGATATGGGCCCGCGCGTTTTCTGGTAATTGTTTTGAAAACGGCGCTGGTGGGGAGTCAGCGGCGCTGGGGCGTCGGCGCTGGAGCAAACGGCGGGCGCGACGGGACGGCGCCGGACTCTCTGTCGGTGCGCGAACGGTGGAGCCGGACGTGTTGGATAAAGACGGGGAACCGGCTTTACCCAATGGGTGATTCCAATAGCTGTTGAAGGCAGGGCTCACTACGTTGGAAGAGGCGATTGCCACGGTTCCGCCCGACAGCTGAACCTAGAGCAGGCGGGGGCGGCTGCCGCTCCCTGCGGCGATTGACGTCCAGCTTCCATCCCGGCGTGTTTGTGTGCCATGTCCAATCTGAAGCCGTGGTTCTTTTTTGCCGTGGTGGTGCTGGCCCTTGTTGGCTGCAAACCCAAACCGGCTGATATCACTTCGCTCCAGCGAAAAGAGGCGGCGATTCTTGTCAGCGAGGCCCAGTTCGCCATGTCGCTGCGGGACTATACGCGGGCGGAAGGACTGTTGGCCAAAGCGACGGCCCTTGAATTCGACAATGGCAACAACTGGGTGAGTCTTGGAACAATGAGGGTGCGTCTGGGCCAACGGCAGGCGGCGAAGAAAGCCTACGAATCGGCACTCAACGCGTTTGAGGCGGCTTACAAACTCGAGCCAAAGGTCCCGCAACTCTACCTGCAGCAAGTTTACGCGCTCGCGCTGCTCGGTCGGGTCGATGAGGCCCGCACTCTTCTGGTCAGCGTTGAAAAGAAACATCCCGGCGATCCGGCGGTTCGCGAGTTCGTGCAGGGCAAGCAACTCGACGCGATGCTGAAGTCGGCCTTGTTTAAGGAAATTTCGCTCTAAATTCAGAGGCGTTGATGGACTTCATTTGGCTCGAGTTCTTCAAGGTCGCGCTCGCTCATCTGCTCGCGGTGGCGAGCCCTGGCCCGGATTTCGCGATCGTGCTGCGCCAGAGCCTGCGTCACGGCCGGAGCACCGCGATCTGGACCAGTGTTGGGGTGGGCATGGCAATCACGCTCCACGTCACCTATTCCCTGCTCGGGCTCGGCCTGATTCTCAAAAGTTCGGCCGTCGTATTCGACATCGTGAAATACTCCGGTGCCGCCTACCTCGCGTGGCTCGGGTGGCAGGCACTGCGCTCTCCGTCGAGTCCGGCGGTTTCGGATCCAGCGGTTGCGGACATTAGCGTTCAAGAATCCCGCGCCCAGCCAACCGCACGGGCGGCGTGGCTCACCGGTTTTCTCACCAACGCGCTCAACCCCAAGGCGACGCTTTTTTTCGTCGCCCTCTTTGTGACCGTGATCAGTGCCGACACGCCTACAGTGATAAAGGCGGGTTATGGCGTGTGGATGGTGGCGGCCACGACCGGCTGGTTTTGCTTGGTCTCGGTGCTGTTTACCCGGCCGGCGGTGCGCACGGTGTTTCTGCGCTATGGACACTGGGTGGACCGAGTCCTTGGGGCGGTGTTCATCGCCTTTGCCATCAGCCTGGCGCGCACTTCGGTGCGGTAGCGCGACGGACTTTCGGCGCTGGAGCTGCTGTGCGGAATGCTGATGCGGCTCCGCTCGCTTTCACTGCGGTTTACCGGCTTTTTGTTGGCCTCGCCGACTCGGCTCCCGCGTCTGAGGGGGTTGAAATCCTCTGGGGAAAATTTGGCGTCGGCCAAACCTACGCGCCGAATCTTGAGGCCCGCTTTTACGCAGCGGGCGGCTCGCATCAGACTGATCAACTGGGTTTGCTCAGCGACCTGAAGCTGCGTCCGACACTGCGCGTTCGCCCCGACGTCGAGGCGAATCTTGAAAGCCGAGAACGCCTTCAGCGATAGACGCCGCCGCCGAGCAAGCGCTCGCCGTCGAAAAGAGCAAAGATCTGGCCGCTGGCGAGTGCGCGCTGCGGGTCACGGAATGAAACCCGCGCGGTTCCGTCGGACTGCGGGGTGAACGTGATGGGAACCCGAGGATCGCGGTAGCGCACGCGGCCTTCGAGGGCACACGGCGCGATGATCGGTTCGCCGGTCCAGCTCAGGTTGTGAACGTCCACGTGGTGCTGAAAAAGGCCGGGCGCGCCGAGTTGGTCGAAAGCCACGAGCAGGGCGTTATCTGGGGCGCGCTTGCCGACCACCACGTAAGCTTGGCCATCGGTGTTGGAGGGAATGCCGATGCCTTTGCGCTGGCCGAGCGTGAAGTAATGCAGCCCGCGGTGCTCGCCGAGCACCTGCTCGTCGCCGGCGCGAAGAATGGGGCCCGGTTTCTCCGGCACGTAGGCGCGGAGGAAATCGTGCATTTTCACTTCGCCGATAAAGCAGATGCCTTGGCTGTCTTTTTTTTCCGCCGTAGCCAGCCCGGCTTCGCGTGCAAGTTGGCGCAGCTCGGGTTTTTCAAGGTGGCCGATCGGAAAGCGGGCGTCACGGAGCTGGGGTTGATCAAGAAGCGCGAGGAAGTAGGACTGGTCTTTGTTTTTGTCGACGCCCTCGAGCAGCTCGCAGCGGCCGTCCTCGCGCTCGATACGGCGGGCATAGTGGCCGGTCGCAACCGCGCCGAAGCCGTGATCTTTCGCCCAGGCCCTCAATACGCCGAACTTGATCTCGCGGTTGCACATCACGTCGGGATTCGGCGTCAGGCCCCGGGCGTAGCCGTCGAGCAGGTAGTGGACAACGCGCTCCCGGTAATCGCGCATCAGATTGACGACTTGAAACTCGATTCCGATTTTGTCCGCGACGCGGCGGGCGTCTTCGATGTCCTGCATCCACGGGCAATGTCCGACGATGTTGTCCTCGTTGATCCAGTTCTTCATGTAGGCCCCGGCGATGTCGTGGCCTTCCCGTTTGAGCAGGAGGGCGGCGACGGAGCTGTCCACTCCGCCCGAAAGCGCGACGAGGATTTTTTTGGCGGGCGCCATTTTTTTGATCGTTTGGAAGACGACGCGGCGGCGCGGTGTGTTGTCAAATGAACCCGGCGAAGTTGCCGTGCCGGGATTTCCGCTTGTGCGACGGTCGGCCCGGCAAATGCTTTCGCTTCCACATGGCTGAATCTGCGCACCGTATCGTCCGGGCTTGGCTCGAATCGCCCATCACGGGCGTGATCGAACTGGATCGCGACTGGCGGGGTTCGCGGCCGCCTCAGTTCACGTTTCGCGACCAGTGTCCGGCGCCATCGGGGTTGGCGATGGACTCCGGGCTGATGGCGGCCGTGGCTTACCGTTATTTTGTGAAGGCCACCGGCGAGTTTGTCTTCGCCCTCACGCCGGGGCACGGCACGGAAATTGATCCGAAGCGCGATGCGATTTACGTCGCGGGCGATTTCAACGGCTGGCAGGCGGCGGTGGGACGCGAGGAGTGGCGGCTTCAACCGCGGAGTCTCGACGGTGAAGACGTGCTGCTTTGGACCGGGGCGGCCGAGAATTTGCTGAATCCGCCCGGCCAACGGTTTAAATTTGTGACGGGAGAGCACCAATGGCTTGGGTTGCCCGACGATGCGCCCAACGCCTTCGGGGACGGAGCCGGTAATTTCAACCGAGTCATCGATCCTCAGCGCACTGGGCGGCACCTGTGGCGGTTTACGCTGAGCCAACCTCTGGATTTGGCCGAAACCAACACGGTCGCGTGGGCCAATCGTCCGGGGATTGATGCGGTCCCGATTACTCCCCGCAGCTTTTTTTTCGACCTCAAATCCGATTTGCCGCTGGGGGCGATCGTGCGGGGCGAAGAGACGGTATTCCGGCTTTTTGCCCCGCGGGCCCGCAGCGTTACCTTGCATTTCTGTGCCGACTTGGCGGAGCGGCCGCAGGCGCAACAGCAGCCGCTGGTTCGACGGCCCGACGCCGATGGTAAGGCGGGCGTTTGGGAGATCGCATTGGGCCGCAATCTTCACGGCTGGCTTTATTGGTATCAGGTCGATGGCGTGCGCGAGGGTGCGGGCCGATTCGATCCGATGATGCCCGTGCTCGATCCCTACGCGCTCGCCGTGCTGCACCATGACGGCCCCGGGATCGTGCTCGACCGGGCCTGGATCGGGCAGGGCGACCGGAGTTTTAAGACGCCGGCTTGGCACGACCTCGTCATGGTGGAAGCTCATGTGCGCGATCTCGTCGCCCATGCGCCGGTCAAGGCTACGGCCGAGGAGCGCCGGGGATTCACCGGTTTGAGAAAGTGGGTCGAGAGCCCGGAGTTCTACTTGCATCACCTCGGGGTCAACTGCGTGGAGCTTCAGCCCGTGCAGGAGTTCGACGACCAGACAGTTGAGGAGTATCATTGGGGTTACATGACGAACAACTGGTTCGCGCCGGAAAGCAGCTATGCGCTCGCGCCGGCGCGCGCGTCCGGGGTGCGGGAGTTTCAGGACTTGGTGCGGGCCTTCCATGGGCGGGGGATGGCGGTCGTTCTTGATGTGGTTTACAATCACGTGGGAGTGCCCGCGCATTTGCTGTTCATCGACCGGCTGTATTATTTCGAACAGGATGCCGTCGGCGATCTGGCCAACTGGAGCGGCTGCGGCAACGACGTCCGCGCGCGTTCCGCGATGGCCAAACGCCTCATCATCGACAGCTGCATCCATCTCATCGAGGCCTACGGAATCGACGGCTTCCGCTTCGATCTCGCCGAGCTGATTGGGGCCGACGTTTTGCGGGAAATCGAGACGGCGCTGAAGCGGGTGAAGTCCGATGTGATTCTCATCGCGGAGCCTTGGAGCTTTCGCGGTCACATCGCCGGGGCGTTACGCGACACGGGCTGGGCGTCATGGAACGATGGCTACCGCGATTTCGTCCGCGACTACGTGCGCGGTGGCGGCACGGCCGGGCGACTGGAGTATTTTCTGCGGGGATCACCGTGGTATTTTGCCAAATGGCCCGCGCAGACCGTCAACTACACCGAGTCGCACGACGACCGCTGCTGGATCGACGTCATCACGGAGAATCCCGGCAACAACGGTTCTTCTCCCACCGCCAACGATCGTCGCCGCACCCACTTGATGGCGGCGGTGTTGTTCATGTCGCTCGGTGTTCCGATGCTGGCGGCAGGACAGGATTTCCTGAGGTCCAAGCAAGGGGTGAACAACACCTACCTGCGTGGTGATCTCAACGCCCTGGACTATCGTCGGCTGTTTCGCCACCTGAGCACTCACGCTTACTTCGCCGACTGGATTGCGTTTCGCCGGAGCGAGCGCGGGCGGCTGCTCCGGCATTACTCCCGGCCGGGCGAAGGCTTTTTTCGGTTCATCCATACGGAGGCTTCGCCGGCTTTGGCTGTGGTTTACAACGCTGATCGTTCGATCGGATCGGCCCGATTGCTCTTTGCGATCAACGCGACCTTAGGCGATGCGACTCTCGCGTTGGGCGCAGGGCTTTCGGGCACCGGCGCGTGGCGCCAGCTCGCGGATCACGAGCGTTTTTACGCCGAAACCAGCCGCGCGGCGCTGACTCCGGTCGAGGCGGATCTGACTCTTCCCGCCCTGGGCTGCGGGCTATGGGTGAGTGACGAATAGGTGACACGTCCGGCCTCAAAACCCCTTGCCAGCCTAGGGGCGCACTGTTCTTTCGTGAGGTCTCCGCGCCCGCGGGGATTCAGTCGGTCACGAACTAGCAAATAACACCTAAAAACACGGAGTCTAAAATGGCAGTCAAAGTCGCAATCAATGGTTTCGGACGTATCGGTCGCCTCGTTTTCCGCGCTCTCGTTGAGCAAGGTCTGCTCGGCACCACCCTCGATGTGGTCGCCGTCGGCGATATCGTCCCGGCCGATAATCTCGCTTACCTCGTCAAATACGACTCAACGCAGGGCAAATTTGCCGGCACCGTGTCGTCCAAGAAATCTTCTCCGGATAAAGCCGAGGATGATGTTTTGGTGATCGACGGCAGAGAAATCTTGGTCGTCTCCGCCAAATCTCCGGCCGAACTGCCGTGGGCAAAACTCGGGGTTGATATCGTGATCGAGTCCACCGGACTCTTCACCGAAGCGGAAAAAGCCAAGGGCCACATCACCGCCGGCGCCAAGAAGGTCATCATCTCCGCACCGGCCAAGGGCGAAGATATCACCATCGTCATGGGCGTGAACGACGAGAAGCTCGACCTCGCGGTGCACAGCATCATCTCGAACGCTTCCTGCACGACGAACTGCCTCGCGCCGCTCGTCCATGTTCTGCTCAAAGAGGGCTTCGGGCTCGAAGAAGGCCTCATGACCACGATCCACTCCTACACCGCCACCCAAAAGACCGTGGACGGTCCGTCGAAGAAGGATTGGAAGGGCGGCCGTTCCGCTGCGATCAACATCATCCCGTCCAGCACCGGCGCCGCCAAGGCTACTGCGCTCGTGTTGCCCGCGACCAAGGGCAAGCTCACCGGCATGTCCTTCCGCGTGCCGACCCCGACGGTTTCCGTCGTGGACCTGACGTTCCGCAGCACCAAAGAAACTTCTCTCAAAGAGATCAACGCCGCGATCAAGAACGCGTCCGAGACCTACCTGAAGGGCATTTTGGGCTACACCTCCGACGAGGTGGTATCCTCCGATTTCATCCACGACAAACAGTCGTCGATTTACGATGCGGGTTCCTCGATCGAGTTGAACTCGAAGTTCTTCAAGCTCGTGTCCTGGTATGACAACGAGTGGGGCTATTCCAACCGCGTCGTCGATCTCACCAAGGTGATCGCCGCGAAGCTCTGAGTTCCCGAAACCGTTCCTGCCCACGGAACACACAGAACACACGGAATTGATTTCCCCTTCCGTGTATTCTGTGTGTTCCGTGGGCAATTTTTTTCCGAGAATCTAACCATGCCAAAATTCAAATCCATCCGCGACCTCGACCTCTCCGGCCAGCGCGTTCTCATGCGCGTCGATTTCAACGTCCCGCAAGACAAGGTCACCGGTGCCATCACCAATACCCAGCGCATCGTCGCGGCGCTGCCGTCGATCAAGTTTGCTTTGGAAAAGGGCGCGTCGGTGGTGCTCATGTCGCACCTCGGCCGGCCCGATGGCCAGAAGATCGCCAAGTTCTCGCTCAAACCCATCGCCACGGAGTTGGAGAAACTCCTCGGCCGGACCGTGACGTTTCTCGATGATTGCGTCGGTCCCGCCGTCGAGGCCGCTTGCGCGAAACTCGCCCCCGGGACGGTCGTGCTGCTCGAGAATCTCCGCTTTCACATCGAGGAAGAAGGCAAAGTGAAGCTCGAAGACGGCACCTCCAAAAAAGCCGATCCCGCCGCCGTCGCCGCGTTCCGGGCGTCGCTGACACAACTGGGCGATGTCTTCGTGAACGACGCCTTCGGCACCGCGCACCGCGCGCACAGCTCGATGGTGGGGGTATCGCTGCCGATCAAGGCGGCCGGTTTTCTGATGGAAGCCGAACTCGTCGCGTTCGCGAAAGTCGTCGATCATCCCGCCCGGCCGCTCCTCGCGATCCTCGGCGGCGCGAAGATCGCCGACAAGATTCCGCTGATCAAGAACCTGCTCGAAAAAGCGGACAAGATCATCATCGGCGGCGGCATGGCTTATACCTTTCACAAAGTCCTTCGCGGGACGCCGATCGGCACCAGTCTGTATGATGTGGAAGGTGCCAAGATCGTCGAAGAACTCGTGACCAAAGCCGCCGCGCGCAACGTCGAGCTGATCTTCCCGATCGATTTCGTGTGCTCCGATGCTTTCTCGCCCGACGCGAATACCATGCCGGCCGATCTTGCTACCGGAATTCCCGACGGTTGGGGCGGTCTCGACGCCGGCCCGAAGTCCATCGAGCTCTACCGCGAGGCCATTCTCAGCTCCAAGACCATCATCTGGAACGGTCCGGCGGGTGTCTTTGAGTTCGATAAATTTGCCGGCGCGACGAAGGCGATGGCCGCGGCCATTGCGGAAGCGACGGCCAACGGTGCCATCACCGTCGTCGGCGGTGGCGATACCGCCACGGCCGCGAAGAAGTTCAAGGTCGCCGACAAGGTTACCCACTGCTCCACCGGCGGCGGCGCCTCCCTCGAATTTCTCGAGGGCAAGGTCCTCCCCGGCGTCGCGTTTCTCGAGAGTTAAGCTTTCGATAAAGACGACGGGTCAAAGTTGGAGGTTTAGGGTTAAGGCCCGAACTTCGGACCAAATCCTGCTGTCCAACCTTCGCCCAAACTTTTAATTCAAACTTTAAGCAATATGTCCTCCCGTAAAAAACTCATCGCTGGCAATTGGAAGATGAACAAGACGTCTTCCGACGGCGTTTCACTTGTGGCCGAACTCGTCGCCGCTATCGGCAAGCAATCCGACGTCGAGGTCGTCGTTTGCCCGCCCTTCACTGCTCTTGAAAGCGCCGCCAAGACGCTTGATGGCTCCACGCTCAAACTTGGGGCGCAGAATATGCACTTCGAGGCGAGCGGTGCCTTCACCGGAGAAATCTCCGCTCCGATGCTGCGCGCCTTGTTTGCGACGCACGTCATCCTCGGCCACAGCGAGCGCCGCGCTCTCTTTGGGGAGACGGACGCACTCGTGAGCAAGAAGGTGCTTTCGGCACTGAAAAACCAGCTCCGCCCGATTCTCTGCGTGGGTGAGACCCTCGCCGAGCGCGAAGCCGGATCGACCCTCGCCGTCGTGCAGACGCAGCTTGAGGCCGGTCTCGAAGGTGTGGGCAAGGATCAGGCCGCCAGCGTCGTGATCGCTTATGAACCCGTTTGGGCCATCGGCACGGGCAAGGTCGCCACGACGGAACAGGCTCAGGAAGTGCACGCTTTCATCCGCGGCCTGCTCACCAAGCATTTTACCGACGTGGTCGCGCAAAAAGTCCGCATCCTTTACGGCGGTTCCATGAAGCCGGCCAACGCGCCCGAGCTCCTCGCGCAAAAGGACATCGACGGCGGTCTCATCGGCGGCGCGAGCCTTGAGGCCCGCAGTTTCGTCGAACTGGTGAAGGCGGCCGCGGCGATCGTCTGAGCTCGCGAATTTACCGGCAACAGCCGGCGAAGACTACCCGTTGGGTTTTTTCGCCGGTTTGTTCGGTTTGGGGGGATTCAGCCGATCTTTGTAGAGTTGCTCGACTTGCTTGAGCGTCTGTTTGGTCTGCTCCATCTGCGTGATGGAGCGGAGCGCCTGTTGCTGCATCGGGGTGAATTGCCCGGCGGCGAGGGCGGCGAGCCCGGTGGTAAAGTTCTCGGCCTGTCGGGCATCAAGCGGCGCGGCGACGCGGGTCAGGTTGCGTTGAAGATCGGAGGTCGCACCCCGAAAAAGGTGGGCGCTTTCGTAGAGTTGAAACTGTTTATAACCCTCCGGCCCGAGCGCGAGGGCCAGCTTTCGGTCGGTCTCGGCTTGGGCGGCGTTCACCATCTTCAGCATTTCTTCCTGCTTGGGTTTCAAACCGGCGGCGAGTGCGGCAGCGGAGACGTCGACCGCGGCTCCTTCGCGTTCGATCAGGAGCGCCCGCAGTTGTGGTAATTGGGCTTCGGGCAAATTGAGGTTTTTGAAGAAAAAACCGAAGCGGGCATCAACCTGTTCCCGGAATTTTTGGGCCAGCGCCCGTTGCGTCTCTGGTTCGTTCAGAAAGGCGAGGATCTCGTTTTTGGTCGGGCCTTTTTGCGGCTTAGCGACCGCCACGGCCCGTTTGGGGGCGTCTGGCTTGGCTGTCGGGGCGACGGCTTTTTCGCCTTGGTCGGAAGCGGATAAAGTGTCGCCGGCGACTTTGATCTGATCGGAGACGAAAGCGTCGCGCTCCTTGGTAGCGCGGTCGGTCTCCGACGTCGTCGTGAAATCGTCCTTCAGGGCACGTAGTTCGATCAATTCGAGGTGTTGACGCCATGCGAGCACGCCAAGAGCGATAGCGAGCAGGGCGCAGCAACCGACGGACAGGTTTTTCATGGGGTGGATTTGCGTCGGGCGAGACCGATAAAAACGAGGCCGCCGGCGACGAGAAAGAAGGAGTAGAACGCACCACGGTTCAGGCCCATAATCAAGCCGGCGTCGGGCTCGCGAAAGACTTCGCCGACGATTCGGACCACGGCATAGATCAGCCAAAATTCGCCGGCGAGGTGACCGGGCTTGGTGCGCACGATGTCGCTGCGCCAGAAGCGCCATTGCATGATTGCGAGCAGCAACGCCCCTTCCAACGCGGCGGCGTAAAGTTGGGAGGGATGTCGGGGCAAAATCAGGTGAAGCGGAGTGGTCGGACCGGCGCTGTGGGGGAAGATCACGGCCCAGGGCACGTCGGCAATTTTGCCCCAAAGCTCGCCGTTGATAAAATTGGCGATGCGGCCGAACAACAGACCGGCGGCTGCGGTCGAGGCGATCAGGTCGGCCAAGTGCAGAAAGGGTATCTTCCGGGAACGGGCGAACCAAGCGATCGCCACGCCGACACCGATAAAGCCGCCATGACTGGCCATGCCGCCGTCCCAAACGCGGAAGAACGCCATCGGATCCGCGAACAGCGCGCGCGGTTGATAAAGGAGGAAATAGCCGATTCGGCCGCCAAGCAGCACGCCGAAGACGATCATGACCAGCAAATCGCTGATCTGGTCGATCGAAAGTTTTGAACGACCGGCGCGGGCGTAGAGCGCAAGAAGTCCGCCCGCAGCGACGAAGCCCAGCAGGTAGGCCAACCCGTAGTAACGGATGCCGATCGTGTCGGTGAACCGCACCAAGAACGGGCTGAGATCGTGAACCCAGTAGGCGGAAAACATGTGGGTGGTCGCGGTGCGCGGATTAACCTTTGGTCTTACCGGCGGGTTTTTCGATGCGCTGCTGCTGGGTGCGGGCGAGCTCCCGCATGTCCACGGCCATGTCATCCTTCTCGAAAATCTCCCGGCCGAGGATGTGCTCGATGATGTCTTCCATGGTCAGCACGCCTGCGGTTGCTCCGAACTCGTCGACCACGATCAGCATTTTGGTATGAACCTTGAGGCAGAGTTGGAGGGCCTGCGCGACGACGACAGTCTCGGGCACAAAGTGCGTCTCGGACATGAGCTGCTCGACGAGGACGTGGTCCTGGTCGTTGCCTTTGGCCTTTAGCAGATCGCGCCGCCGGACGAGGCCGACGATGTCGTCGATGTTGCGTCCGTAGACGGGCATGCGGCCGAAGGGTAGGCTGGGGAACTCGGCGATGACTTCGCCGACGGTCGCGCTCCGGCGAAGTCCGGTTACGACGGTGCGCGGAGTCATGATCGTGCTCACGCGCACGTTATCGAGGGAGAGGGCGTTGGCGATGATGCTGGATTCGCTCTTGGTCAGCGTGCCCTGTTGCGCGCCGCGCTCGGCCAGCAACAGAATCTCTTCGTCGGAACGGTGCTGCTCCGGTGGCTTGTTGATGAAGAGGCGCACAACGCGGTTGCAGAGGTAGGTGACAGGCAAGAGGGTGCGGCGCATCCACCAAATCGGATAAACGACGTGAGGTTGGAGCGACTTCCGGTGGGCGACACCGAGGCTTTTGGGCAGCACCTCGGAAAACACGAGCACCGCCAAGGTGAGCACGCCGGAGAGGACGCCGACCCAGAACTCGTCGAAGACTTTGGCCGCCAAACTGCCGATGAGGAGTGACCCGAACGTGTTCGCGATGGTGTTAAGCGTAAGGATGGCCGAGATGGTCGCTTCGAGCTCGTGCTTGATCGTTTCAAGCAGTTGGCCCCGGCGGGGTCGGCTCTTCTTGAGTTGCTCGATTTCGGCGACCGTCGTGCTGAGCACGATGGCCTCGAGCATCGAGCAGCAGAAAGAGACCCCGAGGGTGAGGGCAATCGTTAGAGCCAGCAGTTCCATGTCGGCAGTCTATGTGCCCCACGTGGGAGGCGAATACAAACTGTGCGCACCGCGGGTCGGCAAAACAGCCTTGCGGGGAATTCCCGGCCCGCCCGTAGTCGGGGTCATGAGCGAACTCCAACGCACACCGTTGCGCGATTTTCATGCCGCCCACGGGGGCCGGTTGGTCGATTTTGCGGGGTGGGAAATGCCCGTCCAATACCGGAGCATTTTGGAAGAGCACAAGGCCGTGCGCCGCACCGCCGGCCTTTTCGATGTGAGCCACATGGGCGAAGTCGACGTGCGGGGACCCGAGGCGGGCCGGTTCTTGAACCACCTCGTCACGAACGATGTCGCCAAACTGTTTCCGGGCCGGGTGCTTTATTCGCCGATGTGTTATCCTGCCGGCGGCGTCGTGGATGACCTGCTCGTCTACATGCGCGGTCCGGACGATTATTTTTTGTGCATCAATGCCGGCAACATCGCCAAAGACTTGGCTTGGATCCGTGAACAGGCGGCGCCTTTCAACGTGACGATTACGGACCGCTGCGCCGACTACGCGCTCTTGGCGGTGCAAGGTCCCAAGGCCGTTGAGATCGTCCAGAGTCTCACCGGCGCGAAGCTGGGGCTGGTGAAATATTATCACTTTACCGAAGGCACCGTGGCCGGGGTCAACTGCCTCATCAGCCGAACCGGTTATACGGGCGAAGACGGCGTGGAACTCTACCACGCGGCCGGTGATGCCCTGGCACTGGCCGAGGCGGTTTTGGCTGCGGGTGCGCCTCATGGGCTCGAACTGGCCGGTCTCGGGGCTCGCGACAGTTTGCGGCTTGAGGCGGGTTATCCGCTCTACGGCCACGAAATCACGGCGGACATTTCACCGTTCACCGCCGGCTTGGGCTGGACGGTGAAACTCGACAAGGGCGCGGACTTTATCGGCCGGACGGCATTGCTCGCGGAAAAGCAAAACGGCGCGCCCCAAAAAGTTGTGTTCTTTAAGACTGGCGACCGTCGCATTGTGCGCGCCGAGACCCCCGTCTTGGGAGAAGGCGGCGCCGTCGTGGGTCGGGTGCTGTCGGGGACGCTTTCGCCGCTGCTCAATGAAGCGATCGGTTCCGCGCTCGTGTCCACCACCGCCGCGGGTCTGCCGCTCTCGGTCGATATTCGTGGCACCGCGATCACTTTACACCTCGTCAAACCCCCGTTCGTGCCTTTGAAAAAGAGCCCATGAGCAACATCCCCGCCGACCTCGTCTATGCCAAATCGCACGAATGGCTCCGGGCTGCCGCTGACGGTACCGCCACCATCGGGATCACCGATTACGCGCAGTCTTCGCTGGGCGACATTACGTTTGTGCAGTTGCCCAAGGTGGGCGCGACGTTGAAGGCGGGCGAGACCTTCGGGGTCGTCGAATCGGTAAAGGCGGCTTCGGATCTCTATCTTCCGGTCGCGGGCACCGTGCTCGCCGTCAACACGGCGCTCGATGGAGCGCCCGAGACCGTGAATAGTGCGCCGTATGAGGGCGGTTGGATGCTGAAGCTAAAGCTCGCGGATCCGGCGGACATCGCGGCGCTCCACGATCCGGCGGCCTACGCGAAGTTGATCGGTTGATTTAGGAAAGCAGGGCGGGGTCGGAGACCTTTGCCCGTTGAAGACTGCCGGGCGCGAAAGGGCGGGTCGAAGACCCTGCTTTACAACCTGGACGGGTGACGATCACGGGCACAAAAAAGCCCGCCGCGCGGATGAACGCGGGGCGGGCTGAAGGAGAATGCCTCGGTTGGTTTACGCCTTGCCGGACTTGGCGGCCTTTTGACGAAGGCCGTTGTTCAGAATCCGCTTGCGCAGACGGAGGCTCTTCGGGGTGACCTCGAGGAGTTCGTCGGCGGCGATGTATTCGATCGCGCGTTCGAGACTGAATTTGGCGGCCGGAATGAGGCCGGTGGCGACGCCGGAACCCTGCGAACGGAAGTTCGTGAGGGCTTTTTCGCGGACGGCGTTACAAGCGATGTCTTCGTTGCGGGGATTCTCGCCGACGATCATGCCTTCGTAAACCTGTTCGCCGGGACCGACGAAGAGTTTGCCGCGTTCCTGGACCATGAGCAGGGCGTAGGTGGTCGTCTCGCCGGCTTCGGTCGCGATGAGCGTGCCGGAGAGGCGGGTGAGCACTTCGCCCGCGTAGGGGCCGTATTCTTTGAACAAATGGCTCGTGATGCCGCGGCCGCTGGTGGCGTTGATCACGTCGATTTCCATGCCGATGAGGCCGCGGGTCGTGATGGTCGCCTCGATCATGGTGGAGTGCGAGAGCTTCTCCATGTTCGTGAGCACGCCTTTGCGGTTGGCGAGATTCTGCATGACGGCGCCGATGCACTCGTCGGGCACTTCCACCCAGACGGTCTCGTAGGGTTCCTGACGGACGCCATCTACGATCTTCTCGATCACGGTGGGGCGGGAGACGAGGAGTTCGAAACCTTCGCGGCGCATGGTCTCGACGAGAACGGCGACCTGCATGGCGCCGCGGGCCTTGACGTTGAAAACACCGGCTTTGTCGGAGTCTTCGATGTAGATCGAGACGTTGGTCTTCAACTCGCGCATGAGGCGTTCGCGGAGTTGGCGGGAGGTGACGAGCTTGCCTTCCTGACCGACGAGCGGGCCGTCGTTGACGGAGAACTGCATCTCCAGCGTGGGCGGGTCGATCTGGGTGAAGGGCAGGGCGTGCGCGTCTTCCGCGACGCAAAGCGTGTCACCGATGTCCACGTCTTCGAAGCCGGAGAGGCCAATGATGTTGCCGGCGAAAGCGCTTTCGACCTCACGTTGGCCGAGGCCGGTGAACTCGAAGACCTTGGTGATCTTGGCGCGGATACGCTTGGCGTCGGAGTTGCGGATGACGAAAACATTATCCCCGACCTTGACCGTGCCGCCGAGGACTTTGCCGACGGCGATACGACCGACGTAGTCGCTCCAATCGATGTTGGAGACGAGCATGTGGAACGGATCGCTGGGCTTGGCGAAGGGCGGCGGAACGTGGTCGATGATTGTCTGGAAGAGCGGCGTCATGTCCTTCTTCTCTTCGCCGAGCTTATACATCATGTAGCCGTCGCGGCCGGAGCCGTAAACGACCGGAGCATCGAACTGCTCCTCGGTGGCGTTGAGCTCCATGAGGAGCTCGAGCACCTTGTCATACATTTTCGCGGGATCGGCGTTGTCGCGGTCGATCTTGTTGATGACGAGGACGACCTTGAGGCCGTGGGCGAGGGCCTTGCGGAGCACGAAGCGCGTCTGGGCTTGGGGGCCGTCGTAGGCGTCGATGACGAGCAGCACGCCGTCGACCATGCGGAGGGCACGTTCGACTTCGCCGCCGAA
>SXGQ01476784.1_pt1 | contig 34888 bp, 21 predicted proteins | sample 3178371 | NCBI WGS metagenome assembly SXGQ01 (sample SAMN11356859, study PRJNA531348) | freshwater metagenome | isolation source: freshwater sample F1-20 | place: China: Fuxian Lake, Yuxi | collected 2017-12-25 | reverse complement strand
GGGCGCGGCGAGGCCACGTTCGAGGTGGGGGGCTTGTCGATCACCATTCGCACCCTCACCCCGGAAGAGGAAATCGCCACGCAGCGGTACGCGCGCGGGGCGCTCACCGATGGGGACTCCAACGACCAGATCAACGCCTTGGACTACCTCGACCGCTTCCGGGCGGCGTGTCTGGGGTACGCCATCGTGCAGATCGGTGACGTGGACTTCCGTGGTGTGTCCACCGTCGAGACGGGCGAGAAGCTCCCGAACGGTGTGGCCGTGAAGGTAAAGAAGCACGAAGCCATCATGCGGGTGATGGATGCGTGGTCCCGCACGATGGTCACCACCCTCTTCCAGCGGTTCACCGCGTTGATGGAGAAGGTCGAAGCCGGGGTGGAAAAGACCCTGAAGTACGACAACGACCACATCGACGCTGAAATCGCCCGCTTGGAAGAGAAGCTCACGGAGCTCAAGGGCACGAAGGCCAAGCGTGACGCGGGCAAGGAAGACCCCCGTGGGTCGGTGCGTGACGCCGCCGCGAACAAGCCCAAGGACACCCAGACGGAAGCCGCGCCCAAGGAGACGTGGGAGACGGCCCGATCCAATCGCACGAGCGCGGATGCCCCGGTGACCTTGGATGCCCCCCCGGACATTCCGAAGGCTGTGGTGGTGGAAGAGGACGAGGCACCCCCACCGCAACCGAAGGCCGAAGCGGCCCCCCAGCGCAGGCCCGTTTTCGGGGATCGACCGAAGCCGCGTGAGGTCACCCCTTCCCCGGCGGTGGACGAGGATCCGTTGAAGGGCGTGATGTCCTCGCTGGCCGACACCAGCGACCCGGACGTGATCGAGGCGGAGAACCGCCGCATCATGGCCGAGCGCCTGTCCCGCAAGCCCCCGCACATCGCCGCCCGTGAGGTGGCGCAAGCCGTGGAGCAAGCCGGGGCAATCGACGGTGTGCCGGTCTTCAAGATGCCCGTGCAGGACCTCAACCCCGACACGGCCAAGAAGCCTGTTCGCACCCCACCGACTGTTGCCAAGTCGAACATCAACCCCAACTTCCGACCCGCGAAGTAGGGGGATGAACAGCCGTGACCGACCGCACGGCAATGTACGAGGACCTGTCAGAGCTCCTCGTCCCCGGTTTCCTCTCAGCGTCGATTGAGCAGGATGGGCACCGCTTCACCTTGCGGTCCTTGTCGCAAGGTGATGTCTCGTACCTTCGCCAGTTCACCCGCGACGATGACCCCTCGTGGAGGATTCACCTCATAGCGCATAGCCTGTGGATGGTGGACGGGTTGCCTTTCTTGGGCAACCCGTTCTCCCACCGTGCCGCCTACGACCACCTCCTCCACACCAACAAGCCGTTGATACGGGCGATGCTGGGGACGGTGTACGGGTTCTTCGCCCGGATGCGCGAGGTGGGGCACTACCTCGAAGCCTACCTGTACGAGGACGAGTCCCGGCGCTTGTGGAAGAACACGGGCAGCGGGACCTACCCGTTGCACGGTCTATCCCCAGTGCCGGGGGTTGAGGTCTTGGGCCTCAACCAATGGCAGGCTTCGTGGGTGGCGTGGAATCGCTTGGAGGACGAGCGGGATCACCAAGAGTACCTGTGGTCGAACACCAAGGTGCTGGTGTCCCTACAGTCCCACAAAGGGTATGAAAGCCTGAACAACCGGGACCGTCAACGGCACCAGACGGAGGACGAGCGTCGCGCCACGGTGCGGGAGAAGGCCGAACACCGCTTCAAGTACGGCGAGCCCGAAGAGGACCCGTCGAAGCCCCCCGTGGAGACGGTGCGGAAGGCCCGCACGAACGACGAGCTCGAAGACGAGATGCGTCGGTGGATTGCTGGCGACCTCGATTGGCACGACCAGATCGTCGAGGACTACAAGAACCGCATCCGGGAGCAGATCGAGGAACGGGAGCGCCAGAAGGAGCAGATCATGGCCGAGCTCCGGGAGCAGCGCGAGAAGCTGGACCAAGACCTTGGGGTGCCGAAGCCCACCCTCCGTGGCATCACCCCGGAGGAGATGGCGAAGATGCAGCGGGAGAACCCCACCACGGGGGCGAAGTTCATCGTCGAGGCCGACCCCGTTTCTCGTACTTTCAACCGCTACCTACGACCGACCGTGCAACCCGGAAACCTCAGCGTAGACGCATCGGGCAACATCATCGAGAAGCCCCCCACGGTGCCCGTGCGCGAAGACGTATCCCTGACGGACCAGATTGCCGCTCGAAGGGTGGTCCTCGATGGCTAAAAAAGTCCTGTCCATTGACCTAGACTTCAGGAGCGCCGCGAAGGCAGCAGAGGGGTTCACGTCGGATCTTGACGACGCCCTCACGAAAGCCCTGCGTCAGAACAGTGGCTTCACCCAGTTCGTCAAGGGGTTCAAGAACCTCGACCAAGTCACGGAGAAATTTCGGGACAAGCAGCGGAAGTTCGACCTCGCGGAGAGCCTTCGGCAGAAGAAGCTGAACGGTGAGATTCGGAAGCACATAGAAGATCAATCCAAGAAGCACAAGGAGCTTACAGATCAACTGGCGGCACAAGCCGATCAAACTTCTGAGATTTCCAAGGAGCTAAAGGAGCAGATCACTTCCCTAGAGGAAGAGCTCGTACTATCGCGCCAAATTGGCGACAACTATGATGACTTCCTCAAGACCCACAAGCAGCTAGCCCGTGAGGTTGACAAGGAGAGGTCGAGCATCGCGGCACTCTCTCGGGATCTTGCGTCTTCCGCAGATGCTGCGAAGGAGATCCACGACTACTTCAAGGACCTAGCTGACCCCGCCAAGCTCGCAGATAACTTGGAGGGCGCGGCGGAACGCATGGGGGAAGCGTTCCGCGACGGCATCGACGTCCAAGCCCTTTCCCGCGACCTCGGGAAGGGTCTGAGCAAGGGCATCAATACCGCTTTCAAGGCCATGTCTGGTGGCAGCACCACCATCATGGCGTTGGGTGGTGTCATCGCCGGGGCCGTCGCGGCGATGGGCGTTCTCCTCGCGGCGTTCATCGCCGTGGACAAGAAGGTCAAGGAGTTCAACAAGGACCTCGTCCGCACCCACGGTGCCCTGTCCGTCATGCGGGTGGGCGGGGGTGACCTCAATCGCGGCCTCACGATCCTCAACCACACCATGAAGGACCTCGTGGGGAACCTCGGGGTGACTGAAGAGGAGGCCAAGTCCCTCTTCGACACGTTGGACAAGGGTGGGCTACCCCTAGAGAGCTTCACCCGGGGCATAACAAATGCCAATAAGAAGCAGGAAGCCCTGCAAAGGTCCCTGCGGGGGATGTACGCCGCCGCCAACCAGATGGGCGTGGGGCTTTCCGAGTACGCAGACAACCTCACGAACTACGTGAACGACCTGTCCATGTCCGTGGATTCGGTGAACGATTCGTTCGCCGCTATTGCCGACATGGCCTCGAAGTCGTCCTTCGGCACACGGCGCTTCTACTCGATGGTGGTGCAAGCCACGTCGGGTCAGGCTTCGCTCAACACCCGGTTGGAGGACACGGGCGACCTACTCCTTCGTATGTCGAAGATCATGGGGGCGAAGAAGGCCGCGGAGCTCACCGGGAAATTCGCGCAAGGTCTGGGCGGTATGTCCACTCAGGAACGCTTGCAGATGTCCACTCAGAGCCGCGGCGGGATGAGAGATATCATCAAGCGGGAAGGGCGCGCACAGACCCAGACTTTTGGGCAACGGGCGAACGTGGGGGCAATGTCCACGGCTTTCGCGCGGTCGGGCCAAAGTGCCATCGCTGCACCTGTGGTGACGGCTATCCGTGAACTTCAGGGGTTGACCGAAAACGCGACTGCCGAGCAAAGGGAGCAAGCGAACCAGAACCTTCAGCGGCAGATTCGCGAGCTTTCCCCGCAGAATCAAGAGACCCTGATCAACTCCCTCTTGAGCAGTTCCGACGGCGCAGCCCAGCAATCTGGCCAGCAGCTACGTGATGTCGTCACACTGATGCGGGGTCAATCGGACAACCTCGCCGCGCAGACGGAAGCCATGTCGGTCTTCGGTGCCCGTGGCGCGATGGCGGCAACCCTCGCCCGCGTCGAGGGCGTTCTGGGTCGTCAGTTCGACGTATCCAACCCGCGCGCGGTGCAGCAACTCATCGCGATGGAGAACATCGGGCAGATCACGTCGGAACAGCGTCAGCAAATCACCCGGTTGGCTTCTTCTTCCCAGAGCCAGTACGAAGAGCTTGAGAGAATGAGATCCCAGTCGGGGGAACTCAGCGCGGAACAACAGAGCCGCTTGGAAGAGCTAGGGTTCACTATCGAGAGAGGAGCCAACGGCCAAAAGCGCATCCTTCAGGCCACATACAGGGATAACCACCAAATTCTTACCCGTGGACTACCGATCAGTAACCCACAGGACATCTTTCAGTTGCAGAACGAGGCCGTCGGCGGCAACAAGCAAGCGATGAAGGACGAGGCTACGTCCATCGCCTATCAGACAATGGACGCGACGACCTCCGTAGCGGACATTCTGGAGAACAAGGTCGCCGTATACATCCAGCGGGTGTACGAATGGCTGAACGGATTTCTCGGTCCTATGCTGGAAAACCTGCCCGGAATCAGAGAACAAAGGGAGGCTTTCGAGAAGAAGAGAAGTACCGTCACCGCTTTCGAGTCCGCAATCGAAAACCTCCAGAAGCAATCTGAGGGGGATCGAACTCGGATGGCCCGCTTGTCCACGACTGCCACGACGGCCACGGCAACCCCGGAGGAAAAGCGGAGGGCTGAAGATGAGATCAAGCGGATACAAGAAAGCCAATCTCACCGAGCCCTACAAGTTCAAGGGCTTCGTGAGGCAGTTCAGCGTATTCGTGAGGGTAACACTTACGACACCAGAGTTCTCGTACCTGCCCACTTGCGTGGACAAGCTGGTGGTGTGGAGGGTCAACTTACTCCCGAAGCTGCCTTGGCACGAACGCTTCGCCGTATTGATGGAACCACCGCCCCTGCAACCCCCACCCCGGCAGCCCCCGCAACCCCCACCCCGGCAGCCTCGGGGGCTTCGCCCGCGACGCTCACGCCCGAAGAGCGTCAGCGGAGGTTGGACGCTGTGCGACGTGCGCGGGGTATTGCCCCGGCAACCACCGCCCCGGCAACCACCGCCCCGGCAACCACCGCCCCGGCAACCACCGCCCCTGCTGCTGTCCCGTCGAACCGCCAAGCAGAAGCCGCAACGGCCCCGACCACGGAGGCGATCCAAGGTCAGCAAGACCAGCAAGCGGATCAATTCCAGCGGACTCTTCGGGACAACCGCAGGAGGGATCAACGGACCCAACGGGATATGGAAAGGCTCATCAAAGGCCGTGACCTTGGTGATGGCCTAGCTTCCAGTTCCTTGCCCATGGCCATCGCCGTCGCAAATTTGAAAACGCGGGTCCTCGAAGGAATCTACAAGTCGGGCGGAAGAAATGCCGATGTCGTGCAAGCCTTGTTGTCTGGTGAGGCAACCCAAGCCCAACTAGCAATGGCTGGTGAAGGCCGAGCTTCGGCCACTGCCTTGAACTTCATTCGTGAGGCGGGGTTGAACGATTTTATCTACCGAAGCAGCGGTGGGAGGGGTGTGGTCACCCCGATCAACCGTGAGGACCAAGTGGTTGGGATGAAGCCGGGGGGGCCCATCGCCAACGCCACGGGGCGCGGCACGGGCGGGAACGTGAACATCTCCATCAACGGCGGGGACGAGCGCCGGGTGTTCGAGGTGGTGCGACGGGCGATTCAGCAAGCGGGCATCACCCCTAACCGCGTACCGTCTGGGGCTACCTGATGCCCAGCCAGTACCGAATCAAATCGGCGTTTCAGTCCCCGCTCGATGAGTTCGACGGCAGCGGGAGGCGTCCCGTGGTGTTCGACATCATCGGCCCGGACCGGGTGACATCACTCCTCCCGCCCGACTTGAAGATGGTGCTGCACGTCAACCCGCAGTCCATGTCCTTCACCTACGCGAAGACCATCTCGCGGCAACAGACCCTCGCGGGCTTCGTCGAGTACCATTGGGGCAGCAACCCCACGGAGATTGCCTTCACGATGGCGACGGGCGGTTTCGTGCGCCTGTACACGGGGCTCTCCAACGTCACCGGGCCCACCCCCTCGAACGACAAGCTCCCGACGAACATGAGGGCGGTGAGCACCAATGGCACCCGCCGCGAGACCATCGCCTACGACAAGTACCTAGATATGCTGGCCCTGTTCCACAACAACGGGGCCATCTACGACTCGCGCGGGACCATTGCCTTTCAAGGGCAGATCCTCTGCACCTACGACGGGGGTTCTTGGTGGGGGTGGTTCACGACGTTCTCCGTCGAGGAGACCGCCGAGAAGCCTTACCAGTTCACCCTGAACGCCAGCTTCACGGTGGAGAGGGAGCTACACCGGGTGAAGTCCATGTACATCCCGCCCGAGACCACCCGGGGCCCTTCGAGCACGGGGCCCACGGGCGAGGGGGCGACGTTGCCCAATGGGGCGGCGGCAACGGCAGGCACGCCGGGGGCTAGCACGACCGCCCCTTCGACCGCCCCTGCTACCCCCCAGCCCTTCGTGCCGTCTGCACAGGCTGGTACTACCGCGAACGCGAACGTGTCGGTTCCGACTACCCCCCCGGGGCCTAGAAGGTGACTATGGCCGCGAAGCCCGTACAATCCCCCGCGTCTTTCGTCGGAGTACCCAACGTGTTGGGGGGTCTTGTCGGCCCCAGCTTCTCGTGGTCGGTGGAAATTCAGGACGGGGTGTCCATCGACGGCTCGGACCGCACCCCCCGTACCTACTCACCGTTTCTCATTCGTGTGCTTCTTCCCAACGCCCTCGGCGGGGACCAATCCACGGTCCTTCAGACGGGCCGCAACCCGCAGCGGGCACCCCCCAGCGCGACGGTCCGCTCGGACAACCGCGAAGGGGCAGACTACTTCCAAGGGCAGAACGGTGCCCGTGTGGATCCCACGGGGAAGGCCGCTTACGATAGGTTGGTGAACTCGGGCGAAGCGATCCCGGGCCTCACCACCGCTTCGGTACAGGCCCTCACGGACGCCTACAACCAAGCCCTCTTCCAGCAGGTTTTCGGCGGCACGGTGCAGAACGTCACCCGCGCCCCGCAAAGCACCCGCACGAACAACGTCACCCCGGCGATCACGAACGATACGACGGCGTTGTCCCTCGCCGTGCAGATCAAACAGTTGTCGGAGGTGCCGCCCCTTCTCATGCTCATCAACCCTTCGAGCATGAAGATTGATTACACGAAGGTGGCGCAGTTTCAGGCCCGCAACCGCTACGGCCACATCTACGAGGCGTGGGGCGAGGAGATGCCCAAGCTCTCGTTCACTTTCAAGATCGGGGCGTACACGGCGGGCCTTCAGAACATCACCCAGCGGGGCTCCGTGGTATCGGGCGTCCAGCGGGCCTCGCGCAACGACAGCGCGGCGTACCAGCAGTTGCAGACCCTCCTAGCCATGTTCCAAGGGGCCACCTACCTACAGGACACCGCGACGAACACCCGTGCGTTTCCGTTGGTGGGGAACCTAGCCATCGAGTACGACCAGATGGTGTACGTCGGGCACATGGAGAATTTCAGCTTCGCGGAGGACGAGCAACACCCGCACGGCAACCTCGAAATCTCCATCGACTTCGTCGCCAACCGTATCTACGACGTGGCCCCGCCCGTGGGTGAAGTCCTCCCAATGGTAGGCCCAAGTAGCCCATCCCGTTCGCGCGGCAGCTTCCTCCAAGGTGGCCGGGGGAACAGCTTGTCCTTCTTCACCGTGCCGGGGCTCGGCGGGAACAGCCCCGTCACCGCGCTAGCGAATGAAGCGTGGCAGGGGGCCACTAGCGACAACCCGACGACGAGTGCGGGCTCCCTAGAAGTATCCGTTACCCGGAGGCGCTGATGTCCGTTCTCAACCGCCCCTACGCGGGAACATGGTCTCCGAACAAGCGCAACGTCGTTCAATGGACGCCCGACTTCTTGGTGTACCTGAACGGGGATACGTCCCTGCCCGGGTGCCCGACGTGCCGTCACAACATCAACCTCAACGAGTTCATCAACTCGGTTTCCGTGGACTTCGGCGTCGAACCCGGCGCGTCGAACTGTTCCATCGGCATGACCATCCCCCGCCACTACGGGGACTCCCTGTTCCGCGACGGGAACACCCTTCTCCGCCCTGCCCTCGAGATCCACGTCTACTTCCGGGGCTACTTCCCCATGAAGGGGCTCACCACCCCGAACTCCCGTCCCGTCGCCGGGGTGAACCTCGGGGACATCCCGCAGCACCCGTACTACCCGGTGTTCCACGGGGTGGTGACACAGGTCACGCACGAGTACTCGGGCGGGTTCTACACGGCCAACATGACGTGCGCCGGGATGCTGCACTTCTGGGAGACTCAGAAGATGTCCGGGGCACAGGGCGGGTCGTTCTTCGGCGCACGCCCCGTGAACTCAGGCGTGCAGACCACCCTGACGGGCCATCCCATGTCGGGCAAGTCCCCCTACGGCATCATCTACTCTCTGTACCGGGACACGGCGGGCGTGGCAGATGGTGTGGGCTTCGCCCTATCCTCCCGTACGAACTACGGGGCCATCAACGCCACGACGGGCGATTCCCTGTACGCGATGTCCCTTCGGTACTGGGAGCAGCGGTTTCGAGGGAAGATTTACGGGCTGAGGATGCACGGGGCGTCCGGGCAACTTTTCACCTCGTCCCAGCAAGCCTACCTCTCCCTGTACGGCACTAGCCCTCTGGCTGGCGGTGGCCAACATAGCACGGCGAACGTCAGCAACAGCACCGGGCACCCCTCGGATGACGCCTTCGCCCAAGACCCCTCGATACTGCTAGGGCTTCGGGCGCAGGGTGCCGATGGTCGGGTGCTTCGCCAACCCGACACCATTCTTTCCGGGGCCTTGAACAACCGTGGGCGACTTGGGCTGAACGTGTTGCAGCTTCAAGCGTTCCCCACGGACATCGGTGCCTACGGTCAGGTGAACCTCTGGGAGAGCACGTACGAGAGCAAGATGGACATCGCCACGGCGGTGACCAACGTGTGCGGTTACGAGTTCTACCAAGACGCGGACGGCGACCTCGTCTTCAAGCCCCCGCTGTACAACCTCGACACGAGCTCCTCGCGCGTCTACCGCATCGAGCCCGAGGACATCGTCAGCATCAACTTCACGGAGGCAGAGCCCAACGCGACGTACTGCGTCATCAAGGGCGGCGCGTTCCAGAACATGCGCGGGGTGGTGGACGAAAGCGAGTGGGGGTGCCGTTCCACCTACGTCGATTACAAGCTGGTGGCCCAGTACGGGTGGAAAGAGGCCAGCCTAGAGAGCACCTACTACACGAACGCCAAGAGCGCGTTCTTCTTCGCCATCAACTACCTCGACCGCCAGAACGCTGGGACGAACGGCTGCACGGTGACCATCCCGTTGCGCCCAGAGATTCGTCCCGGCTACCCGGTGTACATCCCGCACATCGACTGCTTCTACTACGTCACGCAAGTCTCCCACTCCATGAACTTGGGCAGCGAGTGTACGACCACGCTCACCCTCACGGCGCGGCGCAGGAAGTTCCTGCCCCCCGGCAAGGGCGGGGCGCAAAACGTGTCGTTCGACGCTCAGCTCACGCAGATCGACCTTTCGGCCACGACGAATCCCGTCCGCCCGTTGCAGACGTTGGACAACAGCGGGACCCCACGGATCACGGGGTTTCCGAACGTGGTGATGGCGATTGACCCCACGAAGATCAACCCGTTGTTCGAGATCAACGGGTTCCAAGCCGTGGAGCGGGAACTGACGACGCAGGGTCGCGGGGTGAATCTAGGGGAACGCCGACGTTCGTTCGTCTGGCAGTTCATCCGCATGGCGCTTTCCCGCAACCCGCAGATCCTCGAACCCTACGGGCAACCCACCAACAACACCTCCGACGAGTACCTCAACGCGAACCCCTTCTCCCAGTTCAAGGTGGTTGGGGTTGGGTCGAACCAAGAGCCCTTCCTCATCGAGTTGAGGCATATCGAAGCCGCACTCGAAACGTACATTTCCACGCGGGCGACGTTGCGCCGCGCCCGAGCCTTGCTGGTTCAACGGGCCGTGGAGCAGCAGAACAGCATCAACCGCCTTCGGCAAACGTACCAGCAAGCCCAGCGTCAGGTGGACGCCCGCAGGGACCGTGGCGAAGAAGGGGTAGCCGACGCCCCGGAGCCAAGGGAGGAACTGACTAGGCTTCAGGAAAGTTTGAGCAACGCAGAGACCCAAATTCGGCAGTTCGACAGCAACTTCGACGCCGTGCCCGAACACGGGTCCATTCAGAAGTACGTTGATCAGTACCAAAACCTAGCGGGCATCGTGAACAGCATCGGGGGTAATAATCCACCAAGGTTGAACACGGATGGTGGAAGCCAACGGGTCGGTGAAACCCTCAACCAGCGGGACGCCACGATCATCATGTCGTTCCTCATCGGGAGGTTCCGACAGACGGGTCCACAATCGGGCGATACGGTTACGGACCCGTCGGGCACGACCAATCAGTCGGCGTTGTTGCTGGAGCGCCTCGCGGATCGCAAGGCTAGTTTGTCCCTCACCGTGCCGGGGGTCTACCGCTACTACTCGGCCTCGCACCCCAACCCTGATATGCAGGGGTACGAGGACATCACCCCTCCGAGTAGCACCCAGAACCGTGGGACCACCACCACCACGGGATCGAACACCACCTCGCAAGGGGCAGATCCCACGGGGTTGACCCCCATCGTGCGGCGCAGCGGGCGGGACATCTTCCGGGCGGGGGGGTACATCTCGGGCCCCCGGCAAGACGTGGAGCGCCAGATCACCCGGATGACCCCGGCAGAAGCGGCGGGGCACCTAGCTCAAGCGTGGCGAAGGGTGATCCGCGAGCCACCGCTGAACCGTTCGATCCTCGAAATCCTCGTCGCCCAATGGTCCCACGAGACGGGCGAGGGGCGGTCCATGGTGAACAACAACTTCGGCGGGCTGAAGTACGGCGGCGCGGGGCAAGCCGTCATTTACAACCTCACGCACGAGGTCGTGAATGGGCAACGGGTGGAACTACGCGGGGCGGCGTTCCAAGCGTACCCCACGCCCCAAGCGGGGGCTGCACACTTCGTCCAGTTCTTGACCGACAGCCACCACGTATCCGCCATCCAGCAGTACCTTGCGAACCCCGATAACGCGACCGTCTATGCGCGACAACTGAAGCGGGCCTCGTACTTCACCAGCAACTTCGAGGTGTACGGAAGGGACCTCCAAGCCCGGGTGAACGGCATTCGTCGGTCGGGACTTCTCGACCGTATTCCGAACCTTCCCCCCGCCCCGGATCCCGCGCAGTCCACTTCGGGAACCCAACCCGCCTCGCAGGGCACGGAGGATGACGCCCCGAACACCGTCAACATGGTGATGCCTTCGGACGATCCCGGCATCCCCGATGATCGCATCGGGCAATACGTCAAGCTCACCCCCGGTAGCCCCACCAAGGGTTTGCGGGTGAAGACCATCGATAGCGAGGGGTCTACGGTGGTGCCCACCAACCTCATCTACTCGATGACCATCGAGTCCCGCAAGCGGCGGCACTACACGCGGAACGCCGTTCCCAACAACAACCCCTACCGCCCGCAAGACTTGTCCCAGTTCATCGACCTGTGCCTTCAATCGGGCGGACCCACGGGCCCGATCTTGAACGGTCTGGTCACGTCGTTCGAGCAACATGTGGGCGGGGACACGGCCCTTTCGACGCAACGCCGCACCTTCGACGCGGTGCGGGACTTCATCACCCTTGCCGTCAACGGGATCACGAACTTGCGGACGGCCACGGGGCTCATCGAGAACACCCTCAACATCCCCTCGAACGGCACCCCCGGCAACTACAACCCCTCTGGCCTATACGCCACCAGCACACGGCAAGACTCCAAGACGGTGCTGAGGGCGAAGGCGGCGGGGCTGCTCTACGACGTGTCCTACGCCAACCGGGAGCAACTGCTACAGGCCAAGGAGCTCATCTCCCGCTTGGGGGCGAACGACAACCTCACCGCTGAGATCTTGAACTTGGTGCAACCGTGGCAGCGGTCCCTTGAGGCCCTGTACCGGGGGGACCCCTTGCCGCAGGTAGGGCCGTTCCGCAGCCAAGTGTCCGTCAGGGCAACGGAGGACGAGTCGGAGGACTTCTCACCCGTGTTCCCTGTATCCGACGCCCTCGGGTACGACCACTACGGGTCGTTCCAGTACGGGCGCGGGCTGTCCATCGAACCGGGTGGTAACTACGAACGGCTGATGGCCACGGACCCGTTGCAGTTCCTCTCGGACGGGCAACGGGAGCAACTGTTGAGGACGCTGCGAAGCACCCCGCCGAATAACCGAAGGGCGGCGACGCTGGCCCTGTTCCAGACCTTCGCACCCACCCTGAGCGGCACGGCGGCGGAGGTGGCCCTTGACTACCTAGAGAACGACCAGCGCAACGGCGACCGCACGACGATGATCGCCAACGGCATGGCGAACTACATCATGTCGGACCGTGACGCCACGATGAAGATGCCCGTGAACAACGTGGCCTACCAACTCGCGGACCTCACGCCGATGGGCCAGCAGGACACCTGCGAGTGCCGTGGGGCGGAGGCAGACCTTCTTCTGGCCGCGTACATGGCAGGGACGGAGAGCTACGCGCTGGTCACGTCGAGCGAAGAGGCCACGGTGTGGGTGTCCTCCCAGATGCAACAAGCGGCAGATGCTTGGTCGGAAGCACAGTCCCGTATGCGCGGGATGGCCGAAGACCAAGGGCGACGCTCCATCCTCGATACGGTCGAGGGGTGGAAGGGGATCGCGGACAACTTCCGCACCACGAACGAAGCCAACGTCGCACGGGCCAATACCGCCGTGGGAAGCGCCGACGCGCTAGGCGAGCGCACCCGGACCTTGTTCACCACACCGCTGGTCCCGAACCGGGGTCAATAACGGGGCGTCACCCACGGGGCGCAATCCTCGTGGGCGAACCCCACGTTCCCGCCGCACCACACGCCCAATCGCCGCGAGCCCCCGTAGGGGTGGATGCTCGATTCGCAGACGTGGCACGTCGTCAGGGTCCTCGTGACCTCTATCGTCTCAGGTTCCCGCTTCCAGATCCCGTCCCCACCCTTCTTCAAGTAGTTACGGATCGGGGCGCGGATGTAGGGCGGGTCGAACAGGGGGCAATTCGGAAACCCATCGGATAGGGCCAACCCGATGCGCGGGTCCTTCTCGAACAGCCGGAAGGACATCTTCCGGGCGATGCCGTGGTAGGTAGACCACACGGTGCGTTCTAGGTCCTCGTGGGCGATGCGCTTCAGGTTCAGCACCTCCCGCACCACCACCGGGGGTAGGTCTGGCACCTCCACCCCCACACCCACCAGCACCTCATCCTTGAACGGGATGGCCTCGTGGTGGATCGTCACCTTGACGTGTGGGTAGTCCGACGCCCGCACGTCCCCCAGCACAATGTCCCGGATGAATTCCGGGTCGAAGTCATACCTTGGCATCGTCAAGCCACGATAGATCGAGGGTCCACTCGTGCTTGGATCGCTCGTGCCACACCTGCATCGCCTCCGCGACGTGCTTGGTGGTCTGCTCGGGGGACCACCCGTTCACCCGGTCGAGGTGAATCATCGCCCGGTCTCCGTTGCCCTCGTTCATGGCCCGCCCGATATGGCGGCACTCATGGCAGTACGGGCACAGGGCCTCCAGCCCGACGAGCTTCTGAACGTGCTTCTCGTCGTCGTACTCCCAGCGTTCGTGGCACTCCACCGGGTGCTTCCGCCCCCTCCCCCCGCACACCTCGCAACGGTTCCCGGCCCGCGCATAGGTAGCCTTGCGGAGACGGTCCCACTGGGCGCGGGTGAGCCCGGAACGGAGGTTCCAGCCCCACGTTGACTGGGGCACGAGTTCGACCAGTAGCTTTCCCATCACGGGACACCTTACGCCCTATCCCTTCTATCCCCCACGGTGGTAGCGATGCCCACGGACCTGAACATTCTGAAGAAGGCGTTTGCCAACGTCGCGGCCACCTACGAGACGGCGAAGCCGTGGGAAGAGCCCCTCACCCGGCGCTCGTCAATCGAAACGGAGCAAACCCTCTCCGCCCCGACGCTCCCCGGCGAGGTGGGCGGGTGGGTCGCTTCCGGTGGGTTCCCCTATGCCACGGTCGCCAACGTGGCGGGCGATGGGGACGTGGTGCAGACGGGCGTGTCGGCACCGTCCCGCCGGTACTTCGAGACCAATCCCGGACGTGCGGGCTACAACGACGTGGACTTCGTGCCCTACAACTGGGGCACCAACCGCTTCGGCAACAAGGGCGGGGCGCTGGTCGGTCACCCGATCTCTTGGGAGGTGGTAGGCCCCACCAGCAAGTCCCCATTCACCCACTGGCAATGGCTTCTGGACGCTGCGGCGAACAAGCTCACCCTCGAAGCGGGGGTGATGTCCGCATCGTTCTCGGCGGGTGCCGTACCCACGGTGGGGGATGGGTACGGGCTCGACCCGGTAGGTCTGCCTGCCTACAACGGCGGGCTGTACGTCCTCGTGACGCTGGCTAGCGGTCTGAACGACCTGCTAGCGGGGGGTCGCGCGGCGAGCCTTCCCCTCCCCGCCCACCAGAACACCTACCAGTACGAGCTCTTTCGGGTCGAAGGGTGGGCTGGGCAGGACCTATTCCTTGAGGCGGCGAAGCCCCTCACCGACTACTTCTCGGACCCCATGCTGGGGAACTCTGCGATCCGTGCGATCACCCTCATCCGCCCCAAGGTGACGCGCCTCGCCGCCCTACCCCTGTACAACACCTCGGCGTCGCAACAGCGCAACCAAGTGTACGTTGTCCTCCCCCCGGAACGCTCGGCGGCATCGGAGTTCATGCCCCCGTACGTCGGCGGCGGCGGCGTTGGCGGCTGTCCCGACTGGACGGTGAACGGCGGCTTCGACGTGACCGGGACGATCCCCGTGGGCGTGGCCACGGACTACGGGACCAAGAACGCCCTGCCCGTCCCGCTGCCCGTGACCACGTTCAAGGCGTTCCTCACGGCGACGGTGCCGTCCGCAAGCGAATGGGAGATTCAAGCCCCCTCCCCCGTGACCATCCCCGCCGTGGGGCAGGTCGTTCGCGTGAGGGTTTCCAAGAAGTCCGGGACCCTCACCACGGTCGAGCAAGCCCGCACCCTCGGATACTTCGAGGTGTCCAAGGTTGTCGGTGCGGCCCCCTGTGACATCACCCTCAAGCGCGTGCCCGAAGTGACCCCCGCCACGGGGGAGGTGTTCTACGGCCCCGGCCCCACGGGGGGCGGCAACGACGAACTTGAGGTGGACCTGTTCGACAGCCTCACGTCTGTCTTCACCGACCCGGTTCTGAACGTCAGGAAGGTTCTCGCTTCCCGCCTCGATCACCTCATCGCCCCCAAGAACATTGAGGGTTCGTACCAAGGTCTGTTCGAGGAGGCGTCCGTGCGCGGAGCCTCCCCCTCGGGACCCGCGATCTTCGACACGACGACGGATTCCAACCCCGGCAACCTCACGGGTCTCGGGTTCCGCATGGTGCTGTTCCCGGCCAAATACGACGGTGCCGGGAACATCGTCCCGGACTTCGACAACCCCATCCCCACCAACGCGCGGGTGGTCCTCGACCCCACCGTTACCGACGCCCAGTACATCGAGGTGGACTACGACGCTGGGGTGGTCTACCTGTCCCGCCAGCCCGCTCCGGGCGCGGGGTGCGCCGTCGCCCCGAACGGGATCATTGCAGACCCGGTGGGCAACCCCCGCAACGAGGTGGTCCTGTACGCGGCGTGCGTGCCGTACTCGCGGGAGCCCTCGCAGCGCGGCCCCGGCGTGCAGGTCAAGACCATGCGCGTCGGCGGGGAACTCGGGGCCAGCGACTCCGTGGACCTGTACGGGCAACGTCTGGTTTGCACGCCAGACCCCGCCATGATCGGCCCGTTGGGGATTTTCCTCAACATTATTGCCCCTTCAGAAGCCCCCGCCCCCACGGGATGGTTTCAGCTAGGGGAGCTCGTCGGCGGCGTGTTCACCACGATGTCTGGGCCGATGTACTACAGCTATTATGCTTTGAACACGTTTGACGGGATCGCTTCGACTCCCTACACCATCACGGCGGACACGCGGGTTCTGATCCTCAAGGGCTCTCCCTTCGAGGTCAAGTACAACAGCGACGGCGTGCGGGGCTCTTCCAAGCGGTCTACGGCTCTGAACTTCCGGGGCACGCGCACCACGGTGGGGGCAGACGGCACGCTCACCATCTCCCCCGTGGCGACGCTGGATGACGCCTACCGGGCGAACGACCCGTCCCTCCCCGCCCTCGGGAGGGCCGTCACCGTGGACGGCAAGGCCATTGAGGCCCGACCGGATGACACGGCGGGGGATGACACGCTAGGGGCGAGCTTCCGGGTAGACACGCGGTCCGCTACGGACGCCTCGGTTCTCACGGGTTTCGATTTCGTGGGCAAGACGAGCTCCGCGCTGGTGGACCCCTACGCGGGGTTCCTAGACCGCAGGGTCTTGAGCTTCTCGGAGACCCTATCCACGTTCACCGAGAACCCGTTGTGCTCCCTCTTGGGCAACGTGGTCACCCTTCCCGTAGGGCAGTTCTGGTGGGCCAACGTCGGCGGGTCGAAGCGATCCCTGCTCGTCCCGTACTTCGACCTCATCGAGATCAACGACAAGACGTACGTCATCTCTGGCTTCGGCGCGACCGCCCAAGACATCACCGTCGTCGAACTCGACTTGGTGACCGTGCCTTCCCTCACGGGCAGCACGAAGGTGAGCGTGTTTCGCCCCAAGTTCTTCACGGGGCGCGGGAACACGGGCAACCCGCTCGCCAACGTGAACTCTTGGTTCATGGGGCAACAGATCGGTGCGAACGCCCTGCTGGAGCCCTTCGGCGCTCTGAACCTCTACGCCGGGAGCTCCTCCAGCGTCGGGGCCGGGGATGGCGGCGGTGCCCTCGCCGCGCTGTCCTTCTGGTCCCGCGTCGCGACGGCGGCTGGCACGGGGGACGAGGCCCTGCTTTCCACCTCGTACTTCGACACGATGGGGAGGCTTGTTTCCACCCTCAACCCGGACTTCATGCAGGGCGGGAACCTCCCCGACTACACCTACCGGGGGGATTTCGCCACGCGGCGGGTGATGGGTTCTTACAGCGCCGTTGGCCCCGTCTACACGCCCGCAACCCGCACGCAAGCAACCATCGGGCACATCGTCGAGGACTACAACTACCTCCTCTACCGCTACGACAACCTGTCGATGTTCCCGCTCTTGCCCGACCTCTTGTTGCCTTCGGGCGGGCTGGAATACACGGGCACATCCACGGCGAACACCTCGGTCGATGGCGAGGTGATCGTGGTTCTGGTGGCCGCTTGGATCCCCTTCGGTGGGTGCATTGTGGAGGTCACCTCGGTAGCAGGTGACGCCACCCGCTACGGGTTGTACCGGGCGTACTCGGCCACGGGCGGGAACCTCTACATCCGCCACCTTGACGGGACTGTCCCCACGGCGACCGAGTTCCCGCCCGGTGCCGCCCCGGAGGCCATCAACTTCCGGCTACACTACACCAACGTCATCGGCAAGCTGTTCGCGGATACCTACCTCAACGCGGGTGCCTCCCCGTCTACGCACACCCCCACGCAGATCGTGGGCGTCAGCGCGGAGAACGACGCCGTGGGGATGGTGTTCGCGGGGCCAGATCGCACGACCCCCGTGCTGGCTGCTTCGGCGGATCGCCATGCCTACCGGGTGACGACCGCTAGCGCCTCTGGTGGTGGCGTCACTCCGACGAACCAAGAGACGGCGGCACTCGACCTCGGTGGTTTCCACAAGGCCAACGACTACCTCTACAACACCCCGGTCCCGACGATCACCAAGGCCCTCAATCCCCACACGTTCAACGGTCTGGACGCCACGGGGACGGCCACTTGGGGATTCACCCCGATTGGGTCGTACTGGGAGATGCAGACCCACCTCCGTCTGCTGTACGTCCCGCTCATTCTTCCGCGTTCCAGCGGTCGGACGAACACGGCTGCGGCGAAAACGCACCGCACCCAACTCCAGTACATCACCCTCACGGGCAGCTTCTTCAACAGCAGCGGTATCGCAGGCAACCGCGCTTTCGTGACCATCCACAAGGTCGGATGCGTTCCGGGCTCCCCCCCTACGTTGACGGACACGTTGCTGTACGTCTCGCAACCGCCGCTGGTCCCCCCGTACACGACGGTTTCTCCCCTCGATGTCCTTGGAAACAACTCCTACTACATCAGCGTGTTCGCAGATGCAGTAGGAACGCCAGAGTACATCGACGACACCGAGAACTACACCTACTACATCGCCATCATGTCGAACAACGGCGGCGGAGGGCCCGCTTTCCACGATAAGGTGTACGGCGTGCAAGTGACCTACTCCGACCCCGGCCCGCGCAACTACTGACCAATGGACGACACCATGAACCCGCTGGACATCATCTACGCTTGGCAGTCGGCCCTCCTCGCCGTGGTCATCGTCGGCCTCACCCAAGGCGCGAAGGCTGGCATCGAGGTGTACCTCCTCATCAAGAACAAGGGCACCACCAAGACGGGCAAGGAGCTTCGTGGCGAGGTAGCCATCCTCGACCGGGCCATCCTCCCCCTCGTGCCCCTCGTGTCGGGTGCCCTCATGGGCGCGTTTGTCCCGATGCGCCCGGAGGTGCTGGTGCAGTACGTCACGGAGCACGGGCACGGGTCGCGGCTGGCCTACGCCATGTGGGGCGCGGCGATTGGCCAGTTCTCGGACTATCTGTACCAGCGGTTCAAGCGGATGCTCCCGGCGCAACCCACGGGCAACAGCAACCCCCCGCCCGCCCCGGCGACCAACCCGCCCCCCGCCGACAACGAAGAAGTGCCCCCGGCGGTGACGGATTCCCCCAGCAACACTGGGAACTGACCCGTAGAGTAGGAAGCCACCCATGCGAATCTACGCGGACGTGAACCGCCTCCCCGACAACCCTGCCGCTGAGACGGCTTCGGTGATCCTTCAGGTCGCTCCGTCCCCGCCCGTGGGCGTTTCCACCCCGATCAACGGCAAGTTCGTCGTGGACATCCCGGACGGTGTGTTTCCGCCACGGGTGACGGAGGCTTCGAGGCTGATCAACACCACCTCCCCCGGCTACATCACGGGGGAGATTTACGAGAACCTTCGCCGCGCATTCGCGGGCTACCGCCACGTTGTCGCCAACCCCCTGCTCACCTCGGCAGACGTGGGCGGCATCGACACGGCGGCGACGTTCCCCTTCGACCCCGGACCCCCGGCGCAGTCATGGCCTTCCCGGTGCCAGCTAGGGCGGGCGGTGGCCCCCGCAGGGGTCGCACCGAACTCCGTGGCGGTGCTCGCGGAGAACCCCTACACCACCCCGCCCCGTCCGGGGGTGCTCATCACGGACACCATCGACATCGGCCCAGCCACCGGGGGCCTTGGTGCCAACAACTTCATCGTGTACTGGAAGGTGTACACGATGGCGGTGACCGACGACGTGATGGACTACGGGACGGGCGCGAACACCCCCTCGATCAAGAGCTTGGTCGAAGCCCCGCAAGATCTCGTGGAAGTCTTCCTGTCCGTCAACGACGGCGCGGGCTACACGCCCGTAACCCGTCTATCGCCGTGCGTGACGTGTGACCCCGGTACGCTAGTACGGTTGGCGTTCGTGAATCACAACCCGTTCAAGGTCTACCTCACCGCCTACGCGGTGTTGTTCTGAAAGGTGCCCCATGTCTGAGAGTTTCGGCCCCGGCGTTTCTCGCGTTCTGACCGCCTTCGCGCAGCAGTTCACGACCGTCGTCTGGCAAGCAGACAAGCCTCCGCTGGACAGCGAGCTCAACCTCATGTCCCAAGTGGATTGGGAGAACCTCTCGCAGACCGTCCGCACGCAGGTTCACTCGGGATTCTTTCTCGACCCCACGCGGTGCGAAGAAGACTACGTCACCGACCCGCTGAACAGCAACCAGTTCCTTCTTTCCCCGCCGTCCCTTCCTGACGGAGACTATGAGAACGCCCCCGCCCTGTACGCGGCGGTCAACGGCTGGGTGATCCCGATCACCGGGGCGTTCATGCCGGAAAGCGGCGGGCCCGATGGGATCTCGAACCGCATCCTCCTGAACCCGCCGCCCAGCACGGACGCCCGGACCGACTTCGTGTTCTTGGAAGTATGGCGGGCGCTGGTATCGCCCAACCCTTCCACCACCAACAAGCCCAACGCCAGCACCCTCTGGAAGTACGGCAACACGCAGTACGGCGGCACGAACCTTCCCGACCAGATCGAAGACCCCGCCGTGGGCTTCGAGACCACGAAGCGCGTTCAGCTTCAGTACCGCTTCCGGGTGGTGGGCAGTGGTAGCGGCCTCGGCACCTCGGTGGACCTCAAGACGTTCCCCGATGGCATGACGGACCCGGTGGTGCTGGCGCAGGGGACGAACACGTCCCCGCAAGCGGGCTTCACCTTCACCAACATGCGGGACGAGCTGGGTGATCCTTCCCTGTGGCGCTCGGGCAACGGCGACCCCACGAACGCCTTGGGCACGGTGGATGGCTACGTGTACGCGGTTCCCGTGTGCGCGGTGTTCCGGCGCAACGCGACGGAGTTCACGGCGGTGGCGACGGGTGGCACCCCCAACCAAAACGGCTCGGTGACCCGCACGCCCAGTTCGACCAGCTACTTGAATTCCCGTGCGCTTCTTCAGGCGACGCTGGCGGGCGACTTGTCGGAGACCACCGTTAGCTGGGTGAAGCTCAACAACTACGCGGCTTCGGCGTTGAACGACCCGAACCTGTTCCCCGTGGGTACCACTCGCAGGTACCTCACGATTGGCGATGGCATCAACAGCGAGGTCATCGCCATCGACCAGAACACCGACCCGCTGGGGCACCCCGACTACATCTACATCAACCTCGTGGGTCGTGGTCGCGCGGGGACGCAAGCCCGCTTCCACCCCGCAGGGACGAAGGTGACCCTGTACAACACCCGCCCAGACGGGCTGTTCGCGGACCAGATCGCCCTGACGGACGTGCTGGACCTGCGCCGCTCGGTGAACTTCGGGGATTGGGACTACACCCGGCTGCTCCAGAAGGCCGTGGCGTCGCTGGTGCAGAACAACCTCCGCACGACGTTCAAGACCTCGGGCACGGGCGGTGACTCCACGGGACCCGTCACCACGGAGGTCTCTATCTTCTCGAACGCCGCACCCGCCCCGAACCACACGGGGCCCGTGGACGGTACGAACAACATCCGCACGGTGTGGAGTGACAGCGCCGCGTTGCAGACCGACGTGACGGTGCTCCTCAACGACCAAGCGGCGTTGAACACCAACCACTACACGGCGACGACCTTCGACAACCTCAGCGCGGGCGTGGCGTGGACCGCCGGGGCGGACTTCAAGCCCAACGGGTTCCTGAACTATGGGTCCGTTGGTCCGCAAGGGTGGGCGAACGGCTCAGTGGTGTTCGTGGACATCGGTGGCGAAGACGGTGCCTCCGGGGCGTTCGCCGGGGCCCTCAACGGCCAGAAGGCCGTGCGGTTCATCGCCCCCTACGAAGCGTGGAAGGCGGGTGAGGTGGACCTGTACTCGCACCACCCGTGGCAGCTACGCTTCGTCGGCGGCGTGGACGGCAACCTCCCCACTGGTAGCCCGACGACGAACCCCGACAACGATGAGAACGCTTACCGGGCGGGGTACATCACCACCCCGGCGCTATCCGCTCCCTCGGGCGCGGTGCTGAACCACCCCGGCCCGATGTTCCCTGTGCCCAGCACCAACTTCGAGAGACCGTTCATCGTCCTCGGCGGGTTGGTGCGTTCCGACCTTCGGTTCACGGGCGTCGCGGCGAGCAGCACGAACCTCGTGAACGTCGGCGGACCTCCCCCCACCCAGTTCGAGATCAACATCGCTTCGATCAACTGGAACACGTACCCGGACCTCCTCGGGCGGGAGCAGAAGACCCTTCGGGAATACCTCACGAACGACGGCGCGGACTTCACGGGGCTGTCCTCCAAGCTGTACTTGGTGGTCTACGGCGACCCGGTGAACCGCGACAACAACGGTGCCTTTCAGGTCATCGGCGCGGGCACCACGGCGGCGACGGGCGGGCAGTACACGGCGAACGTGTCTACCGACGTGAATCACCTCGTGGTGCGACCGTTGTCGGCGGACTTCGCGGCGTTCGTTGACGCCCCGGCCCAATCGGTCGCCATCGAGTTCCGCTCGCAGGAGATCAACCTCAACGACGACGCGGGGTCGAACTTCCAGCCTCACGGCCTCGCCGTGGTGATGACGGACCTTCGGGCCACCGGGTTGCCTTGGGGAGCGGTTGACGCGGCGTACCAACTCCAGACCGATGGGTCGAAGCTGTACCCGATCACCAGCAAGGCCACGTTGACGATGGACCTGCTGTGGTCCCCGTCGCACGGTGCCAGCCAACGGGTGCCAGACCGGGTGTCCCGCTTCGGCGTGCGGAACCCCATCGCTTCGTTCGCCCGCAGCCCGGTGTCGGTGCAGGACCCCGTGTTCATCAGCGACACGGGCTACCCCAGCGGCGACGTGGTGTACGACGTTACGCAAGCCCAGCTATGGAACCGCCTACCCTCGGAAGGGATGTCCGGGCCCTTCGCCCCGGCCTTCGGCGGCGCGGTGGTGGGCTTGACGGAGCAGGATCGCGAGGCAGAGCTCTTCGTGGACCTCGGGTCGAAGACCGTGGTGTTCCGGCCCTTCACGAAGAAGACCCTGATCCTCAAGGGTCTGAACATCACAGACATGTGGTTCAGCAGCACCCTTCAGGCGTATCCCGGCGGTGAGACACCGGGCCTTGTTCCTCTCGTCGGGCCCAAGAAGTACCAGCTTGCTGGTACCTACGCCTTCAACAAAGACGGGCACGGGCTGTTCGCCTCGGGCCTTACGACGGCGTACATCGTCCCGCCGGAATTCATGCCCCGCTTCGGGCGGCAAGACATCCCCTACCACTACCGCACGGGGACGAGCGACCCGATCTATCCGGGCATCAACCACCTGTTCCTCGACCAGCCCGGTACGTCCGCCGACGTGTTCTACGTCATCGGTGGTGCGGACAACACGGGCAGCGCCAAGGTGGTGTCCATCCTCTTCGACACCAACGTCGTCCTTCCCGCCTCTGCATACGGTAGGGCGACGGACACGGGGGGACCCGCCCACCCTTCGTACATCGCCCGCAAGAAGCACTTCGAGGACGTGGTGAGCTCGGACCTCGGGGAAGGTATGTGGGGCATTGAGCTTCCCCCATACCTCGGCATCGCCCGCCTGTACGGCGTGTACGAGCGTGCGGACTTCCTCGCCCGTCAAGACGGCACGAACGTCGGCGGGTTCCTGAACACGGACCGCACCACCCCGATCACGGGTACTGGTGGCACCCCGCCTACGAACCTCCTACGGACGGACGCATCGAAGCAAACCCTGTTCATTCGGCAGGGCGGCGCGAACGACATCACGCAACTGTCCGATTCGCACACGTACATCGTGCCCGACTCGGCCATCGACATCACGCGCATCCCCAGCTACGTCGCAGGGCAGACCTTCAACGACTTCCAGTACGTCGTCGAGTGCGTGGTCTTCGGCTTCGCAGAAGGGTTCATCAACAAGAACAACTACGTCATCGCGAGGCTGCACTCGGGCACCGGGGCGACGGTCACCACCACCAGCAGCGTGGAGATCACCTCCGTGGACATGGTGCTGCCCTCCCCGGCCCCCGCCGGAACGCAGCCCTACGAGGTGTACAACCGCACGGTGTACCAAGGCGACCCGTACATGACCCGTGACGGATCCACGCCCCAGACGGCGGACTACGGCACCCGGTACGGGCAGATCCCGCAAGCGAGCGCCTTCGGGCTTCAAGCCTCCGTCACCCCGCAGTCACAGGTCGAGGTGCCGAACCCCCGCGCCGTGGAGGTCCTCGCCACGATGGACTTCTACACGACGCTGGGCACGGGGAAGATCGGCGGCGTGCTGTACCCGGACACGGTGACGGACTGCGGCGTCATCTCGCCGGGTTCTTCCAGCAGCTACGGTCCGCGCATCCCTGCGAACACATCGACGCCTCCGTGGCGGGTGATTCCGGGGACGTTCACCTCGGGGCAGACGAACAACGAGACGTATGCCCGCGCCACGGTGAACGTCCTCAACTTCGCTTCGTGGAGCACCCGCGATTTGACCGTGACCTTCTCGTTCGCGGGGTTCACCAAGGCTCTGGTCACGGGTCTGAACTTCTCTGCGGGTTTGAACAACACGGAGACGGCGACGAACCTCGCCGCCGCCATCAACAACTCCATCAACGGCCTCACTCCGTACTTCGTGGCTACCGCCGTGGGCCCTGTAGTGACGGTGGTTTGCCGTACTCCCGGCGCGGCAGGGAACACCGCTACGGTGTCCCTGTCCCTCGGTTCGCCCTTGGCGGGCGTGAACCTTCTGTCCCTCGCCACCGTTCAGAACGCGACTTCCCTTCCCCGGCAGTCGGTGAACTTCGCGGGCGGCGTGGATTACCCGGCCAACGCGGGGGATGGCAACTCGGTGATCTCCCTCACGGGCATGACCGAACGGCTCCCGCTGGGCATCCTCGTGTCGGACAGTGACTTCGTGGCCGAGAACCTCCTCGGGGACGGCGCTACCTCCCTGCGCTCGTACCCCGGAAGCCTTCGCGCGGTGTACCAAGAGGTGCCCCTGACCACGGGCGGTATTGAGTACACGCGGTTCCTCGGGGAACCGGGAACCGTGCTGTCCATGTGCGATGGGGCGGTGCTTCAGTACATCGCCTACACCCCAACCACCCTATCGGGCACCAAGAAGTACCGCATCTACCGTGGCGGAGGCGCGGGCTTCGTGCTTTCGGGCGCGGCACCGGGCGGGCCCATTACATGGGTTAGCGACTCGTTCGCGGCCAGCGTTCAGCCCGTGCTGAAGGGCGCGGCGCTGGCGTGCAAGGCCATCCTCGTGCGGAACTACCGCGAGTGGGCCTTCGGCCTCGGCGGGAACGTCCGCACGGAGGGTGACGAGATCCAGATGGTGGTGCTCACCCAAGCCATCTACGGCTCGCCCACCACGACGCAGGACGGGGTGACCCTATCGGGGGTTATCTCCCCCTCGGGCTACGGGCAGGGCTACGCAGCGGCGGATCGGTTCCTGATCCCCGGACGCCCGATGGACCGGGGCCGCACCCGTAGGACGCGCGACCCGGCCATCACCCCCGCCCCCTACTATCCGGGCACCTGACGGGCGGCGGGCGTAACGTCGGGAGCTATGTCCACCGACGACCTGCTCCCCATCGACGAAACGCCCGCCGATTCCCTTCCCCCCAACCCCGCATACGAGAAGCTCAAGAAGATCCGTGCCCGCACGGACCTCGAAGCGCGGCACAGCCCGCTGCTCCGGGAGTCCTTCACGGGCTTCGACGGCGTGTCCCGCCCCCTCAAGCTCCGCTACTACCAAGTGCAGGGGGTGATGCACCTGTTGGCGATGAAGCGGTTTCTGCTTGGTGACGACACCGGGCTGGGGAAAACGCTCCAGTCGATTTCGGCCCTGTGCTACCTGTGGGAGCGCGCCCCCGACCAGAAGGTTCTGATCCTCACCAGCAAGTCCTCGGTGGAACAGTGGGCGGGGGAGTTCCGCAAGTTCACCGTGGGGGTCACCCCCTTCGTGGCGCGGGGAACCCCCGTGCAGCGTAAGAAGATTCGTGATGCCTTCTGGGCGGCGACGGGCCCCACGGTGCTGGTGATGGGCTACCGCACGGCGGTGCAGGACTTCGCAGACCTACAGGACCAAGAGGGCTACGTCCTCATCACCGACGAAGCGGCGGCGTACAAGAACCACGAAACCCAAGTCCACCAAGTCTGCAAGTACCTGTCGAGCAAGGCCGACCGAACGTGGGCTCTCACGGCCACCCTCATCAAGAACAATCTCATCGAAGGCTGGGGCGTGTACGGGGTAGTGGTGCCGGGGCTTTTCGGTAGCCGCAACCACTTCCTCAACGAGTTCTGCATCACCCGGATGCAGGTGCTTCCCGGCACGCGTAGGCAGGTGCCCGTGATCGTGGGCTACCGCCAGCGGGACATCGAGGAGTTTCGCAAGAAGATCGACCCGTACTTCCTCGGGCGTCCGAAGTTCGAGGTGGCGAGTGAGCTTCCGCCGCTGGTCACGCGCCACGTCAAGGTGGGCATGACGAAGCTCCAAGAGTCCAAGTACCAAGAGGCGCTGGAAGGTCTCCTCCTCGTCGGTGAAAAGACCGGGCAGACCGAAGAGAAGGAAGTCACCAAGCTCACGGCGGTCACCTACTGCCAGCAGATCGTGAACCACCCGGAGCTCATCGGCGTGGACGGTGAGTCCGAGAAGCTGGATGCCCTGTTGGAGCTCATCACGGACGGAGAGCTCGACGGCGAGAAGGTCATCGTGTTCACCCGCTTCCGCAAGATGGTGGACATCATCGTCCCGGCCCTGAAGAAGCGCGGTGTGCGGGCGGTGCGGATCACGGGCGAGGAGGACGAGAAGGAGCGCAAGGCGTCGCAGGACGCCTTCCAAGACCCCAAGAGCGACGCCCGCGTGGTGGCAATCACGACCGCCGCTGCCGAGGCCATCAACCTCCAAGCCGCCAAGGCCCTGATCTTCTACGACACCCCGTGGTCTGCCGGGGACTACCTCCAGATCCTCGGGCGCATGATCCGCATCGGGAGCACGCACGACCGCTGCTATGCCATCCACCTCGTCGCGGAAGGCACCATCGACGACCGGGTGGTGAAGGTGCTCACCAAGAAGATGGGGCTGGTGGAGTCTGTTCTCGGCAAGCGCATCAAGGGGGAGACCGACACGGGCGTAACCGTGGACGCCACCAACGACCTGTCCGACCTGTTCGCGGAGCTCATCTCCGACGCCCGCGCGAGGCACAAGTGAACCATCGTAAGCGCATTCGTTACGACTCTCCGACGCGAGAGGGGCTTGACCGAGAGCGGGAGGCTTTCGCCTCTGTTTTCGATGGCAAGGACGGGGATCTGGGTGAGATCGCCATCACCTTCCGGGTGATGCCTCTCCTCTGGTTCATCGCCTTGTCCGTACCTAATCTTCACCGATGTTGGCGGTGCGGCAAGGTGGGGCCAGACTGTGAGCCTCTGGTAGAGGGGAACGTCATTCTCTACTGCGGGATCGACTGATGAGCGGATGCGACAAGTGCTACGGCACGGGCTACCTCGACGCGGGCACCGACGCACGGGGCATACCACTCACGAAGCCGTGCCCGTGCCAGATTGCCAAGGACACGGTGCGGAACGTCAACCGTGCGTGGGCAAACCTCACGTCGGCCCCGAAGATCACCCGCAGCCCGTTGAGCGCGTACACGGGTGGGAACGTGTACGTCACGGCCACGGACGCCACCCTCCGGGCGCACCTACGCCACGTCGGCCTACGGGGCGGGCCGTACTGGTACTTCAAGGTGGTGACGGACAGCGACCTGATGACGGCATGGTTGTCCCCCGCCGCCCTCGTCGGGAAGGAGATTCTGGACCCCGACGCGGCCACGGTGTCCACGGAGAAGGCCACGCTGGTGGACCTCGTGGATCCGCCCGAGCTCTTGGTCATCCGTCTAGGGGTGAAGTCCGCACGAAACAGCGCCATGGGGGAGGTTCTTCTCGAAGCCCTGTATCACCGGGCGCACGTCGGCAAGCCAACGTGGGTGGTGGATCAGCCCACGCGGCGTTTCGACCCATCGCACATCGCGTTCAGCGAGGACGGGCTGCACCACATCCAGCAATGGCACCATGCGGTGTTGGACGACGTTCAACCCGGTCTCGCCATCGAATTGGTCACGGGCAACGTGGAGTCACCACAAGGTGCTGCCCCCCGCCCCACGGGTTCCCTCACGCTATCGGCGGGGTACTCCTCGCCCGGTGCCTCCACGGGGACCACCACGCGCATCGAACGCCCCGAAGCCACGGTAAAGAAGCGTAACGTGAAGGGGTTCAAGTGAAATTCCTACTGCGCTCCTGCTTCATCGCCGTCCCCACGGACGACCCCGAGCTCGCGTTCCGCAACTACCTAGCCCTCTCGGAAAGCGGGCTGGGGTTCGACGTGCCCGAGGACACGGTGTTGTGGGAGTTCCTGCGGGACTTCGCCCAGACGCACAACCACGTCCCGGACGTTCGCACCATTCGGTCGCACTTCGAGACGCTCAAGAACCCCGAGGCGGGCGACCGCTTGGAGGTGTTGGCCCCGCTGAAGCCCGTGTTCAAGGGCGACTTCCTAAAGCGGCTGGAGGAGCGTGCCGAGGAACGGCGCAGCCGCATGGTCGTGGACATCCTCCGCGAAGCCTCGCAGATCCTCCAGACCGGGGTCGAGGTGAAGGAGGGGAAGAAGTCCCGGCACCTTCGTGGCCCCGTGGACGCCGTGCGGTACTTGGTGAACAAGTCCCACGACATCGTGATGCCCACGACGGGCGCGAGACTGTCGGGCGAGATCACGGGCGACGGCGAGGACTTCAAGCGGGAGTACGAGAAGGTCGAGAGCGACCCGCTAGCGGGCATCGGCCAGTTCACGGGCATCCAGCAGATGGACGAAGCCCTTGGCGGGGCCAAGAAGTATGAGCTCTGGACGCACGCTGCGTTCACGGGAGGGTTGAAGTCCACCCTCGCCCTGAACTGGCTGTACAACCAAGCCGTCTACTACAAGTACGACGGGCTGATCTTCTCGCTGGAGATGCCCTACTCCCAATGCCGCCGCATCCTCTACGCGATGCACTCCCTCCACGGGAAGTTCCGCGACGACCGCATCAAACTGGGCATCCAGAAGTCACCGGGGCCCAACGTGGGGTTGGACTACGGCAAGATCCGCGATGGTGGCCTGTCGCAGACGGAGAAGACGTTCCTGATGGACTACGTCATCCCCGACTTCAACAGCGGGCAGTACGGCAAGATCAACATCGAGGTCAGCGACCCAGACAAGTCCGACTTCAACGTGGCCGACCTCCGTGCGAAGGCCGAGCTTATCTACTCGAAGTCCCCGTTCAACCTGCTGTTCGTGGACCACGCGGGATTGTTGGCCCCGAGACAATGGGTGCCCAGCACCACGGAGCGGTTGAACGAGGTGCTCCGCGACCTGAAGCGGTTGGCCATGAACTTCAATCGTGGCGCGGGTATGGCGGTGGTCAACCTATTCCAAATCTCCCGCGAAGGCTTCAAGGCGGCAGAGAAGGCTGCGGAGAAGGCTAGCGCCAACGGTGGCAACTACACCAACGGCCCGTACAACCTAACCCATTTGAGTTACGCGAACGAATGTGAGCGTAGCTCCGACATCGTGACCGCCAGCTACGTTGACAACGAGCTACGGTCACAGAACAAGGTGCTGTTCCAGAACCTCAAGTCCCGCGATCAAGCACCGTTCCAGAACCACTTCGCGCGGGTCGAATGGCACTGTCGGCGCATCCTCACCTCGCAAGAGGTCCCGATGATGCAGGGCAAGAGGGACGACATGAAGGCCGACGCGGCACTCAAGGAAATCGAAGGTCTGCTGTGAGAACATCCTCTTCTTGGATTAGCTACTTCATGTGGAAGTGCGAGCGGCACATCCCCACGTCGAAGATGTACCCCGCCATCATCGACAAGTGCCCCGCGTGTCGATACCCCCGCCCGGACGAGGCATACCGCCCGTCGATGAACCCGGAGGAGCCCAAGCCCGTGGTGCGGGTGGTTCCCCCGCCGCCACCTCCCCCTCCACCGCCCCCGGTGGTGGCTGTGGAGCCCGAACCGCCGCCCCCGGTGGTGACGTGGGAGGAAGGCCCAGAGCCCGAGATCGACGAGGAACCGGGCATCGAGGAACCGGAAGTTTCCGAACCGATCCAGCGCGGGATCGAGCTCCTCGACAAGGCCATTCAAGACGAGGAACCCCAGCCTGTCGAGACAGCCCCGGCCCCGGTGGCATCCAAGCGCCCGAAGGGCATCCCGGTCACCGAGAAGACGTTTTCCGAGGATATGTCCCTAGGTCAAGCGCAGCGGGATCTGGACGAGATGATCCTCGCGGATCTCTTCGCGGCGGCGGGAAAGATCAAGAAGTCACGGGTCAATGCTCCGACCCCCACTGCACTTAAGCCCGTGACCAAGCGCCCGAAGGACGTTCCGAACATCCAGAAATCCAAGGCGCACCTGTGCCCCGCCCCGAAGTGCCGGAAGGTGTCTCGTCGGAACAGCCCGTACTGCTCGAAGATTTGCAGCGACCGCTGCCTACGCCTCCGCAAGAAGGCCACGGAGAAGCCCCTCACGGACGAGGAGATCAAGAACCTCAACCGTATCGTCTCCGTGCTGGAGGTGTGGGGTGGCCACAAGGGCTGAACGCCGCGCCGCCCGCATCCGCACGGACATCCCGATCACCCGTGTGCTCGAAGCCTACGGCTACCGGGTGCAGGACGTTGACAGGGAGCAACAGTTCTCGTGCGACCTCCACGGCGACGGCAGCGACAGCAAGCCCTCTGCCCGCGTCTACCCGACCACCAACCAATGGTACTGCTGGGCGTGTTCCCGGTCGCGGGATGCCGTGGCCACGGTGCGTGAGAAGGAGGGGTTGTCCTTCCACGCGGCGCTGGAGAAGCTGGAACGGGACCACGGGCTCCCGTCCCTCCCGTGGGAGGACGGGGACGACGAGACCGCCCCCGTGGACCCCGTGGCCGAGGTGCTGGACGCCCCACGCACGGACCCCGTGCGGGCGCGTACCGAACGGGTGCTTCGTGCCCTCACCGTGGAACGCACCGAGCCCTTGCCACGGGTGCTGAAGCTCTGGGAAGCGTTCGACCGGGCGCGGGTACTGGAGGACCGGGGGGATGATGGCCCGATGCGGACGATGCTAATGCGGTTGTTGCAATCCCAAATGGACGGGTGACTTATGTGGTACTTCTACGGCAGAAAGAAAAAAATTCATCCACACTTATCAAGCACCCGTTCACGACGTCATCATCGAACCATTTGCTGGGTCTGCATCGTATGCCCTACACAACGGAAATTGGCGGCGCAAGGTGGTGTTGGTGGAACGCGATCCGCAGTTGGCGGCGCTGTGGCGGTGGATGATCCATACGGCCACGGCGGCAGACATTTGGGATTTCCCCGACCCCGTCATCGGGGAAAGCACCCCCCACCTGTTGCATATCCTTCATTCTTCTTCCAAGAGGTGGTGGCAGTACCAGAAAATGAGGGTCACCCCGCAACTTCTGAACTCGTGGTCAGCATCGAAGCCGTACATGGCGGGGTGTGTGACCAAGGTAAAACACTGGGAAGTAATTGAAGGGGACTACGCCGTCGCGCCCGATGTTCCCGCAACGTGGTTCATCGACCCGCCCTATCAAGGTGACGCTGGCACTGGCTACCGATACGGGTCAAGCAGGATCGACTACACGGCACTAGGCACATGGTGTCAATCCCGCACGGGTCAAGTAATTGTATGCGAAGGTAAAGGTGCAAAGTGGTTGCCCTTCGCCCCACACACCACGTTGCATGGTGCGGCGGGGAAGATCAGCTATGAGGTTTGCTACACGTCAATCCCTGACCCGCAGGGCAGCGTGTTGGACCTATTGTGAACGGCATCGTCACCGCCAAGCTCCCCGACCCCCGGTGGGGCGAGCCCACCATCGCACGGGTGATCCCCACGGAGGACGGAGGGCCGTGGGGACGGTTGCAGTTTCTGGTCGGCACCGATTGGGAGCCGCTGTTCCCGGTGGTGCCGAAGCTGGTGCTCGACCAAGCCCTGCGCGGTCACGCCACCCCGCTGATGAAGGTGCTGGGGCCACCCCCGAAGGCCCTCGTGAAGCGCCTCCCCGTGGTGGAACTCCCGTGCGCTCAACGGAAGTCGTGCGTCTCTCACACCCCGTTGTGCGTCCCCGGCCCGAAGGTGCCGGACTGCTGGGAGACCCCCACGTTCGCGGGGGAGGAGGCCAACCTCGTGAACCGCATCGTTCTGTTGTGGCGGGACGGCGTGGTGATCGTGGTCGAGGAGCCCGAGTAGGCTACGGCCACCACCCGGCGACCTCTCGGTCCTCTGGGTCTTTCTGGTTTCGGTCGATCAGCACCACACGGTAAGCGTTGATCTGCGCGCCGCGAAGCCCCGTGAGGATCTCGACGAGGGCTTGCTTCTGCTCCCCGTTGTGTTCCGGCGGGTGGATTTCAGAACTGTTGCACCCGATGAACACCTGCGGTGCCGCGCCGACGCGACCGGGCACCGCTGCGAGGGCCTTCCGAGTGCGGGGCTCCAAAGCGTAGGTGTCCCCGTAGCGGGGCACCCGGTTGCGAACCAAGGTCAGTGCTTCCATGCCCGACGCTACCGCCTCTTCGGGCGTAACGTCTCCCCGTGAAGACCCCCTACACCGACAAGCTCGTCCAAGCCCTGCTGGAGAACGAGGCCCGCTACGTCATGCCCGACGAGGAGCGTGAGCGGGTCATCCGTGAGGCGCGGGAAGCCCTCAACCCCCACATCCCGCTGCAAGTCACCAACCTGTTCGCCCTCTCGTGGGAGCCGTGCGCCCCGGAGTTCTCCTGCCCCCGGTGCAAGGGGAACATGGAGCGCACGGTGGGGTTGATGCTGGCTTCACCGTGGGCGGGCAGCGTGCGCTGTACCCAGTGCGAGTATCGTGACTCCGTGTCGGGCTACCTTGGGCGGTCGATGATCCAAGTCGAACCCATCCCCGAGGGTGCTGTGCCCGTCTACGACCGGGAGCTCACCCAAGTCCAAGCAGACGAAGACGCGAAGGTTCACGCGGCCCTCGACGCCTTGGCCGCGAACGTTGGCGCAGCTTCGATCTGCGAGGCCGAGGACGAGAGGATACTGTTGGGGAAGAAGCGATGACGACCCGGCTGAACATCGTCCTGTGCGGCGGGTGCTACTACCTGTACGAGCGCCCGCTGTCGGATGAGATGCGGTGCGAGCACAGCGACGCCCCCGAGGACAACCTCGTCCCTCCTACCGGGTACACCCCCGAGTGGTGCCCGAAGATGGGCACCGTGGAGACGGGTGAGGTAGTCACCCCGCCCCCGTCACCCATCGAGGAACGTGCGGCGAAATACCCGGTGAAGCGGCTTGATGTGAAACTCATCGACATTCCCGCAGAACCCGTCATTCAACAGATTCCCAATTTGGGGGCCAAGCTCGCGGAGCTTGAGTCTAGGGAATCGAAAATCCTCTACGTCGTGGAAGCCCTGCGATGGGGCGACCGGGAGCAGCATAGCTACGTCGTCGGCGTGTACGACACGCTGGAGGCGGCGAAGAACGCCGCCGACGAGCACGCCCAGTACCGGGGCGGCAAGTACGTCTGCGTCGTGGTCCGCTGCCCGTTGAACGGTCAAGTGAGTTCTGATTGGTCCGAGGCCCTCATGTACCAGACGGGGAGAGTATGACACCATTTCACGAAGTTCTGGCCCCGTTGCTCACGGGGTTCACGGTCACGAAGGTCGAAGCGGGCCAAGGTCGCGAGGGCGACCCGGCCCGTATCACCTGTCGGAAGGGCGACACCGTCCGCACCTTCGAGGTGTGGGGCGGCATCTACGGCCCGTGCGTCAGCCACGTCAAAGAGTCCCGTGCCGGGGCACCCGAGGCGTGGACCGACGTAGAAGGGATGTTCACGGACATCACCGATCACGTCGTCTACTCGGATTTCCCCCTCACCATCGAGGCCGTGGACGACCCGCTCACCCTGCGCTTGGGGTTTCGTTGCCGGGACACGGGCGCGGAGTGGTGGGTGAAGCTCGCCACCGTGAAGGCGTCGAAGTTCGCCCCCCGGTTCTCCACCATCGAAGGGCGTGAGTCCCTTGCCCAGTGTCTCACGGACGGCGGGCACGGGTTGTACGCCTTCGACACGAAGTGACGTACCCACCGGGCGTAAAGCCTCGTATGCGAAGCCAAACTCGATCCCTGCTGAACGCCTCCAAGAACGAGAAGGACGTAGAGAACGCCTACCGGGGGGAGCTCATGCACCACGTCCCCGAGGCGTCTATCACGTCCCCCTACGGGACGGACGGCTACGCCCAGTGGGGCACCGTGCGGGCGCTGCTGGAGTTCAAGTACGACCGCAACCTCAAGGCCCGCACGGACCAGTGCGGGGTGTTGGGCCAGATGGTCCTGTACCTCAAGAAATTTGAGGCTTCGGGACAGCCCCTTCCCAACGTCCTTTTCGTCGGAGACAAGAACGAGTGCTTTGCCTTGGACACCGCTGCGGTGCAGCGGTTTCTGGCCCTCCCCATTGACTGGAAGGCACCCCCATCGTCGGGCTCGCCCGACCTCACGCAAGCACTGATCACCGGGCTGGACGTGTCACCGTTCGTGCTCGACGTAGCGGACTGTGACTTTCGGGATGTGATCTCCAAGATCGAGACGCTCGCCAAGGGCGAGGTTCATCGCGTGCGGGCCACCCTGACGAACATCGCGGCGATGTTCGTTCAGTGGCAGGATCACATCTTTCTCAAGACCTCGGGGTTGACCCCCGTGGAGCAGGTAGACGTATTCCTGCGGTGCCTGTTCAAGCCTGACGACGTGTACCAACACCCCACCAACAAGAACCTGTTGGTGGTTGAGGGCCGGAAGATCCCTGTCAACGGGCACCAGTGGGAGAGCTTCACAGGGCACTTCGTCCGTGGCTACAAGCCCAGCGAGGTCGAGGCGTTCTACGCGGCCAAGGACCGCCTTATCGAAGACGACGCCCGCCGTCGTCAAGGTGCGTTCTACACCCCGACCCTCTGGGTAGACGAAGCCCACCGCATGGTTGAGGCTGAACTTGGCCCCAACTGGCGGGACGAGTGCATCGTGTGGGACTGCGCTTGCGGGACGGGGAACCTCACCCGCGACTACACCTTCCGCGACCTGAT
>SXGQ01770401.1_pt1 | contig 34917 bp, 23 predicted proteins | sample 3178371 | NCBI WGS metagenome assembly SXGQ01 (sample SAMN11356859, study PRJNA531348) | freshwater metagenome | isolation source: freshwater sample F1-20 | place: China: Fuxian Lake, Yuxi | collected 2017-12-25 | reverse complement strand
CGGGTTGTCGAAGCGCGACGTTGAGACGGCGCGTCAACTGGCCGAAGGTCGGCGACGGACCGGAGCGTTCGACCGGATCTACTGGACCGCCGCCAAGAACACGACCCGCCACTTCGTCGAGATCTGGCGATCCCTGCGCGCTGGCGGCATCACCTCGGAGATCCAGATCGCCCTGCAGACCACCGATCCGGAGACGCTCGATGCGATCGGCCGTTCCAACATCTCGACGGACCGACTCCTCGAACTGGCCCGTCTGCTCCGACAGGAGACGATGCCGGTACGCGCCGAACTGATGATCGGCCTCCCCGGCCAGACCGTCGAGTCGTTCGCCGCCGACCTGGAGCTCCTGTTCGAGCAGGAGATGGCGCTGATGAGCTGGACGACACTCTCCCTCCCGAACGCACCGATGAACGCCCCCGAGTACCGCTCCCGGTGGGGGATCCGACTCGACGACAGTGGCGTCGTGACCGAGACATCCACTGCAGACGCTGGCGACCGCGACCGGATGCTGCGACTCCGACGGGCATTCCTCGCAGCCGACACGTACGGCGTCCTGCGTCACCTGATCCGCTGGTTGCACCAGGATCGCGGCGTCAGGGCCACCCAGGTCATCGGCGATCTCTGCTCGACCGCCGAGCTGACCCCGGACCGCTGGCCGGCCGTGACGTGGCTGGTCGAGACCTTCGACCTGCACCCCCTTCCTCCCAGAGGGTGGCGGGCGTTCTACGAGGAGATCCGATCCTTCGTGGTCGAGCAGTACGGCATCGACCCCCGGGACTCGGCGCTCGAGTGCGTGCTCAGGGTGCAGCAAGCGCTCATGCCGTGGCCGGGGCGCAGCTTTCCAGCTCGAGTGGATCTCGAGCACGACTACGTCAGCTACTACCTCGACGTGGTCGCTCCGCTCTACGACAGCCTCGACGAACGCCCCGTGGACCCGCTCGTGTCCCGGCCACCGGGAGTCCTCGAAGTGCGGGGTGACCCAGCGGGGCTCGGGGGCGACGGGATGAACCTCTGGGGCAACCCCCGCGACGAGGCCAGTAGCTCGGCCTACACCCTCGTCTTCGACGCGGCCAACGAACTGGACTCCCCCCTCCTCAGGCTGCTCCCGGAAGTGGTCCGGCGATTCGATCCCGAGCGCTTGGACCAGCTCACGGCACAGCGTCGACGATGGGCCCGCCGCCGCACCCCCGCCGACACGACCGACAGGAGCATCGAGCCGGTCGACCACTGAGTGGGCCAGCCGGCTCGACACCAGGGCAACACCGAGATCACGATGCGTTGCCGGGTCGTTGAACCTCCGTTCAGTCGAACCGACCCATGGCGCCGACCACCGCCGAGGCGTTCTGGCCTCCGAAACCAAACGCATTGACAACGGCCACCTCGGCCACGACGGCCCTCGGCTCACCGACCACCACGTCGATCCCCATCTCGGGGTCCACGTGCGTGGTGCCGCGGACCGGTGCCACCCGTCCCGTGCGAAGTGCATCCAGGGCGACCAGCAGACTCATGCCCCCCGAGGAGCCCCCGGTGTGACCGGTGTGCCCCTTGAGTGCGGTGACCGGCGGAGTGTCCGGGCAGGCGACGAACACCTGCCGCAGCGCCCGGGCCTCGGCCACGTCGCCCTTCGGGGTCCCGGTGGCGTGTGCCACCACCAGATCGACATCGGTTGCGTCCAGCTCTGCGGCGGCCAGACCGAGCCCAACGGCGTGCGCCTGCCACCGCCCCGACGGGTCGGGCGAGGAGGGGTGGTAGCCGTCGGCGCACGAACCGACCCCGAGAATCCAGCCCAGCGGTTCCACACCGCGGGCTGCGGCGTGCGCAGCGGTCTCCAGCACGAACCAGGCGGCACCCTCCCCGAAGACGATGCCCCGACGGGCCACGTCGAAGGGTAGGACCGCCCGCTCCGGATCGAGCTCCGGTGTCTCCATGCCGAACACGCGTCCAGCGATCGAGAAGACCGGAACGAACGACTCGGCTGCGCTGACCGCCGCGGCGTCGCTCCCACCGCACAGCGCGACGTCGGCACGTCCGAGGTTGAGCAGATCCACGGCGTTGCCCAGCGCGTCGAGCGCTGACGCGCACGCCGTGGTCACTGTCTGGAGCGGCCCGTGCAACTGGTGGCGCATGGCGATCTGCGCGGCCGCCGAGTTCGCCTGACCGGCCAGCATGGTCGTGGGAGGGATTGCGTCAACACCTCCCGCATCGAACCGGTGCTGACCGAACATGATGCTGTGCATGCCGCCAGCGGCGGTCCCGTCGACGACGGCCGTGCGCAACGGATCCAACGAGCCGGTCTCCAGCAACCCCGCCTGCCCGAGGGCCTCCTCCGCCGCGACCAAGGCGTACTGCGCGCAACGGTCCGTGGCCCTGACCACCCGCTCGCCCACGATCGGCTCCGGATCGAAGCCGTCGGGAATCGGTGCGGCCAGGAGGGGCAGGGGCGAGTGCGCCGACCACGGCGCTTCCGTGATCCCGAGCGCACCGGCGTGCCAACCCGCCAGGAACGCGTCGACGCCGATCCCTATGGGCGTCACCGCTCCCGCACCAGTGATCGCGATGGGCACGTCAGGACCAGCCGGGCGCAGCATGGAGCACGGCCTCCGGACCGTGCCGTTCCCCCTCGTCACCCCGTCGACGCACGGGGTCAGACTAGGGCAGACCGGGAAGCGGATCGGGCAGCGGGATACGCTGCCCACCCGGCCAGTCGGTCGGACCGACGGGGGACGTGGGTCACTCAGCCGCCCCCCGCTCGCGGGCACACGGACGGCGGGGGGAGCAGCAGCACGCATGCGCCGGATGCAACTCTTCGAGTTCGAGGACCAATCGTGGCTGCCCGGATGGGTGCGCGACGCCCTGACCGACCACCTCACCCAGATCTTCACCGCACCAGCGGTGGCGCCCCTGCACGACGTCCTGGCCGAACGCCTCGCCGACCTCCTCGAGCACGACGGGACGGACCGGGTCCTCGACCTCTGTTCGGGCGCCGGTGGCCCACTTCCTGCGGTGCTACCGCTGGTGGAGGAACGACTGGAACGGCCCATCGCCGTGACCCTCACCGACCGCTACCCACACCACGGCATCGGCGTGGTGGACGGCGGCCGACTCCGCCTGGAGCGTGAGCCCGTCGACGCCCGTTCCGTCCCTCCCGAACTGGAGGGCGTCCGGACCCTGTTCAATGCCATCCACCACTTCCGGCCGACGGAGGTGGCCCACATCCTGCGCTCGGCGACGCTCGGTGACCGCTCCATCCTGGTAGCAGAGCCGTTCGAGCGTCGCCTCGGGTTGGCGGCCAGACTGGCCGTCGGCGGATTCCGTGACGGGTGGCGACGGGCCAGGGGCCACCGAGCCGCTCGACACCGGGTGGTCGCCCTACACGTCGTGCTGCCGGTCGTCCTGGGGTGGGACGGGGCGGCGAGCGTCCTCCGGGGCTACCGGGCGCAGGAGCTGCTCACCATCGCCGAGGAAGCTGCGACCTCAGTCCGATGGCGAGCCGAGCGAGTGGACCTCCCGTGGGGGGGCCTCACGGTGTTGATCGGCGCGCCCGTCTGCTCTCGGACGGGCTGAGGAGCGTCACCGCCGGAGGAGCCGGAACCCTCGCTCCGCTTCTCACGCATTGAACCCCAGCCCGCCGCTGAGCGACTCAGCGGCGGGCGGTTCGTCCGCAGGCCGCCAATGGCGACCGTGGGAGGATCAGGCCGAGGCCGGGACCACCCCGTACTCGTCCATGATCGCCCGGACGGCCTCGTCCCGCTCCGGCCCGGACGAGGCGGTGAGCACGTCCGCAACCTGCGAGAAGTAGCTCTCGTGGTTGAGACCCGGGGTCGACACGATGAGCATCGACGACGACTCCGAACCCAGGTTGTCGTACTTGTGAACCTGACCACGGGCGATGAACACGGCCTCGCCGGCGGCGACCACGCGGGTCTCACCGTCGATCACGAACGTGAGGCTGCCCGAGGTGACGTACATGGTCTCGTCCCAGTCGTGGCTGTGCGGAGGGAGCGTGTTGCCGCCCGGCGCCACGGTGGTCACGAACGCGGTGGCCTGACCGTCGGTGTCGACCGCATCGACCAGGAACTGGATGTCGACACCGTCGGCACTGATCAGCGACTTCGATGCTGCCTTCATCTTGCTTCACCTCCACATGGCGCCAGCCGGTCCAGCGCATTTGCTTCCTCCGATGATACACAGGTCGATGCGCGACGGGAAGGGCCTGCTGTCAGCGCGGACAGCGGCCCGGCGGGTCGATGACCGGATCCCATCCGGGGTCGACGGACGCGCCGACCGGCCGCTCCACGAGGGAGTCGGCCCCTCCGTCTGCTGGGCCGGTCACCGCCAGGTCGTCGAGCAGTATCCCGAGAGATTCCGCAACCGCACGGGCAGCACCCACCGCTAGCCTGAGCGGCAGGTCTCCGAGAGGCGGTTCGACCGGTCGACCAGCGCAGCGAAGTCACGTCGTTCTGCCTCACGGACCACCGATCGGGTGCTCGTGTGCTCACGAGCGCCCGAGGCTGCGCTCCACCACCTGGTGGGGCGGCCGGCACGGAGGAGGCACCATGTGCGGGATCGCGGGGGTGGTGGGTCCGGGCGCGGGCGCGCTCGCTGATCGCGTCACGGCGATGGTCGCCGCCCTCGACCACCGGGGCCCCGACGAGCACGGCGTGGTCGTGTTCGACGACGCGGTCCTGGGGAACGCCCGGCTGTCGATCATCGACCCGGCGGGGGGCCACCAGCCCCTGCTCGGCCCCGACGGCCGAACCGCCCTGGTCTGCAACGGCGAGATCTACGGTCACGACCGCCTCCGGGACGAGCTCAGCGAGTACCCGTACCGCACCGGATCGGACTGCGAGGTCGTGCTCGCCCTCCACGATCGCCACGGCGAGCAACTGCTCCCCCACCTGCCGGGGACCTTTGCGCTCGCCCTCTGGGACGACCGGCGCCATCGGCTCCTGCTGGCCCGGGACCGGTTCGGTGAGCGGCCGCTCCACTACGCCATGGTCGATGGACTGCTGGCCTTCGCCTCCGAGTCCGCAGCACTCGGCGCCGGGGGATTCGACCGGGGCGAACCCGACCCGGCGGTCGTCGCGGAGATGCTCCGCCAGGGGTACGTCCCGTCCGGCCGGTCCATCTGGAGCGGCGTCGACTCCCTGCCCCATGCGTCCTGCCTGGAGTGGGACCTGCGGCGACCGCCGACCATCCGCCGCTGGTGGACGCCGCCGCCCGTCCGGTCAGGCGCCTCGCCCGAGGAATCGGCGCACTGGTTCCGTGACGAGCTGGACCGGGCCGTGCAGGACCAGCTCGTCGCCGACGTGCCCGTCGGGGCGTTCCTGTCCGGGGGGATCGACTCGACGACGATCGCGGCGCTGGCCGCCAGGCACCACCCCGACCTGCACGCGTTCACCTTCGACATGCCCGGCGAGTCCGAGCTGGAGTTCGCCCGGGCCACCGCCGACCTGCACGGCATGACACTCCACGTCCTCACGCCGGACCCGGCGGACGTCGCCCCGGCGATCGAGGCGCTCCCGACGGCCTGGGACGAACCGTTCGGTGACTCCTCGGCCCTGCCGACCCGGATGCTGTCGGAGTTCGCCCGTCGAGAGGTGACCGTCGTGCTGACCGGCGACGGGGCCGACGAGCTGCTCGGGGGCTACCTGGTGTGGACCCGGGGGCTGCTCCGCCCCGGAACCCCCGGATCGCTCGAGGACGCCCCACCCCCGACCGGGCACCGGGGCCTCCTGTCCCGGCTGGCGAACCGCAGGGGTACTCGGCCCGCCGACCACTCGGTCGCGAGCCGGTACGCCTCGTTCCGGCAGTACTTCGACGCCGACGACCTCCGGGCACTGGGCCTCCCCGGTCGTGACGCCGGCGATGTGGACGTGTCCCCCTACGGGTACGGAACCGCCGACGACATCTGCCGGTTCGACCTGGACCACTACCTGCCGGGGGACATCCTGGTGAAGACCGACCGGGCCTCGATGGCCCACGGACTCGAGGTCCGGGCGCCCTTCCTGGACGTCGCCGTCGCCGAGGGGTGCCTCGCGCTGCCATCCGACCTCAAGGTCGACCGGACGCACGAGAAGTTGCTCCTCCGACGGAGCTGCTCGGACCTGTGGCCCGCCAGCGTACGGGACCGGTCCAAGCAGGGCTTCGGCTCGCCCATGCAGTCGTGGCTGGCGCTCCCCGACGTGGTCGACCTGAAGGCCGCCTACCTCCGCGATCCGGCGTCGCCGCTGTTCGACCTGGTCGAGCGCGGTGCGGTCGAGGCGTTCGTCGACGGGAACGACCAGCGGACGTGGAACCTCCTCGTCCTGGCCGTGTGGTGGGCGCACGCCCGGTCCCGGTCGGGTGCCCGATGAGGGTCGATCCGACGCTCGTCCGGTCCGGTCAGTGGTGGGACCACAAGATGCCCCAGCTCGTCGCAGCGGCCGCACTGAGCCTGCTCCCGGTCGCCGGCTCGCTCAGCGGCTGGACCGTCCTGGTGGACCTGGTGCTGTTCCTGGTCGCGGCCGTCGGGATCGCCGCGTTCGGGCACGTGCTCAACGACCTGGCCGACATCCGGACCGACGCCATCGCCGGCGCACCCAACCAGATGGCCGGTCTGGACACCCGCCAGCGAGCTGCCGTGCTGGGCGTCACCGTGGCCGCCGGCGGGCTGCCGTGGCTGGTCCTGCCCTCCTCGATGCGCACCGTCGCCCTGGTGCTCGCCGAGGTGGCCCTGCTCACCGTCTACTCCCTGCCGCCCGTCCGACTGAAGGACCGGGCCGCCGCCGGAGTGCTGGCGGACGCCCTCTATGCGTACGTCGTGCCGATCCTGTTGACGGTGTCGGTCTTCACCGATCTGGGCGGACTGACCTGGCCGGCATGGTGGGTCACCGTGCCGGCGGGCACGTGGATGCTCCTCATGGGGCTGCGGGGGATCCTCTGGCACCAGATCGGCGACCTGGCCCACGACCGGCGGGCCGGTGTCCGCACGCTGGTCACCCGGATGGGGGCGTCCCGCACGAGCGCGTTCGTGAGCTGGATGGTGCTGGTCGAACTGGCGGCCGCTGCGGCGACGCTGGTGGCGATCGCTGCGGCGACCGGCTCGGTCTGGGTTCCGGTGTTCGGCGCCCTGTACCTCCTGTACCGGGCGTTCCAGATGTCCATCCTCTGGAGCGAACCACTCCACCCGAGCGCGCTGCGCTCACCGAACGGCCGAGTGCGCTACGTCGGCTTCGTCCTGCTCAACGAGTTCGTCGAACGGTGGCTCCCCGTGGCCGCGCTCGTGGCGCTGGCACTGCAGCTCCCACTCCTGTGGATCGCCGTGGTGGTGCACCTGGTCGTGTTCGACAACGCGGTGACCGAGTTCCTGCGGCGGGACCTGCCGTCGCTCCCCGACGCCACGAACCGACTCGCCCACGAACGTCGGTCGCGTCGCAACATCCGGGTGATCGCCGACCGCCGCCGGGCCGAGGCGGCCGCGGGACCGGCTCCGGTGGGCCGCGACGTGCGCGACCGGTGCCGCTGGGTCTTCGTGGTGTGCGGCCCGGAACTGCACGTCGAGACCCTGGCGACGGCGGTCCGGAACCTCCGTCCGCTCACCTCGCTCGAGATCTGGGTCGTCACCGACTCCGCGCGCAACGTCCGGCCGATCGAGGTCGACGGCATCGACCGGGTCGTCGACGTCGCCACGCCGGAGCACCTCGACGACCACCAGGCCAGCATCTGGCTGAAGACCGGCGTCCACCGCCACGTCCCCGAGGGCGAGTGGTGCTACCTCGACAGCGACATCATTGCGGTCCGACCCGGCATGGAGGCCGTCTTCGAGCACCGGGCGGGCCCGGTCGCCTTCGCGTCGGACCTGACCATCTCGTCGAACCAGGTCGACCGGTTCAGCCCGTGGGCCATGACCTGCGAGTGCTCCGGCCACGGCGACACCCACAGCTGCGGCCATCTCCGCGAGCAGCTCGGCGTCCGGTTCGACCTGGACGTGCCGGGCGACTGGGTCCACTGGAACGGCGGCGTGTTCCTGTTCGGCCCCGACAGCACCGAGTTCCTCGACATGTGGAACGAGCGGGCGCTCGCGTCGTTCGACTGGCCGGAGTGGCGCACCCGTGACCAGGGAGCGCTCATCGCCACCGTGTGGACCCTCGGCCTGGAGGACACGCCGAGGATCCCACCGGAGTTCAACTTCATCGCCGACCTGGGCAACAGCGACCTGTGCCTCGACCCCGACCTGGGCTGGGCCCTGCACCCCGCCGGACCCTGGCACCGCGCCCACATGCTCCACCTCTACACGAGCCGGCTCGAGGACCCGAACTGGGAGCTGGGCCGGGACGTCGAGGCACCCGTCGTCCGCCAGACCCTGGTCCGGACGCTGCGATGGCGACGCTTCGAGGTCCGCCAGCGCGCCAAGGACGAGTACCTGAACGCCCGGAGCGACCTGACCCAGCGCCGTCAGGTCTGGGGCCAGCGGTCCCGCGACGCCTACTGGGGGGTTCGGTCGAGACTCGGCCTCTACTGGCTCCGGATCCGCCGCCAGCCCCAGCGACTGCGACCCTCCCGGATCGCGGCGGCCGCGTCCCGGCGGCTCGGCTCGGATCCTCCGCCGTGAGCGCTCGTCGCTCCGTCAGAGCGGCCATCCGGAGCCTCACGGGACGGAGCCGGCGATCGACGATCTCGTCGACCACCAAGCCGGACGGGCCGCCGACCAAGCCGTTCCACGCCGCCTGCTACGCCGCGCACACCTCCATGTACTTCGACCAGTTCGGCGACGTCCGCGCGTGCTGCCAGAACACCGAGGCGCCCATGGGCAACGTGACCCGGTCGACCATCCGGGAGATCTGGGACGGCACCAGCGCCCGTCGACTCCGTGATGCGCTCCGCGTCGACGACTACTCGGTCGGCTGCGGCTTCTGCCAGTGGCAGGTCGACCAGGGCGACGACGCGATCGTCTTCGCCCGCGTCTTCGACCAGCACGAGGTGCGCAGCGAGCGACCCGAGTGGCCGGTCCAGATGGAGTTCTCCATGACCAACGCCTGCAACCTGCAGTGCGTGATGTGCAACGGCGACTGGTCATCGTCCATCCGGACCCACCGGGAGGGTCGACCGCCGCTCCCCGAGGTGTACGGCGAGACGTTCTTCGAGCAGCTGGCGGAGTTCCTGCCGCACCTCCACAAGGCGAACTTCCTCGGCGGCGAGCCGTTCCTCGGGAAGGAACCCCTGCGGGTCCTGTCGATGATCGCCGAGCTCGACGACCCACCCGAGGTGGCGGTGACCACGAACGGCACCCAGTGGACGCCCCGGATCGAGCGGATCTGCGAGCGGGTCCCCATGTCGTTCGTGCTGTCGCTGGACGGCATCACGGCGGCCACCTACGAGTCGATCCGGGTCGGGTCGGACTTCGAGCTGGTGATGCGGAACCTGGAGCACTTCGAGGAGCACGCCGGACGCAACGGCACCATGGTGACCCTCGCCCACTGTCTCGTCCGGCAGAACGCGCACGAGTTCGCATCGTTCCTGGCCTTCGCAGAACGCCGCGGGTTCTGGGTCGGCATCAACGAGGTGCTGTTCCCGGCGGAGCTCAGCCTCTTCCAGCTCCCCGCCGACGGACTGCGGTCGGTCATCGCGCAGCTGGAGGCGGACCCGGTGGCCGGGTCGCTCGACCGGTTGCGGTACGTGTGGGACGGACAGCTCGACGCACTCCGACACCGGCTGGTCACTCTCGAACGGGGCCAGGCGGTGCAGATCTCGCCGTGGGGGGACGCATCGGTGCGGTCGACCCCGTGGGCCGACCGGGCTGCGGCCGTGCTCGCCGAGTGGGTCGAGGGCGAACCACCCACCGAGGTCCGCTTCACCGTCGCCGCTCCGACTCCCCGGATCGAGGGGCTCCACGCAGCACTGCTCGAGGAGTTCGGGGCGCTCGACTCGACTGCTCCGGAGGCGTTGGTCGATCGACTCGCCGCCGGACTCGACGACGCCCCGGTGCGAAGGACGCCGGACTCGGACCTGCTGCACGACGTGATCCTGGGACCGGCCACCGCGGCATCGACCGAGGTCCGTCTGGCCTGGGACGACGCCGTCGACGGACGCACCGTTCTGGTCGCCGTCCGGAACCCCCCGGGACCGCCACCCCTCCCCGACGACCCCTGGGCCGAGCTGGTCCGGACCAGTGCGCCCGGTGGCGTCGTGATCTTCACCTGCGACACATCCGAGGAGGTGACCGCCGTGGACGGCGACACCCGGCGGGTGCTCGGACTGGAGGGCGCGGACCTGCTGGGCCGACGGACCGAGCAGATCCTCGAACGCCTCACCTCGGTCGTGGAGCAGGCCGACCTGGGCCCGGGCCCCAGCGGCCGCGAGGCCGACAGCACGCTCGACCTCCGCTCCGCCGACGGGACGACGCGGCGGCTCCGGGTCATGGTGGACCGCAGCGACGTCCTCACCGTGGCCGTCGGGCTGCTGCCATCACCGGACTGAGCTGCACCCGGGACGCCCGGCGGGGTCGCCCGGTACCATGGGCACGTGCGGCTGCGACTGAAGCACCTCTGGCGGCTGTCCCGGGACGTCGCCCGCTACTCGGTGGTCAACCGGATCTGGTGGTTCCTCCCGATGATGGTCCTGCTCGGGCTCATCGCACTGGCGGTCACCACCACCCAAGCCGCCGTCCCGGTCGCCGTCTACACGCTGTTCTGAACCCGCACATCGAACGTGACCTCGTGAGCGCCGCTGCCGACCCAGTCCCGGGGCTGTCCGTACGTCAACGGCTCTACGGAGTCCGGTCGCGCCTCCGGCGGTTCCGCTGGGAGCTGGCTTCCGGGGGTCGGCCACTCCTGCGATGGTTCCCGCGGACCTGGTTCACCGATCCGCTGGCGCTGGTCGACATCTGCTCACCCTGGGAGGTGGCGTGGGTGACCCGCCACGCAGCGACGCGGCTCCGGGGTACCGGTGCCGTGGTCGAGCTCGGACCGTGGCTCGGCGACGTCACGATCGGGATCCTCCGGGGATCGGACCGGAACCCTGCCGCAGCAGACGTCGTCGTGGACGCCTACGACCTGTTCGTCTTCGACGACATCGAGGTGCGCACCGCCGGCCTGCCCCTCGAGGGGCGGTTCGGCGACGGCGACGACTTCCTGGCCCTCTACCGGGCCCGACTGGGGGGCCGCGGGAACCGGGTCCGCACCCATCAGGGCGACGTCCTCGACGCGACCTGGGACCGTGCGGCCCCGATCGAGTTCCTGTTCGTCGACGTCGCCAAGACCTGGGAGATCTGGAACCACCTCGTGACCACGTTCCACGCCGCGCTCGACGTCGGCTCGGTGGTGGTGGAACAGGACTGGGCGCACGCCTGCACGCCGTGGATCCACCTGTGGCACCACCGTTGGCGGAGCCACTTCCGCGAACTGGAGCAGGTGCCGAACGCCGGATCCTTCGCCTTCGAGCTCACCCGGCCGCTCCCCGGTGCCGCCCTGGAGCCGACCAGCATCGACGACTACCCCGACGACGAGATCGAGGCCGCCTTCGACTGGGCGGCGTCGCTCGTCGACCCGGACCGTCGGCCGAACGTGCGGGCCGCGCTCGTGCAACTGCACACCCTCCATGGCGACCTCGACGTGGCCAGCCGGATCTGCGTGCGGGAACTGGCGGCCTCTCGGATCGACAGCGAACTCGTCGACGTGGCGCTCCCCGAGCTCGCCGACCGGCTGGCTGCGGACGACCGACCGGGTCGTTAGCCGATCAGCAGCCGGGACGATCGGCGATCGTGGACAGCGCCGTCTGGATCACCGGGACGAACTCGGGGTCCACGGCGAGGGGGAGCTGGAGAACCAACGGCGACGACGGGTCGATCGACCCCGAGGCGGCCTGGTCGCGAACGACCGCAGCTCCACGCTCCAGCACGGCGCGCTCGCGAGCTGCATCGGCGGGCAGGGAGGCGGCGAGGACGTCGAAGAACCGCTGGGCGAGGTCACCGATCCGTGCGGCCTCACCGGCGTCGGCCGCCCGGAGCACGCCGAGCTGCGACGACCAGGCGCCCAGTGCGCAAGGGTTGTCGGCGATCTCTGCGAAGGAGGCCTCCGCAGCGGCGATCGACGCCCCGGTCGTCGGCGCGGCGGGCTCCTCTCGGACGGGCCGCTCGCGGATCGGACGACCGGCGGCGGCGAGCGCAGGTGAGAGGTCGACCCAGATGCGCTCGGCGACGATCGCCGCGCCTTCCTCGTTGGTGTGCCCGCCGTCGATGTAGACGTCCTGCCGGTCGTCGAGCGCGTCACTGATGTCGATCGTCGGCTCCGAGACGTTGTCGTTCGCCCAGATCTCGGCCGGCCCGGCCATCTGGGGCTGCCAGAAGAAGATCGTCCGGACCCCCGCCTGGTCGGCGAGGAACTCGGTCACCCGTCGACCCCGTTCGTAGACGTCCACCGCCCGGACGGCGTCCGCGACCGACTTCTCGTAGTAGGTCCCGACGTCCTCACCCTCCGAGCCGCTGGTACCGCCACTGTCGTCCTGGAGTGTCGAGGCCCCGGCGGGCTGGTCGAGCCCGCTGCGCAGCCAGCGCAGGAGCTTGCCCGTGGCCGAATGGCCGGCGTAGGCCGTCCACGCGGTGGCCGCCGCGGACGGCGGGACCGACCGGCCGTCCTCGTCGGATCCCTGGACGCCGCTCCCGGTGAGGATCCGGGCGTACTGGTCCGTCAGCGTGTGGGTCGGGACACCCTTGGCCCCGAGGGTCTGGGCGTTGATCTCGTTGGCGCCGTCGTAGAAGATCGCCACGTCGGGCGGCGGCTCGGCCGCGAGCAGCTGCTCGAAGAGGATCATCTCCTGGAAGTGGGTCCACCCGCGCTGGCCGTAGTTCACCACGCGGATCGGCGTGCCCTGCTCCTCGGCGATGCGAGCCAGGTACGAGGCGATCGTGTACTCGTCCCGCTGACCCTCACCCCAGGTCGTGGAACCACCGAACATCCAGACGACCGGGGCGTCGGCGGGGAGGTCGGCAGGCGCGTAGGTCCGCCGGGTCCAGCCCTCCAGGTTCACGTACTCCCCCTCGAAGCCGAGCGGCTTGGACTCCGTGAAGGGCCAGTACCCGTAGGGCGTGCGCTGGATCTCACGGAAGTAGGCGTCGGCCCAGGGCGACGCGGCCATGGCCGGCAGGTCGGCCCGGACGTCGGCCACCGTGTCCTGGTTCCCGGTGAAGTTCATGCGCGTCTGCACGGACTCGAGTGGCGCACCGGCGCCGGTCAACCGCTCCCAGGTCAGGCCGATACCCAGATCGACGAGCACCAGCACGGCCAGGGTGCCGACGGCGAACACGCCCGCACGGGCGACCGTCCTCCACGACCGCTCGCTGGCCGAACCACCTCGAGCGCCCTCGAGACCGAAGGTGGACGACGCCAGCTGCACCCCGTCCTCCCGACCCGGCGCCGGTCGCCACCCGGCACCCCGGTCACGTCGCGGGGTGAGCGGGTCACCACCGACGAGCCGGAACAGACCGCCCGCCGCCACGAGGAGCAGTCCCACCCCCGTGCCGAGCACCACGCCGAGCCAATGGGCGATCCGGGATGCCGCCCGCTCGACGTAGCGCTCCACTGGCACGCCGGCCAGCACCAGGACGAACACGATCGCAGCGAGGCCGACCAGCACCCAGGCCCGGGTCGGATGGCCCAGCAGGGCGAACACGACGGCGATGACGAGGGGCGCGCCGACCGGGATCCACCGACGCCACCCTCCGCCTGCTGCTGCGTGCGCCACCCGCACTCCACGTCTCGACCGACACCCCAACACCGACACCCCAACACCGATGCCCCAACACCGACGCCCCGACACGGGTGAGTTCCGCCACACCCGCTTCTATCCTACCAAGGTGAACGTTCTGGGCATCAGCGCCCTCTACCACGACTCGGCCGCCGCGGTGGTGTCCGACGGGGTCGTGGTGGCGGCCGCCCAGGAGGAGCGGTTCACCCGCCGGAAGCACGATCCGAGCTTCCCCACCAACGCCATCGACTGGTGCCTCCACCACGCCGGGGTGGCATTCGACGGCCTGGACGCCGTCGTCTACTACGACAAGCCGCTGAGCACGTTCTCGAGGATCCTGCGGTCGTACGCCGCCGCCGGGACCAAGGGACTCCGCAGCGTCAACGCGGCGGTGTCGGAGTGGGTCAACCGCAAGCTCTGGACGCCCTACGAGATCGAGAAGGGCCTGCGGAACCTGGGCTACGACGTCCCCGAGCCGATCCTGTTCGCCGATCACCACACGAGCCACGCGGCCGCTGCGTTCTTCCCGTCGCCCTTCGACCGCGCCGCGGTCCTGACCGTCGACGGCGTCGGTGAGTGGGCGACGAGCTCGATCGGCTGCGGCACGGGTCGACGGCTCGAGTTGCTCGAGGAGATCCGGTTCCCGAACTCGCTCGGGCTCCTCTACTCGGCCTTCACCTACCACGCCGGGTTCAAGGTGAACTCCGGCGAGTACAAGTTGATGGGCCTCGCCCCGTACGGCCGCCCCCGGTTCGCCGATGCGATCCGGGAGCATCTCCTCGACGTCACCCCCGAGGGGTCGTTCACCCTCGACATGCGGTACTTCGATTTCCTCGCCGGCACGAAGATGACGAGCCGGCGCTTCGACCACCTCTTCGGTGGTCCGCCACGACGACCGGAGTCGGCCATCACCCAGCGGGAGTGCGACCTGGCCCGATCGATCCAGGAGGTGCTCGAGGAGGTGGTCCTGCGGATGGCTGCGCACGTGCACGACCTGACCGGCGAACGGGACCTGGTCATGGCGGGCGGCGTGGCGCTCAACTGCGTCGCCAACTCCCGTCTGCTCGCCGAGGGTCCGTTCGACCGGATCTGGGTCCAACCGGCGGCGGGCGATGCGGGCAGCGCACTGGGTGCTGCACTGTGGGCCTGGCACGAGGTGCTGGAACAGCCCCGGGTCACCGACGGGCGCGATGGCATGCAGGGCGCGCTGCTGGGGCCGTCCTTCGACGCCGACGAGATCAGCGCCGAGCTCGACCGACAGGGCCGACCCCACCAGCGGATCACCGAACCGGACGAACGAGCGGCACGCATCGCCGACCTGCTCGTCAGCGGCAACGTCGTCGGGATGTTCCAGGGACGCATGGAGTTCGGTCCTCGAGCGCTGGGCAACCGGTCGATCCTCGCCGACCCGCGGGATCCCGAGATGCAGCGGGTCCTCAACGTGAAGATCAAGCAGCGAGAGTCGTTCCGCCCGTTCGCGCCGGCGGTGCTCGCCGAGCACGCGCACGAGTGGTTCGAGCTGTCCCAGGAGTCGCCCTACATGCTGTTCACCGCACCGGTGGCGGCATCCCGTCGCGACGACGCCGAGGAGGTCGGCGAGGACGCCTCGATCTTCGAGCAGCTCGCCGCCATCCGGTCCGAGATCCCGGCGGTGACCCATGTCGACGGCTCGGCCCGCGTCCAGACCGTCGATTCCGACCGGGCGCCGGCGTTCCACCGGCTCATCAGCGCCTTCCACGACCTGACCGGGTGTCCCGTGGTGGTGAACACGTCCTTCAACGTCCGGGGTGAGCCGATCGTCCACACCCCGGAGGACGCGTACCGGTGCTTCATGACCACCGAGATGGATGTGCTCGTTCTCGAGGACTGCATCCTGCAGCGCAGCGAACAGCCCGAGTGGACGGGCCCCATGCCGGAACTCGAGCTCGACTGATCCCGACTCAGACGGGCGTCGGTGCGGGGGTCCCCGGGTCGACCTCGACCACGAACACCCGCTGCCGGCCCGACGCACCGTCGACGAGGCGGTGCACCCGGAGGTCGCGCCGCCCGTGGGGGGCATCGAACTCGGAGGACAGGACCACCACGCCGTGCAGCGGTGTGACGAGCCACCGGACCGTCTGCGGACCGAAGCGGTCGGCGAGCACGTCACCCAGATCGTCGAGCGCCCGGCCGATGAACGTGTCGGCCCCGAGCCATCGGGACCACTCGGGTTCCTCCACCGAACACACCACTCCGGCCTCGGCCTCGAGTACCAACGGATCGGCACCGTAGGCGTCGAGCAGCAGCGAACGAAGCCGCTCCTGCACAGCGGCATCGACGGGTCGGGAGGTGAGCACGAATGAACTGACGACGAGCTCGACCGGATCGTCGAGCTGCGAGCGGATGCGCCCTGTCGTCTCCTCCCAGGCCACCGCCGCCGCCCCCGACAGTTCGGGCACGCGTTCGAGCAGGACGTCCTCGACCCGGGCCAGTTCGTCGTGGGGGAGCTGGAGGAGGTCGTATCGCTGCGGCTGGTTCACCAGGATGACGTTGCAGTTCAGGGCGCGACGATCGGCCTCCTGCAGGAAGGGGACGAGTTCCCGCCAGTTGACCGTCATGAGACAGAAGCTCAGGGTCATCCCGTTGCCGGCCTCGTCGGCGAGCTCCTGGAATCGGTCGACGTTGCGCCACAGCCGATCGGCATCGACCCCCAGCCGGATGGACTCGAGCGTGGTCGGGTCCACCCCGTCGACCGACACGTTCGGATGCATCCGCAGCTCTCGGACGTAGCGGACGACGTCGTCGTTCATGACGGTCCCGTTCGTGGTGACGGTGACCTCGGGGGCGGCCCCGAGATCGATGAGCCGGTCCCAGATCCGCCGGTTCTCGCGAGCCAGGAAGGGCTCACCACCCTTGAACTGGAGGCGTTCGACGTGCGGGAGGAACTCGTCGAGCTCCTCGAAGAACCGGTCGTCGTAGCAGTCCGGGAGCGGTGGCAGACCCTCACGCTGGGTCCGGATGGCGGAGGACAGACCGCCGTTGCACATCACGCACTGGAGATTGCACCGGCTGGAGAGGGCCAGGTCGAGCAGCTTCGGGAACCGGTGCGGAGCCCCCTCCGCGAACCGGTCGAAGTTGACGGCCAGCGAAGCCGCACGACCGCCTGACTCAGCCACGAACTCACACTCCTTGCAGCCGAGGTCGAACGCACCGTGCTCCAACGCCTGCCGCTGGGCCGACAGGGCCGCGCCGTCCCAGATCTCCCGGAGCGACTGTCGCTCCGGGCCGTGAACCGTCCCGACCGAGAACCCCGTCACGCAGCAGGCGTGCACCAAGCCGTCCGGCCGGAGGTACAGCGCCGAGTGCGGGGCGAAGCACACCGAGGACGGACCGCTCAACGACGCTCCCGGAAGTGAATCATCCTGCTCACCCGAACACCTCGTGGGGCCGCCAGCCCGCTCGACCGATCCAACGGTAGCGGCCATGCGACTGAGCAGCCACGGTCACCGCAGCTGAACCGTCGTCGCCAACGGCTCACCACACTCCACGACTGCGGCGAACCGAGAGGTGGCCCATGGAGCTGGCCCGCGCCGGACGAGCAACGCCACCACGGTCGGCGAACGACCCGACGCGGTGAAGGTCATCACCCGTCCGACCGTGCCATCCCGGGCGGTGGAGGCCACAAGATCCAATCGGCGTCCGATCCGGTCCGCGAGCTCGGCGTGCAGGGCGCTCGCCGGACGCCCCACCCAGTTGGTCAGGTCCAACTCGACGTAGCGATCACCGACCGCGACCCGATCCTCGTGGTCGGCCCGGACCACGTCGACCCGGTTGTCGACCGAGCGGGCTCGCAACGCGTCGATCAGCGCGACCTCGCTCAGGGACGGGTCGACCAGTTCCTCGAGCAGATCCACCGCCCGAGCGGAACGTTCGAGGACAGCAGACGGCCCCGGCTCACCCGATCGCAGGTCGGCGAGCTGGCTGCGCAGCCGTTCGATCTGGCCGTCGAGGACGCCCAGGTTCCGGGTGAGCCGGCTCGACGTGGCTGCCCGTTGCGTCTCGAGCATGGCCACGACCTCGGCCAACTCCTCAGCACCGAGCAGGTAGGGGCTGTTCGCCGGCGGGTGTCGGACCGTGTTCACGAACACCGAGCACTCGAGTTCCTCGGCGAACAGCAGGAAGTCGACGAACTCGGCGACGTTCTGGACCATGAGGCAGTACGTGAGGCTGAGTGACGCCCCGGTCCGGTCCCGGTACGCAACGAACCGCTGGACGTTGGTCATCAGCCGCTCGTGGTCGACACCGACCCTGATCGACTCGACCGTCTCCGGCCGCAGACCGTCGATCGAGATGCCGACGGAGAACGGCAACGCATCGAGCACACGCTCCACCCGGGGCGACCACTGGGTTCCGTTCGTGGTCACGTTGCACTCCACCCCGAGCCCGAGGTCGATCAGCCGCTCCCAGATGCGGAAGTTGATCTCGGCGAGGAAGGGTTCGCCACCCAGGAACCGGGCCTGGTCGAGATGCGGCAGGAACGGAGTCAGCTCCTCGATGAACTGGTCGCCATAGCGCTGCGGGAGCTGCGGCAGGCCCTCTCGGTTGGCCCGGATCGACGAGGAGAACTCACCCGCACACATGACGCACTGGAGGTTGCAGGAGTTGCTGAGGGCGAACTCCATCCGGGTCGGCCACTCCGGGTGATGGTGGGCGGTGAATCGGTCGAACCCGGCGGCCAGAGCCCCCGAGAGGTTGCCGCCGGCGATCTCCTCGGCACACCGGGTGCACGCGTGGGCGAGGTCGTCTCGTTCGACGGCCCGTCGGAGCGCCCGGACCGTCGGTCCGCGCCACATGTCGAGCAGGGAGTCCTGACCGACCTGGCCGATGGGGGTCGTCCGAGTGAAGGCACACACCGACACGACCCCGTTCATGTCGAAGGACATCCCCACGAATGGCGCGTAACAGGCGGAGCGGAACGTCTGGTGCTGGATGTCGCGCTGTCCGTGGTACCGGCTCAGGTCCAACACCCCGGGTTGATCCGGACTCACCGCAGCGATGGTACCCGGCGACACCCCGGACCTCCCGGTGCGTCGCACTCCCCGAGGGCCGGGTGTCCGGCCGCAGCAGCCTCGGACAGCACCGGTCGGCCAGCGACCCGCCCGACCAGCAACTGGGTCGAACCACCCGATCCGCGCCCACCTGTGGCCGCCGTAGGGGTCGGTTGGTACCCTGAGCGGAGCGTCAGCACGGCGGGGGTGATCTGACTGACTGCGACCGCTCGGACCCAGCACGTGGGTTCGACCTCGAGCAACGGGACCCGGGTCGAGGGCGGGACAGCCCGCGCCACGCTGGCGGTCCCCCGGGGTGCCCTGCTCGTTGCGGCCGTCCTCGGCCAGGTCGTCCTGTCCCTGGCGATGAAGTCCCTCCCGACACTCGGGCTCCTCCAGGCCGCCACGATCGTGCTCGTCGGGCTCTACGCGATCGCCAGGCGGAACCTGGGCGTCGTGACCTGCCTCGTGGCCTACCTCATCGGCGCCGAGGTGCTGTGGCGGCAGGTGAAAGCGCCTGTGCCCTACCAGACGGCCCCCTACGTGATGATCCTGTTGTCGGCGTTCGTGGTGGTGTTCGCGATCGGCCGGCTCAACAGCACGGCGCGCATCGCGGTCCTGTACTTCCTGCTGCTCATCCCATCGATCATCAACACGATCCGGACCGCCGGGGCCGAAGCCCGGGAGATGATCGCCTTCGCGCTCAGCGGCCCGGCAGCGCTGGCCTGCTTCGTGGCGTTCACGTCCCAGGTGCGGGCCACCCCGGAGCAGTTCCGGCGCATCCTGTGGACGGCGCTCATCTCGGCCGTCGGGCCGCTCGCCATCGCCCTGTCCGAGATCCAGTCGGAACTCGCCAAGGGCAACGCGATCGAGTTCAAGGACCAGTCCAACTTCCTGACCTCGGGCGGGTTCGGGCCCGTGCAGGTCTCGGCGGTCCTGGGTCTGGGCGTGGTGATCGCCATCGTCCTGACGATCTTCGACACCAACCGGGTGGCCCGCTACCTGGCCGGGATCCTGGCCCTGGTCTTCAGCATCCAGAGCCTCCTCACGTTCTCCCGGGGCGGCATGTTCTCGGCCGCGATCGGACTGTCCGCGCTCGCCATCGCCCAGTCCCGGAACCGGAGGATCCGCAACCGGGTGATGGTCGTGGTGGCGATCGCCCTGGCGCTCGGCTACTTCGTGGTCGTCCCGTTCCTCACCGACTTCACCGGTGGCGCGTTCGAGAAGCGATTCACCGACACCGAGTCGTCGCGGACCGACCTGGCCGCCAACGACACCCAGATCTTCGCCAACAACATCGTCTTCGGGGTCGGCCCGGGTATGACGAAGTACCAGCGGCTGACCTACGAGATCTGTCAGCTGCGGTCGGACAACTGCGAGGACGAGGCCTCGTCCCACACGGAGTTCACCCGACTCCTCGGCGAGCACGGGATCCCGGGCGTCGCCGCCGGCATCGTCCTGATCTGGATGGCGATCCGGGCGGTCCGCGGGTCCCGGGCCGACCGGCCGTTCGCCGTGGCGTTCATCTTCTGGGCGGTGGCCCAGATGTTCTACGCCAACCTGCGCGTCGTCGCCGTGCCCTTCGCCTTCGGCCTGGCGTTCCTGACGGTCCGGGCGATGGATCGGGGTGAACCCCCGGAGGCCGACGACGCCGAACCCGCCGAGGGCGAGGATCCGGTCCACCGGGACCCCGTCGGTCTCCGTTCGGCGTCCGGTGCCGACACCGTCGGCCTGGTCACGCCGGCCCGGACCACCTCACCGGTGCCGCTCCGCGTGCCGTGTCGCAGCTCCTGTGACGACGGCCGACACGTGGCGCTCGTGACGGCGGACGGGCGGATCGTCCCGGCCGACGAACGACCGGCGGACGCGGCGACGCCACCGACGTTCGGTCCCACTGCTGCCAGCTGACCCCGGCGGGAACCGGCGGCCTCAGCGGGCGGCGATCGACCGGGCCCGCTCCAGATCCGCTGCGGTGTCGACGTCCACCAGCGGCGAGTCGTGACGGAGCGCCAGCACCCGGCGACCGGTCATGGAACCGCCCCGCACGACACCGGCCCGGACCACGTCCAGGGTCCCGTCCTGGGTCCACACCGGCGGCAGCGCCTGTCGGGGCTGGTTGAAGCACTCCTCGTCCCAGCTCCCGACGACCGGCTCCATGAACCCCTCGTCGTCGACGAACCACATCTTGAACGGGGTCTTCGCCACCGGGCTCACCGAACGGACCGAGTCGACCTCGGGGTGCGCTCTGAGCATCGCCACCGCCCGGTCGATCAGCCCGGGCTCGCGGAACGGCGAGGTCGGGCGCAGGTGGACGAACACCTCCACGGTCGGGCCGACGGCGTTCAGGCGATCGAGGGCGTGCTCGAAGACCGGGAGGTCGGCGGCGTCGTCGGTGGCGAGCTCGGCCGGACGGACCCAGGGCACCTCGGCCCCGGCGGACCGGGCCGCGGCTGCGATCTCCTCGTCGTCGGTGCAGACCACCACCCGGTCGACCGTCGTCGCCTGCAGCGCCGACTCGACGGACCAGGCCAGCAGGGGGCGGCCGCCGAGGTCGGCGAGGTTCTTGCGTGGCAACCCCTTGGACCCACCCCGGGCCGGGATCAACGCCACGACCGACCCGTCGGGACTCACCACCACGCCTCGAGCCGGTCGAGCGCCACCCAGAAGCCCTCGCCCCCGGTGCGGTGACCCTGCCAGATCTCGGGGATGAAGCCAGCGTCCGGACACAGACGGTCGAGTTGCTCCAGCAGGACGGCGAAGTCGACCTCGCCGTCGCCGATCTGCAGCCCCTCGCCGTCGACACCGCCGGCATCGACGATGTGGAGGTGACGGGCCCGCGGGGCCAGCAGCTCGACCCACTCGGCGAACGACGCCCCGCGTTGGTTCGCCGCCAGCTTGGTGTGCGACACGTCCAGGCACAGCCCGACCCCGGCCGCGTCGCTGAAGGCCGCCGTGTCGTCGGCGTCGACGAACAGGTTGCAGAAGAGCTGGCCGCCCAGGTACCAGGGGAACGGCGGCAGGGTCTGGGCCAGGATCTCCACGGGCGAGGTGTCGACGACCTCAAGCGACGCGGCCACCCGCTCGTACATGGCGGCCCGGTCCGCCACGGGAACCGGGCGATCGCTGGTGAAGCCACCCATGCTGACCACCAGGACGGGGCGATCCGGTCCGCTGAAGTAGCCGCCGATACGGGCGGCGACGTCCACGGTCCGCCGGAGCTCGTCCAGCGTGCGCCGGCGGTGTGCCGGATCGTCGGTCGCCAGGTTGAGGATGTGGTCGCCGGCGAACAGGTCGGGGCTGTGGACGGCGTACCGGCAGGCCGGGAGGTCGCCGAGGAACTGCGACGGGTCCAGGTCCAGGTCCTTGTAGGACAGGTGGAACTCCACGAAGTCAGGCGTGGACGCCTCCAGGATCGACCGCACGTCGTGGTACCGGACCGGCACGCCCCACGGTCGACGGAACCCGTAGGGGCGGGGCGCCACGGCGTCACCCGACAGGTCGGTGGCGTAGAAGAAGTCACCCGCCGGGACGTCCCGACGCAGGCGGGTGCCCAGCAGGTCGTCGCGGCGGTCCGGCTGCAGCACGCGGCCCGGGCCCTTCACGGTCACGTCCTCGGGCCGGACGGTGTCCCCGGCACGCAGGTCCCCGACGGCGACCAGGCTCTTGGCCAGCGTGACGCGGTTCATCAGCTCGCCCTGGCTCAGGGTCCGCTCGGCGTCGGTGCCGAGCGACGCCTCCACATCCCGGATCTCGGCGACCATCCGGGCGAACTCGTCGGGCAGCAGGCTGACCTTGTGGTCGTTGCCCTCGAGCTCCCGGTCGAGCGTGAAGTGCTTCTCCACGAGTCGGGCGCCGACGGCGACGGCGGCGACGGCCACGTGGTGACCGCGTTCGTGACCCGAGTAGCCCACCGGGCACGCTCCCAGCTCGGCGAGCCGGTGGAGGTAGGTGAGGTTGAGGTCCCGGTAGGGGGCGGGGTAGGTCGAGTTGCAGTGGAGCAGCGCGTAGGACGCTCCGGCGGAGCGCAGCGTGGCCACGCAGTCGACGATCTCCGACTCGCTCGACATGCCCGTCGAGACCACCATCGGGCGACCGGTTGCCGCCATGGCGACCAGGAGCTCGTGGTTCGTCAGGTCGGCAGAGGCCACCTTGAACGCCGGGATCCCGTACTCGTCGAGTCGCCGCACCGACTCGGTGTCCCAGGCCGTGCAGAACGGAGTGACACCGAGCGAGACGGCGTGGTCGAAGAGCGTGTACAGATCATCGGGGTCGAGCTCGAACCGGGCCAGCAGGTCGAGGACGTACTGCGACCCCAGGTCCTCGTCGGGGGCGTCGAGCCGCCCACCGTCCCGGTAGAGGGTCGCCAGGTCGCGCATCTGGAACTTGACGGCATCGGCCCCGGCGGAGGCGGCCGCCTCGACCAGCTCACGGCCCAGCGCCACGCTGCCGTTGTGGTTGATCCCGATCTCGGCGATCACCCAGGTCGGGTGCTCACCACCGATGACCCGATCCCCCACCCGGAAGGGGGCGTCGTCGCGATCGGCGACCGCCACCAACCGGCCCCGATCGTCGAGCAGGGGCACCTGCTGCACCCGGGGTGAGAACGCCGCCGCGATCTCGTCGGCCGGAGCGTCGGCGGGCACCCAGGTGAAGTCGGGGTTGGCTGCCTCCAGGACCGACCGGCCCAGGTCGATCGGATCGACGTCCAGCAGCCACCTGCGGACGTCGCCGTCGGTCAGGACGCCCTCCAGCACCCCGGACTCGTCGACGCAGAACACGACGCGCCGCTGGTTGCGACCCATCTTGGCCAGCGCGTCCGCGATCGCGTCCTCGGAGAACACCACCAGGTGCGCGAACCGCCGTTCGATCTTCACGCCCGTCGCTCCCGGACCCCGGCACCCGTCGCGCGCTCCGCCACCACCCGAAAATGGTACCGGTGCCGGACCGGGAACCGGCCCCGCCGACGCGCGCCTCCACCGTCGGTCTGTGGCAGGCTGCGAACCGATCGACAGGGGGCAGGTGTGGACGATCGACACGTCACCTCGCTGACCGCCGTGGTCTCCCGGTTCCCGGCGCCGTCCCAGACGTTCATCCGGCGGAAGCTGACGGGGCTCCGGGACGCCGGCATGGACATCCGGGTGGCGGCGACGGTCGTGGGCGACGCGTCCTCGACGGGTCTCGAGGTCAGCGGGCTGTTGCCGTGGGGGACACCGACGAGAGCACTCGAGCCCAGCGCCCGCCGAGCCTGGGGCGGTGTCGCGCGGGGGATCCGCAGCACCGCCGCGGGGTCGCTCCGGTCACCGGTCGCTTCGCTGGTCCAGGCGCCGGTCGCCGCCATGGACACCGACTGGGTCCACTTCGAGTTCTCCGGGATCGCCATCACCTACGCCCGGGCCGTGGACATCCTGCGGCGACGAGGGACGCGGATCGGCCTGAGCTGTCGCGGCGCCGCCGAGCAGATCGAGCCGCTCGTGGATCCGCGACGGGCGGCCCAGTTGCGCGAGGCGTTCGAGCGGGCGGACCTGATCCACTGCGTCTCCGACGACATGCGGCGCACGGTCGAGGGCTTCGGCGCCCCGCCGGAGCGGATCCTCGTCAACCGGCCGGCGGTCCCGGTGGCCGACTTCACCCCGCTCCGACGGACCGACCCCCGCCACGACGGCCCGCTCCGGGTGCTGTCGGTGGGACGACTCCACTGGAAGAAGGGACTCGACGACGGGCTCCGGGCCGTCGCCGGCGCCCGGGATCGCGGCGTCGACGTGCGCTACCGGATCGTCGGCGAGGGCGAGGAGCGGGACAAGCTCACCTTCCTGATCGCCGAGCTGGGTCTCGGCGACCGGGCCACCCTGCTCGGCGCCCGGGACCAGGACGAGGTCCGGGCCGAGCTCGACCGGGCCGACCTCCTGCTGCTCCCGAGCCTGAGCGAGGGCATCTCCAACGCGGTGCTGGAGGCGATGGCCGCCGGGCGACCGGTCGTCACGACCCGGTGCGGCGGGATGGACGAGGTGGTCGACGACGGTGTCGACGGCGTCCTGGTCGACGTCGGCGACCACGAGACCATGGCGGAGCACCTGGCCGGGCTGGCGGCGGACCCCGAGCGGCGCCACCGACTGGGGCTGGCCGCGGCCGACCGCGCCGACCGGGACCTGGACCTGAGCCGGCAGATCCGCGTGTTCCTGGACGCCTACGGGGCGGGCCGGGTCAGCTCTTGACCTGGGAGAGCGCGATCGCCTCCCGGTAGAACTCGTCGTCACGCTCGAGCTCCGCCCGGGTGCCGAAGGCCTGCAACCGACCGTCCCGCAGCACCATGATCCGGTCGCAGGTGTTGAGCGTCGACAGCCGGTGCGCGATCACGAACAGCGTCACCCGACCCTTGAGCTCGGCGAGCGTCTCGTGCACCAGCGACTCCGAACGCATGTCGAGCGCGCTCGTCGGCTCGTCGAGCACGAGCATGGACGGGTTGGTGACGAGCGCCCGGGCGATGCACACCCGCTGACGCTGGCCCCCCGAGAGCGAGCCGCCACGACTGCCGAGCACCGTCTGGTAGCCGTCGGGCATGGCCAGGATCTCGTCGTGGACGTGCGCCCGTCGGGCTGCGGCCTCGACCTGCTCCTGGGTGACATCAGGTCGGAAGAAGGCGATGTTGTTGGCGATGGTGTCGTCGAAGGTCCGGGAGTCCTGCGGCACGAACGACACCAGGTCGAACCAGGAGTCGTCGTCGACGTCGCCGGCGGGCACCCCGTCGAGGGTGTAGGTCCCGCGCTGGGCGTGGCGCAGGCGGAGCAGCAGCTGGATCAGCGTCGACTTGCCGCTGCCCGAGGGCCCGATGATCCCGACCGCCTCGCCGGCCCCGACGTCGAAGCTCAGGTCGTCGAGGGCCGAGGAGCGCTCGTCGTAGGAGTAGCCGACGTCCCGGAAGCTGATCGCCCCCACGCGGTCGAGGCGCACCGACCCGGAGGGCGGGCGGGCGGCCCGGAAGAACTCCCGCTCGGCGAAGAGGCGGTCGATGTAGGGGACCAGGTCGCCCAGACCGTGGTAGGCGGCCTGCAGGCCGCTGGTCTGGTTCAGGGCACGGATCAGCACGACCACGATGGCACCGATGGCCGCCAGTGGGCGGTCCAGGAACAGGTCCATGCCGACCAGGGCGGCCAGCAGGATGAGCACCGCCGCCGAGGTGTAGATGCCGGTGACCATCCGGGCCATGAGCTGGGCCCGGAACAGCGATGCGATCTCCTTGCGGGTCGCCCGGTCCAGACGGTCGGCCACCTCGCTGCTGACGCCGAAGGACCTGATCTCGAGGCTCATGTCGATGGCCTCGCGGGACTGGACCCCGTAGACGACGCCCTGTTGCATCTGCTGTCGCCCGAGCCGCTTGGCCTTGATCGTCATGGGTCGCAGACCGACGAAGAGCACCAGGCCGAACACGACGATCAACGCCGAGGCGATGGGGTCGACGACGAACGCCGAGATCAACAGCGCCAGCACCATGAATCCCGTGCTCAGGATCAGGCCGACGCTGATCACGGCGGCCTGGGTCTTGGCCAGGTGCCGCTGCAGGAGGTCCTGCACCGCCGCCTCCGGCACCGCCGACTGCACCTCCCAGGAGGCGCTGACGAAGTCCTCGAACGTCCCGTTCCGGAGCCGCTGGGTCAGGCGGGCCGTGGTGCGGGCGCCGAGCCGGGACGCCACGTACTGGAGGCCGAGCCGCAGCGCCGTGAGGGCGAGGGCGACCACGAACAGGGTGCGGACCGGCAGGGTCCCCAGGCCGAACAGGGACGCCTGCTGGTCGGCGAGCGTGTCACCGCCGATGGACAGGGCCAGGTTGGCGATGAGGACGAGCAGCGTCGCCTCGCAGAGACCGCCCAGGAACGAGGCCACGCCCACCCCGACCAGTCCCGGCTCCTCGCCGCGGAAGAGCTTCCTGATGGCCGGCAGCATCGGCTGGTCCCCGGGCGTGGGGTCACCGAACAACTGCTCCGCGGCCGTGGCCACACGCTCGGGCGTCGGTTCGACCGCGTCGGGAGTCGCATCGGCAGTCAAGGGGTCCGAGACCGGCCCGGTCGCCTCGTCGGTGCTCACCCGAGCGCCTCGTACATCCGGGCGAACTGTTCCCGCTGTGTTCCCACGTCGTGCCCCTTCGTGACGGTCTCCCTCCCGGCCCGGCCCAACCGGAGGGCCAGGTCCGGATCCGACAGGACCCGGTCGATCGCCGTGCTCAGGCTACCGGGATCACCGACGGGACACAGCAGGCTGTTCTGCCCGTCCACGAGCACCTCGGGCATGCCGCCGGAGCGGGTCGAGACGACCGGAACCCCGAGCGCCATCGCCTCGAGGACAGCGTTGCTCGTGCCCTCGGACCGGCTCGAACAGACCGCCACCGTCGCCGTCTCGAGCTGTTCGCGGACCCGGTCGGGCGGCACCGATCCGGTCAGCTCGATCGAGTCCCCCAGACCCAACTGGTCCACGAGGAACACCAGCGCCTCCCGCTCCGGCCCGTCGCCGACCAGCACCAGCCGAGCCTGGGGGTGGTGCCGTCGCACCTCGGCGAAGGCACGCACCAGCGTGGCCTGGTCCTTGACCCAGTGCAGCCGGCCGACGGAGACGACCACCGGCGGGCCGTCCACCGCTGCGGTCCGGCCACCGGGTCGGGGTGAGAACCGCTCCACGTCCACGGCGGGGCGGATCAGGTGGACCCGTTCGTCGGGCACCCCGAGCGACCGGACGACGTCCCCGACGGCATCGGCCACGACGTGCACGGCGGTCACATGTCCGAGGGCCTCGCCCAGGGCCGCGGCGGCACCGGGGACGAGCGTCGGGCGGACCAGCTCACCGGATCCGCGGCACGACACGACGACGGAGGTGCCGGGGTCGAGCAACCCGAGGGCGTCGTCGAGCTCGACGGCGATCGGGCTGAACGACACGTGCACGACCTCCGGGTCCGTCGCCACCACGGGCGCCGCCTGGAGCACGGCCCGCAGCGCCCGGGTGCCGGGACCCCACCGGCGCAGCGCCCGCAGGGTGAGCCGGCCGGTCAGGCCCGGGTGGCGCAGGACGAACGCGACCGCCGCCAGGACGCCCCGTGGCGACGCGAGCGCCGGCAGACCCGACGACCGACCCGGGCCGGGTCGCGTGCTCGTCCGGCCCTCGAGGAGCCCGTGGACCGTCACCTCGTGGCCGTGGCGCCGGAGGCCCTCCACGAGCGACACGAGGAACGTCTCCGACGCCGAGTCGAACCCGTTGACCACCAGGGTCACCCGGGCCATCACGCCGCCCCGTCGCCGCGCCCGGGCAGCGGCCGCAGGTGCCGGTCCGCCCACAGCTGCAGCGCGAGCAGGTTCCACACGCCGCGGTGGAGGTCCAGGCGACCCGAGCGGTGGTCCTCGAACCAGGTCCGCAGCGCCGAGCGGTCGAAGGCCCCCGACGGGAAGGGGTCACGATCCAGCAGCAGTTCCTCGACCAGCGGTCGCAGGGCGTCGCGCAACCAGGCCGCCATGGGCACGGTGAAGCCCTTCTTGGGGACCGGGATGGACTCCGGCGGCACCCGCCGGGCCAGCGCACCGCGGAGCGGCAGCTTGCCCGTCGTGCCGGCGACGCAGTCCGATGGATCGACCCGCTCGGCCAGCTCGAGGAGCTCCAGGTCGAGCAGGGGGACCCGGACCTCGAGCGAGTGGAACATCGCCGCGCGATCCACCTTCTGCAGCACCATCTGCAGGTGGACGTCGAGCTCGTTGACGCGCATCCACTGCATGAGCGCGTCCCGTCCGGGCACCCCCGACAGGTCGAAGGACCCCAGATCGTCGGGCAGCGCCGCCAGGCCGGGGGCGATCACCCGGAAGTCCCGCTCACGCAGGCCCGAGTGGGCGTCCAGGTACCAGTCGCCCAGCGTGGGGAACAGGACGCCCCGGGCCGGCCGTCGGGACACCGGCAGCGGTTTGGTCGCCCCGTAGGCCGTCGCCCGCACCGGCCGGGGCCAGCGGAACCAGCGGGCCGCATCGGCGACCTTGGTGAAGCGCGGGTACCCCCAGAACAGCTCGTCGCCGCCGTCGCCCGACTGGACCGTCTTGACCGACTCGGCCGCCAGCTGCGACACGAGCAGCGTCGGGAACGACGAGTAGTCCCCGAAGGGTTCGGTGTTGGCTGCCGCCACGTCGTCGACCAGCGCGAGCGCGCCGGCCCCGTCGATGCGACGGACGTGCGGGTCCACCCCGAGCAGACGGGCGTACTCCGCCGCCGGTGCCGTCTCGTCGCTGGCCGGGTCGTCGGTGCCGATGGTGAAGGTCGGCACCGGGTGATCGGTGACCTCCTGCAGGCACGCGGTGACCAGCGGCGAGTCGACCCCGCCGGACAGGAAGGCGCCCACCTCGACATCGCTGACCCGCTGACGGTCCACCGCCCGGGCCACGGTCTCGGCGACCGCGTCGACGACCTCACCCGAGGCGAGTCGCGACGAGGGCTCGGCGGCCCGGAACCGGGGATGGAACCGCCGCAGCTCCGGCGTGCCGCCCGGTCGCACCTCGAGCGTGTGGCCCGCCGGGACCTGACCGGTGTGCTCGATCAGGCCGTAGCGGCCGGGCAGGTAACCCAGCCGCAGGTAGAGGTGCAGCGCAGCGGGGTCCACCGCGGCCCGGTCGCAGCGACGGTGGCGGACCACCTGGTCGTACTGGGAACCGAACACGAACGCCTCGGGTGACCACCACCAGGCCAGCGGCTTGATCCCCACCGGATCCCGGGACAGCGTCAGCGTGGCGGAGTCGCGCTGGAACCAGGCCAGGGCGAACATGCCGTTGAACCGCTCCAGCGCCGCCCTCCCCCACCGGGCGAGCGCCCGCAGCACCACCTCGGAGTCGCTCGTCGAGACGAAGCCGACCCCGTCCGCCTCGAGCTCCCGACGGAGCTCCCGGAAGTTGTAGACCTCGCCGTTGAACACCAGCGCGTGCGTCCCGTCCTCGGTCACCATCGGCTGGTGCCCGAGCGGCGACAGGTCGATGATCGACAGCCGCCGGAACCCGAGGGCGCACACCCGGCCGTCGTCCCAGGCACCGGAGTCGTCCGGTCCCCGCCGGGCCATCAGATCGCACAGCGCGTCGACCTCGGCCCGGTCCAGGTCCGCCAACCCGTCCCGGACCAGCATCCCCGTGATCCCGCACATCTCAGCCCACCCCCGTTCCGGCCGCGGCCCGTCCCGACACGACGTCGCCGAGCAGCGCCGTCCACCGGTCGATCACCACGTCCCAGCCGAACTCGCCCGCCGCCCGCTCCATGCCGGCCCGACCCGCCTCCGCTGCGACCGACGGACGGGCCAGGTACGCCCCCACCGCTTCCGCGAGCGCAGCCGGATCGTCGACGGGGACGAGCCGTCCGTCCACGCCGTCGCGCACGACGCTCGACACCGCCGGTCCGGCCGCGGCGACGACCGGCCGACCGGCGGCCCAGGCCTCCAGGACGACGAGCCCGAAGGACTCCTCACGGGACGGGAAGGCGACCACGTCGGCGGCGGCGAACACGTCGGCCCGGTCCGAGTCGTCGAAGTCGTGGCGGACGACGACCCGCTCGGCCACCCCCGGCGGAGCCGCGGCCAGCAGTGCGTCCAGCCCGGACCAGCCGGTTCGCCGACCGGCGACCAGGAACTGCGCCTCCGGACAGGCACGCAGCACCTCCGGTGCCGCCGCCAGGAGCGTGTCGATCCCCTTGGTGGCAGCGATGCGACCGATGACCGCCACGGTCGGGCGCTCGTCGAGTCCCAGTCGGGCGCGTGCGGCCGAGGCGTCCGGCACCGGCGGCACACCCGGGACCGGATCGACTCCGGGCGGGAGCACCACACAGCGGCGCCCCTCCACCCCGGCCCCGACCATCCAGTCTCGTTCGGAGGTGGTCAGCGCCACCACCTGCGTCACCGCCCGCAGCGGATCCAGCACCGACCGACCGGGCGTCCAGTCGTCGAGGTGCAGCAGCGGGACCGCCACCACCGGGGTGCTGGTCCGCCGACCGGCGCGCACGGCCGCCGGGATGGTCGTGAACGGCGCCGAGGTGGCGACGACGACGTCGGCCCACGCGGCCGCGTCCAGCGCAGCGATCCACAACCGTCGACCCCAGGGCCCGTAGGACAGGACGGTCGGCCGGAGCCTTCGGCCGAGGCGCGCCCCGAGGCGCCGCCCCGCCCGGAGCAGGTCCTGACTCCGACGGGCGACCGGTAGCCGGTGCACCTCCACCCCGGCCATGACCTCCACGCCGACCGGCAGCCGACCGGCGTCGGGCGACGCGGGCGCCAGCATGGTGTCGGTGGTCACCACCCGGACCTCGTGGCCGGCGCCGACCAGCCCCTCGGCGAGCCGGCGGACCAGTTCCTGCGCGCCACCGACCGACGGGGCGTAGTTGATGCAGAGGAATGCGACCCGCACTCAGGCCCCGACGGCGCGCCGGACCGCGCCCACCACGGCGTCCTGGTCGGCCTCGGACAGGTAGGGGTGCATCGGCAGGCTCAGGACCTCTCCGGCGAGCTGTTCGGAGACCGGGAGCCCGCCCACGGCGGACGGGAAGTCCCGGTACGCGGTCTGCTGGTGCAGCGGCCGGGGGTAGTAGACGGCCGTCGGCACCCCGTCGGCGCCGAGCGCGGCGGCGACGCCGTCACGGTCGTCGAGTCGCAGGGTGTACTGCGCCCAGGCCGAGGTGCACCCCTCGTCGAGCCGGGGCACGTCGACCACGTCGCCCAGTCCCGCCGCGTAGCGGTCGGCCACCCGCTGCCGGGACACGAGCTCATCGGCGAAGACCGACAGCTTCACCCTCAGGATCGCGGCCTGGACCGTGTCGAGCCGGCCGTTGATCCCGATCCGGGCGTTGTCGTACTTGTGAGTGCCGGAACCGTGCACCCGGATCGAGCGGAGCAGGGCGGCGTGGTCCTCGGACGTGGCGAACACGGCGCCGCCGTCGCCGTAGCAGCCGAGTGGCTTGGCCGGGAAGAACGAAGTGGTCGTGATCGGTGCCAGCGTTCCCACGGAACGACCGTTCCGGGACGCCCCGAAGCTCTGGGCGGCGTCGGCCAGCACCCACAACCCCGCCGGTTCGGCGACCGCAGCGATCGCCTCGTAGTCGGCCGGCTGGCCGAACAGGTCGACGGGCACCACGCCCACCGGACGCAGCCCGGCCGGTGGCTCAGCAACCGCCCGGGCCAGGTGCGCGGGGTCCAGGTTGAACGAGGCGGCCTCCACGTCGATGAACACCGGCGTTGCGCCGAGTAGGGCGACCGACTCGGCGGTGGAGGCGAAGGTGAAGCTCGGGACGAACACGGCGTCGCCGGGACCGACGCCCAGGGCCATCATCGCCATGACCAGCGCATCGGTCCCGCTGGCGCAGCTCACCACCTGCGGCGCAGCGCAGAACGCCGCGAGCTCGGCCTCCAGCTCTGCGACCTCCGGCCCCATGATGTACTTGCCGTGGTCGAGCACCCCGGCGATGGCTGCGTCGATGCGCTCGCGCAGCACGGCCTGCTGGGCGGCGAGATCGATGAACTGCACGTCGTCCTCCGGTCTGGTTCGTCGTACGTCGGATGAGGGCGGCGCTCAGGACCCGTCGACCGGCCGGAGCTGGTCGTCGACCAACTCGTAGCGCCGTCCGCTGCGGGGGCAGACGAGGTCGTCGCCGAGCCGCTCCCCCTCGTGACTCATCCACCCGATCCGCCGGGCCGGCGTCCCCACCATCAGGGCGTGGGCCGGGACGTCACCCGTGACGACGGCTCCGGCGGCGATGAACGCGTACTCGCCGATCTCGTAGCCGCAGACGATCGTGGCGTTGGCACCGATCGTCGCCCCGCGGCGGACGATGGTCGACCGGAACTCGTCCTTGCGGGACACCTCGGCCCGTGGGTTGTAGACGTTGGTGAACACACACGACGGACCACAGAACACCCCGTCCTCGAGCGTGACGCCGTCGTAGACGCTCACGTTGTTCTGGATCCGGCAGCGGTCGCCGACCGTGACCCGTGGCCCCACCACCACGTTCTGGCCGAGCGCGCAGTCGCGGCCGATCGTCGAACCGGACAGGACGTGGCTGAAGTGCCAGACCTTCGTCCCGGCGCCGATGACCACGTCGTCGTCGACGTACGCGGACTCGTGCACGACCACACCCGGGAACCGACCGGCCGGATCGCCGGGGCCGTCGTGGGACCCGTCGGGACGAGCCGGTTCGGCGTCGCTGAGCGACTGCTGGGCCGCCGAGAGGACCCGCAGGACCCGGAGCCCCTCCCGGCCATCGGTCCGCGGCGGCGTGCCGTCCCGGACGCTGGCGAGGAAGTGTTCGCACTCGAGACGCAGCGGTTCGTCCTGACGGAGCGCCACCGGTTCGCCGTCGGCCTTCACGGGGACCGGGACGTCGCCGTCCCACTCCACACCGTGTCGGTAGACGACCAGCTTCGACTCCCAGGGCTCGACGTCGTCGAGGACCGCCATGGCCTCGGAGCCGACGACCACGAGCCGCTGCTCCTTGAACGGGTGGAGCCACGACACGAACACGTGCGCCTCGGGCCCCGACGGGAACCGGAGATGCGTGGTCGTCACGTCCGGCACGCCGGTCGACAGGAACGTGGACCCCACGGCGACGACCTCATCGGGCTCCTCGCCCACCAGGGCCAGGAGCATCGACAGGTCGTGCGGGGCGAAGCTCCAGAGGATGTTCTCCTCCCGCCGGATCTTCCCCAGGTTGAGTCGGTTCGAGTAGAGGTAGCGCAGCTCACCCAACTCGCCGCGACCGACCAGGTCGACCAGCGCCAGGAACGCCGGGTGGTACTGCAGCAGGTGGCCCACCATCAGGGTGACGCCGGCGGCATCGGCGGCGGCCACCACCTCCTCGGCGTCCTCCACCCGGAGCGCCAGGGGCTTCTCGACGAACACGTGCTTGCCCGCGGCGATCGCCGCGAGCGCCAGCTCGGCGTGCTGTCGGGCGGGGGCGGCGATCGCCACCGCCCGGACCTCCGGGTCGGCCAGGACGTCGCCCAGTTCCCGAGCACGGGCGCCGTGCTCGGCGGCGAGCGCGGCAGCGACCTCGACCGCCGGGTCGACCACGGCGACGAGCTCGCCGATCTGGGCGAACGCACGGACCAGGTTCCGACCCCAGTAGCCGCACCCGATCACCGCGACCCCGGTCCTCGGACCTCCGGTGGACATGACTCGCTCGCCCCCTGTGACGCTCGCTCCAGCCCGGTCAGTGTACGGGTCCGGGGCCGGATTCCTCCCGACCGTCACGCGCGCATCAACCGGCGGCGCCCTGTGGGCGCAGGGCCACGGGTCCGGCGGCGGACTCGATCCACCGCCACCACCGGGCCGACACCGCCTGCGGGTCGTGGTCGCGACGCACGGCGGCGTGCAGGGACCGGCCGATCGCGCGGGCGCGCTCGGGGTCGGCGAGCAGTCCGTCCACGCCGTCGACGAGGCCGACCACGTCACCGGGATCGACCAGGACGCCGCGCCCGTCGGCGAGCAGGTCGACGAGTCCACCGGGCCGCAGCGCGACGACGGGGAGCCCCCGGGCGCCGGCCTCGAGCACGGCGAGCGGGAGCGGGTCCTCACGACTGGGCACCACCACGACCCGGACCGCTCCGGCCGCCTCCCACGGGCGGTCCGATGACGGGACCCACGACACCGGGGACGGGGCACCGACCCACGCCGCCTCGCGTCCCGACGGGCGGCCACCTACCCAGCGCACCTCGGCGCCGCGACCCCGCCGGGCCAGTTCGGCGGCGAGCGCCTGCATCCGGTCGGCACCCTTGCGCCAGTCGGGTGCGCCGACCCCGACCACTGCGCCATCCGCCACCGGACCGGGCGGGTCGGCGGTGACCAGGTCCGCCACGCCCGGCAGCTCGACGGCCGGTCCCCGCCAGCCGCTGTACGCCGACAGGGCATCGCGGACGGGCGCAGCGACGACCGCGACCGAGGCGGCCCGATCGAGGACCCGACGGAGACCTGCCGGCTCGACGCTGCGACCGAGCGCCGTGTCGAGTTCGTGGAGGTGCACGACGACGGGCACATCGGACGGCACCGCTCCCGGCACGCCCACGGCGCCGGCACCGTGGAGGACCACCACGTCCGGCCGGGGCAGGCGCCGGGCGACCCGCCGGACATCGACGACGAGGCCCCGACCGGCCGCTCCCCGGGCCCCGAGGAGGCCGAGCGCGCCGGCG
>SXGQ01644579.1_pt1 | contig 34945 bp, 47 predicted proteins | sample 3178371 | NCBI WGS metagenome assembly SXGQ01 (sample SAMN11356859, study PRJNA531348) | freshwater metagenome | isolation source: freshwater sample F1-20 | place: China: Fuxian Lake, Yuxi | collected 2017-12-25 | reverse complement strand
GATAGGAGCTGGCGGCACCTGCATCAAAAGACCTGATGGTGACCGGTCCAATCTTCTCAAACATCGACAAGATATAAATCCCAGTCGTCACGAAGAATGATATCGTCGCGAAGGTCGCCGACATGGAAGGGTTGCCGTTCGTGTCGTTGATCCAAAACCTGGAAACGTTGGCTTTCTTGTCGGGAGCAGCCACGGGCTCACTTAAAATTGTATCGTCAGCCATACTATAGTCCTCAGGAACTAAGTATGTCGAAGACGTTTATTTGGCAACTTGGCCAACAGCAAATACAGTAATGAGCGTGAAAGCCAATCCACTCGCAAAACCAATTCCAAACCATGTAGACCTGCTTGGAGCATTTTCGAGTTGAAGCTTCAGGTCATCAGCCTCTTTTTGTTTCAACTTGAGCGTCTCATCAAGCGTAGAAATCCTTGCATCTCTCTCAGTCTTCTCACGAGTGCAAACGGCCGCAGCATCGAAAAGCTCTTTGTCTTTTCTTGCGGTCACGTCTGCGACCGCTTTCTCTACTTCGACCTGAACATCTGAGGTTTCATGCTTATACTCAACAGTCACCTTAGCGGCTGCGGGCTTGTTGAACAGCACCCCAGGAAAGGGTGCGACCTGTCCTTGGTTCAGGGGAGCAATCATCGGCTCTTCTGCGTGAATGTCTGTCGCCCACGCCATCTGGTGCGTCAGGAGCGAAACAAGCAAGAGGGATGCGATCGATTTCTTCATTTGTAGACCTTAAAGCCGGTTGCTTTTGAAACTTCGTCCGCCAGATCGACAGGAGCCTTTGCTGCTAGTTTCTTGGCTTCCTGTTCCTTCTTAGCAGTTAAATCGGCCAACTTCTTCTCGTAATCCTTTTGATTTGCAGCGAGGTCCTGCTGCAGCTTGACAATATTGGCTTCGAGTTGTGCCTTCTCGACATCCTTCGCTGCAGTGATCTTGTCTATCTCTTCTTTGTGTAACTTAGCAAGTTGTTTCGCCTGCTCTGCATAATCGTATTCAACAGCATGTATTCTGTTGTTAGCGTATGCAAACAAGCCAACAGCCACTAGACCAGTGATTAGATAAGGAAGTATCTTCGTTAACATGTGTGCTTCAGTTTGGTTTTTCGTTCTTCGGCTTCTTGGCTTCCGCAAAGAGAGGCTGCTCAGGTGCCACGTCAAGTTGTAATTGACCCAACAAATATTCTTGAACTTTATATAAGTCAGTTATTGCTTTGTTTTGATTCTGAATTGCTGTCATCAGCAGCTCAATCGATTTGGCCATGTCAAGCATCTGTTGTGACATTATATCGACGCTTTTGGTTAACAAATTAAAGTCGTCTATTGAAACGTCAGACTTCTTCAGAATCGTCGTCAATAAGTCGAGTATGCCTTCATCCTTCTTGGGAGGTTGTTTCGTCGTCATTTGAATCTTCTAAAAGATTGTACAAGGTATCACTGTCAAGTTCACCAAGTTGCATATTTTGCTGACGATTAACCTTCTCTAATGTGATGAGAAGTTTCTTCTTCGATATTTTTTCAAGTAGTTTATCGGACTTGGGGCCTTCTAACAACACCATCTCCGCAGCCTCGTGGAAGAGGTCTTGCATGGTGATACCGTGCTTGAACAGCTTCTCACGTAAAGCTGTGTGAACTTCTTTCGTGAGTTTTACATGGACGCTTTTCTTATGAAAGAAAAGGTCGTGCCTCAAGCACCACCCCCGGCCATTGGGCCTGCTGCACCTGCTTTAGGAGGCTGCACTTCATCAGTCTTCTCGGCCTCTGTCTCGCCTATCTCCATTCCATAAGACTCCTGCAACTCGTCTTTGAAAGACTGGAGTGTATCTCCTTCATAGTTCTGGGACAGGTAGTTGGCTGCCCTTCGAAGGATCGTGTTCTTAACTTCCAACAGAGATTCGTAGTTTTCGACGAGACGCATGACGTCAGAAACAAAAGAACCCATATTGATGTCCTCAAGTTTCGACTTCTCGGGTTTTTCTTCCTTCTTCTCGTCGTCTTCGGCCTCGGTGAGGCGACGCCAATCATGAGTCAGCTTACCATAGGAGACGGCCTCAGTCTTCGCCTTGCTGTCTTCTTTTGCCTGGGACTCGTATTGTGAAAGGTACTTGTCAATCTGAGAGTCAACAGAGTCTTCTCCCTTTTCCTTCTTAGGCTCCTCTTCAGCTTCGCGGAGGAGGCGAGCAAGTTCCTTGAGGGTACCGCTCATCACTTCACCACCGTAGCAATTGCCTCGGCCCTCTTGAAGCGGTCCTCAATGACCTGCCAGTTGAACTCACGCATCTGTGCGATGAGATAGCTCTTCTTGTCGTTGAGGTAGTCCTTGTAGTATGCGTGCTCCCACATGTCCATGACGATGACTGGATAGAAACCGACAGGAACGTCACCGCTGTGATGAGAGACCATGAAGTTGACGTACTTCTTCAGGAACATGTGGTAACCGCAAACGGCCCATCCGCTTCCACTCGCGAGGGCACATGCCATGAAATCACGTTGCCAATCATCGAAAGTGCCGAAGTCTCTCTGCAGTTTAAGATAGGAAAGAGAATCCATCACGACTTCGCTGTGGGGATCGAAACAGTTAGCGAAGTAGAGCTCGTGAAGCCATGTCGCATTGAGGTTGTAGACCTCATCGAGTTTCAAAGAACGATAATCCGAATGCCGAGAATTGACTTCGGACCTATTGGCCGTGTCAAGTTTAGCAGAGACGTCATTGAGAGATTCAATGTATCCCTTGTATAATTCGGTATGAGCCGATTTGGTCTTCTGAGAAACAAACTCAGAAACCTGCTTAAACTGTTTCTGTTGTGCGACATAGGCTTCATCCAACTTCTCAGCCTCCGGGAGAACCTGCTCCTTAGCGAAGTGGGACTTAATGCTCTTCTTGATGATACCGTCGACGTCGACGCCGGCGAAAATATTCTTCTTGTCAGTCGATGGCATATTCTTTCTCCAATGTGTCTTTGTCGACGATGAACTGTTTGTTCTCAGGTGTCTTAAGGATGGCATCACGAGGACCGATGGACACCAAAGTGTACAAAAGTTTGGACTTCTTGTGCTTCAACTTGGTGTCGGGCGAGAGTATCGTCTTCTCTGTGCCGTCGACCTTGCCCTTAAACACGGCGTCAACCTCTTCCGAGAGCCGAGCCAGTTTGGCTGCCCATTCCTCTTTCATTAACTGAATGATGTCTGCGTCTTCAAGTTTCTTCATGACTGTGACTAAATATAACGTCAGAAAATCTATTTACGGTAATGCCACACGTTCGTAATATATCGAGTCCGGCCGAGTCTCGATAATCAACTTCATATATCACTTTCGATATATTGGCGTTAACTATCAACTTGGCACACAGCTGACATGGTGAGTGCGTCAAATACATAATCTTGTCACGATTGTAATTGTAATCGCACTTCACAAGAGCGTTCATCTCGGCATGTATGAAGCCTGACTGTCCTGGATCTATCGAATCTGGCTGGTGAGGTCCGCCCCTATAATTCCCATTGTATCCGAGAGACAGGAGTCTCGTATTGTCATCCGACACTACAATCGCTCCGACTTTTAAGCGAGGATCATACGATCTTTCAGCGACTGTTTTTGCTATCGTCATCCACGTGTTGTGCCACGTCGGTCTACTCATGTATGTTTTGCCTTTGATCGATAGAAAGATGATGGCCATAGCACCGAGGTTCATAAAGCTCGGCTCCACCCACTTCTATTTCCTCACCGCCTGTTTGTTTCTTATGCGTGTAGTGAGCATCTCTGCCGCACACAGTGCAAACAGCTGAGCACTTACACACGTTGGTGGCCCATGGAAACATCTTCTCCATCTCAATAAAAGGTTTACCTGTTGCCGACATCTCTAAAGAAGAAACCACTATCGTAAAACCGTACTGATAAAGACATATCAGGGCGTCGGCTGCTCCGGGTATCATGAAAGCTTCATCAACAGCGACAACCTGCGGTTCGTCGTCCATCGCCGTCATGTATTCAAGTATCTCGATACCTGTCTTCACACAAATTGCAGGTACTTTCCAGCCACTATGGGTCGCAACTTCGCTGACACTATACCTGTCATCAATTCCAGGTTTAAACACAACGATCTTTTTGTGTTGATACTTGTATTTCTCCAAAGTCGCTAACAGTCGACTCGTCTTTGACGAAAACATCGGACCACAGTAAATGGTGAATTCAGGATTGTTCAGCATTCTTCATCCTTTTAAGGAGTACATAAACCATCAACGTTTCTCCTACCATGGCGTGAATTGTAACACAATGGCAGCAAACAGTTCAAGAACTACCTTAGCGGCTTTATTTTCGTGTTAACTGTCTCAGTATTGCACGCTTGGCTTCGATGGTCAAGTCTGCACGTAAGACGTAGTACTTTAGGGATTCATTCCATTCATTGATGCGGTGAAGGCTACTGTCGATGCCCTTCATCTCAGAAGAGAGATTTTCCCACATCTCGTAAATGGTGTTGTGGTCGACGTCTGATTCAGACACGACTTCTCTTAATAGAGAATTAAATTCACTAAAATTTTCTGGTAGACGTCGACGCTGCTTGACGGCCTTCGAGACCTGTGCCTTAATGGCAGCACGTATCATTGAGCGAATATCATCGATGTCCATTACGATAAATATGAATCACTTCTTCCAGAAGCTGTACAAATTCTTTTCAACTTCATACCTCATCATCTTGACCGGTCGACTGGGCTGCTTAACGGCCCAGATGAACATCTTCTCAAGTAAGTCTTCAAAGTTTGTTTCATCACGAAAGCCTAGCTGTTCTTTGGCCTTAGAGTGATCGCAATAAGCCTCTTGCACTTCGTTTCGAGGCTCAAGATGGACGATGCTTGTTTGATATCCTAACCTGTTTGCAACAGCACAGAACCTATTGGCAGCCTCCAAAATAGACATGCTGCTGTCTGCACCTATGTTGTAGGCCTCACCGTTGCCTAGGCGCATCAGCTTTTCAAACGGTTCCATGTAGTATTTCACGTCGGAGAATGATCGAATCTGTGAACCATCTCCATAGATGGTGATAGGCTGGCCAGACAATGTCTGTCTAATCCAGATGCCTAACACATTCCTGTATTTGTCCCAAATATTCTGGTATACTCCGAAGACGTTGTGCGGTCTTACAATGGAATAGTTGAGACCAAAGAAGTTACGAGCAGACTTGAGGTCTTGCTCCACTGTGTGCTTCGATATCCCATAGGGATCTTCAGGATCTAATGCCATGTCCTCAGTGTAAGGAGGAGTTTTTCTACCATAAACATCCATCGAAGAAGCAAAAACGAACTTCTTCACATTGAAATTAACTGAGGCATTAATAATGTTAACTGACGACAACAGATTGTTGGTGTAGTTGAAGTTCCTGATGAAAGGACTTAACCCAACAGCTGCATACGCTGCGAAGTGATACACATATTGAGGTCGAACATCCCTAAAGAGATTGCTAACAGCGTCTTGGTCCACAAGATTTCTTTCATAGAAATCCAATCGTGGATCGATGTTTTCGATGTAACCACCGCTCAAATCGTCTATACCGGAAACCTCATATCCCTTGTCAAGCAAGTGACGTGTGAAATGAGATCCAATGAGTCCTGCACAACCTGTGACTAATACCTTCGTCGTCATGTCTAGTATATTAAGCAATTTCTCGAATCTTGCCAGCGTTTGTGCTGTAACCCCAGTCAACACTGCTGTCAACAATGCCTAGCCAAATACTGTAAGGCTGCATGTCTAGATCACCCCAAATCCTCAAGTTAATGGTGTTGAGCGTCGTGTCGAGAGTTTTCACACGCATGAAAGTTTTACCATTCTTAGTTGTCTTCTTGTCGTACGACACCACACAGAACCAAGCAACATTCTTTGTGCCTGGAGTCAGTTCGCTGATGGCAGGAATGTCGTGTTTCTTAATCTTTTCAAGCACCTCGGGTGGAAAGATCAAATGAAATGGAGCAGTTCCGGAAGTTTCCGTTTGAATGGCCAATTTCTCATACCTGTCCCAATCGTCCACTCCCTGGACTTGTTCGATTAACTTTGGAAGCAGCGGTTGTGGATTGTCTTTCAGAGCACGTTTCGATGTGGTGCCGTATCGACCTTTCTTTAGAGTATCGATGTTGTCCATTACGATGCTCCACAGTTGCTTATGGTTGTGAATAACACCGTTGGAAAACTCGTCGAGCGAAGAAAGTGCCTCCATGGAGATGAGCGCCGCGAGGGCTTTCTTGTTGAACTTGCTGTGACGCCACTTACCTTCGTCGTCGAAGAGAAGATCGTCAATGCTGCGGTACGGCCTGTTCTGCATGACCTCTTCAACAGCTGACTCACCGACACCCTTCAAAGAAGAGAGAGGTGGGACGAAGGCGTTGAGTCTATCGGACCACGACCACTCGTTCGTAGAGTAGTTGATGTCTGGTGGGGAGATCTTGTAACCAAGTTGCTTGATCTCCGACATCATCCAAGCGAGAGACTCCACATTGGTGTTTTCGGACTGCAGGCACGTCGCCAGCCAATCGGTCTCGTAGTACGTCATCAGCCAGGCTCCGTAGTAGGAGTCGATGGCGTACGCGATGGCGTGAGACTTGTTGAAACCGTAGAGTGAGAAGAACGCGATCTTGTCGAAGAGCTCCTTGGCCTTGTCTCTGTCCATGCCGGAGACACTGATGCAGCCATCGATGAACTTCTTCTCGAGGGCTTCTTTCTCTTCCGACTTCTTGCCGAGAGACGTCAGATCCTTCTTGACGAGCGTCTTCCTCATCTTGTCGGACTCACCCGGAGAGAAACCGGCGAGTTTCTGGGCCAACATCATGAACTGTTCCTGGAAGGCGATGAAGCCGTAGGTGCCTCCAAGGACGTCCTTGATTGTCGGATGTTCGTATCGTGCCTTCGACGCGTCTCGCTTTGCCTCGACGTACTTCTTGTGGACGTTGGCCTTCAGAGGACCTGGGCGATAGATTGCCGTGACGACACTGATGTCTTCGATGCAGGTCGGTTGGACCTCATGACAGAACTTGCGAGCACCGTCGCTGGTGAACTGGAAGATACCAGGCCATCGATTCTTTCGATAGACGTGGTCGAAGACCCTGTCGTCGTTGGGTTCGACGTATCGACAATTGAGCTTGTCATCGTAGAACTTCTTGATCTCTTCGAACTGCGGCTCACGACCCAACTCCCGCTTCAGAATACGGGCGATGCAGTCTTCCACCATTTTCATCTGCTTGATGCCGAGGAAGTCGAACTTGAGGAATCCGTTTTCCTCGAGGTTTCTGATGTTGACACCCTCGGTCCAAGGAGTCTGTAGCTCGCCTCTGACTGTGATGAGAGGCATGTGCTTTTCCAGGTTCGGGCAGATAAGAACGCCGCCGGCGTGACGACCGACGGATCGGTTCATCATGAAGAGGGTTCGAATCTTTTCCTCGACCTGAGGATACTTCTCCATGAAGTTCCTGTAGTTCTCGGAGTGCTCCATGCAGTCCTCATGCTTCAACACGAACATGGACTTTTCCATGTTTGGATCACGAGACTTATTCTCGACTTCTCGTTCGAGAGGACCGGTCATGGCGTTGACTTCCTCGAAGGGGACTCCATAGAACTTGGAGACGTCCTTGACGAGAGACTTCAATTTGAGAGTGTTGAAGTTGGAGACAGGAACGACGGATTCATATCCGAAGATCTCACGAGCGGCCTCAATGAGCTTGTCACGGTCACCGACGTCGGTATCGATATCGGGATAGCCGACGCGGTGACGACCCATGAACCTTTCCCACAGGAGGTCGTACTTGAGGGGATCGACGTGAGTGATGCCAAGCAGGTAGTTGACGAGTGATCCGGCACCGGAACCACGGCCAGAACCGGGAAGAGTCCTGTTCTCGGCCAACTTGAAGACTTTCTGGAGGGTCAAGAAGTAGTCTTCGGACTTCAGGTATTTGATGTCGTCGAGCTCCATCTTGGCACGTGCGACATACTCAGGATTCTTGTCCAGGTCTTCGGTCTGCAGGCCTTCCTTGACGAGCTCAACAAGCTGCTTGAAGCCTGACTTCTCAGGTGTGTTGAATGATGGCAACTTTGCAGAAGTGTCGAACCAGACCTCCTCACACATGTTCCATGCGATGTCGTGGCCACGCTCGATGGATTCCTTAATGAGGGTTTCTGTTCCTTCATACCAGGAATATTCCTGGCGTCTTCCGAGGTACTCCTGCCACATCTGTGTGGCGTTCTTAGGATACAGCTCTGCCTTGATCTCTTCGAACTTAGGAAGAGGCTTCGGCTCCACACCGATCTTCATGCGACCTGGTTGCAACTGTCGATAGATCTCACGGGTCTCCCACAGGTGAGGGCCTGGGTAGTGAGAGTCTGCTGTCGTCAGCAATGGGATTCCTGTCGATCGAGACGTCTCGATCATCATCCTGTTCGTCAAGTCCTGCGCAGACAGCTTGTTGAACTGGATTTCCAAGAAGAAATTGTCGCGACCGACGCAGTCGGTGAACCTGTCAACCATGTTCTCGAGACGACCTCTGATCCTCGACCTCAGCCCGTCGTCGTCCACCAAGGATGGATCCAACTCGGCGAACTTCTTCTCGGCGAACTCACCGTAGATGATGCCGCTGGGTAGGCCACCGACGCATGCTGTGGAGACGACGAGGCCCTCGCCGTGTTCTTTCAGCAACTTGAAGTCGATACGAGGAAACTTGTAGAAGCCGTTCGTGAAACTCTTCTTCACCAAAGTGAAGAGGTTGGAGAGCCCAACGTTGTTCTTGGCGACGACGACGAGGTGGTATCGCTTGTTGATGTCAGTGAGAGCGGAATCGGAACGAGTCTCATCTGCGTCTTCAACGACGAGGCCTGCTTCTTCCTCCTGTTGAGCAGTCTTGTCTTGAGGATCTGCCTTGGCGGCGTCGTACTTTCGCTTCCACTCGTCCAGGTCAGGAACGAAGTAGAATTCGACGCCATATAACTGGCGATACTTGCGACCCTTCGACTTCATCTTCTTGGCGTGGGCATGGGCGTGTGCCAAGCCGTTGCCGTTGCCGTGGTCTGTCAGCGACCAGCCGTCCATCCCTTGTTGATCGGACAGAACGAAATCGATGTGGTCCGACGGATAACCAAGACCGTCATAAGGACTGAAGGTCGAATGGCCGTGGAGGGAAACGAAGCGATTCGGAGGCAGGTAGATTTCTGACATCATATCAATTGTAACTTAAAAGGGTGGCCATTTACACGACCACCCGAAGAAGACTGAGATTCAAGTTCACTTATGTTTCTTGCCTTTTTTAGCCTTCTCAGCGTTCATTTCTTCGGCGCGATCGAGGAAGTCCTTCACAGCGGCCTCGACATACTCACCAAGTTTGTGCTGGATCTCATTCTTTAGATCGTAGATGAGGAAGTCCTCCCACTTGGCCCGATCATATCCGGAATCCTTCCTGTTGAAGGTGGAGACTTCCGGAGTACTCGATTGCAGGTCGATCGACTTACCCTTGAGATAGCCATCGTCTGTGTCGAAATCAATGTGGAACTTGAATGTGCTGCGTGCCATTGTGACCTCTAAATGCAAAAATTGCGCCTATGTGTCACATCATATACACGGAAGATGTGATTTTACACAGACGCAATTGCTAGAGATCTCAGAGATCTTGAACGAAGTTAACGAAGCTGTCTTCCTCGCCTATTGACTGGGCGCCGCCCATGAGCTCCTCGTCGAGTTCTCTTGCGAGAGACTCAAGTTCAGACCTGTTTCCCGTTGAATAAAGCGAATCGTATTCATCCGAGTATCCATCACCAGAATCTAGTGCATTTGGCGGGGCAAACTCAATGCTGCTGTACTTACTTCCCATCTGCCTAACCATGTCACAGAATTCTTCGGTCGTCATTCCTGCACCTTCAGCATGAACAGAAACGTCAGGAATTTCAAGGGAAGCGTCTTCTTCGAGCATCTCTCTAAGACGACGCTTGTTGGATGTCTTGGTCTTGACAACCTTCTGAACTTCTTCTTTGATAATACGACGGAGTTGGTTGACTGTGAGTTTCATGACTGTAACTATACTTTAAACAAGAAAAATGAAAAAGGGGGGCGTAAAACGCCCCGGAATCATTCAATTTCCTTATCGTAAGGTTCGTAGAGCATCTTACCTGCATCCCTGCATCGATTAAGGTAGTCCTCGAGCTGCTCGAACGTGGTGCACACCTTGATGCCTGATCGGCTGAGCATCAGGTTGAACTTGGCGCCTGGTGGAAGGTTCTCACAGAAGTAGACGATCTTGCGATCGAGAGCGAATGCTGCACCTGCCTCCCAAATCGTTCCAATGTCACGGTAAGTGGTGTTGACGAGAGTGAAGTCACATTCACGGATGTGCTTCATGTTGCCCTTGAAGACATTGTCCTGCACCTCGAGCGAGGCATCTGGTGGGCATACGAAGATCCGGCGAGGGGAGGCCAGCTCAATCCAATCAGCACGACTGTCAAACACTGCCTCAAGCTTCGTGAGCTGCTTGTCCTGGTCGGGTGAGAACCAACCGCTTGCGAGATAACACGAAAGTTTTCTACCAAAAGCATTACCATTTTTCATTTGTCTATACCTTTCCCAGCGTTTCTTGACGCCTGCAATCATATTTTCCCGCCACTGCGGCGTGCGTAGCTTCCATCTTTGATTACCCATTGCCTTTTCGGCTATTTTCTTTTTCGCATAATCAGGTACAGGTTTTCCTGTAGATGATTTTCGAATTTTTTCAATCTGTTCAGGAGTTAATTTTCTGCCTGTCAGACTTTCTCTCATCTTGCGTGCATGCTCTTCACTCTTCTTTTTACCTCGAAGAGAGTCGCCTATCTTTTTGTTCCACTCAGGATTTGCATTCAATCTTGTCTGACGGCGTTTTTCACATTCGTCAGCTGACATTGTCCACTGATTATCTTCCACTATGGCAACATTATATGCTGGGCTCAGCTGTTCTACAAGAAATTTCTCTCTTGATCCAAGAGCAGCTTCTTCATTGACAATCTCTAGTATTTCGAATGTAAATGCTTCTTCTCCATAATAGTTCCATGCTTTTTGAAAGTGAAAGTTAACGCATTTCCCAATTCTGTTGTTGCGAATGTGACCCAACCATCTTTTACGAATGTCTTTACTCTTTCCAATGTACTTCTTGCCGTTATAAATGTTGGTGATCTGATAGATCCCCATCACCTTAGGACTCGTCGGAATATCCTGAACTGTCTTTGACGTCCACATTGCCAATCCTCTCACGAATGATCTCGACGACGAATTGACTCATAAGAAGACCGTGCTGTGCGCAATACACCTTTAGCAGCTTGTGCGTCTCCTCGTCGACCGAGATCTTCGATTGCTTCATGGCTATAGGTATCTCCTTCAAGTACAAAAGTACTTAAGTACTCATCCTCTTAAATTCAGTCCTTCGTGCTTCCATCTCAGGCCACACCTCATCGTTAGTCAGGACGACCCTGAGGCACTGAGTGACAGCATCGGTGATCTGATCATTGACTCCGCCTGGAAGAGCCATGTTCTGCATCACATGTGTGATTAACTCTAAATCGTTCATCTTCTTTGACATTGTTGATTCCTAGTAGTTGAGAATGATTTTGTGCTTCGACGAATGCTGCTTGATGTCGTCGAAGAGAGACTTTGGACCTGCGAAATAGACATAGTGGTCAGTCGGCATCACCAGTATCTCTTCCATTGTAGGTCGACCCCAGTGACATGTATTCCAACATCCAAAATCGATTTCTTTGAGGATGGGAAAGACTGCAGTGACGTCATCTTTCGTAACATTCCTTCCGTACATCTGGACCGATGTTGACAGACCTCGAGGTAGCCTATGTGCAACGACAGAGACCATCGTGCCGATTCCTGTGCCACCTGCGATGCAATTGACCTCAGGTGCGTCGAGATGCGAGAAACCAGGTCCAACAGGATATTCGATGTTGAAGTTAGTATCCGATAACAACGGAGAAGTATTCGGTACAGCGAACGTCAATTCTGTGCCACTCGACTCGCTGACTGCGAGCCACTTGCCGTTGACCTTGGCACACTGCCCAGGTATCAGTACATGGTCCGACCCATACGGCAACGTCAGTTTTGCATAGTTTCCAAATATCGTCGTCTTCATGCCTTAATGAACTCCCTGATCTCTTTGACTTCTCTGTCGAGGTCCTCATCATCGACATTCATCTTCAAGACTTTGCACTTCGTCCAGATGGAAAAGTCCATGTAGAGGTCGTGGATTTTCTTAATATTATCGTTGACCTGATCATAATCGTCCTTAAAACGAGAATAATCTGTCCTGTATGGGATGATGATGTGTGTGCCCAATGCCGCATGACGACGATCGAGCTCTTCGAGGACTCCCAGGTCGGACTTCCTACCTAGAGCCTTGCTGTAGATCCATTCTGAAGGCCATGCTCTGTCGAGAATGACCGAGGCTCCAGAAGACTCTAGGTATGAAGTGAAATACGTGTCGACATACCTGATGGCGTGGACGAAGTACTCAGGATCCTTCAGGAAGTACTTGTGTTCGTCCTGGTTCTTGAAGTACGTGATGTCTGTTTGACGAGACAATTCCTTGCCAATATTGGTCTTCCCACAATTGTCCGGTCCATCGAGGATGACGACACGCTGCATGTCACTTACTTCCAATCTTACGAAGTCGACCGTCGAAACCAATCGTCTTCCAGTCCTGGATCATTTCCTTCTCACCTGGGAAAAGCAGGTGGTCTGGCAAAGTCTGTAACTCGAAGTACCAGGCCGACTTGTCGAATCGCCAATCACACTTGTTGGTCTCGTTGATCGTCGAAGGAACCCAGTCACCTGCCGAGGGGGCACGTCCTGTGTTGCCAAAGACCTTGTCGTTGTTGAGGCAAACCTTGTCGGCGCCCATCGCCTCGAGCTTCTTCATGAGGTGAGACCAACCGGAACCAGGAACCTTGTCGCTGCCGTCGTCGTTGAGGTGTGCCTTGCGAAGTTCGTGACGGATGAGACGACCGATGAGGTTGAGTTCGTCTGTGAGACCGTTCTCACAACGACGAGCGAAGTAACCCTTTAGCGCCATGAAGTTGACAACACAGACGAGGTTGGTTGTCTGACCGTGGATCGTCATGTAACGACAGTCCTGAGGCGGAATTCCATCGGCGACCATGGCGTCGTACAGTTCCTGAGACTTGGAGACGAGGTCACGGACGGCGTCACCGTACTTGGACTCGTAGATGTTCTTGGGAACGATGACGTCGTGTTCGATGGATTCAGGCATCTGAGAAGTGACACAGTACGCCCAACCGACACGACCGCGAGTGAACTGAGCGAGAGCGACTCGACTGAGACCTTCGACTCTCACCTGAAAGTTGAGGGCCTCCTGAGGTACAGGAAGTGCCTTGCCATCGAGCACTTCCTTGGCGGCCTCGATGTGCTTCGGATTGCTGGCGTCGAACTCCTGTCCTCGAAGGGAGTACCACGTCTCCCTGTACCAGTTCCAGAACATCTCGAATGGACGTGGATTACCTGTGTCGAGAAGTGTTACCTTGATATTGCTGAAACCATTCTTGATCTTGGACATGCATGACTCCTTGGGCGTGAAATTAAAACAAATGGGGACGACTTTACACGGATGGGATGAAGTCTATGGGATTTGAGTCCCTTGGAACGTAGACGATTCCATTGAGAGACTTCACCTCTTGATTGTAGGGTTTTTCAGGAACGATCACTTTGACGCCGTGCTTCGCATACTCTGCCGAGTGTTTCGCAGAATCGTCGACGGCGAAGTGCCGTCCATTCATGTAGAACTTCTGCTCCGTCAACCACATGAACTTCTCCGGTGCGAAGGCCACACCATCGGCCTCAATACCATTACGAGACAACCAGGAATAGGTGTCGTAAAAACAAGTTAAATTGGTCGCTGGTCTGGCAGTAAGAATTTGAATCCAATATCCTTGAGCCTGCAGGTGTTTGAGGAGTGAGTAGTAGTTCTCATTCCTCTCGAGTGACAAGAAACCATGGCCACTTATGAAGTCCCTGAAATACGTCTCACCGTTGACGTTGAGTCGCTTGAACTCCCGGACGTTGTAGTACTCGTCGCTCTCAGGATCGATGAAGCTGCCACACTTTTCGGTGGCCCAGGTGCAGAAAGATTTCCTGAACTCGGCGAGGACATCGTCCATGTCGAAGAGGACGACGGGTTGTCCGGACCACTTCTTCTGGGAGAGGTTGTGTCTATAATGAAGGTACTCATCCTTCTGGGCTAGAGCCATCGAAAAGGTGTCCGGACTGATACCGAAGAGATTGAGTATGGCGAGGATGTACCTGTATGCGTCGACAGACTTGTAGAGGACTTTCTGGACGTCGATGGGACGAGACAACATACGATGGTCTCTGTAATCGACAGCTTCGCATATGCCTGTGGCGTCGGCGTGCATCGACAACACAAACGTCTTCAACATCTCACGACGTTGACTCAACGACATCTTGCCGGAGTCGAAGAATAAATCCGAGAATTGTCTCTGACGTCGCAGAGACTCGTGCAAATTCGTCCAGTCGAACATCAGTAACCCCTGTTGATTCTCTCGTGGATTATCTTGTCTTTCTTGGCGTAAGCTTCGAACAGCTCTTCAGGAGTGATTCCAAGCATCACGAGGACGGACAAGAAGTAATTGAAGGCGTCGACATACTCCTCCAAGAAAGCGTCGTGATCAAAATCTGTGTTCTGCGTGAGACGATGAGGCTTCCAATTCTTGAGGTGAGCAAGAGACTCAAACATCTCTTCAACTCCCTTTAAGACGGTGTCTCTGACATGTTGTTGCGAATCTTTTGTCGATATGTCAACAGGCCACTTTTGCAACACAGCAGGTTGTTTCGCAGCCAATTCTTTCATGAAAGCTTCACGAAGCTTAAACATCTCTTTAAGCCGACAGTCACTCATAACATATCATCTTACTGTAGTGTCAAACCGTAGTACAATGAATAATTAGAGACATGGAAAAGATGAGAAGAATTCTTCAGGAGCGTTTTGGCGACCCCATCGGCAGTTACGCCGGCGAGGCACCGGCAGGTGTTAGGAGCGTCGACGAAATTGATGAAGCAGAATCATGTAGTGAATGTGGATACATGGAAGTAGAGGGGTCTTGTGGTTGCACTCATCAAAATGAAGCAAAGAAACGTGGCCTGTGGGCGAACATGCATGCTCGCAGAAAAGCTGGTAAGAGGCCAAAGCGACCGGGAGAAAAGGGATATCCTAAAGATCTAGACGCAGCACGAAAATGAAAAACGGCCTCTCACGAGGCCGTTTTAGTTTTTTCACTTCTTCTTTGCTTTTGACTTCTTTACGACTGCCCAAGACTTTGAAGGATTCGCAGAATTGACACGTGCCATGGCCCACTGGTGTTGGGACATTCCCTTTCGAGATCCGGAGGAAACCCAGGCAGCGAGCCCTTTTCTATACTCTGCGTAGACAGAACCGGGTGTGAGACCACGTTTCTCTGCCTTCTTACGAAGAGTAGCCTTGACCTTGGCCGAGAGAGCCTCAGAGATGAGTTCACGAATCATTGTACGAAGACCTTCAACGCCCTCGTCTTTTCTGTCCTGCTTCTCTCGCTCTTTCTTCTCCATCGACTTTCTAATCTGCACAGCTTTCTCTACATCACCCCTCTTGTATGCAGCCTTGGCGGCATCAAGTTTCTCATCACGTTTACTTCCTTCAGGAGCATCATACTCAGGTGGATGATCGGAAGCTTTCTTTTTCTTCTCTTCATCGAGGGCTTCTCGAATGAACTCTTCGAGTAGAACTTCGTCCATTGAAAGTGACGACTCACTCATCGAATACTTCTTCTTGAGCTGTCCGACTTTGCGCTTCAAGTTATTGTAGTAAGACATCACCTGGTCGCTGATGTCGTTTCCTTCAGCATCGTAGAGGAAGTTGACAGCATTACCACCCTTGTGGATGTCGTTGATGAAGTACTGAATTGCCTTAGTGAAAGCCTGTTGAGGTACAACCTCGCCCTTCTTGCGGAGGGCTTTCTGTATGTTCCTGAGGAAAGGCGTGCGAAGCTTCTCGGGAATCTCCTCGAGTTGATTGTGACCAGCTCTGTCGCTAGTTCCCTCACTAAAGACTTTTAAGAAGGCCTTGTAGAGCTCGTCGCCGGCCATTGACTTTGGTAGACCCATCGTCTCTGTCATACGTTCCGTTATCCACCTGCCGAAGGGGTTAGGATTGGTGCCCCGTATGCCGTTCTGGAGATAGTAGACGATGGTCTCCATGATGTTCGTCCAGAGGTCGTACTCTGGTTGATTCATCCTCTTCTCTTTGAAGATCTCGAAGATGTACATCTGCAACATCTCGTGGAGGAGACCGTGCATGATGTCGCCTGAGAGGGCGCGAGTTATCGTATCGTCAGCTACGAAATCGAACTGACCACCTGCGTCTGCAAGCTTCTTCTTGTAGAAATCTGTCTTAAAGATGCGATCGAATTCCGATATGGCATACTTTTTGAATTCTTCTTCGACACGCTCGTCGACGGAAGCTTCAACCTCACCCGGCTTCTTCTTATCCGGATTCAACGCTCCATAATGACCGTGACCCACAGGTGTGGCCTCTACGTCAAACCTACGAGATGGTTCCTCTCGCCACGCCGGCGAGACTTGATTCATTTCGTCTTCAATGAGCAATCGAAGAGTTTCTGTTGTAAGCTTCATAACAATTTCACTTCTCGCTAGGCCACTTACCTGTGGCTTTGTGCATCATCCAAGCTGCGGCGGCTGCTGGGTCTTCTGCCCATTTCTCGACCTTCTTCATCTTCTGTTTGAAGGTCTTCGTTCCTTTTAGAATCTTCTGGGCTGTCTTCTTGGTCGGACCCTTGCCCTTGGCCTCAGCATGAATTTCTTCCTCGCCATGAGCCATCAGCTTCGCGTCACCTGTGAGATAACCGTGAATCTGTCGAAGATTCTCGTGCGCAACAGCGATGTGGTTCTGGACCCACCCTGGGAGTTGATCGTCATAATCGAGTAGTTCACAGACCTCATAGGCCATCTCTTTCATCGATGCCAATTGCGACTTGGCCATATAACCCTCGTCGTCATGACCCTCACCGTGCTCCGAACCATGGAGGAAGCGGTCGTCGTCGTCAAAGTCGACAGCAGGCTCTTGCTCGTCGCCTGCAACGTACCCCCAATTGCCACTCTTCCAGGCTGCCATCTCGTCCTCAGTGATGCGATTCATCGCCTCAGAGAGATTCTTCTTCTTTGGCTGCGCCTTGCTGATTTCTTCCGCGATGAGTTTGCGGAGCATTGTTGCTGTGAGTTTCATTGTGGCATAATCCTTTGCTTGAGAAGGTAGATGTGACCTTCATGCTTGTCTTCGATTCCGGCGAGGAGGTTATCGAGGCCACGGGACATCGTGCCGTTGGCCTTGAGGTGCTCAGCGAGGTGCGCGGCAGCCTTGAGGAAGTTCATCTCTGCGAGGTAGGAACGCTTGGCCAACTCAGTGGGTTGTGGGATGGTGGCAGTCATGCCGTATCCCTGGAGGAGCTGGCACAACTGCTTGTGCTGCAGGACGATGTCGACGTTGGAAGTCGAACCAAGACCAATGGCCTTTTCAGCGAGAGCGTCAATGTCAGCAGAAGTAGCTTCGTAGAGACGAGCGAAGAGGAGGTGGTCTCCATAGAAAGGGTCACCCTTCGTGATCCAGTGGTGATTCTGGTGGACAGCCGCAAGGAACTTGAGGTGGACGAGGAGAACTGAGAGTTCGGGGTAGGGAATTCCACCCCACTCGGAAACCATGTTCTCAGTAACGATACCTAAATTGGGCTCCACAACGAGAGCCATCTCAAGGGTTTCTACGAGTCTCTTCTTCATAATCTTCTCACTTCAGGGTAAGATTGAAACTTATTGTATCGAGACCAGAACCAGGTCCCCACGACAAACGATATGGCTCACCGTCAAGTGCCTGTCTCTTGTTCCAAGAATCGACATATCGATCGAGAGCATTTTCAACAACAACTGACATGACTCCACCAGGAATCTTGGCATTGACAGGAATGAGAGTTTCTTTGTGGCTGCCCTCACCAAGACGATACTTCTTGATTCCAGCAGGAACGGTCGACTTACGTACGCCAAATAGCTTCTCCGCCTCTTCAACGTATTGAGCGGTCGAGTAATTCGACTCAAAGAGATCGGCGACAGGATCTGCACGATCTTCGATGACAGGCATTGCTGCGTCGTCAAGATAGGCCTCACGGAGCAGTCTCTTTGCAATAGCCTTAAGGGATCCCTCACCAAGTACAGCGTCTTCGCGCTCTTTGATGCAAGCGTAAATTGACTTCAACAACTTCTCTCTGTCAATCTTGGCACCAGAAACAGAAAATTGGCTCGCTGCAACACGGGTCGCGATGGTCTCTTCCCAATTGCCTTCGAGATTCTTTCCGTACTCGATGCACAACTTGTGGGCGAGGCGAGCATACCACTCATCGGAGAAATCCTTCTCGCTATACTTCGAACGAACTGCGTCACCGAGAGGCTCTTCGCCGTACATGTCGAAGGGCTCTTCAACAGTTTTTGGCGTAGGAATGCCAGATTCCTGAAGCTTCTTTCCACGAGCAATCGACTTTAGTTGATCATCTGCAGGAAATTTCTTGAGCGCTTCTTTGACGAGAGAATAGGAACAACGTTTCGCGGCGGCGCATCTTACAGATGAAGAAGCATCGTCGAGGAGTCTTATTGCCATCTTCTCGGGCAAGAGGCGAGCAGCCATCTTTCTCACGATTGCTGAATCGTCAACAGAAGCTTCAACAAGGACGGATGTCTTAACAGCACCACGTTGAATTTGTCGACCAGTCGACTCACAGAAATCAAGTTGCTCATTGACAGCCTCTGCAACTTTCTCATAGTTCTTCGAAACCATGACAGGCGGTCCAAAGACCCTAAAGAGCTCCTCGCGGATCGATGCGTGGCGCTGCTCTTCTTTAATAGTTTTCTTCACTACTTTTTGCAGCTCTTCAAGCTTAAGGTGCATATTAGACAGACTCCTACGTTTAAGTATTAGATAAGCAAGAAATTACGTCACTTGGTGGACAATTTCATGTCCTTGGCCCATGCCTTGATTTTTTTCTTAGCATCGTCGCGAACGTAAACGCTCTTTTCCTTAAACCCGGGATCGTCCAACAATTCTTCTGTATAAGTTTCGTCTGGCTGTGAACCTGCAAGGGAACGCCTGATGGCCTCTCGCAACTGTCCTATTGTAATCTTCATGAGCGATAAATATCGCCATTAAAGAAAGAAAACCAATCTGGGTGCCAAGTGCCACCAGGACTGACATCCCAAAAGTGAGTCATCAAAGGCACAGAAGGCGCCTTACGAAGATTCATACCTGCCTCCGAGAGAAGACGTGAACCTTTCTTCAGGTTGCACCTCTTGCAAGCAGACACGCAGTTCTTCCAATCCGTAGTGCCGCCCTTCGATCGTGGATGCACGTGGTCGATCGTGATGGTCTTGTAGTCCAGGTTTATTCCGCAATATTGGCACTGCCAGTTATCACGATTGAATAGCACTCTTTTTCTGAACCGTGGTGTGGAGTACTTGCGAGTCACTCGATCGAGGAGGCGAACAGTGGCAGGAACACGATAGGCAGTTCCGGGTGTGGTGTAGATGTCGTCCCATGCACTCGGCGTCTCTCCTATCGTGATCACTTCTGCTCTGCCCTTAAAGAGCAGATTGAGGGCACGCATCGAAGACACGAAATTGAGAGGAGTCCAATCGGCGTTGAGTAGGAGAACGTTTCGCTTCATTTCAACTCCCGTTCGTGTTAGAGGCGTTGAATTAACTATTCTCCTGCTCGCGAGCTTTACGTTCGGTCTCATCTCTTTCTTTTTGTTGTCTTAATTGCCTCAACAGCAGAATCAAAAATAGATTCATCTCGTTCTACGCAAATCCAGTTGCGATTTAACTTACGGGCAGCGAAAGCAGCCGTCATGGATCCTGCGAATGGATCGAGTAACCAGTCTCCCTCATTCGTGTTGGCGAGGATGGGGATCTCGAATACCTGGAGAGGTTTCTGGGTGGGATGAACCTTTCCCGAGAAGATCTCGGTGATGTCTGTCCACACGTTGGTCCTTCTATAGAACTCGCTCTTCGCCGGATATTTCGCATCGTAACCTGCGTAACCACGCTTCGTGTCGAGATACGGCACGTTGAAGGTGGCCGGCTTCTTGATGTTACCCTTCACCATGTAGAGGATCTCCTCACGAGTGGAGAGGTAGTTGTGTTGCACGCCGTAAGCCCTCTTCTTGTGCCATGTGAGGAGGTTAGAGATGCGCATGGGAGTCTCGTACTCCACTCGATGGGCATACTCAAAGAAGGGACGGAATCCCGGGATGCCGTAACCACCCCACACGTACATGGCACCACCATCCACGATTAAATCGGAGAATGTGTTGGTCCAACCCACCATCCAATTGACGAACTTTTTCTGTCCGTCGTGCCACTTGTCCCACTCCTCATCGATGATGTTGCCGTAAGGAGGATCCGTGACGACTGCCTTCAGTTTGGAATCGCCGAGAAAGTTCTTGATCTCATCGATCACCTCTTGCGAGGTGCAGTCGCCACAGATCGCCAGGCCGTCTTCGAATTTCTCAATCTTCATGTTGCTCTAATCTTATCAAGCAACTCATCGGTGTTCAACTTGCGGGTGTGCCTCTTCTCCTGACAGGGGTCGCAGAGGGTGCGGATCCATCCACCTGGTTGCTTGTGACCGGGTACTCCACAGTCTTCACAGATCTTGTGGGACATGGCCTCGGCCATTCGGATGGCACCCCACATCTCTTCATTGCCGCCGTAGATGTAGAAGCGGAGGCCACCGAACTTCTCTTTTACCTGAGCAGCGAGAGGCTGCGCGTCTTCCTTCTCTTCCTCGGGAAGCCTGTAAATGACGTTGTCAGCCTCGTTCTGAATGACTGCGCAGAGTGCGTCGATGATGTCGTACCAGCCGTCGCCACACTCTGTGTACTTCAGATTGTTGAAGATCTTTGGGTATTTCTCAAAAAGTTTCTTCTCTTTATCGGGGCTCATGAGGTTATCATAACCCGTGTTTAGTTCATATTACACGAGAACGATGTTGAGTGACTTCGAGCTTCAAATAAGAAGGAATCGCATCGAGAACCGCTTCGATTGCGCTGATATCGACGTCTTTCAGCAAGTCCTGAATCTCTTTGGCCACAGGATTGGAGGACTTCTCTGAATTTTCAGGTGCAGAAGAAGTTTGATTTGGCTCCTCGGCTCTCTGTGTGGGTTCAGTTGCAGCCGGAGCAGCTGATGCAGCCTTCTTCTGTGCCTGAGCTGCCTTTCTCTTTTGACCCTTTTTATTGGTTTTTTCGTCTAATGTGTCCATCTCAAAGAGAATATTGACCCATTCCTCCGTAGATTTGCCGCACTTGAGAAGAGCCATTTGGGCGTCCAATACGTCTGTCATTGTCAATCTCGCTGGAGATGATTTGACTCTCGTATGGCCCTCTTCTGTCACCTTAAATTCGGTCTTCATCTTGCCCTTCTTAACGAGAGCAGACAGCACTTTCTCAACGACAGCAGGATCCTGGTTGGATCTCTTGGAGATGTCATCAACAAGTTGCTTAACAACTTTCTTTGGATTCTCCTGTGCCATCTCGGCGGCCTTGGATGCAGCTTCATCACCTTTTCCTTGTGTCTGACCTTTGGCGATCGCAGATGCCAGGTCATCGGCAGATTTAACAGGCTCGTTGGATTTAGCCGCCGTTTTGTTGCTTTCTTTTCCTGCCGTCGCCATGTCCTTCGCGGCTTCGACGGCAGATTCCGAAGATTCACCCGATGTGGCTGCACTAATAAGTGAGGTTATTTGTTTCGCTGGCAACATCATGATCTCCTCGACCATCTTGTCAACGTCTTTGACGTACGGAATGCCGCCAGTGGAGCCGAACAACGACTTAATCTTCGCAAAGACTCCCTCAGGTTGGAATGCTTTCGCGAGGTTCTTTCTAAGATTTTTTGCCGCCGTGTCGTCGATTTGATCCATCAGCGACTTGTCAGAATTGCCATCGTAATCGGGGGCATTGTTGTTAATTAGATCAACAGCATTAGAGAGGCCTAACTCAAGAGAATTCAACAGCGTCAACGCCTTGAGAATGGGATTGGTGCCAGCTTTTGCACCAAACTTCTTCGCCAACCAAGTTGTGGCCTTCTTCATCATGGCGCCAAGGCCGCCACCTGTGAATTCATTAACTTCAGCAGCGGCCTCTTTGATGGCAGCGGCAAGTATAGGTGGAGAAACTTTGGCTATGGCGTTTAGTTTCTTTAGTACCTTCGTGGCGTCTGCCAAATCCTTTGAATCCAAAACCTCAAGCAGCATGTTCGCCGTAGCTTCTGCTATTATTAAGTCTCTCTCATGCTTTTCTGCGAGAAGCATCTTTTTGCGGTGCGATTCTTTGAGGCTCATTCTCTTGTAATTTTGATCTGTGGTTTGGCGCTTCATCGTAATGTTAATTATAAACAAGAACGTAAAAGGAAACGGTGGGATGTTTTGATCCCACCGTTTCTTCGCATTCAGTCATTCACTTTATTTTTATCTCAACTGTCTTCGTTTTCGCGGTCGTCAGCTTCGCAAAGGTGAGGGTGAGAACTCCATCTTCATGAGTCGCTGTGACCGTTTCCGGGTCGTAGTCCTTTGAAAGAGCATAGGAGTACTTGAAGTCGTCACCCCTAAGTTTCCCAGTTACCCTGACCTCACGCCCAGTAACCTGCACGGTAATGTCCTTGCCCTTAACGCCAGGAAGATCGATGGAGAGATGAAGTTCGTTATCTTTCTCTTCTGTTCTGTACACTGAGGAATTCGTGTACACCCTCGTTCTTGTAGAGGGGGTCGAGTAAAGATCCTCTAGCGTACGCAAGGTGTCGAAGAGTGTGGGGGTCTTCAGCATCGAGTCGTATCTAATGTTCAACATCTATTATTCTCCTGTGATGAGAGGTGCATTGCCTCATGGCAGCACGATAAACATCATTCGACAAAAAGTAACCCCCCACATGTCACTTTTAGTAAAGAAGGTCTTGTGTGACCTCTGCTTCAGCCTGCTTCTTGGCAATTTCTGCGATCGACTTTTCATGCATCTCTGCGACGGCCTTGACGTATTCTGGGTCTAATGTAAGCGTACCTTCCTCACTCGGATCGTCAACCAATCGAACCTGACGAAGAAGGTCCGCTCCGTCAATGCCGAAGATGATGGCTTCCTGGAATATCTGAATCATTCTCATCGCTACACTGTCTGAAATCTTGTAACTCATGCTTCTCCTTTATGTTGGAATGTTTCTTGTTGTCTTCAATACTACGACTATCTCGGTGAACACTGATTCCTTGGGTCGGTCCGATGCAACCACATGCGCTTCTTTAGGATGTTTGTTGACCCAATCAGCATATATCTCACGAACTTTTTCCTGCAATGAATTGTCTTTCTCGTAGACGTCTTCCGCTTCATGAGCATGAGGCTTGCCAAGCAGCACAAGAGTGTAATCTGGTTTCCTCAGTCTCTTGTAAAGATAATCTACGAAAGAATCATCGACACCTGTGGCTTTACCGTACACTGTCGTCGACAAACTCCACCTGTCAAAAATGAGATAATCATATTCGTGTTCGAGTTGAGAAAGATCTCTCGTTTGGAACATCCATCTGTTGAGAAACTGTGTGAACTGAAAGAGCCTTGGAAACTTCTTCGCGTGACCCTTCTCCAACATCCAGTAGATCGCTTTGTAAGTGGCGTTATCATGAATGGGAACTTCTATGACTTTCGCTTTCTTGCCACAGTGCCACAAATATTCGCAGAGTAGTGCACTCTGCGTTGCCTTTCCAACTCTATCGGGTCCTTCCATGACAATTATTTTCATCTATTTCTCCCAATAAACAGTCTCGCCACGTCTGTAGTGCTTCAGATCACCAAATCTCTCGGGTTCAGTAAAGTGCTTATCGTTATATGTGATGTAATTGTTTGGCAATAGTGCGAACTGTCCACACTCCAACTCTAACAAATTTAGAGGCTTATGTTCTGCTGGATAACGACTGTAGCCGTCTTTCCAATCAATCATGATGCCTGTATGGCGACCAGGACTTTCAAATGGCTGGAACATCTTACTTTCGAGACCTTCCATGTATTTCAAATACGTGATGTCTATCTCTTCACCCATTGACGCCCAGGGCATCAATTCTTCAAATGAATGTGGAAACTCGTTTTTTGTGGAGAGAGCGTGAAGTGGAAGGCCACTCCAGTGGGCTCCGGATTCAAGCATGACGTGTGCCATAAGCACCTGATATTCTCTACAAAAGACAGCATGCCATATGCCTCGTGTGGTGCCAGGTGGCACATTCGGCCCAAGAAAACGATTATCTACATTAACATAGATGTGATGAGGAAGGTTTGCGTGTCTTGGCATGTTCATTCGAATGGTGTGATGATTTGTCCATCTTTTAACAAACCAAATGCCTCCAATGTTGCATCAAACTGTCCCGTTTCCTTCACGAGGCGGAGCATATCACCTGCAAGGTCACGAACCTCAAGTTGTGCGTGTGTGGAATACCGCAACCGAAGAAAGTGAACGAAAGATCGGAAGTTGAACATCACGTCGGCGGTGAGCTGATTGCCGTACGGAACATACATACGAGCAGATTCCTTGGCGCGTTTCCGAGGAACTCCCTTCTTCTCCAGACGGGTTAGCACCTCGTGGTATTTGGAGAGAGATGCCTCCATATGTTCCACATACTTCGTCTGCTCTTCAGAATCCCAATCTGTGGGAACGTAGTACTTGTCGTCCTTTAATTCCTTGTAACGAGCAGATTCACCATTGACGGAGACACCGATGCGATGTTTGATTAAATGAATATGTGTAGCTATCTCGGTGGTGCACAGGAAGTGGAGCGATGACTTCTCAAAGGGAGTCTCATGTCCGTTCTCTGCTAGCATCTTCAGAAGCTTTGGAATTCTCTCCCGCTTCTCATCTGTCAAATCACGAGAGGTGGAGGTCCACGCCGAAAGGGCGTGAGATTCATCTCCACCATAGAAACCGATCAATTCAACTTTATTAGGCTGCTGAGGCATGCAGCCATATTACTACACACTACGAACGAATTTCAACAACTTCTCCTCAAGAAGTTCCTTCATCTCTCCTTCGAGTTCTCTGAGAACGGCGTTGGCAGATGCAAGCATCTGACGCTGCTTCACAGGATCGTTGGCCATCTGGCTGATGTGCCTCTTGAGATGACGCTTCAATCCCTCGGTCGCATCCGCGGCCACCTGTGAGAGAGCGAAATCAGGAATGCCACGGGCGTAGTCCTCCTTCAGGAGGGACTTCACTTCCGAGGCAATCACCTGCTTGAGAGCTTGCTGCTTCTTCATTCGTATTCCGAGTAACGAGGTTCGATGACTTCGTCTTTGGCTTCTTCCTCAGGCGGTCCAACGACAGTGATTGCAGCCTTTGCCAAGCTCCTAGCATAGTTGTCGATGGCAGTCTTAATGTCGCCAGCCAACTGCATCTCATGCTCATATATGTCGAAAGCTTCGAGCTCATCCATCCACGAATTTGGAGTCATGGTAGCAACTCCCGAGAGTTTCATGAACGACGCAAGGCTCTTATAGAGTTTCGTATTGATGGTAGTGATGAGGTCTCTTGAATAGTTGGTCGAGTAATCTTCAATTTCACTAACAAAACTTTCAGGACTAACGTCTGTATAACCTTCAAACATGAGAGACTCGGTCATGAGAGATTTCTCCCTGTTCTGATACATGCCTTGGTGGAGATTATTTCTAAGTTCCGCCTCTTCATTGATGAGGCCTGCAATCTTGTCAAGTTGTCTCTGTGTAAGTTTCATAACGACTCCGTTAGGACTAAGTATTAGTCAGGAACAAATTGATTACTTAGTGACTGTAAATCTACAACCACCGTTGACGACACCTGGCGCGGACAGAGCTAGAGCTCGAGCGACCCTGGACCCGTACATGTCACTTATCTCTGATAGGAAATTACAGACGTCTTCAGGAAGACTCTTCTTAATCTCGTGCACCTTGATCTGGGAAGAGATCGAATATCCCCACTTCTTGTCAACAGATGAGAAGCCAATTTGTGCCATGTCTTCCTCAAACTGTTCTACCTCCCAGAAGAAGACATGGCCCAGATTCTTTTCCTTCTCCACGCTGTGGAATTCCCTGTCGCGAGTATTGACGGGTGACGACACAAATATCTTGCCACCAGGCTTCAATATCCTGCGTGCTTCTTTAAATGCGATTAAATTCTGTTCGTGAGTCAGGTGTTCGATTACCTCACTTATGACGATTGCAGAGATCGAATCGCTCTTAATAGGAAGAGGTTTCATAAGGTCGGCGCACATCCCAATGACATTTTTCCTGTGCCTATTAGCACCGGAGAGCAAGTAATCTCTCCTTATGTCGATTCCAATGTAATTGGGATATGTGTGCATCGCCTTGAATGTGTTGTACAACGACATGTCGGCACAGCCCATCTCAAGTATCACGTCATTCTTGTGGTCTTTGAGCGAAGAGAAACTCTTGTTGGCACTCCATGTTCTCTCAAAAGCTTCGAAGAGAGAATCGTACATGCCACCTGTCACCGCCTCAGTCTTGGCGTATTTGTGTGTGTCGAAACCTTCAGTCAAAAAGACTATCCCATCATGGACAGGGTGGTCTTGGAAAGTTAAGACTTCTAGAAGCGACGACTCTTTATCAAGGGAAGAGAGCAGCGAGCTCTCTTCCCCCACGTTTGTTTTCTTTTTCAAGGTGTTACCTCAACCGCACTTGCTGTTGCCACACGACTTGCATGTGAGGCAACCTTCCTGATAGACGAGACCATCGGTCGCTCCACACGATGAACACTTCTTGTCGGAAGTCGACTTTGTTCCATCTGGAATGTATCCCTTGAGTACTCGAGCAATAACTCTGGAGAAGCTCTGCATGTCGCTGTGCTTATCCTTCTGCAGCTGCTCAGTGACGTATTGGACTGGGATACCGTGGCGGAGTGCTAAAGAAAGTGAACGTGTGAACGCTCCGTGGAGAGGATTGGCAAATAACTCAACAACATCTCTAAAGACGAGCTCGTCGTCATCTCCGAGTGGAATAGTGAGGTTATAGGTGGCGACACCGTCCTTCTTGCCGTTCTTGACTAGAGTACCGTGCTTCGCCTTCTTGGGGACCTCAACGTGAGAAGAGAGTCCGCAGAAGACTTCGTAAGGCTTTCCTTCCATCATACCAACGAGGACCAGATAACTTTCTGACCCATTGGATCCCTTCACGTTAATTCTGTGAATATCACAGGGTAATTCCTTAAGTCTCTTGGGCGCATGATTTTCTGTGATACCTGTGGGCTGACCGTCTGCCTTCTTTTCCTCGACCTTTGGTGCGTCGGAGACGAGGACGCCTGTGCGGCATCCGTCACGATACACCGTGAAACCCTTACAGCCAGACTCCCATGCCGCCATGTAGACCTGGGCGACCGTTTCCTTCGTGGTGTCGTTTGGAAGGTTGCAGGTCTTCGAGAGCGAGTGGCACACCCACTTCTGAGCTGCAGCCTGAAGCTTCACAGACATCTCCCAGTCGACGTCGTTGGAGGTGGCCTTCCAGTATGGAGACTCCTCGATCACATCACCCTTGCCTGTGACTTCCATCCACTTCTTGTAGCCGTGGTGGTAGACCTTATACTCCTGCCACTTGTCACCGAGTTGGTCCACGAAGTCGACACGAGAATCCACATCATTTGGATTGACCTTCTTCCTACGTGTGTAGGAAACGAGGAATGCCGGTTCGATACCACTGGTCGTCTGTGTGAGACAGGATACAGAACCTGCAGGTGCAGTGGTGGTGAGGGCGATGTTTCTGCGGCCGTGCTTCAGGTAATCTGCACGAAGTTCAGGATCTGCCGAGACCACCTTCTGGATGAAATCATGTTCGGCCTCGAGTTTGTGGGAGAAGATTGGGAATGCACCACGCTCTGCCGCCATTCGAACAGAAGAACGGTATGCATTAACCTCGAGGACCTTGTAGATCTCCTCGGTCTTGTCAACCGATTCCTGGGAACCATAGCGGATGTTGAGTGCCGCGAGAGCATCACCCATGGCAGTGATGCCAAGACCGGTTCGACGACCCTTCGAAGCTGCATCCTTTATCTTGTGCCAAAGAGTCAACTCCGCATGCTTCACTGCTTCTGACTCAGGATCAGATTCAATCTTCTTGATGATCGTATCAACAGCCTCAAGTTCGAGGTCGACGAGGTCATCCATCAACCTCTGCGCAACCTTGGCAGCACGACCGAATGCCACGTAATCGAAAGTGGCACCTGCATCGTATGGGTTCTTCACGAACTTGGCGAGGTTGAGGAGAAGGAGACGGCAGGAATCGTATGGTGACAGAACGATCTCACCACATGGGTTGGTGGAGACGGAGCCGTAACCGAGGGAAGCGTAAGCCTCTGTAGGCGTGGCCTTCTTGACAGTGTCCCAGAAGAGGAGGCCTGGTTCCGCAGACGTCCAAGCGGCATCAATGATCTGGTCCCAGACTTCCTTGGCCTTGACGACCTTAGTGACCTTAGCGTCTGTCGCTGATGCATCGACAGGCCACCTGAGCGTGTACTCGGTTTCGTCCTTGACAGCCTGCATGAAGTCGTCAGTGAGGCGGATGGAGATGTTGGCACCGGTAACCTTCTTGAGGTCACGCTTGATGTTGATGAACGTCTCGATCTCAGGATGGTTGACGGAGACGGTCAACATGAGGGCACCTCTACGACCACCTTGAGCGACCTCACGACATGTGTTGGAGAAGCGCTCCATGAAGACACCAATGCCATCTGTTGTGCCAGCGGCATTCGCAGTGTGCATGCCCTTGGGACGGATGGTGGAGATGTCGAAACCGACACCGCCGCGGCGCTTCATGATTTGAGCCTGCTCCTGATCTGCGAAGAGGATGCCACCGTAGGAATCCTCAGGAGCGGCAATAACGAAGCAGTTGGAGAGCGATTGAATCTTATATGGGTTGCCCATCGCAGACATTGGCGAGCCCTGTGGAACAATCTCCCACTTGGATAGGTACTCGAAGATCTCATCCTCACCGAGAGGATTTGGATACTTCGACTCGATGCGAGCGAACTCCTTGGCAAGACGTCTGTGCATGTCAGCTGGTGTCGCTTCGAGGAGAGCACCCGAAGAGTCTCTAAGGGCGTACTTAGAAAGGAACACGGAGGCCGCCAATTCATCTCCTCCGAAATACTCCAACGAACTTGCGTAAGCTTCTTCCTGTGTGTATGCCATGATTAACAACGTCTCCAAATGGGGTTCATAACTATAAAACTGATTGAGTCGAATTCAAGTGACTCGAAAATTTTAGACTCGGTCACCATTATATCACACGGTGTCCGGAGTTGGACTCTTAAAATCCTTTTTTAACTCTCTCCAGCGAGCGAGGATCGCCTTCTTTTGCTCGTCTTCCGGAGAAGCCATTGCTGCCATGTCAGGGGCGTCAGACTCACCTGTGATCTCAAACTTACTGCGAGCAGTGTTGATCTTGATGGGATATACGAGACCGTCTCGTCCAGCGCGATTCTTGGCAACGTAGAGTCGACCCCAGCCGCCCGCCTTCTCGTGAGCTCGACGAGAGACTGAAACGATGACGTCGCAGATCATTGCCTTGCCATACGCTTCGGACATGTTCGTCATGTCGATGACTTCGCTGTTGGCACCTTCTTTGTTGGATTGGGATGCCGTCCAGATGGGAACGCCGATTTCCATTGCCATGCCACGCAATTCCTCATAGACGAGCTTGAGTTCATGACGAAGAGAGTCGAATTGCCTCGAAGAGCGCATGATGTCAGCATAGTCGATGATGACGATGTCGGGTTTGAATCCCTTTAAATCCAGCCGCTCGATGTGAGCCTTTAAAGTATAGACAGACGCCGTGTTGGTTGGATACTCTTTGATGAAGAGACGACCAAGTTTTGTTTCTTCGTAAAACTTCATCACCTCATCCTTGCGGTCCATTACCTCATTGGAGTCCATGTCGCAGAGGTTAGAGTCATAACGAATACCAACGGCTGTTTCAGAGAGTTCAAAGGTATAGTGAAGAACGTTCTTACCTTCACGGAGAGCATTTGCACCGATCATCGTGAGCCAGTGAGACTTACCTGAACCGGAAGCACCAACGACACAAAGAAGTTCACCTTTACCACTGCCACCATTGAGGATCTCTTTCTTGTCGAGTTCTGGCAGGCGAGTTGGAATGGTATCGCGCTTGAGCTTGGTGAAACGTGCATCCATCTCATTGAAGAAGTCGTGGCCGACAGAAGGAGCCGTACCGACCTGAACAGCCTTCTTGATCGTCTCGACGATGGACTCATACTTGTTGGCCTGCATCTGATCGACAGCGGATTCAAGTGCCTTCTTGAGAGCCTGCTTACGACAGAACTCGAGAGACTTCTCCTTGACATAAACCAGATCGCCTGCGTCAGGATTGGCCTTCATACGCTGAAGGTAATCGATGATCTGATCACGAAGAATGACATCGGTTCCCGATTTCAGGTCATCTTTGATGATAGTGACCAGCAACTGAAGAGTTGGGAACACCTTGTACTTCTTGGAGTAAGAAAAGTACCTGTCTGCGAGGAACTTAAGATAGTTGACCTCGAAGTAAGAGATGTCAACGACTTCCATCATCTGCTCGGCGAACTTGTGGTCGACAAGGAGGGCTTGACATAACTTCTCTTGAAAAGACTTGCCAAACTGGCCGAAGGAAACGTTGTTAACTCTGTTTTCGTTTTCTTGCATTATTCATTCTCCGAAGTGAACCTCAGCCCATCGACACATGAGAGATCATAAAAGAACCCCTCGTAGTCAAAGTCACTGATTCCTTCCTTCAGTAACAGCTTGATGAGACCCATCTTATTTACAGTCGGTTTAAATGTATCCACGACGTGTTCAACACGTTTCATCTGGTCTCCCGACAACATACTGCCGTCCAAGTGGACAAGTTGCCAATTCCTGTTGACAATGTTGACCTCTTCCACCACTCTTTTGTAGAGAACACCTTTCTGGGTGTGCGAAAAATTAATGAGATCTTGTAGGATTACTATCTCGTCACTTCCAAGCATTGGAAACTTCTTGGCAACACTTTTGAAGCCAAAACCCTGAACTCCGGGAATGTTATCTGAGTCGTCGCCACAAAGACATTTTGCCAGTGCGAAGTTGTGCGCCCTAATCCTGAATTCCTCGAACAGGTCATCGTCCGTGATAAACTTCTTTCTATAAAGGGAATAGATCTTAACGTTCGGCCCCAACAACTGGTACATGTCTTTGTCAGCCGACACGATGACGACATTTTTACTCCTAAAAGGTCCTTTGACCAAGAAGGCGACGATGTCATCCCCCTCACAGTCAGAGACGTAAACTTGACAGACAGGAACATTCTTAAGAGCTCCTAAGAGGGTGACCAATTGGTGCTGCTTGTTCTCTTCGGTGTCTGGGATGTCATCTCCATAAAATCGGTTTAATTTCCCAGGTTTCCTATTGGCCTTATAATCCGGATATAATTTACGACGCCTCTGCGAACCTCCGCCTTCCCATGTGACATACACTTTGGTAGGCTGAAATTCTCGGCAGAGACGCTGCAGAGACTTAAGAAATCCTACAGTGCCTCCCATCTGATATCCATGTGAGGACATCTGCGGAAAAGCGCTGTAGGACCGGAGGAACATGTTCATTCCATCGATCACAAAGATGGGTCTGTCATCTGACATGTCTTTGATTGTATCTCGTGGAGATGCCAATTGTCAAGTCAACTGTACGTTGCCGTACCAATACTTGCCGATTCCTTCACCTATTTCGAACTTGGCTTCTACCCTTACGATGTTGTCGCCGTAGAGCTTCGTCTTAAAAAGTTTGAAATGCTCGAAATCAGTGAGAGCTCTGTGACAGTAGGTGTCGAATTCCTTGCCTTTAATTAACGTGTGACCACCGCCAAGCAGCATTAATTCACACACTTTGTATGGTGCAAATACTTTATACTCAGCAATCTTGGCTGAACCAAACTTAGCGAAACACAGCTTCGTTAGTTCCCGTTTGCAGTTAAGAATGGCCTCGAGAAGACCGTTGAAGTCTTCCGAGACCGTCCAAGTCACTTCGGCATCCATCAGAGTATCTGAGAGGCGATGAGACAACCACGGGCCACTGCGTGGAGTGGATCGGATGCGTGACGAACTTCCTTGATTGGTAGAGGAAATCCATTCTCACTTAACTTCTTCTCGAAGTGCTTCACGAACCCCTTGGCCTTAGTGGTACCACCGGCAACCACAACGGGCAGAGGATCCTTGAACTTTGGAAGCGCCTTATGGCCATCCATCGCTGCAGCAAGCTGCTTCGTGGTATAATCGATGAGTCGATCGTAGTAGGTGGCCACCGCAGCGAGAACCTGATTGTCATTCGGTTTCGCAACCGTGAAATCTCCCTGCTCCTTCTCCGCCTGGACCACTGAATCAGTTTCACCAGTGGCAACTGCTGCCATGCGATCGACCCAGTCACCTGACTTCGTGGTGGAAAACTTGAGGATTGGCTCTCCACTTAACATGACACAAACGTTAACCATACCCGCGCCCCAAGACAAGGCAACACCGGTATAGTCATCATCCGCAAGCTCCGAGTAACATAGCGCTTCCGCTTCGTTGATCGCCCGAGCTTCATAACCACATTCTTCGAGGACCTTCTTAACGACGTCCTCATGGTAGCCAACATCAAAATCATCATCTTCCTGATCTACTGGTTGGGCAGGAACACAGAAGACAAGCTTCTCGCCCTTCTTCGTGGCCTTTCCAGCAACTTCCTTAAGTATGTAGGAGAGAATTCTTCGGGCGTCCTTCTCCTTCGAAGACACGACTCCTCGATACATGGGACGCTTTGCAGAGTCATTCCTTTCCACTGCTTTTTCAATGGCGTCCTTGCCCAGGATGATGTAGGAACCATCTGTGTCTTTTACGAAAACTTTTCCGGTGAGGCCCTTCTCGATCATCTTGGAGGCGATTGGAGTGGTGGGCTTGATCACGTAGAAAGCGTCTCTAAAATCCTTGTACTCAACTGTGCCTCCCTCGCCCTCAGATGAGAGGACGATGAACGAAGTACCAACGTCTAAACCTTTTGCCATGTTTGTAACTATCCTTTCATCTTTTTAAGTTGAGCAAGCTTACTCGCCGCAGACGATATGTCATCATTAGTCTGTGAGACCACGCCGAGAGACCCACCCTTCGAAATTAAATCGTCTGTAGAAATGTCAGTGACGTACTTGGTCTCATCAATGCTGACCTTTTTCTTGGCCTGCTGTTTCTGTTCTCTCACCACACCTGAAACGAAAGAGGTGGAATCAGGCCCCCTCAAAGCCCTCCTTAAGCTGTCTAGCGAACCGATCGCATAGCCAATTCCAAAAGACAATACTGCGAGTAGGGCCTGATCCATGTTCATCTACCTGTACTGCCGAATCCACCTTCGCCGCGATCTGTTTCTGTCAGCTGGTCTATGAACTTCATTTGAGCCTGAACAACGGGCATAAATACCAACTGCGCGATCCTATCTCCCTTTTTTACGGTATATCTGAGGGAATCATGGTTGACAAGAAGCACCTTCACCTCACCTCTGTAGTCTGAGTCAATAATGCCAGGGGCATTGAGGACCGAGACGCCGTGCTTAAGAGCCAATCCGGAACGAGGACAAACTTGTGCAACATAGCCTCTTGGAATTTCCAAGTAGAGTCCCGTGCTGACGGCAGCCCATTTGCCAGGTGGCAGCGTAACTTCTTCGCTGGCAATTAAGTCGCAACCAGCAGAGCCAGGCGTTGCATACAGTGGCGGAACCTGATTCTTGATTCCTACTACAATTTCACTCATCTGACGTAATCTCCTCTTCGATCAGTTGTTCGATTGTGCTTGGATTGATGGAAAGTGCAGCATCAATCACAGCGTCGACATACTTCTTGTACTTTTCATCCCTCATCACTTCACCAAAGTCAGCCTTGTAGAACTTCTTGGTGATGAGAACCTCACCCGTCTTCTCAGAAGATACGATGAGCTCCTTCCAGGCACCGTCGCCTGTGATGGAGACCTTGTTTCCTTCGAAGACGACACCACCGTTCTCCTTGCAGTGGGTGCGGACCTCGTCGAAGATATACTCATGCTCCACGATGCCCTTGCCGAAGATGATATCGAACTCACACTTCTTGAAGGGAGGAGCCACCTTGTTCTTCTTGAGGGTACAAATGACGTGGATACCAATGATGTTGCCGTCCTTGTCCTTCACAGGCATACCGCTTGTGAGGGAGATACGAACAGAAGCGTGGAAGGGAATGGCCTTGCCACCAGGTGTGGTGGTAGGATCGCCATACATGACACCGATCTTCTCACGGATCTGGTTGATGCAAATAAGCGTCACGTTGTTCTGTCCAATGACGCCAGTGATCTTGCGCATGCCCTTAGAGATGACACGTGCCTGAAGGCCGATCGTGTTGTCTTCGTACTCACCGTCGAGTTCGGCCTTGGGAGAAGTGGCGGCCACCGAGTCCCAGATCACAACGATGGGAACATTCTTCTCGACGATTTGCTTTGCCTTTGTGATGGTCGACTCGATGATAGAGAACACCTCTTCAGTACAGTGTGTATCAACGTAGACGAAGCGCTTGCGAACGTCGATACCCATGTCTGCCAATTTTTGCACAGGCGTGGCATTCTCAGTATCTACGTAAACGACGAGGCCACCCATCTTTTGAGCGACTGCTGCTGCGTGATAAGCCAAGTGAGACTTACCGCTTGAAGGAGCACCGGAAATTTCAATGATTCTACCTTCTGGGTAACCTCCTTCGGCGGCATTCCTGATCGCATAGTTGAGTTGAATGGAACCTGTGTCGATCCAGCGCTTC